>Ga0315533_1000317_pt1 | contig 43630 bp, 57 predicted proteins | sample SalMarSW160130MG_FD_203081 | JGI IMG/M metagenome (GOLD analysis project Ga0315533, IMG submission 203081) | Salt marsh sediment microbial communities from the Plum Island Ecosystem LTER, Massachusetts, United States - Salt Marsh Sediment SW1601-30 ...
AGTACATTTTGTTACCCGGCAGTCATTTTAGCTTCAGTGTGGGCCATTCTGGACTCGAACCAGAGACCTCAGTCTTATCAGGACTGCGCTCTAACCAACTGAGCTAATGGCCCGCTGGGCGGGACTCGAACCCGCGACCAAACCCTTCGTCAATGGGCTACTCTATCCCCTGAGCTACCAGCCCGTAAACAGCAATTCAAATTACATCACATTCTATCTCAGAATCCACAACTAAATCAAGTATCCATACTTAAGAGATTGTCTAGCAACCTATCCCCCTGACCCCCTTCCCTTGGTAAGGGAAGGGGGAGTGTTGGTAAGAGAGGGGCGAAGCCCCTCTCTAAAAATCTCCTCCCCCTCTCCTTTTAAGGAGAGGGGGACAAAGGGGGTGAGGTTAATAAAAATAAAATACCTTAACCCCTGAATAGCGGAAGGAAGGAATTAACACCGGTTATTAGGCCGGTGACCGACCTAGGAGATAATGGGTTGTTATACCCGTTACACTCCCTAGAAAGGAGGTGATCCAGCCGCAGCTTCCGCTACGGCTACCTTGTTACGACTTCGTCCCAATTATCAGCCTCACCCTCGGCGACTGCTTCCTTGATAAATCAAGGTTAGCCCATCGACTTCAGGTGTTGCCGACTTTCATGACGTGACGGGCGGTGTGTACAAGGCCCGAGAACGTATTCACCGCAGTATGCTGACCTGCAGTTACTAGCAACTCCAACTTCATGCAGGCGAGTTTCAGCCTGCAATCCGAACTGAGGATAGTTTTTAGGATTGGCTCCAGATTGCTCTCTTGCTACCTTTTGTACTACCCATTGTAGCGTGTGTGTAGCCCAAGGCATAAGGGCCATGCTGACTTGACGTCATCCCCACCTTCCTCCCCGTTTCTCAGGGCAGTCTCGCCAGAAAAAACAACTGACAACAGGGGTTGCGCTCGTTACAGGACTTAACCCAACACCTCACGGCACGAGCTGACGACAACCATGCAGCACCTGTGACGGTTCCTGACTCAACAGGTGGCTTCCCTTTCAGGTTGCTACTTCCGTCATGTCAAGCCTTGGTAAGGTTCTTCGCGTTGCATCGAATTAAACCACACGCTCCGCTGCTTGTGCGGGCCCCCGTCAATTCCTTTGAGTTTTAGCCTTGCGGCCGTAGTCCCCAGGCGGGATACTTAACGCGTTAGCTTCGGCACAGAGAGGGTCGATACTCCCTATACCTAGTATCCATCGTTGACAGCGTGGACTACCAGGGTATCTAATCCTGTTCGCTCCCCACGCTTTCGGACCTCAGCGTCAGAAACAGCCCAGGAGGCCGCTTTCGCCACTGGTGTTCCTCCCGATATCTACGCATTTCACCACTCCACCGGGAATTCCACCTCCCCCTGCTGCCCTCTAGCTTAACAGTATCGAATGACCCCTCCCTATTAAGCAGGGAGATTTCACACCCGACTTGAAAAGCCGCCTACGTCCGCTTTACGCCCAGTAAATCCGGATAACGCTCGCCTCCTACGTATTACCGCGGCTGCTGGCACGTAGTTAGCCGAGACTTATTCCCCAGGTACCGTCATTATTCTTCCCTGAGAAAAGAGGTTTACAACCCGAAGGCCTTCATCCCTCACGCGGCGTCGCTGTGTCAGGCTTTCGCCCATTGCACAAAATTCCTTGCTGCTGCCTCCCGTAGGAGTCTGGGCCGTGTCTCAGTCCCAGTGTGGCTGATCGCCCTCTCAGACCAGCTACCGATCATCGCCTTGGTAAACCGTTACCCTACCAACTAGCTAATCGGACGCAAGCCCCTCCCTAAGCGCCCGAAGGCTTTAGTGGTAAAGCCCTACCTTCACCACCACATACAGTATTAGCTCCAATTTCTCAGAGTTACCCTCTACTTAGGGGCAGGTTACTTACGCATTACTCACCCGTTTGCCACTCTTCCAATGCTCCAAGCAAGCTTGGTTCATCGGTATCGTTCGACTTGCATGCATAAAGCACGCCGCCAGCGTTTATCCTGAGCCGGGATCAAACTCTCTAAAACAAAAAAATTAACTTCGCTTGAACCTTCCTTCCGCTATTCAGTTGTTAAGGTACTACCTACTTCCAAAGAAGCATCCCAATAAAACTATAGTCTATATCTAATATATATTGTACATAGATGGGGGTGCCTTTGTCAAGTCCCGACCGGCATTTATCACGATTGACAACCGACTTGGTATATCAGTAAACTAGCCTTATCTATGACCAACACTCAAGCTATTGCTCACCAGTTAGCCGAGGTGCTTACCCAATATAGCGCCGATTACATAGAGGCTCGCCTGGAGGAGAGTCAGTCCAGCCATATTACCTACCGGGGAAGGGAATTGGACTCTATAGGCAGGGCGAGTGCTATCGGGGGGAATGTGCGAGCCATGGTAAAAGGGGCTTGGGGCTTCGTTAGCTTTAACGACCTTAATGAACTTCCGGGCAGAGTGGAGCTAGCCGTAAAGCAGGCTCAATTTGCCGGCAGTGAAGAAAGCCAACTGGCTCCCGTGGAGCCAGTGGTTGATATATTATCGACCGAGCCGGACAAGAACCCCGTGGTCATACCCTTAGCTGAAAAGAAACAGCTATTGGATGAATATAATGACATTATCTGGCGTACCCCAAAGCTTCAGACCTCAATGATTGGCTATGGTGATAACTACAAAAAGGTTATCTTTTTGAATTCATTAGGCACCTATATTGAGCAGGACAGAGCCGATGTTATCCTCCGCCTGACCGCTGTAGCCACTGCCGACCACGAGGTGCAACAGGCAGTATTGAGTCTGGGCAGCCGGGGTGATTTTAGCTTAATACAAGGTCTCCACCAGCCGGTAGAGCAGATGGCACAGCACGCTGTAGAATTATTATCAGCGCCACAGGTAAAGGGGGGAGAGTATACCGTAGTGTTAGACCCGGTCCTGGCCGGGGTCTTTGCCCATGAAGCCTTTGGGCATCTATCAGAGTCTGACTTTGTTTATGAAAACGACCGCTTGCGTGAAATTATGACTCTTGGCAGAAAATTTGGCGGTAGCCAGCTTAACATCGTTGATAATGCCACCATGCCCGGACTGCGCGGCAGCTATAAGTATGACGATGAAGGAGTACCAGCCACTAAAACCTACCTTATCAGGGAGGGCAAATTAGTCGGCAGGCTTCATTCCCGAGAAACCGCCGCCAAGATGAAAGAGAAGCCAACAGGTAATGCTCGAGCCATTAACTATCACTACCCACCTATTGTCCGTATGACTAACACCTACATTGAACCTGGGGCAGCTTCTTTTGAGGAGTTAACAGGTGACATCAAGGAAGGGATATATGTTAAAAACTGGTATGGTGGCACCACCAGTATGGAGATGTTCACCTTCTCTGCCGGTGAAGCCTATATGATACGCCACGGCAAACTCGCCGAGCCGCTAAGAGCGGTAGTGCTTACCGGCAATGTGTTCACCACCCTAATGAACATAGATGGTATTGGTAACGACCTGAAGATGAACCAGGGTGGCGGCTGTGGTAAGGGGGAGCAGGTGCCCCTTCCCGTGGCCAATGGCAGCCCTCATATTAGAATTCGCCACTGCTTGGTTGGAGGCAGATAAGTGGAACAAATCCTGGCTCAAGCGAAAAGGGTAGCTGAGGAAGCCGAGGTCTTCATGGTCTCCGCAGAGGAAACCCCGGTCCAATTTGAAGCTAACCGCCTGAAGCATATTCAAAGTAAGCAGAGTAGCGGTGTGGCACTGCGTATTATCAGGGACGGTAAGATGGGCTATGCCACTACTACCGAGCTAGGCGATAGTCAGAACCTGGTCAATGCGGCGGTAGAAACAGCCCAGTTTGGCATGATAGCTAAATTTGAGCTGCCTTCCCTGACCCGCTACCCCGAGATTGAAGTCTTTGACCCTGAAGTAGAGTCAGTATCCATAGAGGAAATGGTTAAGCTTGGCCAGGAACTCATAGCCACGGTTAGGGGTCATACCCCGGATATTGTATGTGAGGCCGGAGTGAGTAAAGAAATAATATCAGTCCATATCATAAATTCTCGTGGTGGGCAGGCAAATTACAGGCAAAGCGTCTTCGGTCTAGGTATTGAGGGTCATCTGATTCGTGATACCGATATGCTCTTTGTTGGTGAAAGTGAAAGCTCCTGTCATCCCCTAACCGAGACCAAGGCTGTAACTGAGGTAGTGCTCCAGCAGCTTGAGCTAGCCAAAAACCGAGCCTCGGTACCAAGCAAGCCGCTGCCGGTAGTCTTTACCCCTCGTGGGGTAGCCAGCGCCTTAATCCTACCCCTGATAGCAGCTTTCAACGGCAAAATAGTTCTGGAGGGGGCTTCACCTATAGGTAATAGACTTGGTCAGTCGGTATTTGATGAAAAGCTATGGCTGTGGGACGACTCTACTATCGCCTATCGTCCCGAAAGTCGCCCCTGCGATGATGAGGGCGTACCCAGTCAACGCACTCCCCTTATTGAACAGGGAAGAGTAACCAACTTCCTTTATGACTTACAAACGGCAGCCCTGGCTCATACCCGGAGCACCGGTAACGGCACTAGAAGCGGTGGCGGACTGCCCACCCCCTCACCCAGTGCCTTTATTATTAAACCGGGCGACACTACCTTTGATGAAATGGTAAACGATATCAAGGAAGGGCTGGTTATTGAGCAGCTTATGGGTGCCGAACAGGGCAACATCTTAGGCGGTGATTTCAGTGGTAATGTTCTTTTAGGTTATAAGGTAGAAAATGGTAAAATAGTAGGCAGGGTCAAAAATACCATAGTTTCAGGAAATATCTACCAGCTGCTTAAACAGATTATAGCTATTGGCAGTGAGACTAAATGGGTGGGGGGCTTTATCCAGACACCACCCCTTTACTACCCCACCCTGTCAGTAGCTGCTAAGTAGGTCTTTACCGAGGGGAGTTTAAGAGGGGCGAAGCCCCTGTAAAGAAATTACCCTCCTCTCTTCGAAAGGAATAAATACTAAGGAGAGTCAAAGAGAGGCGAAGCCTCTCTTACAAACCAATTCCCCTTCCCCTTAACAAGGGGAAGGGGAAAAAGGGGATAGGGTTACCTAAATAAAAAGTAGCCTAGATAAAAAGTAAGAGACCGTTTAGCAACTCAAACTGTCATTGCGAGGCACGAAGTGCCGAAGCAATCTCTGAAAGCAATAGTGAGATTGCTTCGCTTCGCTCGCAATGACAACTAAACAGTCTCAGTAACAAAGAGAAGCATAACAAAGAGAGGCGTAACGAAATGAGTAAATTGGTCAAGCTATACGCTAAGCCAAAGCTTAACTCGCCAGTTATGCTGGCTGCCTGGCCAGGTATCGGCAACGTAGCCATTATCGTGGCTACATATCTGGAAAGAAAGCTTGCCTTTAAGAGACTGGGGGAGGTTGAGGCTCCTCATTTCTTTGACCCCATTGGAATAATAGTTAGAGACAACGTGGTCGAGGCACCACAGTTCCCACAGAGCAGATTCTACTACTGGAAAAACAAAGAGGGGGGAAGCGATATAATACTATTCATCGGTGAGGACCAACCAGCCGCCAAAGGATATGAGTTAGCTAATTGTGTCCTTGATGTTGGACTAAACTTTGGGATTAAACGGGTGTATACTTGTGCTGCAGCTCTGAGTCGTATTCACCATACCGAGCAACCCGCGGTCTGGGGAGTAGCCACCAGCCAGCAAGTGACTGAAGACCTCAAAAGATATAATTTAGTGCGAAAAGGTAACCTGCACATTGCCGGGTTGAATGGATTACTGCTCGGCGTAGCCAAAGAGAAGGGTGTTGAGGGTGCTTGCCTACTGGGTGAGGTGCCGGTGTATGCCACCAGGATACAGAACCCAATGGCTGCCCTGGCTATACTTAAGGCTCTGACGACAATGCTAGATATTGAGATTGACCTAGCTGAGCTGGTACAGCTAGCTGGAGAAGCCAAAGAAAGGATGAAGCAGGCAGCGGCTGAGGCTATGGGAGAGTATATAGACTACTTTACCGAGCCTATCTGGGAACACGGAGAAGAGGAGCCAGAGGAAGAAAACTAAGGAGCCTATGATGCCATCGCCTATTGAGGGGACTATTGCTGACCTGGGTAACAGTAGCAAGCCGTTATCCAGTTCAAAGCTGGCTAAGCTATCAAACCTAAACCCGGAAGAGCTGGGGTTTCTGGAACGGGTATGGGCAACAATTGAGCCAAAACGACGGCGGCAGGTTGTATCCCGGCTGGTTGAGCTGGCAGAGAATGACTTTGAGCTTAACTTTGATAGCATCTTCAAAAATTGTCTGGGAGACCAGGACGCCGAGGTGCGAAGCAAGGCTATTGAAGGTCTGTGGGAGAATGAGGAGCCATCTCTGATTAACCCCCTAATTAATCTACTAGGGCAAGATAGCTCAGAGAAAGTCCAGGCAGCCGCCGCTACGGCACTGGGCAAATTCATTATGTTAGCCGAGCATAAAAAGCTACGCTCCTGCCATGTATCCAAAGTCTGCCAGGCTTTACTCACCGCCATTGGTGATAAAAGCAAGCCTATAGCGGTCAAACGCCGTGCCCTGGAGGCAGCATCCCCGATAAGCCTGCCTCAGGTGGAGAGAGCTATTACGGAAGCCTACCAAAGTCATAATGCCAAACTTAGAGTCAGCTCTATTTACGCTATGGGTAAGAGCTGCAACCCTTCCTGGCTACCTATATTGCTCAAGGAACTGGGTAGTGCTGATACTGAGATACGCTATGAGGCAGCCGGGGCTTGCGGTGAATTAGGCGAGGAAGAAGCAGCACCCCGGCTGATAAAGCTGGTCGATGACCTCGATATTGAGCTCCAGCTGGCGGCTATCCGGGCACTGGGTAAGATAGGTGGCACTGAGGCAAAAAATTGTTTGGAACAATGCCTGGATGACTCCAGCGAGGCAATCCAGCAGGCAGCGGAGCAAGCTCTGCACAAGTTAGAAGTAGGGGAGGAACCGTTCTGAGTTTAAGACTTGAGGCTCATATGATTACTGGCACCAAGATTAAGCTTCGTGACAAAAGAGCCGCCGATGCCCTGGACGACTACACCTGGCGAACCGACCTTGAGCTAGCTCAGCTTGACGCTACTCCACCACTAACTATTACCTTCCCCCAGTATCTATCAGACTACGCCAGTGCCCTGCGCTACCCTTCCCCAACCAGACGCCCCTTTGCTGTAGAAACCCTGGACGGTAAGCATATTGGTAACTGCGTATATTACGATATTAATAACACCAAGGGCGAAGCCGAGCTGGGGATTATGATTGGCGACCGTAACTACTGGGATAAGGGCTACGGTAGTGATGCCGTAACCACCCTGGTCAATTATATTTTCCACCAGACAAACCTCAAGCGAATCTACCTGAAGACCCGGGACTCAAACCGACGAGCCCAGAAGTGTTTCCAAAAATGTGGCTTCACTCCATACAGGCACTTAAATAAGGACGGATATAGTTTCACGCTTATGGAGCTCCACCGTAAGCAGTGGCAGGAGCCGCCAACAGAAACTTAAGGGCTGCTTTCTATCCGGGGGAGTTTTAGAAAATCAAAGCCCCGTTAAAGAAAAATGCCTGCCATAAAATGGGGGAAGTTTGAAGGGGCTTCGCCCCTTCAAAAACAAATTCCCCCTTCTCCTTTGAAGGAGAGGGGGACACGGGGGTAAGGTTGATAAAGATGAATAACCTGCTTATAGAGTGGCTGGGCGACAGGGTAAAAATTCTTGACCAGACCAGGCTTCCCCAAGAAGAGGTTTATCTCGAGCTTACCGGGTATCAGGCTATAGCCTCAGCCATCACCGAAATGAGAATCAGGGGGGCACCGGCTATCGGCATACTCGGAGCCTATGGGATGGCTCTGGGTGCCCTAAAAATTGAGGCTGAGTCCAGGGACGAGTTCCTGGCAAGGCTCAGAGAGATTAATCACACCCTGGCTAGCACCAGACCCACCGCCCGAAACCTCTTCCGGGCTATTGACCGAATGCAGCAAGTAGCCGAAGCTGGCAGGAATATAGAACAGATTAAAGAATCGCTCATTAACCAGGCAATTAAAATACACGGGGAAGAGGCTGAAGCCACCACAAAGCTATCTCAGTTTGGTGCCGAGCTAATCGAGGACGGTTTTACCATCCTGACCCACTGTAATACCGGGGCTCTAGCTACCGCTGGCTATGGCACCGCCCTCGGCGTAATTAAGCAGGCAAAGGAGCAGGGCAAAAAAATAAAAGTTCTCGCCACCGAGACCCGCCCCCTCCTCCAGGGGGCACGCCTTACCACCTGGGAGCTAAACCAGGCTAAGATTCCATTTACCCTCATCACCGACTCTATGGCTGGCTACTTTATGAGCCGGGGGGAGGTTGACTGCGTCATGGTTGGTGCCGACCGGATTGCCGCCAATGGTGATACCGCCAACAAGATTGGCACCTATAGTCTGGCGGTGCTGGCGATGGAGAACGGCACCCCCTTCTACGTCGCCGCCCCGACCACCACCATTGACCTGTCGCTAGCCTCGGGTGATGAAATCCCCATTGAACAGCGAAACCCGGAAGAGGTAACCCAGATTCAGGGGTTAAGCATCGCCCCCGAGGGCACTCAAGCCGCTAACCCCGCCTTTGACATCACCCCCCACCACTATATAACCGCCATCATCACCGAAAAAGGTATAATAAAAGAGCCATACACTGAGAGGTTGAAGGGTATTTGCTAAGAGTGGATTTGAGGCTTAGAATATGGATAGTTCAAACCAGGAGGTTTGATGAAGCGTTATCGCTTGTACATTGACGAATCTGGCGACCACACCTACTATAAATTAGAAGACCCTGCTAAAAGATATTTAGGGCTCACTGGTATTTTTATAGAAACCGAGTATTACCGCACTGTTTTTCAGCCTGAGATGGAAAGATTAAAGCAAAAACACTTTCCGCATAGCCCTGATGAACCTGTAATTTTACATAGAGAAGATATAATAAACCGAAGAAAAGCATTTTGGAGACTGCAAGATCCAGAAAAAGAAAAAGCCTTCAATGAGGAACTTCTGCAATTCATCAAAGAACACGATTACTGCATCATCAGCGTAGTTATTGATAAGAACACTCATATTAAACGATATGGTGGTGCTGCTTATCACCCTTACCACTATTGTCTAACCGCTCTTCTTGAGAGATACTGTGGCTTTTTGAATTTCTATAATACACAAGGTGACGTCTTGGCTGAAAGCCGAGGTGGGACTGAGGACCGACTGCTAAAGAACGCCTACAAAAGGCTCTATGAAAAAGGCTCTAATCAGCGGGATGCAAATTTTTTTCAGAAAGCGCTGACAAGTTGTGAGATAAAACTGAAGCCTAAATGGAAAAACATCGCTGGGCTACAACTTGCCGACCTTCTAGCCTATCCCAGTAAGCAGGAAATCTTGATTGAGAAGCGAAGGATTGATGACCCTGGGGACAACTTCGGTAAGCAAATTTGCCAATGTATTCAACCAAAATACAATCAGCAGGTGTATGAAGGGAGAATATGGGGCTATGGTAAGATTTTTCTGGGATAAAATGAAAAGACCAGGTAATAAACCCGATCTTCTCACGCTAGCCCTTCACGGGCCATCCACCTTCGATATAATCGAATTAATTATTATATAACACATATTGGTGCGTTTGTCAATACCTTTTTGACTTTATTTGATACAGAAGGAGGAGCTTAATGCCGCAGGCGAAAGTTGGGGTGATTGGGGGGACGGGGCTGTATGATATTGGGGGGCTGACTGATATTGAAGAGGTTAAGATAGAGACGCCCTTTGGCAAGCCGAGTGATTCTATAACTATTGGCAGGCTGGAGGGGGTGGGGATAGCCTTTTTGCCCAGGCACGGTAAGGGGCACCGCATCTCCCCGACTGAAATCCCGGTCAGGGCTAATATCTATGCCCTGAAGTCGCTGGGGGTGGAATACATCATTGCCATCTGCTCAGCGGGTAGCTTTAAACCGGAGATTAAGCCCGGCGACCTGGTTATTCCCGACCAGCTTATTGACCGCACCCGCACTCGGGCTAATTCCTTCTTCGGCGGGGGCATTGTCGCCCATATCTCGTTAGCCGAGCCTTTCTGCCCGGTGCTGAGCCAGGTCTTATATCACGCCGCCGGGGAGGTGGGGGCTAATGTCCATCCCAGAGGCACCTATGTCGCCGTAGAAGGTCCTGCCTTCTCCACCCGAGCTGAATCACAACTCTACCGCTCGTGGGGGGCTGATATTATCGGTATGACGGCATTGCCTGAAGCCAGGTTAGCCCGGGAGGCAGAGCTCTGCTACGCTATTATTGCCTGCGTTAGTGACTACGATTGCTGGCATAAGCAAAAACAGCCGGTTACCATTAATGTTGTCCAGAACGTCCTGCGCCAGAGTATTGATACCGCCAAGAAGATTATCAGGCTAGCTGTTACCAGACTGCCGGAAAAGCGTGAATGCGGCTGCGCTACAGCGTTAAAGACAGCTATTATCACTGACCCCAAGCTGATACCTACCGAGCAGAAGAAAAGGCTTGACCTGCTAATTGGGAAGTATCTAGGAGGAGACAGGTAATGCCCAAGGTAGAATTTGGCTGTCTGCCAACGATTATTGGCAGTATGCCCCACACTAACCCACAAGCAGCCTGCTCAGCCATCACCCATTACCTCAAAGACATTCCAGCCTGGCCCCAGCTACCCAAGCGTTCCTTTCTGGAAAACATGTATGTCCAGTTCAGCCAGGGCTTCCCCGGGGCGGTGGTTGAGGAGAACAGAATCTATGTAGACCGCTCCCAGGACCTGGATAAGCCACTGGAGGCCCTCTATGCTGCCTATCTGGAGAACAACATTGATAAATATCCGGTTAGCCCTGATTATGCCGCCGGTCTTCATCGCTTCCTGGCCTTAAAAAATCTGTCGCCCCAGGCAGTGAAGGGGCAGATAACCGGACCGGTCACCTGGGGGCTGACCGTTACTGATGAAAATAAAAGGGCGATAATCTATGACGATGTCCTGGGTGACACCGTGGCTAAGTTGCTCAGGCTGAAGGCAAGCTGGCAGGAAAAGGAGCTAAGCCAAATCTCAAAAAATACCATTATCTTCGTTGATGAGCCATATATGGCTGCCTTTGGCTCGGTCGGTGTCCAATTATCCAAGGAAAGGATTATCAGCCTGCTGGAAGAGGTCCTGGCTGGGATTAGTCGGCTGAAAGGGGTCCACTGCTGTGGCAATACCGACTGGTCAGTTTTGCTGGGCACTAGCGTTGACATCATCAGTACTGACACCTACAACTATGCTCAGTCGCTGAGCCTTTATCCTGCCGAGGTAAAAAAATTCCTGGATAGAGGGGGAACAATTGCCTGGGGGATTATTCCCAACGATGAACAATCAGTGGCTAAGGAATCGGTAGCCAGCCTTAATGACCGCCTGGAGGAGGCAATGGCACCCTTTACCAGAAAGGGCATTGGCTTCAAGCAACTGATAACGCAGGGGCTGCTTACCCCCAGCTGTGGACTAGGCTCTATAGCTACTGAGGAGGCAGCCCGCCGGGTCCTGGAGCTACTGGCTGAGCTATCGATAAGGATAAGAAAGCGCTATATGTAATTAAATTGTTTATCATCCTCACCCCCTTTATCCCCCTCTCCTTCAAAGGAGAGGGGGAAGATGGTTAGTTTAGAGGGGCTTCGCCCCTCTATGACTCCCTTTATGTAAAGGGGGGACGACATAGGTTTTGAAGGGGCTTCGCCCCTTCAATCTTCCCTGATAAAGAATTCATCGGGAGGAGAAGATTTACCGATGGAATGCCAGATAGATACCAACAAAGTCAAAAGCCCCTGCACCTACGAGCCTTGCTCCAGAAAGGGCAAGTGCTGTGACTGCATCTCATATCACCTGGAGCTTGATGAACTTCCCGCCTGTGTCTTTCCCCCGGAGGTAGAGAAGACCTACGACCGCTCCATTGCTAAATTTGTTGAGGTCTTCGCCAACAAAGCCAGAGGTGGCAGGGAAGGCTAAATTAGGTTAATATTACTAAGGATGAACAAGAGAAAAAGGGTAGCCGACCTCAAGCATCGGTGCAGGAAAAAGAAGCTGGAGTTAAAAAGGAAGGCAGAAAAGGCTTCAGCTGAAGAATAGCCAGTAATGGTAGAGGCTTATGAAGCAAGTCTATCTGCTGACCGGTAGACCGGGGACAGGCAAGACCAGCCTCATTAAACAAGCCATAGCCAAGGTGAGAGGTAAAGCCGGCGGTTTCTACACTGAGGAAATCCGAAGCGGAGGGGTAAGAGAAGGCTTCAGGCTAGTTAGCCTAGACGGTCAGGAGACTATACTGGCTCATATAGACACCCCCAGCCCATACCGGGTAAGTAAGTACGGCGTTGACATTGACAGCTTAGACCGAGTCGGCGTGGCTGCCCTTAATCAAGCAGCTAAGGAGTGCAATCTAGTCGTCGTTGACGAAATCGGGAAGATGGAGCTATTTTCGGCTAATTTCAGGGAGGCTGTGTGGCAGATAATCAACAGCGGGAAGAAAGTCCTGGGCACCATTATGTTCCAGGCTAACCCGTGGGCAGATGCCATTAAGCGCCAGCCCCAGGTAAATTTGGTTGAGGTAACCAGAGCCAACTACCAGCGAGTGCTGGCGGAGCTATTAGTATGGTTAGAAGTTGACCCAAGCTCAAATTAGAGGTTTTGATTATGCTTATGAGCCCCGCAGAAAGTAATACCTGGCTAATTTTGATTGCGGCTATTGCCTATATCGCCGGTTCCTTCCCTACCGCCTATCTGGTAACCAGGGGAATGATTGGCAAAGATATCAGGTTTGAAGGCTCGCGTAACGTGGGGGCAATGAATGCTTACCGCCTGATACGGAATGAGAAATCAATAAAGCCAGCCGTAGCTGGATTAGCCATCACCCAAGCCACCGATATGGGGAAAGGAGCATTAGCTATCCTTATAGCTGGATGGCTAGGTTTCCTAGGGTATAATCCGGCAACAGCTTTAATAATAGCCAGCCTTTTTGTCATTCTGGGTCATAGTTATCCCTTCTGCTTTAAATTTAAAGAGGGAGGAAGGGGAATAGCTACTTTCATGGGAATCTTACTGGCCTTAAATGAACCCTTACTACTGATTTGGGGCGGGACTGTCGTCGTTTCCATTATTGCCGCTCAGTATGCGCTAATAGGGAAAATAGACTGGAGCAGGTTCTTCTCAGTACTTGGTACTCAGGTGGTGGGGAGAGTGGCTGGGATGGGTATTGCTCTGGTTCCCCTCTATTTCTTTGACCCCAAGCTATTCTTCCCGGTTCTGGCAGCCACCATTTTAATACTAGTACGACACACTGATAGAGTTAGGATTTACGTTAGACACATACCCAATCTCAAAGGCAAGGCTTGAGCGGAGTATGCCTGAATCAGAACTTTATGTTAAACAGGAGGGCAAGGGCTGATGCCGAAGCTACCAGAAATGGTTAAAGCGCTGCTAGACCCCAAAGCCTACCCCGAGGCCCCACAGAGAGTAGAGCTGGTGCAGACCCAGATGTCTTTTGTTTTTCTGACCGATACCTATGTATATAAGGTGAAGAAGCCGGTAAATCTGGGCTATCTGGACTATACCACTCTGGAAAAACGCCAGTTCTACTGCCACCGGGAGGTTGAACTCAACCGGCGCCTCTGCCCTGATGTCTATCTGAGCGTAGTGCCAATAACTCAAGACAAGGGTAATTTTCTTATAGAAGTCCAGGGCGAAGCTATAGAGTATGCGGTGAAGATGCGCCGCCTTCCCCAAGAAGCTATGATGGACGTGCTCCTGACCAATAATCAGGTGTCGTCGGCAATGGTAACCAAGGTGGCACAAAAGCTGGCAGACTTCCACTACCGGGCTGAGACCAACGCTACTATCAGCACCTTTGGCAACCTTGACACTATCACTCAGAATACCGAGGAGAACTTCACCCAGACCGAAAAATACACCGGCAACACCATTTCCCGAGACAAATATCAGCGCATCAAGGATTACACTGATAGCTTTACCAGCCAAAATGCCCCCCTGTTTCAGAAGCGGCTGGTAGACGGCAGGATAAGGGACTGCCACGGAGACCTCCACGCCGCCCATATTTGCTTCACTGATGACATCTGCATCTATGATTGTATAGAATTTAATGATAGGTTTAGATATTGCGATGTAGCCTCAGAGGTTGCCTTCCTGGCTATGGACTTAGACCACTACCAGCGGGCTGACCTATCACACAGATTTGTTGACGCTTATGTGGCTCAGAGTCAGGATAAGGAGCTACTAAAGCTACTCAACTTCTACAAGTGCTACCGGGCTTATGTCCGGGGGAAGGTAGAGAGCTTCAAGTATGATGACCCCCACATCTCAGCAGAGGAAAAGGCAAGGACTCTAGCTACCGCCAGGAGCTACTTTAAGCTTGCCCAATCGTATATATGATGTATTTACAGAACGGAGCAAAATAAAAGTAGGTTGAGATTATAGGTGAAAAGAAGACAGTCAATAATAGTTTTAGTCTTAGTGGCGGCCCTCTTGGGGACGGTGGGCTGTAGTGCTCCCCCACCCTACCCATCCAATTTCAATATGATATTTAAATACGGCGTTGGCGCCGGAAATGAGCTAAACACCTTTGAAGGTACATACACCAAGGACATGATTATGGACCCGCCCATTACGGTGGACCTATCTTTATCCAAAGAAGAGTTGGATAGAATCTATCAGAAGATGATTGAAATTAATTTCTTCGGTTATCCTGACCAGTTTTCCGTTTTCGTACCTCCTGGACAGTCGGGGGGTTTGGCAACCCCACATTGTAGCTACTACTTCAGGGTAGAATACGATTCTAAGGTCAAGGAGTTGTCGTGGGAGGATAACATAACCAACGAAGACAAGAAGGCTGAGAAACTAAGAGAGCTTATTAAGCTCATAAGAGATATTATTGAATCCAAAGAAGAATATAAGCAACTACCACCGCCAAGGGGAGGTTATATATAGTCTATATAGCTGAAGAAATGCAAATTTCAGCGGATTGGCGCAACAGCGAATGAAAGAACGCTAAATATCTGCTGAGGGGGATGCAATGAAAGAGCCGTTTGCCAAATTTATAGAAACACAGTTACCATCTGGTTTTTTGCTTATCGCCTGTGGGCTTCCCGGCACCTGGAAAACGGAGACGACTGAGGAGGTATCAAAAATCAAGGGCTATCCTCTGCTGCGGAGCGACCTGATTAGACTAGAGGTGTTGAAAAACGAGGACATTTTTGATGAGAAGGTCGCCTCAGATATGGATAAACGAATGATGGTCTATGATGAGATGCTCCGACAGGCAGATGAGACTCTGGGAAAGGGCAACGGGGTGATACTTGACGCCACCTTCGTCACCCAGTCACTAAGGCAGCGGGCGGCAGCCATAGCCGCTAAACACGGTAAGACATTTGTTATCCTTGAGATGAAGTGTCCCCAGGAGGTAGCCATCAGGCGGATACTAAGGCGAACTAAAGAGGACTATGTATCCAACGCCCTGACCAGACAAGCCTACCTCAACAATAAAAAGAAGTTTGAAAAGGTGGACCTGAATGACCTGAAGGGCTTGTATCCCAACCTTAATATCATTCACCTGATAGTCGATACCAAGTACGACCTGCCTGAAGACTGGTATATCATCGGTATGGAAAAGAAATAGGAATGAAGATAGATTTGCACATCCACACCAAGACCTGTTCCGATGGCAATCTCTCCATTGAAGAGGTCTTCCGGGAGGCGAAAGGGAGAAATATTGATTTAATTTCAACAACCGACCACGATTCTATAGACTGCCAGGAAAGAGCTATAGCTCTGGCTGAAAAATATGGCATATTTTACATCACCGGGGTAGAATTAAATGTTACCTTCCACTACCCTGGTAGCCAGTCTATTTCCCTGGACTTTCTGGGATACCAGTATGACATCAACAATAAAGAGCTAAAAAATAAACTGCAATTGATAAGAGAACATAGAGAAGCCAGAGCCCGTCAAATTCTAGACAAATTGAATGCCGAGTTTGATAAAGAGAATATTGAAAGATTCACCGATAAAGACCTCGAGAAGATACAGGATAGCGTTGATGGTACATTCGGTCGACCCCATATCGCCAACTACCTGATAGCCAAGGGAATTGTCAGGGATAAGCAAGAGGCGTTTGATAAATACCTAGTCAAGTGCGATGTGGCTAAATACCCGCTTCCGCTGGCTGAAGCCTCAAGATTAATCAGGAACGCCGGTGGTATACTGGTGCACGCCCACCCTAATGACCCGAATGGGACATCTTTAGTAAGCCTAACCGGTGATTTAGAGGAACAGACAAAAATTATTGAACAATATATGCTAGAATACATTGATGGTATTGAGTGCTGGCACTCAAGAAATGATGCCCAGACCACCGCCCACTATATTGAGTTCGCCAGGAAACACAGTCTAATTATGACTGGAGGCAGTGACTGTCATCAAAAGCCGATAATTATGGGCACGGTGGATATACCCGATTTTGTGGCTGAGCAATTCAGGCAATAGAAGGAGAATTTAAGAGGGGAGTTTAAGAGAGACGAAGCTCCTCTCCAAATAAGTTATCTTTGTGGGAAAGTTTGAAGGGGCTTCGCCCCTTCAAAACCAATTCTCCCCCTCTCCTTTGAAGGAGAGGGGGACAAAGGGGGTGAGGTAGATAAACGATAAATATGATATTAAAGACGCTTCGCTGGCTGAAGCGGGCAAGCAGCGAATAGAGTGGGCTGCCCATGAAATGCCGGTAGTGAAACTAATCAGGGAGAGGTTCGCTGCCGAGAAACCGCTAAAGAATATTCGCATTTCAGCCTGCCTCCATATTACTACCGAAACAGCCAATCTAGCCCTAACTCTAAAGACGGGAGGGGCTAATATTGTCCTCTGCGCCTCTAACCCACTTAGCACCCAGGATGATGCCGCTGCCGCCCTGGTAGACTATGGAATTCCGGTTAATGCCATCAAGGGCGAGGATGATGTAACATACTATAAACATATTAATACTGCCCTGGACAATAGACCTCAGCTTACGGTAGATGATGGCGCCGACCTGGTTACCACCCTCCACACCAAGCGAAGCGATTTAATCGGCAATGTCATTGGCGGTACCGAGGAAACTACTACCGGTGTTATCCGACTCCGCAGCCTAGAGAGAGCGGGAGGGTTAAAGTATCCCATAATTGCCGTCAATGACGCTCAAACCAAGTACCTCTTTGATAATCGCTACGGCACCGGGCAGAGCACCATTGATGGTATTACCCGAGCCACCAACATCTTATGGGCAGGCAAAAAGGTAGTGATTTGCGGCTATGGCTGGTGCGGGCACGGTATCGCCTTGAGAGCCAAAGGACTGGGCGCACAGGTGATTGTAAGTGAGGTAGAGCCGGTGCGCGCCCTAGAAGCAGTTATGGATGGCTACCAGGTTATGCCACTAACAGAGGCAGCCAAACTGGGCGATATTTTCATTACCATTGCTGGTAATAAGAATGTTATTAATAAAGCCCATTTCCAAGTGATGAAGGACGGAGCTATTCTAGCTAACAGCGGACATTTTAATGTAGAGATAAACATCCCCGCCTTAGAAAGCCTGGCTCATAGTAAGCAACGCATCCGCCCCTTCGTCGATGAATATACCCTGAATGATGGGCGCCGCTTATACTTGCTGGGGGAGGGGAGATTGATTAATCTGGCGGCTGCTGAGGGGCACCCGGCCAGTGTTATGGATATGAGCTTTGCTAACCAAGCCCTGTGTCTGGAATATATAGTGAAGAATAAGGACCGGCTCAAGCCTAAGGTTTATCCCGTTCCCGAAGAAATAGACAAACAGGTGGCTCGGTTAAAACTAAACTCTATGGGCATTGATATTGACAGTTTAACTCCAGAACAAGAGAAATACCTAACCAGCTGGCAGGAAGGAACATAAAAAATGACTGATAGTTTTAATAGCTCGCCTATCTACATGCTTACTTCAGAGTCAGTTACCGAAGGACACCCTGACAAGCTATGTGACCAGATATCGGATGCTATTCTGGACGCTATCTTGGAGAAAGACCCCTATGGCAGGGTAGCCTGTGAGACAGCGGTAACCAATGGGTTGATAATTGTTATGGGGGAGATTACTACCGACTGCTATGTTGAAATCCCCCAGGTAGTAAGGGAAGTGGTTCGCGATGTGGGCTATACCCATCCCGAATATGGCTTTGATTACCAATCCTGTGGAGTGATGGTCTCCATTAAGGAGCAATCCAGCGATATTGCTTTGGGGGTGGACAAATCACTGGAAGCAAAAATGGCTTCAGCGGCTAATGACCTTGATAAAATTGGTGCTGGTGACCAGGGAATGATGGTTGGCTTTGCCTGTAATGAGACGCCTGAGCTTATGCCCCTGCCTATTTCCCTGGCACACAAGCTGTGTCGGCGTCTGGCTCAGGTCAGGAAGGATAATACGCTACTTTACCTCCGCCCCGATGGCAAATCACAGGTAACGGTAGAATATCATAATGGCATTCCCAGGCGAGTTGATAGCGTGGTGCTGGGAGCCCAGCATAACCCTGACGTCAGCCAGGCTCAAATTGAAAAGGATATTATTGAGCAGGTAATCAAGGTAGCTATACCTGCCTCACTAACCGACGACAGAACTAAATATTATGTCAATGCTACTGGTCGATTTGTAATTGGTGGTCCGGTATCCGATACCGGTTTCACCGGACGTAAGATTCTGGTTGATAGTTACGGCAGCATTGCCCGACACGGCGGTGGTTGCTTCTCAGGCAAAGACCCGACCAAGGTAGACCGCTCAGCGGCTTACGCTGCCCGCTACATAGCCAAGAATATGGTGGCTGCCGGGCTAGCCGAGCGGGTGGAAATCCAGATTTCGTATGTTATCGGTGTCGCTCACCCCGTTTCCGTCTCCGTAGAAACCTTTGGCACGGCTAAGGTCAACCAAGAGGTGTTACTTAACCTGATTACTAAACACTTTGACCTCAGACCCGAAGCCATTATCCGAGCCCTTGACCTCCGCCGCCCTATTTATCGACAGACTGCCTGCTACGGGCACTTCGGTCGAGACGACCTTGACCTCCCCTGGGAAAAGACCGATATAGCCGAGATTCTGAGAAAAGAGGCGTTAGGTTAAGTGCAAACAGGGAAGTTTGAAGGGGCGAAGCCTCTCTTACTAACCAAATCCCCTTCCCCTTATCAAGGGGAAGGGGATAAAGGGGATAGGGTTACCTAAATAAAAAATCTAAAGGGGGTGAGGTAGATAATCTCAAAAATGGAAAAGGTACTCTTTGCCTGGAGTGGGGGCAAGGATAGCACCCTGGCTCTATATGAAATTCAAAGAAGTCAAAGGTATAAAATAGTATCTTTACTAACCACAATTACCGAGGATTATGATAGGGTTAGCTGGCACGGGGTACGGAGAACCTTAGTCGAGCAGCAGGCAAAATCGCTAGGTTTACCCATTCAAGAGGTATTTATCCCTAAAGATTGTTCCAATGAAGAATATGAATCCAGGATGAAGGAAGCCCTTATCAGGTTCAAACAGGCTGGTGTTTCCCTGGTAGCTTGTGGTGATATCTTTCTAGAGGACACGAGGAAATATCGGGAGGATAATTTATCAAAGCTAGAGATGAAGGGGCTCTTCCCGATATGGGGGAGGGATAGTGCTGAACTTACCAGGTCATTTATAGCCCTGGGCTTTCAGGCTATCATTATTTGTATTGATACCAAAGTTCTTGACAAAAAACTTGTGGGGAGGATAATTGATGAAAGCTTCTTAGCTCAACTTCCGCCTAATGTTGACCCGGCGGGTGAGAATGGAGAATTTCACTCTTTTGTCTTTGATGGACCGATATTCAGAGAGAGGATAGCCTATAAGCTGGGGGAACAGGTGTTAAGGGACTCATTTTATTTCTATGATTTATTACCAACAGAGGAGACAAAATCAAAAAGGGAAGCCTGAAGGGGCAAAGCCCCTTCAAAACCCTACTTCCCCCTCAAACGACTAAATACTAAGGAGAGTTAAAGAGAGGCGAAGCCTCTCTTACTAACCAAATCCCCTTCCCCTTATCAAGGGGAAGGGGATAAAGGGGATAGGGTTACCTAAATAAAAAATCTAAAGCGGGTTCCCAGGAAAATCAAAGATTTTTCTGGGTGCTTAAAGGGGGTGAGGTAGATAAAGAACCCCATTAAATTTGGTACCGATGGCTGGCGAGGGATTATTGCCCAGGATTTTACCTTTGATAATGTGCGGGTTTGTGCTCAGGCGGTAGCTGACTATTTAAAACAGACGGGCTTAGCCAGCCGGGGACTAATTGTCGGCTATGACACCCGCTTTGCCTCTGAGGACTTCGCTTCAGCCGCGGCTGAGGTAGTTGCCGGCAACAGGATAAAGGTATGCCTCTGTCCCCGGGCTACCCCGACACCGGTGATAAGCTATGGCGTTCGAGCTCAGGGGGCTGGAGGAGCTATCATCATAACCGCCAGCCATAATCCAGCTAGCTGGAATGGCTTTAAGTATAAAACTAAAGACGGTATCAGTGCTCCACCTGAGGTTATTGCTGAGATAGAGAGACATATCTCCCGCACTATTACCACAGGCAAGATAAACCGGATGCCACTAGCTCAAGCCCTGGAACAGGGGTTAGTAAAATACCTTGACCTAGCTCCCATTTACCTGCACCGTTTAACCAGTCTGGTTGACCTAAATGAGCTACGCCAAGCCAAGCTAAAGGTGGTTGTTGACCCGATGTATGGAGCTGGTATCGGCTATTTCAAGGCATTGTTAGGCGATGGAGCAATTAAGCTGATAGAGATAAATAATGAACGAAACCCGTCATTCCCCGGCATACAACCAGAGCCAATTGCCGCTAATTTAGCCAAGCTCTCAGCCACAGTTAAAAAACAGAAAGCAGATGTAGGACTGGCTACCGATGGTGATGTCGACCGCCTGGGCGTTGTCGATGAGAATGGTGTATTCCTAACCCCCCTCCAGGTCCTGGCTCTGCTCTGCCTTTACCTGCTGGAGGTGCGGGGTGAGCGAGGGGCTATAGTCAAGACAATAACTACTACCAGTATGCTTAACCGCCTGGGAGAAATATTTAAGGTGCCGGTCTATGAGACGCCGGTGGGCTTTAAGTATGTTTCCCAGGTGATGATGGCTAAAAATGCACTCATTGGCGGTGAGGAATCCGGTGGCTATGGCTTCAGGGGGCATATGCCGGAACGAGACGGTATCCTGTCAGGTCTCTATTTCCTTGACCTGATGATTAAAACCGGTAAAAGCCCGTCACAACTTATTGACTACCTTTATAGTAAAGTCGGACCTCACTACTTTAAGCGTATAGATATAGCATTCCCTGAGGACAAACGCCAGGAAATAACCAATCGTATCAAGCACAATCCCCCCCAATCCATTGAAGGCATCAAGGTAGTGAGCTTAGACACCGAAGATGGCTTCCGATTTATGCTGGCCGATACCACCTGGCTACTCATCAGGTTTTCCGGGACTGAGCCAGTGCTTCGCCTCTATGCTGAAAGTAATACTCAGGCTCGAGTAGAAAGGCTGCTTGAGCTGGGAGGGAAATTAGCCGGAGTCTAAGCTATGACCGATAAGCTTCCCCGAAAAACGGAAAAGCCCTGGGGTTTTGAGCTATTATTCGCCCATACCCCAAAGTATGCCGGCAAGGTAATCTTTATTAAAAAAGGATATCGGCTCAGCCTTCAATACCATGAAAAGAAGGATGAAAGCATGTATATCTATCAGGGGAAGGTACGGATAGAAATTGAAGGAGCCGATGGCGGCATGACATCATACATAGCCCAGCCCGGCTACAGTATCAGAATCCCTCCCCGCACCAAACACCGCCTGGAGGCTATTGAAGATACCACCCTCCTTGAGGTGTCCACCCCTGAACTGGAGGATGTAGTCAGGGTAGAAGACGACTACGGAAGAGCCAAACCATAGACTATACGAAAGAGCATCTGGCTAAAGGTGGAGGAAAATAAGTCTTTACCGCTTGGTGTATTGAGGGGCTTTGCGGGCCCGCTTGAGTCCAGCCTTCTTCCGCTCTTTAGCTCGAGCGTCTCGGGTAAGTAGTCTGTGCTCGCGGAGCACGGGTTTAAGGCTTTCGTCAGCCTTTACCAAGGCACGAGCAATACCATGAGCGATAGCACCCCCCTGCCCCGATATGCCACTCCCGACGACCTTAACCACAGCATTATACTTACCCATGCTATCGGTAACCAAAAGCGGTTGCAGTATTATCCGGCGGTGCTCAAGGCGGGGGAAACGCTCCTCATAAGGCACATTATTGACAATGATAGAACCATTGCCCGGCAGCAGCCTTACCCGGGCTACCGCCGTCTTGCGTCTGCCTACTCCATAATAGTAAGTTTCGTTTTTCATTTGAACCCTATCTCTCAGTCTGACCCAGGTGAGGGTGAGTATCACCGACATAGACCTTGAGCTTCTTCATCATATTAGCACCAAGTCGGGTGTGAGGCAACATCCCCTTAACCGCATGTTCAATTATCCGAGTCGGGTTAGTCTGCATCAGTTTATCATAAGTGATACTTTTAAGCCCCCCGGGATACCCCGAATGTCTATAATAGACCTTCTGCTTAGCTTTATCACCGGTAACACGAACCTTCTCGGCATTGATAATAACAACATAATCGCCGACATCCAAATTGCGGCTGAATATTGGTTTGTGCTTACCCATAAGTAAGCCAGCCACCCGAGTGGCTAGCCGACCTAAAACCTGGTCGGTAGCATCAATAACATGCCAGTCTCGCTTAATTTCAGACACCTTAGTGCTATAGGTTTTCACTATATCTCCCCTCCCAAGGGGCTGGGATAATTTACCCGCATAAGGCACAGCCCACAGGCAAGAGCCGCCGGGCCAGCTAGACCGGGCTTCCTGGCCTCAATTATACGATGAAACTGGTCAACACTCACTTTACCCAAGCCAACTCTAATTAGAGCGCCGACTGTATTGCGCACCTGATGGGGTAAGAAGGAGTTAGCCACCATATTGAAAACGGCTAATTCCCCATCCTTGTCCATTTTTGCCCGATACACCTTTCGCATCGTGTTCCTCGTCCCGACTCCGATACAACTAGCAAATGACGCCAGGTCGTGCTCACCAACCAGAGCCTGACACGCCCCATTCATAGCTTCAATATCAAGGCATCCGGTAACCAGGTAAGAAAAGCCCCTCATGATTGGAGACCGGGTCAAGCTATTTAATATATAGTAGTTATATTCCCGGCTAATGGCATCACGCCTGACATTAAAAGAATCGTCCACCCTATGGGCTGATTTAACGGCAATATCCCCAGGTAAATAGTAGTTCAATCCGTTAATAAAAGCCGGTAAGGGAAGGGGCGACTTAGTCCTGAAGCTAACCACCTGTCCCTTAGCATGAACTCCAGCATCAGTTCGACTAGCTGCCATCACCCGAAGCCTTTCTCCGGTAAGCTTCCACAACGCTGCCTCCGTCTCGCCTTGAATAGTGGAGAAATCACCCTGTAGCTGAAAGCCGTGGTAGTGGGTACCATCATATTCCATAATCAATACAATCTTGGTAGTTGTTGCCAAGCCGACAACCTTCCTTACCCCACCAACTCAAGTCGAACCATAGGTGCTCCATCACCCAACCTAGGTCCTAACTTAGTGATACGGGTATAGCCACCAGGGCGTTCAGCATACCTAGGGGCAAGGTCAGTAAATACCTTATCGGTCACCTTCTTATCGATAATAAATGACAATGCCTGACGGCGGGAGTGAAGTCCGCCCTTCTTACCCAAGGTAATCATCTTCTCCGCCAGGCCACGCACCTCCTTGGCTTTAGCCTCAGTAGTGGTAATTTTTTCGTAGCCCAAAAGGTCGGTAACCAAGCCACGAAACATTGCCCTTCGGTGTCCCGAAGGTCTGCCTAATTTTCTACCAGCTACTTTATGCCTCACCCTCTACCTCCTCTTCATCTGACGGAGCTGGCTCTTCAACTGGAGGGGTAAGGGACAGTCCTAGCTCATTGAGCCGCTCCTCTATCTCCTGCCTAGACTTCTGCCCAAAATTCCGCAGCGAAAGCAATCCTTTCTCCCCGGTAGCGATAATCTGCCCCACGGTAGCAATGCCGCCGCGCCGTAAGCAATTCATAGTACGCACTGATAAAGTTAGTTGCTCTACCGGCATATTATATTTCTCCTCAGGGATAGCTAAGCCAATAAGCTCCTCCTCCTTTAACGGAGCCACCTTGGCATAATTGGCAAACGGGGTCAACTGCTCTACCAGAATGGCAGCACTGCGGCTGATGGCATCAACCGGTGATATAGTCCCGTCAGTCCACACCTCCAGATACAACTGCTCGCGGCTACTCTCCTGACCAACATGAGTTGGCTCAACACTAAAATTAACCTTACGTATCGGGGTAAAGATGGCATCCACTGGAATCGTGCCTACAGGCAGATTATCACTGGACTCAGCTTGCCTATAGCCTTCAGCTACTTCCACATCAAACTCCGCATAAAGCTTGGCCTCAGGCGAATCTAAAGTAGCCAAATAAAGCTCAGGATTGGCAATTTCAAAGTCGGTTGAGGGCTTAATGTCAGCCGCACAAACTCGCCCCTCCCCTTCTACCTCCAGTGTTAACTTACCTGGTTGACCAGAAAGGGGGATTAACCTCAATTCTTTAACATTAAGTAAAAACTCGGTAACGTCTTCCATCACATGAGGAATGATGGTGAATTCATGCTGAATCTCTTCAATCCTAATCTTAGTTACTGCTGCCCCCGAAAGATAGCTAAGCAGTACTCTCCGTAATGAATTGCCCAGAGTAACGCCGAAGCCTTTCTCCAGTGGCTGGGCTAAGAATCGCCCAAAGTTATCTTTACTCTCAACACATTCAATCTTCGGTATTGCTAGCTGAGACAAAGTGCTACCTCCTCCAATATATTATCGTGAGTAGTACTCAACTATAGTCTTCCCCTCAAATTTAGCCTCAATATCATCAGGGGTAGGTAGTGATAAAACTCGACCCACCAGGTTCTCTTTATCCAGGCTTAACCAACTCAAAACCGACTTAGCCGGAATATCCTGAACCACTTGCTGATAATATCCAGTTTTGGTACTACTCGCCTTCCAACTAATGACATCATCTTCCTTGACCAAGCAGGAGGGTATATCGGTTTTACGCCCATTAAGCAAGATATGTCCGTGTTGAATTAGCTGACGAGCCTGAGAGCGAGAATCGGCGAAGCCTAAACGATAGACCACATTATCCAGTCGTCTCTCTAACAGCACCAGTAGATTTTCCCCGGTGATGCCTGACTGCTTCTCAGCTTGAGCAAAAAGCCGTCTAAACTGTTTCTCCATAAGTCCATAGGTATAGCGGGCTTTTTGCTTCTCCCTTAATTGGAAACCACGGTCAGAAATTCGGCGGCGCCGACCAAACTGTTGCCCCGGGGGTTTCCCTCGCCTATCCAGGGCACACTTAGGCGTAAGGCACCTGCTACCTTTAAGCATTAATTTCTCACCGCTACGGCGGCACAATCGACAAACGGCGGCGGTATATCTTGCCATTTCTGCTCCTACACTCGTCTTCTTTTAGGAGAGCGACAACCGTTATGTGGGATAGGCGTCACATCTCTAATACTAGTAATATAAAGGCCTGCACTCTGGAGCGAACGAATAGCTGCCTCGCGCCCGCTGCCCGGCCCTTTAACATAAACCTCTATTTGGCGTAAGCCGTGCTCCATCCCTCTACGGGCGGTATCACGAGCTGCCAGTTGAGCAGCGTAGGGAGTGCCTTTACGCGAGCCCTTAAACCCGGCTGTCCCTGAGCTTCCCCAGGCAATAACGTTCCCCTGGGGGTCGGTGAGAGTCACTATGGTATTATTAAAAGTGGACTGGATATAGGCTCTCCCTTCGGGAATAGATTTACGTTCTCGCCTTCTTACTTTAGTTCGCTTCTTCTGCGGCATTCTAAGTCTCCTATCTAATTATACATCATGAACTTGGCTACTTCTTGGTTGCCCCCCGCCTCTTGCCCCTACCAGCTACCGTTTTGCGAGCACCACGCCTGGTACGAGCATTGGTTCGCGTTCGCTGCCCTCTAACCGGCAGGCCATGGCGGTGCCTGATACCACGGTAGCTACCAACCTCAATGAGACGCTTGATATTAAGGTCAACCGCTTTTCTAAGTTCACCCTCAACTTTACACTCCCGGTCAATAACCTCTCGGAGGCGATTAACCTCGTCTTCGGTAAGGCTATCGGCCTTGGTCTCAGCATTGACACCGGCTTGAGCTAGAATCCGGTGGCTCGTGGTAGGGCCAATGCCATAGATATATTGTAGCGAAACCCAAATTTGCTTATTTTTAGGTATATCTACACCAGCTATGCGCGGCATTATAGTCCTCCCTCAATAGACATTTAGCCCTGCCTCTGCTTATGCTTAGGATTGCGACAAATGATCCTGACTACCCCCCGCCGTTTCACCACCCGACAATTTTTACATCTAACCTTAACTGAAGCTTTAACTTTCACAATAAGTCCTCATTACTTGAACCGATAAGTAATCCTACCTCGACCCAGGTCATAAGGGGAAAGCTCTATCAATACCTTGTCACCGGGCAGGATTTTAATATAATGTAATCTTATCCTACCCGAAATGTGAGCCAGTACCTTATGCCCGTTAGGCAGCTCGACACGAAACATAGCATTAGGCAACGGCTCCACTACCGTCCCCTCAACCTCAATAGTCTCTTTCTTAGCCATAAACTCCCTGTCTATACAATAGTAAGTACCTCTGGTTCAGCCTCGGTAATGGCAATGGTGTGTTCAAAGTGGGCAGAAAGACTCCCATCAGCAGTAAATACCACCCAGTGGTCACTACCGAGCCGAGTACGCCAATCGCCAATATTCACCATAGGTTCAAGGGCAAGGGTCATACCCTTTTTCAACACTGGTCCGGTGCCTGGCTGACCAAAATTGGGTATCTGGGGTTCCTCATGCATCTCCCGGCCAATACCGTGCCCGGTATACTCACGAACCACCGAATAGCCCTTTGACTCAGCATAATTCTGAATAGCGGCTGAGATATCGCCCAATCTTGCCCCGGGATAAGCCGCCGCAATACCAGCGTTGAGAGCAGCCTGGGTAGCTTCTAGAAGCTGCCTAGCCTGTGGGCTAATCTCGCCGACAGCTACTGTCACGGCAGCATCACCCTGAAAACCATCAAAAATCACTCCAAAGTCAAGAGATACAATATCACCTTCATTTAAAACCCGCTTCCCCGGAATCCCGTGCACTATCTCATCATTTACTGACACACAAAGGTTAGCCGGAAATCCTCGGTATCCCTTAAACGAAGGTTTAGCTCCCAGCCTGGCTGACTCTCTGCTGGCGATAATATCCAACTCCCTGGTTTTCATCCCTGGTCTCACTTGTTTACTCAATATCCCCAATATGGTAGCCACAATTCTGCCTGCCTGCCGCATAACGGCAATCTCCCGGTCAGACTTGATAATTATACCCATCTAACCACAAACTCTCTCTGCCTCAAGGGCAGCCACTATCCTCTTGCCTACCTCGTCTACACCCCCCTCGCCATCTATCTCCACTAGTTTACCAACCCGGGTATAATAATCAATAAGGGGGGCTGTCTCGGCAAAGTAGACCTCCAGTCGCTTTTTGACCGCTTCCATAGTATCATCAGGGCGTTGATATAGCTCACCACCGCACCTATCGCACTTACCCCAAACCTTGGGAGGCGAACTTATGATATGATACGACGTCTGGCAATTACGGCAAACCCAACGTCCACTCAAGCGCTTTATAAGCCCCTTTTCAGAGACCTTGATATATACTACCTTATCTATAGCCTTAGCCTCCCGGGCTAAAGCCTTATCCAATGTCTCGGCTTGTTTCAGATTCCGGGGAAAACCATCAAGGATTACCCCGGATTCACAATCTGGAGCTGACATACGCTCCAGAACTATTCGTATTGAAATGGGGTCAGGGACTAGCACCCCCTTTTCCATATAAGACCTGGTCTGCCTTCCCAGCTCGGTCCCCTGCTCTACTGCCTGCCGTAACAAGTTGCCTGAAGCAATATGAACCAAATTTAGCTTCTGAGCCACGTAAGTAGCTTGTGTTCCCTTGCCCGACCCGGGGGCACCTAGAAAAATAATATAGAGATTGTTTATCAACCTCACCCCCTTAGTCCCCCTCTCCATGATATGGATATATATATTCCTATCATGAGGGGGAAGGTGCGTGTTTTGAAGGGGCGAAGCCCCTTCAAACTTCCCTTGATAAGTAACCTTACAGTATACAATCTTTACTCCGATTTCAACTGTTGAGAAGACTTTTTATTTGATAAAGCCTTCATAGCGCCGCATTACCAGTTGCGCTTCCATCTGCTTCATAGTATCCAAAACAACACCAACCATAATAAGTAACCCCATGCTAGATAACTGTATTACCTGAATATTGGTAATCTCTCGAATCAAAAAGGGCACTACTGCCACTCCCGCCAGAAAAAGGGCTCCTCCCCAGGTAATACGCTTAATGACCTGGTTAAGATAATCAGCGGTATGTCTTCCTGGTCGAATCCCGGGGACAAACCCTCCTTGCCGTTGTAAGGCACCGGGCAAATCCTGCTGGCCAAAGATTACCATAGTATAGAAGAAGGTGAAGCCGAGCACCAGCGCAAAATAGAGACCCCAGTAAAACAAGCCCATAGGCAATGCTGCCCTGGGGTCAAACAGGTTCACAATTGTGTTGGCAAAATTAGGGTCAGCTCCGACTGGAGCCGCAAAATAACTAGCTATCATACCAGGGAACATTACTAGTGACATACCAAAGATAAGAGGTATCATTCCGGCGGTGTTTACCCGCAGTGGGATATGGGTTGAGCCGGCTTGTCTATACATCCGACCACCGCGAAAGATGCTACGAGCATACTGAACCGGAATACGACGGTGTGCCTCGGTAAAGATAACTATTACCGCCATAGTGGCTATGGCTATGAACACATAAAGTGCTAAACCAGAGGTGTTTCCGGCAGCTAAAAAGCCCTGACCTATCATGGTAGGTAGGGCAGCCACGATGCCACCAAAGATTATTATAGATATACCATTACCAATACCATATTCGGTAATAAGCTCACCCAGCCAGACCAAGAACATAGTGCCGGCTATCATAGCCAAGACCATAGCTGCCATCGGCAGACCGGGGGTAGTAGTGACAACACCTTCACGCTGGAGCAAGATTATCTGTCCGTAACCGGCGAGAGCGGCCATAGGCACAGTCAACCAGTGGGTATACTGATTAATCTTATTCCTGCCAGCCTCTCCCTCCTGGGAAAGGACTCGCAGGCGGGGGATAATGGGCGTCATTAGCTGCATAATAATGGTAGAGGTTATATAGGGATAGACCCCCATCGCCGCCACACTGAAATACCTCATAGCCCCGCCACTAAACAGGTCTAGCATGCCCAGCAAGGCATTACGCTGAAATAGCTCCTGCAGGGCGACGGCATCCACCCCGGGAAGGGGCACATGAGCCACAAAACGGAAGACCACCAGCATGCCAATGGTAAAGAGAATCCGGCGCCTTAAATCGGGTATACGGATGGCGTCAAGCAGTGCCTGGAGTAATCGTGGTCTACCCTGTCTTGGCCGCATGCCCGACCTCCTCCACTGTGCCCCCGGCTGCCTCAATCTTGGCTTTAGCCGCAGCCGAGAACTTATTTGCCTTTACCAAAAGAGGATGATTAATATCACCCTCAGCCAGAACCTTAATTGGGTGCCGTAGAGATTTTACCACTCCGGCGGCGACCAATCTTTCCGGTGTTACCTCACTCCCAGCCTCAAACATATTAAGTTTACTTATATTAACAGTGCTATATTCGGTCCTAAAAATATTGACAAAGCCACGCTTCCGGGGCAAGCGTTTGATTAAAGGTAGCTGCCCACCTTCAAAGCCACGGCTCATCTTATACCCGGAACGAGACTTCTGCCCTTTACAACCTCGCCCGGAATAGGTGCCATGTCCACTACCATCCCCCCGACCCACCCGCTTTCGGCTTTGCTTAGAGCCAGGGGCTGGGGAGAGTTCATCCTGCCTCACGAGCCTGCCTCCTCTACCTTAACTAGATGTTTCACCTTATTAATCATGCCCCGAATTGGGCTACAGTCATTATGGGTAACACTCTGATTTAGTCGATGAAAACCGAGAGCCTTTAACGTCCGCCGCTGAACCTTATTATAGCCGATACTACTCTTGACCCAGGTGATACGTAGCCTAACCACCAGGCATCGCCTCCTCAACTTTAACGGCTGACTTACGTTTGGCTAACTCCTCCTTCGGCTGCTTAAGCTGCCTGAGGGCAAGCATCGTTGCCTTAGCCACGTTAACCTTATTTGCGCTACCCAATGATTTAGTCAAAATATCCTTAATTCCGGCGGCCTCAACCACAGCCCGGATACTACCCCCAGCGATGATACCTGTACCCGGCGCGGCTGGTTTGAGCAAGACCTTAGCTGCCCCAAATTTAACCCTTATTTTGTAGGGAATAGTAGCCCCGGCCAGCGGTACTTTAATCAAATTCTTCCTAGCCACAGCACTAGCCTTGCTGATTGCCGCTGGCACTTCATTAGCCTTACCGGTGCCAATACCTACATGGCCGTTACCATCACCGGTTACCACCAAGGCGCTAAAATTGAGGCGTTTTCCCCCCATCATTACCTTGGTCACCCGATTAATATAGACCAGCTTGTCACTCAGTACCAGCTCAGTGGGGTCTATCTTGCTTATTAGCTCCTTCACCTAGCTCAAAGACCTCCCTAAAATTTTAATCCCCCCTGCCGAGCTGCCTCAGCCAGGGCTTTAACTCGGCCATGATACTTGTATCCGCCACGGTCAAAAACTGCCTGTGTTATCCCTTCAGTCAATGCCCGCTTAGCCACCAGAGAGCCGACAAGCTCAGCCTTACCCGTCTTTACCTTACCCACCACCGCACCTTTTATTTCGGGGTCAAGGGTTGAGGCGTGGGTCAGGGTACGCCCCAGCGAATCATCAATAACCTGAGCATAAATATGATTCAAGCTACAAAAAACACATAAACGCGGTCTAGAGGTGGTGCCTTTCACCTTGACTCTAACTCGACTATGTCTTCTGAGACGTGCCACCCTGGGCTCAACTTTGCTCATTATTCCTCTCACCCACTACTCTGCCTGCCTTTGCCTGGCTTCAAGTGAACTAGCTCCCCAACATATCTAATACCTTTACCTTTATAAGCATCGGGGGGGCGAATAGCCCTAATCTCGGCTGCCATCTGACCAACAACGGCTTTATCAATCCCGGTAACCTTAATGCGATTTGTCCCCTCTACCATCAGAGACACACCGGGCAACGGTGATACCTCTACCGGGTGGGAAAAGCCGACATGAAATATCAGCTTATCCCCTGCCTTTTCCACCCGATAACCCACCCCTACCATCTCAAGACTTTTCTCAAAGCCACTGGCTACCCCCTCCACCATATTAGCCAACAGGCTCCGCGTCAGCCCGTGTAAGGAACGATGCTCCTTGCTGTCACTAGGTCGCGACACCATCAGGGTACCATTGTCTAAGGTGATAGACATATCAGGGCTGAAACGACGACAAAGCTCCCCCCTGGGACCGGTTACCGTGACCTCGTTCCCTTGATTAATACTCACCACCACTCCTGGTGGCACCGTTATCGGCATTCGCCCCACTCTAGACATATATACCACCCCGATATTGATTTACCATACATAGCATAATAGCTCACCACCAATCCCCTGGCGCCAAGCTTGGTGCCCGGTCATCACACCCTCAGGCGTAGAGATGATAGCAATGCCCAAACCACCATAAATACGCGGGATTTCCTTTCGCCCAGCATATACCCTCAACCCGGGCTTACTTACTCGCTCCAATCCAGAAAGGACTGGTTGATTTTTATCATCATATTTAAGGTGAAGCTTAATTACTCGGTGTGACTTACCCCTAAGCACCTCATAATCATTAATAAATCCTTCGGCTTTAAGGATTCTAGTAATAGATAACTTCATCTTTGAGGCTGGTATCAGTACCGAATTATGCCTCACCATAATAGCATTGCGTATTCGGGTTAGCATATCAGCTATTGGGTCAGAAACAGTCACACCTATCTCCTTAGTCTTATTTTAGAACATCTAGTTACCAGCTTGATTTTCTTACCCCGGGAATCTGCCCCGCCAGAGCCAGCTTACGAAAACAAATACGACACAAGCCGAACCTACGGATATAGGCACGAGGCCGGCCACACAAATAGCACCGATTACGCTGCTGCACTCTATATTTGGCAGGACGCTCCGACTTTACAACCTTTGACTTTTTAGCCATTTCTACTTCAATCCCGGCTGAAAGGCATACCTAATGCCTCCAGCAGATGTCTAGCCTCATCATCCGTCTTAGCCGTAGTGATAATTGACACCTCCAGTCCCCGTACCCTATCTATCACATCGTAATCTACCTCAGGAAAGACGATTTGCTCCTTAAGCCCCAGTGTGTAGTTGCCCTGACCATCAAATGAGTTCCGGGGAACCCCCTGAAATTCACGCACCCGAGGTAAGACAGCATTTACCAGCTTGTCAAAAAAGTCATACATACGCTCTCCCCGCAGGGTTACCTTTAACCCGATAGGCATTCCTGTCCTCAACCTGAAGGAAGCAATGGATTTCTTAGCCCGGGTTACCACTGGTTTCTGCCCCGAAATAGCCGTCAAATCCCTCTCAGCTGCTTCCAGAGCCTTAGCCTCCCGAATCGCCTCGCCCAAGCCGATATTAAGCACTACCTTATCCAGCCGTGGTACCTGCATTATATTCCTGTACCCATAAAGCTCCATCAGGTTGGGGGTAACCTCTTTTCCATACCTTTCCTTGAGTCGTGACATTTAATCAATTACCTCACCACAAGAACGACAGATACGAACCTTCCTACCATCCTCTAAACGGTGGAAGCCAACCCGGGTAGGATGATTACACCGGCTACACAATAGCATAACATTTGCCACATGAATTGGTGCCTCCCGTTCTATTATGCCTGCCTGCCTAGCCTGACGCACCGCCCTGGTATGCCTTTTGATAAAGTTGATTCCCTCTATCAGTACCTTTTCATCCTTGGGGTAAGCAAAGCGCACCTTACCCTTTTTGCCCTTATCCTTACCAGCAATAACAAGCACGGTATCATTCTTCCTAATCTTCACCACTTCCCTCCTCACAAAACTTCAGGTGCCAGTGATATAATCTTGGTAAAATTTTTCAGCCTCAACTCCCTGGCTACCGGGCCAAATATTCGAGTTCCTCTAGGATTATTCTTATCACTAAGAATAACCGCTGCATTTTCATCAAACCTGATATAAGAGCCATCGGAGCGCCGATATGGCTGAGCGCTACGAATGATAACCGCCCTGACCACGTCTCCCTTCTTGACCACTGCCCCCGGGATGGCTCGTTTAACCGAAGCGACAATAACATCACCCACGCGGGCATATTTCTTCCTGGTGCCGCCCAATACATTGATGCACATAATTTGTCGGGCGCCAGTATTATCGGCCACCTTAACTCTGGTATAAGATTGAATCATACCACTTTACCCCGAAACTAATTTCAGGTTATTTCCTCAGGCTGAACCTTAACTAACTCGCCTTTGGTTATTATCTCAGCTACTCGCCACCGCTTCTGCCTGGAGAGGGGGCGAGTCTCTATAATCTTAACTATATCGCCTAGCCCACACTCATTATTCTTATCGTGGGCTTTATATTTAACCACTCGCCTGATGGACTTCTTATATAGCTGATGGCGCTTGGGGGTTTCTACCGCCACCACCACCGTCTTATCCATCCGATTACTGACCACACGTCCAAACCTGACTTTGCGTTTCTCATCCATAGGCTCAAGATTTTTCTGGATACTTTATACCCAGCTCCCTCTCTCTTATTATAGTCATTAATCTGGCAATCTCCTTTTTAACCCTCGGGATTTCGCGGTGGTTTACCAACTGCTTGGTAGCCAAGCGAAAGCGAAGATTAAAGAGCTCCTGATGAGCTGCTTCTAATTGTTTGGTCAATTCCTCGTCACTGAGAGCTCGAATCTCATCAACCTTCAACTTGGGCTAGCTCCTTACTTACCGAATCACTACCAACGCCGACCTCAGCTTTCCTGACCACAAATTTAGTGCCGATAGGAAGCTTATGTGAAGCCAGCCGCATTGCTCCCTTGGCTACTTCCTCGTCAACACCCCCCATTTCAAATAAGACTCTCCCCGGTTTGACCACGGCTACCCAATGGTCTAGGGAACCCTTACCCGAACCCATACGGGTCTCAGCCGGCTTTCGGGTAACTGGTTTATCCGGGAAAATACGTATCCAGATTTTACCACCACGACGAATATAGTGGGTAATAGCCCGCCGGGCGGCTTCGATCTGCCGACTAGTAAGCCAGGCAGCGTCCAGCGCCTGCAGACCAAAATCGCCAAAAACAACCGTGTTCCCGGCCTGGGCTTTGCCTCGACGGCGTCCCTTATGAGCCTTGCGGTATTTCACTCGTTTCGGTTGCAGCATCTTTCTCCTCTGATTTCACCGAGGTAGTGTCTATATCCTTTGCCTTCTTTACTCTTCTTGCCGGCTTTGCCGGTTTCTCCTCTAATTTCACCGAGGTAGTGTCTATATCCTTTGCCTTCTTTACTCTTCTTGCCGGCTTTACCGGTTTCTCCTCTGATTTCACCGAGGTAGTGTCTATAGCCTTTGCCTTCTTTACTCTTCTTGCCGGCTTTGCCGGTTTCTCCTCTGATTCTACAGAAGCAGGTTTTACTGGCTCGGCTACCTCTTCCGCTGGCGCCGCTGGTACCTCCTCAACTTCAGCCACTGGCCCGGCTAGCTCCTCTGCCGGCACAGCCGGCACCTCCTCAACTTCAGCCACTGGACCGGCTAGCTCTTCCGCTGGCGCCGCTGGTACCTCCTCAACTTCAGCCACTGGCTCGGCTACCTCCTCCGCCGGCGCCGCTGGTACCTCCTCAACTTCAGCCACTGGCTCAGCCAGCTCTTCTGCCAGCTCAGCAGGTACTTCCTCAGCTTCCGCCACCTTAGCTTGGGGAAGGATATCACCTCTATATATCCAGACCTTTACCCCAATCCGACCGAGAGTGGTACACGCCTCAGTAAAGCCATAATCAATATCAGCCCGTAGCTTGTGCAGGGGTACCTGCCCCCGATGCATCATTTCACGGCGAGCTATCTCGGCACCACCCAATCTACCAGCACAATTGATTCTCACCCCCTTAGCCCCAGCCTCAAGGGTGCGGAAAATGGCTTGTTTCATCGCCCTCCGGTGAGAAACACGACGCTCAATCTGCTCAGCTACTGCCCTGGCGACTAAATAAGCATCAAGTTCGGGCTGCCGTATCTCCTGGATATTTAATTGGACCCTATTCCCAATAAGACCCTCAAGGTGTTGCCTCATTTCATCAACTCTTTGCCCTCCCCGCCCGATGACCACGCCAGGGCGAGCGGTATGAATAGTTACCAACACCCTATTTGCCTGACGGTCAATTTCCACCAGAGAGACGCCAGCATCGGCATATTTAGACCTGATAGCCTGCCGAAGTTTTAGGTCTTCTTGCAAAAACTCCACGTAACGCTTGCTGGCATACCACTTGGCCTGCCAATCCCGTATGATACCGATTCTAAAGCCGGTAGGATGAACCTTACGACCCAACTTTTTCCTCCTGCTCGGCAACAACCACTGTAATATGACTAGACCGCTTAAGGATAGGGCCGACTCGCCCTCGAGCCCGGGGGCGAAACATCTTAAAGGTTCTTGCCTCGTCAACAACGATGCTAACAATCTTTAAATCCCGGGACGTCTGGAAATTGTTCTCAGCATTAGCTGCCGCTGACCTCACTACCTTGGCTACAACTCGAGCTGTAGGTGACGAGGCAAACTTGAGTATGGTCAAGGCTTCGTCTACCGTCTTGCCCCGTACCATATCTACTAACAGACGCACCTTACGGGATGGTATGCCTGTGTCTTTAGCCACTGCTCTCACTTCCATGTTATGCCCTACTTTCTCCTTCTTACCTCAGTAGTTCTTTCTGCCCTAGCCACGTGACCCCTGAAGGTTCGAGTTAAAGCAAACTCACCTAATTTATGCCCTACCATATTCTCGGTGATAAAAATAGGCATATGTCTCCGGCCATTATGTACCCCGATGGTAAGCCCTATCATCGCCGGCAGGATGGTAGACCATCGTGCCCAAGTCTTTATCACCGTCTTCTGACCGGAGCGGTTAACAGCTTCCACCTTCTTTAGTAGTTTGGGGTCAATGGCTGGTCCCTTCTTAGTTGACCTTGACATCTGGCTTCACCTTTCCGTCTACTTTCTCCGACGCCTAACAATCATCTTATCCGAGGGTTTGGGCTTACGAGTTCTATAGCCCAGAGCTGGCTTCCCCCACGGTGTCTTAGGTCCGGGCATGCCTATTGGCGACCTGCCTTCCCCACCACCATGAGGGTGGTCACGCGGATTCATAGCCGAGCCCCTCACCGTAGGTCGCCAACCTAACCACCGCTTACGACCTGCCTTGCCCAATTTAATACCCTGATGGTCAATATTCCCTACCTGCCCGATGGTAGCTAAACAATCAGCACGAATACGCCTTACCTCACCAGAGGGTAACCGAACCAGGGCATATTCACCCTCCTTCACCATTAATTGAGCGGCAGCTCCAGCACTTCGCACCATCTGTCCGCCCCTGCCCCTCTCCAACTCAATATTATGTATCAAAGTACCGCTGGGGATTAGCTTCAAGGGCAATGTGTTCCCGGGTCTTACCTCAGCCTCAATGCCTGACTTTATCGTATCCCCGAGACTAAGCCCTGAAGGGGCGAGGATGTAACGCTTTTCCCCATCAGCATAGTAAATAAGAGCAATATTGGCTGAACGGTTAGGGTCATATTCAATAGCCGCCACTTTACCGGGAACACCAACCTTATCACGCTTAAAGTCAATGATGCGGAGTCTTCGTTTGGCACCCTTGCCCCGGTGACGAACTGTTATTCTGCCCTGGCTATTCCGCCCCGCCCTCCTCTTAAGGGGTAGAAGTAGCGATTTCTCTGGCTTACCTTTAGTAATTTCTTCAAAGGTAGAGCCGCTCATACCCCGCCTACCGGGAGAGGTGGGCTTATATACCTTCAGACCCATTTCTTAATATAATCTCCTTTACGCAATTCCCCTATTTTGACTCTCTTATTTTCCCCTGCCAACTTCTCCTTTTATTAAACACCTTCAAAGAGTTCAATCTTATCCCCTAGCACCAGGGTGACTATCGCCTTTTTCCAGGGCGGGGTTAACACCCGCCGTCCGCCTACCCTCCGCACCTTACCATGGACGGTTATCACATTAACTGCGGTCACCTTGACCTTAAATGCCGTTTCCACAGCCTGTTTAATCTGTGGTTTGTTAGCCCCTCTGGCTACTTCAAAGGCATATTTGCCCTGAGCTTGAAGCTCGGTATCCTTCTCGGTTATTACCGGACGGCGCAATACTTCATAGGGATGCATGGCTCTCTCCCTGAGATAGTTTCTCTCCCCACACCTCTTCTGCCTTGCGCACAGCCGCCTCAGTCATCAATAACGCTTTACGAGAAAGGATGTCAACCACATTAAGTAGACTAGCCGGCATTGTCTTAATCCCTGGCAGGTTACGGGCTGACTTAACCACGCTGCCCTCGGCTTCCCTGGTAACAATGAGAGCCGAGGAATCCACCCCCAGCGCTGCCAAAATCTTTACCATTTCCTTAGTTTTAGGCTCATCAAGTTTCAGTTGTTCCAAAACCACTAACTCCCCATCACTTGCCTTGGCTGATAGTACACAGCATAGAGCTAATTGACGCACCTTTTTAGGCATTGCCTGCCGGTAGCTCCTGGGCTTGGGGCCAAAAGCGACACCTCCTCCTCGGCGTAGTGGTGACCTTCGGCTACCAGCTCGGGCAGAACCAGTGTGTTTCTGCCGAAACAACTTCCGAGTGCTACCCGAAACCTGGCTACGAGTTTTAGTACTAGCCGTTCCTTGACGAGCGTCTGCCTGCTGCCTTACCATTGCCTGGTGTACCACTGCCTGATTAAACGGCACGGCAAAAACTCGGTCACTCACCTCAATGTGTTTAATCACTTCCCCGGCCAAGCTATAAACTGGAACCTGCACTTGCCTACTTCCCCCTACCTGATTTCCGTATTAGTAATAATCCATTGGTAGCCCCGGGCACTGCCCCCCTAACCACCAGCAGGTTACGGGCAGGGTCGGCTTTAAATACCTCTAAATGACGCACCGTCACCTGACTATTTCCCATATGTCCTGCCATGCGCATCCCTTTAAATACCCTCCCCGGAGAGGTAGTCGCCCCTATTGAGCCCGGGTGACGGTGTCGGTCAGACTGCCCATGCGTTTTTGGTCCGCCGGCAAAATGATGGCGCTTGACGACACCGGCAAAGCCCTTACCTTTTGACACCCCGGTAATATCAACCAGGTCACCTACCTGAAACAAGCTAACATCAACCTTGTCCCCTACTTTAACAGTTTCAATATCATCGGTTCTGAATTCTCGAAGATACTTAAACTGACCCAACCCCTTGAGATGTCCCTGCTGAGGGGAGTTGAGCCGTTTTGCCTGACCAAATCCAAGCTGAACAGCATTATATTCCCCATTAGCTGCCGTTTTAACCTGTATTACAGTGCACGGCCCAGCCTCGATAGCGGTTATTGCCTCCGCTTTACCATTGTCCCCACATATCTGGGTCATACCTAACTTTCGGCCAATAATCCCCTGGGTCATATCCCTAGCCATCCTAGACTGTTACAACTTAATATCTATACTAACTCCTGAAGGTAGACTCAAGTTAGCCAAGGCGTCTATTGTCTTAGAAGTCGTCTCTACAATATCAATAAGACGCTTATGGGTCCGAATTTCAAACTGCTCCTGGGAATCCTTATCAATAAAGGGGGAGCGGATAACACTAAACTTCTGGATATGAGTCGGCAGGGGTACCGGTCCAATAACAATAGCCCCCGTCCGCTCCACCGCCTCAACAATCTGCAGAGCTGATTGGTCAAGTATCTTGTGGTCATAACCCTTTAGCTTAATACGAATCTTCTGCTTAGGCATAGAACAAATTCACCTTCTACCCGTAGCTTTAATCTCGTCCACCAGTTCGGCTGGTAGCTCCTCATAGCGATAAAACTCCATAGAATGGGTGGCTCTGCCCTGAGTTAGTGACCTGAGGCTGGTGGTATAGCCAAAGGTCTCAGCTAAGGGGATGAGTGAATGAACCACGCGCATTTCGCCCTGTGTTTCTATAGACTCAATACGTCCCCTCCTTGAATTAAGGGCACCTATTATATCGCCCAGAAATTGTTCTGGTGTAACCACTTCCAGCCTCATAATTGGCTCGAGAAGGACAGGTTTGGCTTTAGCCACACCATCCTTTAGAGCCCTTGAGCCAGCCATCTTAAAGGCTATATCTGAAGAGTCAACCTCATGATAACTACCGTCATAGAGGGTGGCTTTAATATCAACCACAGGGTAGCCAGCTAGCACCCCAATCCCCATAGCCTCTTTAATCCCAGCCTCCACCGCTGGGATATATTGCTTCGGTATAGCTCCATTTTTAACCCGGCTGACAAATTGAAAGCCGCTGCCACGCTCCACAGGCTCGAGCTCAAGACAGACATGACCATACTGGCCATGCCCTCCAGTTTGTCGAACGAATTTCCTTTCAACCCGCACTGGTATGGTTATCGTCTCCTTATAGGCAACCTGCGGCCTACCCACCTTTGCCCCCACCTTAAATTCACTGAATAGTCTGCCGACTATGACCTCCAGGTGAAGCTCACCCATACCCGAGATAACAGTCTGTCCCGTGTCCTGATTGTAATCAACCTTAAAGGTAGGGTCCTCTTCAACCAATTTGCTTAGGGCTTCCCCTATCTTATCCTGGTCAACCTTGGTTCTGGGCTCAATAGCCACCGAGAGCACCGGCTCGGGGAAGCGAATAGATTCAAGCACCACCGGTCGGGAGGAATCGCATAGGGTATCACCGGTAAAGGTACCCTTAAGACCTAAGGTAGCCACGATAGCCCCGGTGTCAGCCTCACCTATCTCCTCACGATGATTGGCATGCATTAATAATAGCCGCCCAATACGCTCCTTCCTGCCTTGGGCAGCGTTAAATATCCGAGCCCCGGCCTTGACTCTGCCCGAATACACTCTTAAATAGACCAGCCTACCGACAAAAGGGTCAGATACCACCTTAAAGGCAAGTGCAGCAAAGGGGGCATCATCTCGGGCGGGGCGGGTGACTTCAGTTTTGAGCCTGGTATCAATAGCCCTTATCGGTGGCATATCTAAAGGAGACGGAAGATAGCTGACAATGGCATCAAGCAACAACCGAATACCTTTGTTTCTCAGGGCACTGCCACAAAGAATAGGCACCCCTTTATTAGCCAGGGTTACCTTTCTTAAGGCTGTTCTCAACTCATCAGGAGTAATGCTCTTACCGTCAAGATAAGCCGCCATAATCTGGTCATCACCTTCAGCCAATTTTTCAATTAGTGCCTGACGAAATTCGACACACATTGCCAGCTCTGACTCAGGAATAGCTACCTCCTCTGGTTCTGAATCAGGTCTGCCGTCAAAGCGCCACGCCTTATTCTCTATTAGGTCAATAATGCCTTCATACGAGGCTTCACTACCTAAAGGTAATTGTATGGCCAGAGGCCTGGCGTTTAGTCGCTCTTCAATCATAGACAAACTACGGTTAAAGCTGGCACCAATTCGGTCCATCTTATTGATGAAACAAATTCTAGGCACATTATATCGGTCAGCCTGTCGCCATACTGTCTCTGATTGAGCCTCAACCCCAGCCACGCCATCGAAAACCACTACCCCCCCATCCAATACCCTGAGGCTACGTTCTACTTCAGCCGTAAAGTCCACATGACCCGGGGTATCAATAATATTGATGCGGTGGTCCTGCCAATAGCAAGTAGTAGCCGCCGCCGTGATAGTAATGCCGCGTTCTCGTTCCTGCTTCATCCAATCCATCACGGCGGTGCCTTCATCCACCTCACCAATCTTATAGGTGCGACCGGTAAGGTATAGTATCCTTTCAGTGATGGTGGTCTTACCAGCATCAATGTGAGCGATAATAGCTATATTTCGTATGCGTTCTAAAGGAAATCTCTTAACCACTGTCCTGTCCCTACCTTGCCCTGTCACCACCTATAATGGGCAAAGGCTCTATTGGCCTGAGCCATTTTATAAGTGTCCTCACGCTTTTTAATAGTCGCCCCCTGTCCTTTTGAAGCGTCGCTAAGTTCAGCCGCCAGCTTCTCCGCCATAGACTTACCGGTTCTGGCTCTAGCTGATTTTATCAGCCAGCGTATAGCCAAAGAAAGACCACGGTCAGGCCGAACCTCCACCGGCACCTGATAGGTAGCACCCCCAACCCGACGGGGCTTAACCTCAAGCAGCGGCGTGGCATTCTTTACTGCCTGTTCTAGAATATTGACCGGGGCTTTTGACTCCTGCTGTTCCATAATGTTTAGCGCATCATACACAACACCCTCCGCCGTGGTCTTCTTGCCCCACATCATTACTTTATTAATCAACCTAGCCACAATCTCACTGTGATATTTAGCATCGGGAGACAGCTCTCTTCTTATAACTTGACCCCGCCTTGGCATTTTACCTCCTTAATTTAAGCACCCTCTTCACCCTCTTCTGTAACCACGTCGGGGGGAGGAGCATCGACAACTTCAGCGGCCGGAGGAGGGGCAACTGCCACTTCTTTAGCTCGCTTGCTTCCATACTTGCTACGACCCTGACGACGATTAGCGACACCGCTGGTATCCAGGGCACCCCGGATGATGTGATAACGAACGCCGGGTAAATCCTTCACTCGACCGCCACGAATCAAGACTACCGAGTGTTCTTGCAACTCATGCCCCTCACCGGGAATATAGGCTATGACCTCCATCCCATTGGTCAGCCGCACCCTAGCTATTTTACGCAGGGCTGAATTGGGCTTCTTCGGGGTAATAGTCTTAACATGAATACAAACTCCTCGCTTCTGCGGAGAGCTCCCCGCCACCCGCCTATTCTTTAAGGCGTTATAGCTAAAGTGCAATGCCGGCGTTTTGGTTTTCTTAGTAACCTTCTTACGCCCTTTACGGACAAGCTGATTAACCGTTGGCAATCGACTCCCTCCTATTGCTCACAATTTTAATGGATGAGCTTAGGCTCATCCATTTCAAGCTAACTTAGCTATGGTGTCAGAACGCTAACTTTTTTGAGTTTACCACAGCTAAAGGTCAACTGTCAACAGCTATTGTAGACGTCGTATAGTCACCAAGAAGCGAGGTTAAGGTCAATCTATATTTTCTTGTTGATAGACTCCTTGGTAGCCTTCTGTCTCCCGGGTTAGCCACAGGAAAACAAGCTGAACAATTCTGGCATTCCTCTGCAAACGAAACCCCTGCGGATTATAGACCACCATAAGCGATTGGGAACGACCCGAGTAGCCAGCGTCCCACACCGCAGTGTTTACCGTAACCCCACAACGGAGCAGACTCGACCTAGGCGTGGCTAACGCCATAACATTTTTAGGCAGATGGACAATCTCATTATAGGTAATAATATAGGCACCTGGCACCAAGTCAATAAAACCCAGTCCGTCAAACAACAGCGGGGCTAAATCGGATACCAGCCTTTGGCTATCTTTAACCGCTATTCTACCCGATGACTGGAGCATTGCCACCTCACGCAGGGTAAGGTCAATGCCATTAGGCTGTACCTGCTCATCAAGGTTAATGTAGCCTTCTACTAGAGGCGGCTCTTGGTGTAGTAACTGGTGAATATCCTGCCGGGATAAAATGGCTGCCATCTTACATACCTCTTCTTCCCCGCTGTCCAGTATATCACTTCCCCGCACTTAGTGTTAAGAATAAGCCATCTAACCTTAGAATAATTTATAGGGCGGAGATATACTAGCTCTGTCAGCCGGGTAAGCTGATGCCATTTTTGGCCACTTTTAGTGACTTTTTGGGCTAGGGTATTGACAAAAATGGCTTCTAGTGGTAAACTACCAATAGGCACTTTTGTGGACAAATTGTGGCTATCTGGCAATATTAAATCTTAATAGGTCTTAAAAAGAAAAGGGGCTAGCAACCTGACCCGAGAAGTTTCGGGCTAGCCCCTTTTTTTCTTTGGGTCGGGTGGCTAGTCCCAACCCGCAGTATCAGCTCATGGCTGATACTGCGGGGCAAATAAATAAGAAAAGGAGGTCAATTCAAATGGTAAATCTAAATCTAAAAAATAAAGGAGGTGGAACTGTGAAACGGTTTATGAAAAGGATTCACCGGGGCAAAAAGGGGTTCACTCTGGTGGAGCTGCTTATTGTTATCGCCATTATTGGGGTGCTGGTCGGTGTGGTCCTGCCCAGGGTCACCGGGCTTATC
>Ga0315533_1000319_pt1 | contig 43270 bp, 28 predicted proteins | sample SalMarSW160130MG_FD_203081 | JGI IMG/M metagenome (GOLD analysis project Ga0315533, IMG submission 203081) | Salt marsh sediment microbial communities from the Plum Island Ecosystem LTER, Massachusetts, United States - Salt Marsh Sediment SW1601-30 ...
GATATAGATAAAATGTATGATATAGGAGGTCCGATGTTGGCTATAGGACGATTCTGGCATAAACTTCCTTTCCCCTTTAAAAATAAGAGAAGAGCAGAGAAATATTTTAAGGAACGCTACAAATATTTTCCTAATGACCCTGAAGGTTTGGTTTATTATGCAGAATTGCTGATAGATAGAAGAAAAAAGGATGAAGCAAAACCTTTATTGGAAAAGGCAATTGCCGGTGATGAGCCTTACTACAGCAAACGGGCAAAAGAATTATTAGAAGATTTATAAAAAGAATAAAAAATGGGGAGGGGAAGATTCCCCCTCCCTTCTTATCCCTCCTTATTCCACCATCTTTTTTAATTGACAAGGACATTAGCCGAAGTATATTATAATAAAACCATGTTAATTAAATTTATCATCTCTTATTACAAAAAAGCCCCCCTTAAGATGTTGTTTGGATTTCTTATGCTGGTAGCAGTGGATATTGCCCAGCTTATTTCTCCCCGCATAATCCAACGAGCGATAGATTATATTATCACTACTTACGCCGCCTCCGGGAATAATTATTCTTATCTCGGGAAACTTACTCTCTTAATCTTTGCCCTGGCGATAGCCATCGGAATTTTTAGATTTTTCTGGAGAATGATAATTATCGGAATGTCCCATTTTATCGAGATGGACTTTAAGAACAGACTGTTTAAACATCTGCTTTTGCTCTCCAATTTTTTTTTCACCAGAACAAAGATTGGAGATATTATGGCTCATATGACCAATGATATGACAGCAGTAAGAAGGGCCTGTGCCTTCGGAGTTATTGCCGGCTTTGACGCTGTCTTTCTTTTTTCGGCCACCCTTATATTTATGTTAACTCTTAATGTGAAACTTACCCTTTATGCCCTGATTCCTCTTCCTATAATTGCCCTTATATCCTTATTCTTTGTAAGGATATTGTTCAGAAAATTTAAAAGTGTGCAGGAGTCATTTTCTCTGTTGACTGAAAAAGTGCGGGAAATGGTATCCGGTATAAAGATTATCCAGGCATTTCAACAGGAAGAACCGGAATCTAAAAACTTTGATAAATTAAGCCAGGAATATCTGGGGAAAAATATTTCTCTTATTAAAATTTGGGGGACCATGTTTCCCTTGATATTCTTATTTGCCGAGATTGGTATGGCGATAATACTCTGGGTAGGAGGCCAGCAAGTTATCCTTAATGAGCTTACTACCGGTGAATTAGTTGCCTTCCTTTCCTATATGGGGATTATTGTCTGGCCTATGATGGCAGTAGGAATGGTAACCAATGTATACCAGCGGGGAAATGCTTCTTATAAGCGTATACTTGAACTTCTTGAAGAAAAACCGGATATTTATGATGCCCCTCGTGCAGAATATCATACTTTAAAAGGTAGCATAAAACTGGAGAACATTTACTTTTCTTATGGGGAACAGGCTGTTCTGGATAATATAAATATTAATATAAAACAAGGGCAGTATATAGGAATATGTGGAAAGATAGGTTCCGGGAAAAGTATAATAGCCAGATTAATTTTAAGGATTCTCGAACCCCAGAAGGGAAAAATATTTTATGATTTTATAGATTATAAGAAGGTAAAGATAGCAGCAGTAAGGGATAGCATAGGATATATCCCTCAGGATTCTTTTCTTTTCTCAGATACCATAGAAGATAATGTCAGGTTTGGCAAACCTGATGCCACTTTAGAGGAGATAGTGGAGGCCTGCAAGGTTGCCTCGATACATAAGAATATAATGGAATTAAAGTATCAGTATAAAACAGTGGTGGGAGAAAAGGGAGTAACCTTATCCGGGGGCCAAAAACAGAGATTATGTATTGCCCGGGCGATTATCAGAAGACCCCAAATTCTTATTCTCGATGATGCTTTAAGTTCGGTGGATACCAATACCGAAAAAGAGATTATCCGAAATTTAGGAATCTATTCTAAAGGCATTACTACCATTGTAATATCACACCGCATATCTTCCTTTATAAAAGCAGATAATATATTTGTTCTGGATAAGGGAAGGGTTGAAAACAGTGGCACCCATCGAGAGCTGATTAAAAAATCTGATATCTATAAAAGTATTTACAAAATACAAAAATTGGAAGAATAAAGATGAAAGAAGAAAAATTATATTCCGGTCTGGACAGAAAAATATTTTCTAAATTATGGCAATATGGGAAGCCTTATAGTGGGAAGATTTTAATCATATTTATTCTTATTCTGGCCATAAGCGGCATACAGGTTGTCCTTCCCTTGATCACTAAAAATGTGGTGGATAATTATATTGAAAGAAGTTATCTAAGGCTAATCCTTAATGACAGGACGGTTGAGATTACTGACAAATATAAAGCCTACCGGGTTAGGTCTGATAATATTATTTTTCTCCCCTCAAACCTGTTAAGTAAAGATGAATACCTGGAGCTGCAGAAGGATTCACTTATCTTGCCGGAAAAGTATTTAATGATTAAAGATGAAGAGGGGCTGGATAAATTAAAGCAATATCAATTTAATATCATCAAAACCGATAAAGGCATTTTCATCCCTTATTCAGAAATGCAGAAAATTCCTTCGGACAACCTTAAAACCTTAAGATATGATGATTTGAAAATGGTAAAATTATTTGCCCTCTTATATGTGGGACTTCTTTTAGTATCTTTTATTTTCAATTATTTCCAGGTAGTTATGATGGCTGTAGTCAGTGAAAGGGTGATGTATGATCTAAGAAGCAATCTGGTAAGACATTTGATGTCTCTTTCTCTAAACTTTTTTAATCATAATCCTATAGGAAGACTGGTAACCAGGCTAACCAATGATGTTGATGCTTTAAGAGAAATGTTTACCGATGTCTTTGTTTATTCCGCAAAAGATTTTATTATGATAATAGGCATACTTATTGTTATATTTAAACTATCAAGTTACTTAAGTCTGATGATATTTATTCTTATTCCCGTAATTGTAATTATGCTCTACTTTTTCCAGAAATATGCCCGGGAGGCCTACGGAAAAGTAAGAATTGCCCTGGCCAAAGTGAATAGCTTTTTATCAGAAGCAATATCAGGGGTTTTACTGATTCAGACTTTCAATCAAGAGGGTAGATCTGAGGATGAATTTAATAAAATTGGTACAAATTATTATAATGCCAATATGCATCAACTGTTAATATTTGCCATATTCAGACCATTAATTGATGTTTTATCTTATTTTACCCTGGGCACAATAATATATTTTGGAGGAAAAGGAGTACTGGGGGGAGAAATTTCCCTGGGGGTGCTTATTGCCTTTATAGCCTATATTCATATGCTTTTTAGGCCCATATTCGATTTTTCTGAAATATATAATATATTACAATCGGCTATGGCTTCATCGGAACGAATATTTCTGCTTTTTGAGGAGGATGACAAAATACATTCTCCCAGGAGTCCAAAATATCCCAGCGAAATAGAAGGAAGAGTAGAGTTCAGAAATGTATCTTTTGAATATAAAAAGGATGAAAAAGTTATTGATAACGTGTCTTTTATAGTTGAGCCCAATGAATCAGTGGCCTTTGTAGGAGCGACCGGAGCGGGGAAGACGACTTTAATAAACCTTCTTTTAAGATTCTATGACCCTACCGAGGGGGAGATTTTAATTGACGGAATTAACATAAAAGATATGGATTTAAAAATTTTAAGAAACTATTTTGGATTAGTTCTACAGGATGTTTTTATGTTTGCCGGAGATATTAAATATAATATTATCCTTAACAATGAAATAGAGGATAATAAGATGATTGAATATGCAAAATATGTTAATGCCCATAATTTTATCAGTAAATTGAAGAAAAAATATGGGAATATTGTATCTGAAGGGGGTTCAAATCTTTCTACCGGACAGAGGCAGCTTATCGCCTTTGCTCGGGCACTGGCTAAAGAACCTCGGATACTTGTCCTTGATGAAGCAACCAGCAGTATAGACAGTGAAACCGAATATCTTATCCAGGATGCCATAAAAAAGATTATGAAAGATAGGAGCAGTATAGCCATCGCTCATCGTTTGTCCACTATTCAGGATGTAAATAAGATATACGTTATGAGCAAAGGAAAGATCGTAGAGAGCGGCACTCATTCCCAATTACTCATGCAAAAGGGCTACTACTTCGAACTATACAAATTCCAATACCTAAAAACCTGACAGGGGACGGTTCTCTGGCAGGTTTTACAAAAATATGTTATATTAATAATTATTCCTTATCACAATGGAAAATATTAAGGAGGGGAATTTTGCCCAGACAAAGAAGAAAAATAGGACTAAGTAAAATATATCATGTAATAGCCAGAGGAAATGAAAGAAAAGATATATTTCTTGATGACGAAGACAAAAGTAAATTTATTCAAACTATTATCAATAAAAAGAGGAAAAACGAATACACTCTTTACGCATATTGTTTGATGAATAACCATTTACATTTATTGCTCAAAGAAGAGGAAGGTAATATTTCCAAGGTAATGAGAAGGATTAATACTGCTTATGCTTATTATTTCAATAAAAAATATAATAGAGTTGGGCATGTGTTTCAGGATAGATTTAGAAGTGAACCGGTAGAAAATGATCGTTATCTAATATCTTTAATACAATATATCCACAATAATCCTGTTAAGGCCAAAATAGTAAACCGACCCCATCAATATAAATGGAGCAGTTATTGGCTTTATTTAAAAGAGCAAAAAAGTATAATAGATAAAGAGGAGATCTTAAGATTCTTTTCTCCCGATAGATCAAAAGCAATTCGCTTATTTGTCGAATTTTCTTGTCAACAAAATAATGATACTTTTATGGATTATCAAGAAGTTTTTAGGGAAGTTAAAGAAATTACTAGCGTTAAGAAAGCTAAAGAGTATGCGTCAAAATGTTTAAAAGAAAAAGGTTTACAGATGGAATCTTTAAAAGCCAAAGTAAATAAAGAATATAGAGATAAGTTAATAATAGAATTAACAGAAAAGACAAATCTTTCATATAGAGAGATAGCAAACATTTTAGGATTTAGTCGATGGCTTGTGATAAAGGGGAAGGGGGGTAAGAAGAAATGACAGAGAACCGTCCCCTAGTATGTTTTTCAGTATGTCCTAAGGATTGTTTTGGTTCCTGTTCGTTGGAGGTAGAGGTAGGAAAAGGGAAGATAATAAAAGTTAGAGGAAATCGAAATAGTCCGGTTAATCAGGGCAGGATATGTATCAAAGGGAAGAATTATCCAAATATGGTCTACGGCCCGGAAAGATTATTATATCCGTTGCAGAGAATTGGCAAGCGGGGTAAAGGTGAATTTAAGAGAATTAGTTGGAAGCAGGCTTTAGATATAATTCACAAGAAGCTTAAAAATTTAAAAGAGCAGTATGGGCCGGAGTCGGTTTTATATTATAATAGATTTGCTAATTTAGGTGTGGTGAAAAATTGTGCTTATAGTTTCTGGTATCAGTTTGGTGGTTTTACTTCCACTTATGGCGGTTTGTGTGATTCTGCTGCCCAGGAAGCGATCATTTTGACTTATGGAGAAGTAAAACATAATAAGATTTCTGACCTGGAAAATTCAAAATTAATAATATTGTGGGGCTCAAACCCCGCCTATACAAATATTCATTTGATGCATCATATAAATAAGGCAGTGGATAAGGGAGCAAAATTAATAACCATTGATATTAGAGAAAATGAGTCAGGAAGCAAGAGTAATTTATATTTAAATCCTCGACCCGGGACTGATGGATGTCTTGCCCTGGGCATAGCTAACCAGCTTATTAAAAATAATTTAGTAGACAATAATTTTATTAACCAACATACTTTTGGTTTTGCAGAGTTTAAAGAATTAGTGGAAAATTACCCTTTGGATAAAGTCTCTAATGCGACCGAAATTCCTCTACATAAAATTAAAAGTATAATAAATTATGTAAAGGAAAGTCTCGAGTATGCCCTTATCTGTGGGATGGGTGTTCAAAGATATACCAATGGAGGACAGACGGTAAGAGCCATTTCTCTTTTACCTGCATTAACTGGAAGTATTGGTAAAAAGGGTTGTGGTTTTTACTTTAGTGATAGACAAGCACCTGAATTAAATTGGCCTTTTTTTCCTCCCAAACCCAAGAGGATTCGCAATTCAATTCCGGTAGCAAAACTTGCCAGCGAATTGGATAATCAAACCAACCCTCCGGTGAAAGCTGCTTGGATTGAGCAAGCGAATCCTATGACCAGCAACCCGAATATAAATCTCCTTGCCCAGGCGATGAATAAATTAGAACTAATCGTGGTTGCCGATCTTTTTTTAACCGATACCGCCAGAATGGCAGATATTATCTTGCCCGCAACCTCGATGTTTGAGTACTATGATTTGATTACCGGCTATGGTCATTCTTATATTCAGTTACAACAAAAATTAATTGAGCCACCAGGTGAATGTAAACACGAAAGTGAAATATATAGACTTTTGGGTAAAAAATTCGGTTTTAATTTAGATTATTTACCGGAAAATGATTTGGGTACTATAGAAAAAATAATCAGTAGCTCTAATTTAAATACCGATGTCAATGAATTAAAAAAAGGCAAACCCTATCTTCATTCCAACTATCAAGAAATAGCCTTTAGTGATTTAAAATTCAATACCCCTACCCAGAGAATAGAGTTTTTCAGTCGCCAGACGGAAGATAAATGGAGAGAAACTCCCCTCCCGGTATATCGTGAGTCTGCAGAAAATAAATTCAGTTCACCAGAAATTTATAATAAATATCCGTTATCTTTGATAAGCAGTCATGCTTTAAATAAAATGAATTCTCAATTTTCAAGTAGAGAGATTTCCCAAGAAGAACCCTTTATCTGGATTAATCCCGAGGATGCAGAAAACAGAGGAATTAATGATGGCGAGAAGGTAGAAATATACAACGAGAGAGGTAGTTTGATTTTAAAGACCATCATTACCAAAAAAGTGTCCCCGGGAATTGTACATGCTTATTTTGGCTGGTGGGATGGCACACATCAGGTCAATATAAATGAGCTTATCGGAGATTATATAAGTGATATAGGACATGGAACAGCATTTCACAATTGCTTAGTTGAGATTCAAAAAGTGTAAAAATACAGGGGACATTCCCTAAAAAGGAACGGAGAACCGTTCCCTGTTCTTGTGGAGGGATTTAGTGAAATTTTTAAATTTGCTGAAAACCAGACAAAGTGTACGAGGATATCTGGATAAGCCTGTTGAGCGGGAGAAGATTGAGCGGTGTCTGCAGGCAGCGCGGCTTGCACCTTCTGCCAGTAATTCTCAGCCCTGGAGCTTTATTGTAGTAGATAATCCAAAATTAAAAGAAGCGGTGGCCAAAGAAACATTTAGCCAACTTATATCTTTCAATCATTTTTCCCTGCAAGCACCTGTTTTAATTATATTAATTTCGGAAAGACCAGGCTTCTTAAATAAAGTTGCGGAAGCAATCAAAGATAAACAATTTAGCCTTATTGATATCGGAATCACTGCCGAACATCTTTGCCTTCAGGCTACAGAAGAAGGATTGGGTACCTGTATGTTAGGATGGTTCAACGAAAAAGGGGTAAAAAAGTTACTTAATATTCCCCAGTCAAAAAGAGTTGAACTTATTATAACAGTAGGTTATTCGGAATCTGACCAAATACGCCCTAAAAAACGAAAGTCAATAGACCAAATAAGAAGTTATAATAATTATAGTTGTGGTTATCAAAATGAAAAAGACTAATGCTTCTAGAATTTTAGATAAATTGAAAATTCCCTATGAAATTTTAGAATATGAAGTGAATGAGCAGGACCTTAGTGCAGAAAATGCCGCTCAGAAGATGGGGCAGCCCTTAAAACAGGTATTTAAAACACTGGTAATTCGAGGGGATAAGACTGGAATATTAGTGGCCTGTATCCCTGGAGAGGTGGAACTTAACCTGAAGGCCCTTGCCTCTATAAGTGGAAATAAAAAAATAGCCATGGTCCATTTAAAAGAGATAAAATCATTAACCGGTTATATTCGGGGAGGGGTTTCACCTTTAGGGATGAAGAAAAATTATCCTACTTATATCGATGAAAGCGCCTTCCAATTTCCTTTTATTATATTCAGTGCGGGGGTTCGGGGTTTACAATTAAAGCTTAATCCCGATGATTTATCAAAGGCAATGCATTTAATTTCCGGTAAATTAACTGTGGTCTAATTTATTAACCTTTTGTTTGTGGAAAATATTACATAGAAGATAAAGTAAATTAATGCTATATTAAAATGAAAACAGTGTTTTTAAACTTTTTAAATTTTTTAATTTAGGAGGGAAAAAATGAAAAAAATAATACTTTTTTCTATGATCAGTATATTGATATTTTTATTTTCAGCCTCAAATTTAATGGCCTCGAGTGCATCCAATGAAGTTCCACTCATTCCCATGAGAGACTTTTTTAAGAATCCTGAAAAAATAGGTTTTTCCTTATCTCCCAATGGAGCGTATTGGGCCTTTCTTCAGCCCTGGGAAAACCGCTTGAATATTCATGTGCAGAAAATCGGAGAAGAAAAAATTACCAGAATTACCGAAGCTACAGAAAGAGATATTGCCGGATATTTATGGGCTAATGATAATCGAATTGTATATGCCCAGGATGAAGCAGGAGATGAAAATTATAAACTTTACGCCGTCGATATTGATGGCTTCAACAGAAAAACCTTAACCCCTTTTGAAGAGGTAAAAGTTCACTTAATTGATGACCTTGAAGATAATCCGGATGAGATGCTGATGATGATGAATAAAAGAGATAAAAGGTTTTACGATGTATATCGCATTAATATTAATAATGGGGAGATGGAAATGCTTGCCGAGAACCCGGGAAATATTGTCGGATGGATAACTGATCATGAAGGGAGACTTCGGGTTGCCACTACCAGTGATGGTGTAAATACCAGTATTTTATACAGAGAAAAGGAAAGCGACCCATTCAAGGCAGTTATCACCACCAGTTTTAAAGAAACCGTAGCTCCATTGTTTTTTACTTTTGATAATAAGTACCTTTATGTTTCTTCAAATGTTGACAGGGACAAACGGGCAATTTTTAAATATGATATCGCCAATGCAAAATTCCTGGAAAAAATATACGAGCATCCGGAAGTGGACGTGACAAGCTTGTTAAGTTCGAAAAAACAAAAGAAAATTACAGGGGTCGCTTACTTTACCGATAAAAGACATTATCATTTTTTTGACCAGGAACGTAAAGAATTACAAGAAGACCTGGAGAAACGCTTACCCGGATACGAAGTTGCAATTACCGATAGGAGTAGAGATGAAACCAAACTAATTATAATAACCTACAGCGATAAAGGTTTGGGAGCTTATTATTTTTACGATCTTATCACAGGTGAATTTAGAAAGATGATAGATATTAGCCCCTGGCTGGAAGAAAAATATATGGCGGATATGCGACCAATCAAATATACCTCACGGGATGGTTTAACTATCCATGGATACTTAACCATTCCCAAAGGTTTAACTGCAAAAGATTTACCTGTAGTTATTAATCCTCATGGTGGTCCCTGGTATAGAGATTATTGGGGATATAATCCTGAAGTACAGTTTTTGGCCAACCGGGGTTATGCCGTATTGCAGATAAATTTCCGGGGATCTACCGGATATGGCCGCAAATTCTGGGAGTTCGGATTCAAAGAATGGGGTAAAAAAATGCAGGATGATATAACTGATGGAGTCAATTGGTTAATCGACCAAGGAATGGCAGACCCTCAGAGGATCGGAATTTATGGGGGATCTTATGGAGGATATGCTACTTTAGCGGGTTTAACCTTTACTCCGGATTTATATGTCTGCGGAGTTGATTATGTGGGTGTTTCTAATATCTTATCCTGGTTTAAGGCAATACCTCCTTACTGGGAACCTATGCGAGAGATGTTCTATGAAATGGTGGGCAATCCTGAAACAGATAAGGAATTACTGGAAGCAGCTTCCCCGCTCTTTCATGTCGATAAAATTAAAGTACCTCTTTTTGTCGCCCAAGGGGCTAATGACCCCCGAGTCCCTAAAGCTGAATCTGATCAAATGGTAGAAGCATTGAAAGCTCGAGGTATTGAAGTTCCTTATATGGTCAAAGATAATGAAGGTCATGGTTTTGCCAATGAAGAAAACCGATTTGATTTTTATCGGGCTATGGAAGAATTTTTAGGTGAACATCTCGGGGGAAGGGTAGAATAAAAAATGACAGAGAACCGTCCCCTGGTATGTTTTTTGAAGAGAATATGTCAGGATAATTTAATCGGCAGTAAAAATTTAATTATGCCTTCTTATTTGGATGGTAATGCCCTTAAAAAAAGCTTATCCAGAGAAGGTTTTTTTGCGTTGAACCTGGATATCACTACTATTTTCGACCTGGCCAGGGATTATTGTGATGATTATATCTCTAAAAATAAATTAAAAATTTTAGATAACTCCTTAGGTCAGATATTCCTGCTTCAAATATTAAGGAAATTATCCCAAAAAAAATTGCTGGATTATTTTCAACCTCCTACCTTTTCCCCCGGAATCAGCCGCTCGATTTATCTGGCCATAAAAGAACTAAGAATAGCGGAATTTTCTTCCCTAAATTTTCCGTACCTTGCGATAGTTAATTCTAAAAAGAGTGAAGATTTGCTTAAAATAATGCAGGAATATGAGAAAATATTAAAAGAGCAAAATTATATTGATGAGACGGATATCTATCTTCAGGCAATTAAATACAAGAAAAAGAGCCAACCGGAAAAAGAGATATTCATTGTACCCTCTAATATCGAATTAAATTATCTGGAGAAGGTCTTTTTTCGGAAAATTATACTACCGGAATCAAAGGTTGTCTATTTACCCGTACCAAGAAACTTAAAAAAGCCAGCCTCTTTTTATTTTTCTGAATCCTATAAAGAAGAAGAAAATTATCCGGAAAACTCGTTTGATTATTTATACGATATAGATAAGATACCATCCAATCTGCCTGGAAAACTTAACATTGAGTTAATCCAGTCTCATGGAGAATTCAATGAAGTAAAAACGATTATCCGAAAGATAAAATCCCAAAATATTCCTTTAGATGAAGTGAGTATTTTTTATACTGTTCAGGAACCCTATTCCCAATACCTTTATCAGCTGTCCAGACAATATTCCTTAAATATTACTTTTGGCAACGGGATAAGCATTAAAAATACCTCTCCGGCGAAACTATTTTTTGCTCTAATTGATTGGATACGAGATAATTACAGTATAGCAAAATTATACTTTTTGCTAACCGGGGGTAATTTTGAGTTTAAAAACCAGCAGTCGAACCCGGATATACCTACTCCCCAAAGAGTGGCTTCTTTACTACGAAATTCTCCGATTGGGCATAAAAGCAATCGATATATCAAGGGATTAGATTTAAATATAAAACACTTACAAAGAGAGATTGAACAGGTATCCAAAGACAGGCAAGAGGGATATCGCAAAAAGATAAAAGATCTTTTTTGGATCAGAGAATTTATAACCCAAATTTTCCATGAATTACCTCAAGAGAATTTTGATTATACTATCTCACCAAAGCAGATTGCCCGGGGACTTATAAATATTGTTACCGATTACAGCAAAATAGATGAAGAAAATAATTTAGACGAAGAAGCGATAAAAAAGATAAAAGAAAGGTTAACTATTTTAGCAGAAAGTGAATATCCTCTTCCTAATATGCCCGTAAATGAAGCTCTCACCCTGATAGCTGATTTAATCAAAAACGAAAGGGTTAATTGTTCGGAACCGAGAGGAGGCTGTCTGCATACTGCCAGCTACAAAAAAGGAATTTGGCTTAACCGTCCCTATAATTTTATCGTGGGAATGGATTCTGCAAAATTTCCCGATTTAGCGCACGATGGATCTATTTTGCTGGACGCCGAGAAAAAAAACAGCGGTCGCATTAATCCCAACAAAGAAAAAGGCAAAGAAAGCCGATACAAGATGCTTCAATTACTTACTTCTCGTGAAGGTAAAATTATTCTTTCCTATTCCCGTTTTGATACTCAGGATAATCGGGAATTAGCCCCATCGAGTTTAATGCTGCAGTTATACCGTCTAAAAACCGGGGATAAGCAGAAAGATTATTCTGATTTTTATAGCAGTTTTCAAGATACTTCTGGCTTCATTCCCTGCAAGCCTCAGGAAATTCTTGATTCCGCAGATTGGTTCTTATATTCTGCAAGACATAAGCTTTTAGATATTGCTCCCCTTTTTGAGCATCTTTATCCTGCCTTATCCGAAGGTTTTTATGCCGCCCGACAGAGAGAAAAAGAAGAGCTTAACCGGTTTAACGGAAAAGTAAAAGTAGATCCTAAGCAGGTAGATCCCCGTCTTAACCGGGGATTGGTGGTGTCAAGTTCCAGATTGGAATTGATTGCCTTTTGCCCTTATCTATACTTTTTAAAATATATTCTAAAAATAAAACTACCTCAAGAGATGATTGAAGACCCGGGTGTATGGTTGGACCCTTCGGAAAAAGGAATTCTATTTCATCAAATTTTCGAAGAATTTTATAAAAAGTTAAAAGAAATATCACCAGTCGGAACTTTTATTTCACCATCTTATAAGAACCACTGGCATATCTTAGAAGATATTGCTCTTTCTCAGCTGAAACAAAAAAGAAAGAGATTAGCCCCTCCCAATAATCTGGTTTACCAGCATGAAAGCAAAGAAATATTGGATTCCTGCCGGTTCTTTCTACATTGCGAAGAAGAAAAATATAAAGGAGAAATACCAACTTTTCTGGAACTTGCTTTCGGCACCCGGGATAACCAGAACGAGGAATTAGGCAAGGTAAAAGCAGTAGAGCTATCCCTGCCCGGTGGTAAGTCGATCAGTTTTCAGGGGAAGATTGACCGTATCGATAAATTAGATGGGGATACATATCGTATTATTGATTACAAAACCGGGACCCCTTATGGATTTAGTCGAAGCAAATATTTTCAAAATGGAAAACAGATTCAGCACGCCCTTTATGCCTTATCTCTTAAAAAAATATTAGCTAAAGCCGGAATATCTGCCTTTCCTAAAATCCAGAAAGCGGGCTACTATTTCCCCACATTGAATGGCCAGGGCAGGCAATATTTCTACGGAGAAGAAAGAAGAAATCAGGTATTGGAAATAATTGATTTATTGATTGATATTATTGCTCAAGGAAATTTTGCTATGATTCAAAAAGCGGATGATTTTATATGTGCCGATTACCGGGATATCCTGGAACAAAATCAAGTGATGGAAGTAAGTGGGAAAAATGCAAAAAAATACGATGAAGAACCTGCCCTTGATAATCTGAGGAGGCTGCAAGAAAGATATGAGTAATCATTTCCCAAAAGAATTAATTGACCGAAAAGCTCGAGAAAAAATTATTAAAGAAATAAACCGTAATATTTTAGTCGAAGCAAGCGCCGGGTCGGGGAAGACTTCCAGCCTGATTCACCGCATGGCTGCTCTGATTAAATCGGGAAAATTTAAGGTGGATGAAATTGCCGCCATTACCTTTACCAGAAAAGCGGCAATTGAGCTAAAAGAAAGGTTCCAACAAAAAATTGAAGACAGTTTTAGGGAAACAGGAGACGAAAAAGAAAAAGTTTATTTAAAAGAAGCCCTTTATAATATGGAACAGTGTCATCTGGGGACTATTCATTCCTTTTGTGCCCGCCTGTTAAGGGAAAGGCCGATTGAAGCCGGACTTGATCCGGAATTTGCCGAGCTTGATGACCTTGATGATACTTTATTAAAAGAAGAAGCCTGGGAAAGATATCTGCTTAATCTTAAAATAGAAGAATCTCCTTCTATGATACATCTGGAAGAATTAGGCATAAAACCATCCGAACTTGCGGATTGTTATAAGACGATATGCACTTATCCGGAGATTAAGCCCTCTTTTCAGGCATCACCAAAACCGAATTTAAAAGAAGCTATCAAAGAGATTATTTCTTTTAGCGATGAAGCCAGCCAATATATTCCGGATGAAGAACCTAAAATGGGTTATGACAAATTACAGGAAGCAGTCTTAAGCGTAAAGAGGATGAAGGGTTTTTATGATTATATTAAAGAAGATTATAATAAGATAAAATTACTGGAAAATTTTTCCAAATCAGAAAAGGTTACTTTAAACCGATGGACTTCCAAAGAAAAGGCAAAAGAGTACAGAGATTCCCTTGTTTTAGAACTTCAAGAAAAAGTTATTAATCCGATCCTGCAGCAATGGCGGGAATACTGCTACGCCGATACTATCAAATTTATTCTGCCGGCAGTAGAATATTATCACGAATTATGCCAGAAAGTTTCGATGCTTAATTTTCAGGATTTGCTCTTAAAGACCTCTTGCCTGTTAAGGGATTACCCCGAGGTACGCCAATATTTTCAGCAAAAATATAAATGCCTGCTGGTAGATGAATTTCAGGATACTGACCCCATTCAGGCAGAAATAATTTTTTATCTTACCGGCCGGGATGTTCATGAAAAGAACTGGCAGAAATTAATACCGCGCCCGGGTTCCTTATTTGTGGTAGGAGACCCCCAGCAGTCCATTTACCGCTTTCGCCGGGCTGATATAGCCATCTATAATCTGGTAAAGGGGTTGATTGAAAAAAGCGGAGGAGAGGTTTTAAAATTACAGGCTAATTTCCGATCACTATATTCTATCGGTTCTTACCTCAATCCCATATTTGAAGAGTTATTTTCAAGCGGTCAGGGAAAATTTCAGGCCGTATATTCACCGATGCAGACCGTTTGGACGGATAATCCTCAATATCTTTCCGGGGTAAAACAGCTGATTGTTTCCAAAGAGAGAAATAAAAATGATACTATTCGACAGGACGCCCAATGTATTGCCCGAATCATTCGCGATATTGTCGATAAGGGATTTAAATTAGTGCGGACAGAAGAAGAGATAAAAGCGGGGGTTTCTACATCAGTCACCTATAAGGATTTTATGATTCTTTTGCGCTATAAAGGCGGCATGGATATCTATGCCCGCACTCTGGCAGAATATGGAATACCCTTTACGGTTTCGGGATACACCTCTTTAAATGAATCACACCAGATAAAAGAACTGTTAAAACTATTTCGCTTGATGAGGGATATAGAAAATCAGGTGCTTATCATCGCTGTCTTGCGGGGGATATTCTTTGGATTTTCTGATGATGATTTATATCAATTTAAAGAAGCATACGGTGAATTTAATTTTTATGAAAAAATACCGGAAAAACTAAACCTCAAACTAAAGGAGAATTTTGATAGAGCCTTTTGCTGCTTGAGGCAATTTCATCTGTGGACTCAAAAACTGCCGCCGGTTATGGCTATGGAAAAGATAATTATTGATTCAGGCCTATTGTCCCATTCCTGTTTAGAGGGTTATAATCTAAATAGATGTGGGGAGCTTTATTCCATTTTGGAGAGGTTAAGAAAAGCGGAGGCGGGAGAAGTTATAGGGTTTGCCTTAATGGTAGACCAATTGGAAAAAATGCTGGAAGCCGGGATCGAAGAGGAGTTGGATATACTGACCGAAGAAAATACTGTCCGGATTATGAATTTACATAAAGCCAAAGGTTTGGAATCCCCGGTGGTATTTTTAGCCATTCCTTATAATACCGCTACCCATGAACCAACTTGTTATATTGAAAGGACAGGTCAGGAACCGTATGGTCATTTTTTAGTTTACCGTTCTAATCCCTATAATAAGGGAAAAGGAAAGCGGCTGGCTCAACCCAAAAATTGGGAGGATTATTGCCAGCTTGAGGTATCTTATAATAAAGCAGAAGATATCCGTCTGCTCTATGTAGCGGCCACCCGGGCTAAAAATCTCCTGGTTGTCAGCAGTTTAAACCATGAAAGTAACAAGAGTAATCCCTGGCTTCCTTTATTGAAAAATATCAAAGAGGAAATGAACATTACAGTTCCTGGGGTAAAGCTCCTTAAGGCGGAAGTAAAAGAAAAAGAAGAGAAATCTTTGTTTGATGGTTATAAGGGGATTCAAAAAGAATGCGGGCAATGGATGAAAGATTTATCAAAAAACAGTTATTATGAGAAAAAGCCGACTGATTTTAAAGATAAAGAGAAACACCGAAAGATTGAAACTATTGATGTCGGTGGAACAGCCTGGGGAAGCGCCGTTCATAGAATCTTTGATTATTTAATTAAAGAAGATCCCGATGAGCAGTTATTGTCTTTACATGAGGAAGGGGCTCTGGAAAAACAGGGGATATCTCTAAAGAGAAAAGAGGAATTGGTGGAGATTATCCGGAAATTTAAAAAGAGTGATTTATATCAACGTCTGAAAAAAGCAGAACTTAAATATAGCGAAGTTCCCTTTACTATAAATATTGGGCCCGCTCATCCTCTTTATTCTGAATTAGTCGAGCAGAATTCCCGTCCGGTGATTCTATCCGGGACTATCGACCTGGTCTTTAAAGAAGCCGATGGCTGGGTAGTGGTGGATTACAAAACTGACCGACCGAAAAACGAGAAGGATTATCCTAAATTAATCGAGGTCTATCAAAAGCAGATTGATATTTACAGCCAGGTATGGCAGGAAATCACCGGAGAACAGGTGAAGCAAAGCAGCATATATTTTGTTAATTAGTTACCCAATCTAACACAGGGGACGGTTCTCTGTATCAAAAGATAAAAATATAGCAATATGATATTATGATATAATGCTGTTAAATGGAAAATCAATTAAAGGTGGAACGAAGATTATTATGCCAAGAAAAGCTCGAAAATTAAGTTCAATAAATATTTATCATGTAATGATTCGTGGCAATCGAAAACAAGATATATTTCTTGAAGACGAGGATAGGTTCAAGTTCATAAAAGTACTGAAAAAAGTAAAACAAAAAAAGGAATACATGCTTTATGCTTATTGTTTAATGAATAATCATGTCCATCTGTTAATTAAAGAAAAAGATGAACAACTTTCCCAGACAATGAAAAGAATAAATGTAAGCTATGTTAACTACTTCAATCAGAAATATCAGCAGATTGGTCACCTTTTTCAAGATCGTTTTAAAAGCGAACCCATTGAAGATGAGAATTATTTACTGGCAGTACTGAGTTATATTCATAACAATCCTTTAAATGCTTTTATTGTTAAAAATTTAGAAGAATATACTTGGAGTAGTTACTGTTTATATATTAAAGAATTACCGCAGAAAAATTTTTTAATTGAGCGTGAAAATATCTTATCTTTATTTTCTCCTAATAAAGACAAAGCGATTGATTCATTTGTTCGATACCATCGTCAGAATAGATTAGAAAAAAACAATATCATTGAATTACCAGAAGAAGATGAGAAACATGGTCACAGTTTGATTAATGAGAAAGGAGCAAAGCAATATATCCAAAATTATTTTAAAGAATATCGTTTTGATTTATCTAATTTAAGAGAAAGAAAGTATCAATTTTATAGAAACAAACTGATTAGTTATTTAAAATTAAATTCCACTTTATCCATTCGAGGAATAGCAAATATTTTGGGAGTTAGCACGGTAACAGTTCAAAGAATAAAATAATAAAATGATACAGAGAACCGTCCCCTGTATCATCCCCTGTATCATTTAGAGATGGGGTGAGGATACTTTAAAATGAAAATTCAAATAAAATATTTAAATGGTATTCGGTTTAAACGTTTTATTATAAATTCTGCCCAACGAATAAATCAGATGGAACAGTATTTGAATGATATTAATGTTTTTCCGGTAGCCGATGGGGACACAGGTACTAATATGGTAGCTACTATGAACAGCATTGTAAAAGGGATTAAAAAATGTAAGGAATCTTCTTTTACCAGAATTAGTAGTATTATTGCTGATTCGGCTTTGACCGGGGCACGCGGTAACTCCGGAGCTATCTTAGCTCAATTTTTTCAGGGTCTTGCAGAAGCAACTAAGGGCAAAGTACGTCTTTCCACAGAAACTTTTGCTCAAGCTGCCACTAAGGCGGCCGACCAAGCCAGGAAAGCTATTTCTCACCCACAAGAAGGCACCATCATTACAGTAATGAAAGATTGGGCAAATCATCTTGCTGAACACGCCCCTCACACTCCTGATTTTGTCGAACTTTTTAATAAATCATTATCTAAGGCAAAGGATTCCCTGGCTAAAACACCCGATAAACTCCTGATACTAAAAAAGTCAGGCGTAGTCGATGCCGGAGCCCAGGGTTTTGTTAATATATTAGAGGGGATAGTTAATTTTATTGAATATGGAAAAATTAAATCGTTAAAAGCAATTACTTCTACTACCAATAAAATAAGGAGTTTTAATTTAGATAAAGTTGATTCCGGAATTAATTTTCAATTCTGTACTGAATGCTTACTCGAAGGTAATGACTTAGACCTGGAAACCATTAAACAAAAAGTTACTTTTTTAGGAGATTCATTGATTATTGCCGGTTCTAAAAATAAAGCCCATATTCATATTCACACTGATAAACCAGAAGGTGTTTTTGCTGAATTGTCTGGATTCGGAACTATAGTGAAAACTAAAGTTGATGATATGCAAAAACAGCATACTAAGATTAAACTTGGTACTCAAACAAAAAGTATCGGGTTGGTAACTGATTCAACCTGTGATTTACCGCCAGAGATAATTAAAAAGTATAATATTCAGATTGTGCCTGTAGTGATTCAAGTTGGGGAAAGGAGCTATTTAGACCAGGTAGATATTACACCAAAGGATTTTATTCAAATTTTAGAGACCTCCAATGAAAAGCTATCCACTTCTCAGCCCTCTCCGGCCCTTTTTAAAAAAGTCTATGATAAAGTTACGCAAAGATACAAATCAATAATTTCTTTACATATTTCGGAAAAATTAAGCGGAACTATTCAAGGTGCGCGTATGGGTTGTAAGGATATGGAGTACAGTAATAAAATTCACATTGTCGATAGCAAAACAAGTTCGGTTGCTTTAGGATTGTTAGTTGATGAGGCGGCTCAATTAATTCAAGAAAAGTTTAAGCTTGAAGAAATCATTAACCGACTAAAAATTGCTGTTGACAATGTTAAAATCTTTATCAGTATACCTACCTTAAAATATCTGATACGTAGCGGGCGCCTGAGTAAAACCAAAGGACTTTTAGGTACACTCCTTAACTTGAAGCCCATTTTGACTGTAAATTCTGATGGCAATATTGTAGAAGCAGCTAAAGTGATTGGGCAAAAAAGAGTAGTGCATAAAACTTTAGATTTGGCTATTAAATTTGCTAAAAGCGTTAAAAATCCTCGTTTTGGCATTACTCATGTATCTGCACCGGAGTTGGCTCAATGGTATGGTTATAAAATTCGCAATGTCTTTAATTCTTCAAAAGTAATAATTACTGAAGCGTCCCCCGCTTTAAGTGTACATATTGGTATTGGCGGAGCTGCTATCGCAGTCCTGGGGGATTCTTAAAAAATAACAGAGAACAACCGTCCCCTGTCATTTTTTATTACTGTTTATGGAGGTGATAAAGGAAAGGAAAAGAAATCTCCTGTTCGTTTTTTAATAATTTAAAATAAAGGAGGAAAAATAATTAAAATGTCAAGAAAAATAGTTATTTTGTGTTTGTTGAGTTTAATAATTTTAGTCAGCTTGACCACTTCAGTCCTGGCGGAAGTAAAGGGTCCTATTGTAGATAAGATTTACATCAACGCTAGAATGAAAGAAGAAATTGGTTTAAAAGATACAGCAGAAAGCCTAACTGATATCTTCTTCTGGGGAGTTAGCGGTCCGACAATTATGGGTTTAGATCAGGCCACCAGAGATAAGCTTGATATATATGCAGTACCTTCAGGCTCCTGGTCACTTAACTTTAACCCCGTACCCAATGCAGCTCCTTACATCGTTAAAGTAGAAGATAAGGAATTTTTCAATCCCTTTGCTATCAGGGAAGTAAGATTTGCCGTGAATGACCTCATTGACCGGAAATATCTTGTTGACGAGATCTTAGGCGGTGCCGGTGGTCCTATGTTTACTATGGCTACACCCAGTCAGCCAGGTACTTATAAATACAATTTGGTAGCTAATCGGCTGGGATTCACCCCGGAAGGGAACGAAAAGAAAGCTATAGAAGATATAACCGAAGCCTTACAGGCAGCAGCAGCCCTTTCAGAACTGAAGGGGAGATTGTTAAAACAGGGAGAATGGTGGACCTTTGACGGTGAGCCGGTAACTATCAATTTCCTGATAAGAGTTGATGACCCTCAAGGAAGGTTGAAAGAAGGACAGTATGTGGCCTCCCAGATTGAAAAAGCTGGAATTAAAGTCGAACGTTGTCTCTGGGATAGGGTAAAATGCATTGAAACCTCATATTACTCCGACCCGGCAGATTATCAATGGAATATCTACACCGAAGGATGGGGAGCCGGAGCAACCCGGGCATTCTGGGAACATATTGTCTGCCAGATGTACGCCCCCTGGTATGGTTATATGGCCGGAGGGCCGGATAGTAAATGGCATTACGAGAATGACGAAATTGACCGTTTAACCGAAAAAGCTTATACCGGAAATTTCCTGACCGAAGAAGAATACTGGGACACTGTATTGGAAGCTTTGGATCTGGCTTTAAAAGATGCCTGCAGGATATATGTAGCTTACCAGATGGATTACTATGCTACCAATAAAGCTGCCTTTAATAACAGGATGTGCTATGGTTTAGGAGATGGTTTAAATGAATGGTCATTAATTACCGCTAATACCAAGAATAAAGAATTAAGAGTTACTGAGTTTTCTGCCAAAGGTGCCTTGTTTATGTCTGCCTGGGACCCCATTGGGACAGAAGGTTTTAATGATGTCTATAGTCTGGTTATTGCCCAACCCCTATCTGAAAGAGGTTCATTTGAAAGCCCGGCTAGCGCTATTGCTACCCCTTGGAGAGCTATCCCCTACGATGTCAAGACAGAAGTAGATCGAGATGAAACCGGAGAAGTTGTGGGTAAAATTCCAGTATCACCAAAGGCGATAAAGTATGATTCGGAGAAAAAAGAGTGGTACAAAGTCGGCTTAGGCGAGAAAGCAATGAGCACAGGAACCTACAACTTCATCTTTGGAAACTTCCATCATGGTAGGCCTATGACTATAGCTAACATTCTTTATGCTGATGCCTTTGTAACTGAATGGATAAATAAGGATGGTGATGATGATAAGTATTATGATGCAGCTTATGAAGATTACCATAGACCTGATTGGGAAATTAGTAAAGGTATGACCTTAAATTTAGATGGTACAATTACTAACTATTTTGATTATAATTTCCCGCCATCCAAGGAAAGAGTTGCTGCCAACGGAGCACCTCAGGCTTATCTGTCCGGAAGGTATATGGTACTACCTTGGGAAATTTTTGAGGTATTAGGAGAATTGGTAGCGGTAGGAAGTGAGTCAAGTACCGTGTATAGTTTTACTCCCGGTGAAGGGGTAGAACAGGTAGATTTATTAAGACCATCTTGCGTAAAAGATATTCGGGCAAAACTGGTAGAATTGAAAGATAATAGCCATCTACCGGTATCTTTAAACGACTATGTTACAGTGGAAGAAGCGAAAGCCGGATATGAGGCAGCAATCAATTGGATAGATGAAAAAGGTCATGCATTTATTGGCAACGGTGCTTTCTATCTGGAAAGATATGACCCCACTACTAATTATATAGAGTTAACCGCTTTCAGAGACCCGGAATATCCCTTTACTCCTGATTACTGGCCAAGCGTCTTTGCCACTACTACAGTACGTGTAGATAGTGTTGATGTACCTGCAATGTATCTTCGCACAAAGGAAGAAGATATGTCTATAAAGGTACAAGTATCTGAAGTATTATATCCGGAGGGAACAGCCAAGATTTCAGAAGGCGGAGAGGTCTCAGTTATGCTAATAACACCTACTGAAGAATTATCTTACAATGCTAAATTTTTAGGTGCCGGTTCATTTGAGGCAATTATTCCCGCAGATGATATTAAGGATTTAGAAGATGGTTCTTATACTATCTTAATCAGTGCCTCAATAGAAGGGGCCGTACCTGCCTCGGTTGCAAGCTCGACTGTGTTGTATTAAAAAGACTTAACTTTGCAGTGTCCTCTATATGGAAAACCATTCAATAGAGGGCACTGCCCTTTTATGATTTAATTAAATTTAGAAATTAAATGTAAATTCTATAGGAATTCCCTTTTTCTATAAGCCCTAGTTTGTATATCGTATCTCGTGATTCGTATCCCGTAATTAGTTAGCCGGTTGGTTGGTTGCCTGGTTAACTAGTTGAGGAATGAGTATATTTGAGTATATTAAAGAATTAATACTAAACTAATTAACCAACAAACCAGTTAACTAGCTAACCAAGCACTAACGACTAATTTATTAGGAGAAACAGCATATAATGTATTGGAAATACTGTATCAGGAGAATTATCTATGGTCTAGCTATATTCATTATGCTTATCTTCATCTTTTCCGCACTCTTTAATACTACCATGGAGAGTACTTTAAGATCACAGATAGAAGAAGAAATTCGCGGAGAGACTTTAAAACTTGACACCCGGATGACTCCGGAAGAACTTACCAGTTATATAGCTGAAAGGAGAGAATTTAAACGAAAACTCTATCATTTAGATAAACCTATCTGGAGCCGGATTGTCTGGAGAGCTATTAATGTCCTTTCTCTTGATTTCGGTAAAGCCACTATAATGAGATCTTCTTCCGGGGAAGCGGACGTCTGGACAATTATCGCTGAATGTTTGCCCCGAACTGTACTACTTTTTACCACCGCAATATTTATTAATATTATTTTGGGATTATGGTTAGGCCTTAGAAAAGCGCAAAAAGCTGGAGGTTTAATGGATAAAACTACCTCTATCGGCACCATGATTGTTTATGGTATGCCTTCCTGGTGGCTGGGTATGCTGGTAATTATGTTCTTTGCTTATACTATTAAAATATTTCCTTCGGGGGGTCTGCATTCTGTTCCTCCCCCAACCGGCTTTGCCTATTATATAGACCTTTTTTATCATATGACTCTGCCGGTATTAACCCTGGTGCTTATAGGGTTTTGGGGTAGTGCCTTTCTTATTAGAAATATTGTGTTAGGTATATTACAAGAAGATTATATAATGGCTGCTCGAACCAGAGGAATCCCGGAACGAAAAGTGCTCTATGGCCATGCCATGCGGACCGCAGCTCCGCCCATAGTAACCATGGCCCTTCTTTCCCTTTTTGCTTCAGTAGGAGGCAATATTATTTTTGAAGGAATTTTTAGTTGGCCCGGTTTAGGAAACCTTTATTGGATCGCCATTGAACAGAATGATATACCGGTTTTAATGGGCAATCTTTTCATTACTACAGCTCTATATATAGGAGGATTAGTTACCCTGGACCTTATCTACGGATTTCTTGATCCACGAATTAAAGTGGGAGGAAAACAGTAATGAAGTGGATTGATTTTAAAACAGGTTTCCGGGATTTTTGGAATGAATTTAAGAGAGTTAAATTTGGTTTATTTGGTTTAATTTTATTATTTATATTTATTCTTGTTGTTTTAATAAATTCTTATATCGTACCCTTCCCTGAAGCGAGCAGCCGCTGGAGAGATATTACTTATTGGGAAGATAATCCCGTCAGCGCCCCTCCGGTATGGGTTAACTGGTTTTCTTCTACTAAAAGAGCACCTTCCTTAATTATAAAAGAGCATGTTTTTTCAGAGGAGAAAATGGGGAAAATAAAATTATCCAGAGCGGTTTTTGAGTACGAATATTCCTATGACCTTCCTCCTTTGGATATTATATTCCATGGTTATACTAAAGGGTCGCCGGTTATTATGTTGAGTATTGAAAGGCCCGATGGCCATATTGTCGAACTGATCAGGAGACCGATATCTAAGAGTGATGGGAAGAGAGTCAGGGTATCGATTGGTAAAGACTCAAGGATCGAATCTTATAACTTTGGCGTTAAGTTCGAAAATTTAGAAAGCAATAGAATTGAAAGAGAAATGGTTAAGCCAACCAGTGTTTTGTTTTCTGAGGCAAAAGAAGGGCTTCTGGTCCGTCCTTCTCCCCTTAAAGGGGTCTATAAATTAATAATTGAAATTATCTCACCAGCTGAGAATGATGTAGTAGAAGATATCTATTTTACTTTTTCCGGAGGCGTATCTGGTTGGTTGGGGACAGATAGTTCCAAGAGAGATATCTGGAGCGGGGTTGTGGCCGGCGTAAAATGGGCTCTACTAATTGGACTCTTAACCGCCCTTACTGCTGTCTCTATCGGAGTAACCTATGGAGTAATGAGTGCTTATCTGGGGGGATGGAAGGATTCATTAATGCAAAGAGTCTTTGAACTCTTTTTAGGTGTTCCTTTGCTTCCTGTATTAATAGTGATGAGCGCTATCTTTAAACCCACTATCTGGATAATGATTCTCATGATGAGTTGTTTTTTCTGGGTTGGACCGGTAAAGACGGTTAGAAGTATGGGGTTGCAAATTAAAGAAGAGACTTACATTGAGGCTGCACAAGCCTTCGGAGCTTCAAGCAGTAGAATAATATTTAAACATATGATACCTATACTTATCCCTTATGCTTTTGCTTCTATGGCTCTTTATGTTCCCAGGGCTATTGTCTATGAAGCATCGATCAGTTTATTAGGATTGGGTGATTCAACAATTGTAACCTGGGGGCAGATACTCCATGATGCCCTAACTGGAGGAGCAGTATTAAATGGTCTGTGGTGGTGGGTTATTCCCCCCGGTCTATTTATAGCTTTAATGGGCATGACCTTTGCTTTTATCGGTTTTGCCATGGATAAAATTTTACATCCCAAATTAAGGACGAGGTGAAATGGTAGATACAAATAATGTTCTAAAAGTAGAGAACTTAAAAATTAATTTTTTCACCCGTAAAGGAATAGTATATGCGGTTGATGATATTTCATTTACTTTAAAAAAAGGAGAAACTCTTGGCTTGGTTGGAGAATCAGGATGCGGTAAAACAACCACCGTTTTGGGGTTGATGAAAATGGTTCCTACACCCGGGGAAATTATCGGTGGCAGGATTTTGATAGGCGGGAAAGATATTGTACCCCTATCTGAGAATGAAATGAGAAAAAAAGTGAGATGGGTAAAGGCTTCTATGGTCTTTCAGGGAGCAATGAATTGTCTTACCCCGGTGTATACTATTGAAAAACAGATGATGGAGACCATTCAAGAACACAAGAACATAGAACGTCTTCAAGCGAAAAAATGCATAATAAAATATTTGAATTTAGTTGGCCTCCCTGAGGATATAATTCGCAGATATCCCCACGAGCTGTCCGGCGGTATGAAACAACGGATAGTTATTGCTACCGCCCTCTTTTTAGAACCAGAAATTGTGATCTGTGATGAACCTACCACTGCCCTGGATGTGGTAGTTCAGGCCCAGATTATAAATCTTATAAAGAGACTAAAGAAAAAATTAGGTTTATCAGTGATTTTTATCACTCATGACCTGGCTACGGAAGCAGAAGTTGCCGATCGCTTATTAGTGATGTATGCCGGTAAATTGGTGGAAATTGGGACAAACGAACAGATCTATGGCAAAGGAGGGCCAATCCATCCTTATACCGAAAAGTTGCTTAAAGCTACTCCCCGACTCCATGAAAAAGTAGAGGAACTTTCTTTTATTCCCGGTACTCCACCCGATTTGGTTGATCCCCCTTCGGGGTGCAGATTTCATCCACGTTGTTCAGAGGTAATGGAAAGATGTAAAAAAGATGAGCCCCCTTTAATCGAAGTAGAGCCTGAACACCGGATAGCCTGTTGGAGGAATCATCATGAGTGAACCTATTATTAAAATCGAAAATCTTCATAAATGGTTTCCGATAAGACGAACTATTACTCAAATCTTAAAAGGGGAGTATGTATGGGTGAAGGCTGTCGATGGTATTACTTTTAACATTAATCAAGGAGAAATATTTGGACTGGTAGGGGAATCAGGATGTGGAAAAACCACTACCGGAAAATTGCTTATGAAACTTTTGGAACCTACCGATGGAAAGATAATATTTAAAGGGAAAGATGTAACCCACCTCGAGGCTAATAAACTTAAAGAATACCGAAGAAATGTTCAGATGGTCTTCCAGGACCCCTATGCTTCTATGAATCCGAGATTTCGAGCCCGGGATGTCCTTGAAGAACCATTGATTATCCATCAGGTGGGTGAAACCAGAGTAGAACGAGAAAAAATTGTTCGTCGTTCCCTTGAAGAAGTCAGGCTTATACCTCCTGAAGAATTTATGGGACGTTTTCCCCATATGTTAAGCGGGGGGCAACGTCAAAGGGTGGCTACTGCGCGAACCCTGGTTTTGTCACCGAGTATGATTGTAGCTGATGAACCGGTTTCTATGATCGATCTTTCTACTCGAGCAGAAATACTTCATATGATGAAAACAGTGCAGAGAGAATTAGGTTTAACCTATTTATATATCACTCATGATCTTTCTACAGCTCGTTATTTTACCGACCGAATCGCAGTTATGTATTTGGGAAAGATTGTAGAGATGGGAGGAGCAGATGAAATTATCGATAATGCTCTTCATCCTTATACTAAAGCTTTGATTGCAGCTGTTTGTGAACCTGTTTCCGGGAAATCTAATACTATTAAAGAGGTTCCTATTAAAGGGGAAATACCTTCAGCGGTGGATATTCCTTCCGGCTGCAGATTTCATCCCCGATGTCTTTACGCTAAACCCCGGTGTCAAAAAAAAGAACCTGTTCTTACCGAGGTAGAAGAGGGACATTATGTCTCCTGCCATTTGGTAGGTTCTTAGAAGAGAATAGATTTAAGAAAATATGGTTAAAAGAGGTTAGTTTATTTTTTTGAATATTATTTTAAATTTTATTATAATATTATAAAAAATAGGTGGTGATTAATAGAAGATGAAAAAAATGTTAAAAAATATTTTAGATTGGTTAGAACCAAAAGTAAATTATGCTGATTTAAGGTTTGTTCAAACTGAAAAGGAGAACATCGAAGTAGAAAATGCTATATTATCTTCCTATAATGTTTCAACTAATAGAGGAGTAGGGATACGAGTATTGGTAGATGGTGCTTGGGGGTTTGCCGCTTCTAACAATTTAGACAAAGCATCCTTACAAGAAACAGCTGCTAAAGCTTTGGATATTGCTCGAGCCTCTGCCCTTACTAAAAAAGAAGATGTCAAACTTGCTCATGAAGATAAACATATCGACACTTACATTACTCCGATAACTAAAAATCCCTTACAGATAGATCCTGCAGAAAAGATAGACCTTTTGGTAAAGGCTACCAGAATGATGCTGAAAGATAAAGTAAAGAAAAGCGAAGGTTTGTTTATTTTTTATAAGACCAATAAACTATTTGTATCTACCGAAGGTTCTGAACTCGAACAGACTATATTTGAATCAGGTGGTGGAATTACAGCTTATGCTATAGGTGAAGGAGATTTTCAAAAACGTTCCTATCCTTCCAGTTTTGGAGGGGATTATGCTACCCGAGGTTATGAATTTATCGAAGAGATGAAATTATTAGAAAATGCAGAGAGAGTTGCAGAAGAGGCTAATCAATTATTAGTTGCTCCTCCTGCTCCGGAAGGGATGACGGATATTGTATTAGGAGGGTCTCAACTTGCGCTTCAGGTTCATGAATCCTGTGGGCATCCGGTAGAATTGGACAGGGTTTTGGGAAAGGAAATTAGCTATGCCGGAGGAAGTTTTCTGAGTTTGGATAAATTAAATAATTTTACCTATGGAAGCCCAAAAGTGACTATAGTAGCTGATGCAACTGTTTCGGGAGGGTTAGGCACTTTCGGTTATGATGACGAAGGTGTCCCCGCCTCCAAAAGTTTTTTGGTAAATAAAGGAAAATTCGTAGGTTATTTAATGTCCAGAGAAGATGCCTCTAAATTAGGACTACCGAGTAACGGTGCCGGCCGGGCAGAAAATTGGAATAGGATACCTCTGGTGAGAATGACTAATATCAACTTATTGCCGGGAAATTTAGAGCTGGATGAGCTTATAGGAGATATAAAGGAAGGTTTATATTTAGATTATAATAAGAGTTGGAGTATAGATGACAAGAGATTGAACTTCCAATTTGGTACGGAGATTGCCCGGGAAATAAAAAATGGAAAATTAGGAAAAATTTATAAAAACGCAGTCTATCAAGGTATAACTCCGGATTTTTGGAAATCTTGTGATGGGATAAGCTCTGAAAAATATTGGCATATCTGGGGAGTACCGAATTGTGGCAAAGGACAGCCGGGGCAAGCAATGCATGTGGCACATGGCACATCCCCTGCGAGATTCAGAAAGGTAAAGGTAGGTGCTTCCAAATGAAAGATATAAATTCAGGGAAAGAACTTGTTAATAAGGTCAAAAATATTCTTAAAAATTACGATTTTGAAATAATTGCCTCAGGGGGGAAAAGTGAGCTTACCAGATTTGCAGAATCTTACATCCACCAAAATGTGGCAGAAACCGATCTAAATTTAACCGTAAAGATAATAAATGAAAATAGAATCGGTGCGGTACAGATGAACAGTATTGATGAGTCCACTATATCAAAAAATATAAAAAAGGCAATTGAAGTAACCAAGATTACCCCCAAATTAGATTATCATTATCGTTTGCTGACACCTCAATCATACAAAATAAAAAGTAAATATTCTAAAGATACTGCCAACTTTATCCCTTTAGATCGAGCCCAATTAGTAAAACAACTAATAAAAGAAGTAAACAAAAGAGGGTATGAAGCGGCGGGAGCCTTTAAAACAGAAGAATCTACCCTTCTGGTGGCTAATTCAGAAGGAGTTTTTGCCTTTGACCGGGGGACTAAAGTAGATTTCAATTGTGTTATCACCAGAGATAATTCTACTGCCCATACCTCGTTTATAGACAGCGATATTAATAATTTTAATATAAAAAAAGTAACCGATGAATTATTAGAGACTGCTTCAAAAAATGTAAGACAGATAGAAATTGACCCGGGGGTCTATACGGTTATCCTTTCTCCGGAAGCAGTTTCAGAAATCTTAAACTATACCGGCTATACTGCTTTTAATGGTAAAACGATTATGGAGGGCAAGAGTTTTATCTGTCACAATCAAGACAAAAAGATTTTCCCAGAGACTATAACTGTTTCTGATGATCCTTTTGATGAACTTACTATGCCACTACCTTTTGATTTAGTTGGATATCCTCGGGAAAAGATATGTCTTATTAAAGATGGGGTAGTTAAAGACGGAGTATATGACCATCTTACTGCTCTAAAATATAATAGAAAATGTACCGGGAATACTTTATCACCGGAACACGCTTCCTTTGGAGCTCTTCCTTTTAATCTGGTGATGAGAGAAGGAGATAGCACTATTAATGAAATGATCTCTGACACCAAAAAAGGTATCTATATTTCCCGATTTCACTATGTCAATATACTAAATCCTATGAGCATTCAATTGACCGGGATGACCAGAGACGGGACTTTCTTAATAGAAGACGGGAAGCTGGGAAGGGCAATCAAGAATATGAGATTTAATACCAGTGTAGTAGATATGTTAAAGGCGGTAGATATGATATCTAAAGAAAAACAGACAAAGGAAGGATTTGTCGGCCCAACAGTTGCCCCCTATTTCAGAACCAATAATTTCACTTTTTCCAGCAAAACAAGTTTTTAGAAAATCAGGAACAGGGGACGGTTCTCTGTTCCTGAGGAGGTAAAAATGGATAAAATTCAAATTTTAAATGAATTAGTAGATACTTTTGGAATAAGCGGTTTTGAAGAGCCAGTGAGAGACAAGATAAGAAAGCTATTCCCTCAAGTAGAATTTAAAGAAGATGAAGTAGGAAATCTTTCTACCACAATAGGAAGTGGGGGAAGACAGATCGCTTTTATGGCTCATATGGATGAGCTTGGTTTTTTGATTACTTATGTTGAGAAAAATGGCTACTTGAGATTTAAACCGATAGGTGGCTGGGATGTCAGAGGTGTCTATAATCGGGTAGTCGAAATCTTAACTGATCAAGGGATAATTCAGGGCGTAATCGGGCTTAAACCGCCTCATTTGTCAAAAAAAGAAGAGATGGATAAATTAATCAGTTGGGATGACCTATATATAGACGTAGGAGTAGAGAGTGATGAAGAAGTAAAGAAGATGAATATCATTCCAGTCTTACCTGCCAGACTAAAGAAGGATTTTGTAATACTTAATGAAAAATATGGGGTTACCAGAGGTCTTGATGACCGGGTGGGATGTGCCCTTAATTTACTTCTTTTAGATAATTTTCTTCATAATCTTCCTAAAAATACTATAACTTTAGTATGGACCATACAGGAAGAGACCGGATTACGAGGGGCTCAAGCTTTTTCCGCTCGAAATTCTTTCGATGAAGTCTATACTTTGGATACTGTCTCTGCAGGCAACCTTCCCTGGGGGAACTTTCATCAGAGTCCAGCTCGTACCGGGGGAGGTCCGGTAATTAGATTGGCAGATAGAAAAGGGGTATCTTCTTTAAGACTTAGGAATTTTGTAAAGGGAATTGCTGAAAAAAATAAAATAGAAGTTCAGGAAATTGTAACCGGAGGAACGACTGATGCCGCTGCTGCCTTTGAAGCGGGATTAAATTCAATCCCTCTATGTATCCCGGTAAAATATACCCACAGCCAGGTAGAGATGATGAGCATAGCAGATTACCACAATGCTCTAAAATTACTTCTTTTAATATGCAGGAACTATATATAAGAGAAAGGAAGGTGTTTAAAAGATAAAGCATAAAAGAGTTTCTTTAATTATGCTTCTATTATTTTTTCTTCTTTTAACCGGTTGTTATCATTGGATATCCAATACAGAGTTTACCGGAACGATTTTAAGCGAAGAATATTTTAAATATGAAAACATAGTTAAAGTTAAAACCGATGAAGGTTTTGGAGGAAAGATAGTTAATGCAAGATTTCAGTTAGCAGTTGAAGGAAAGGGAGGGTATGATCCGGATTTATTGAAATCTTTAGATTTAGTAGATAAAGAATGTTATATGAAAGTAGGCCCCCATGGCGTAGTTCTAAAATGTATTTTAAAATTAAATGGAGAGGACTTTGAAATCCCAAAAGTAAAACTAATACAGGGGACGGTTCTCTGTGTTAATTATAATTTTAAACCAAATTAACACAGAGAACCGTCCCCTGTATTAGTTTTAATTTACTGAGGCGATAAAAATATCCCCAATGACCAGGAGATCATCTTTTTTTGGCTTTTTCCCCTGGGATACATTTTCAAAGATAGCTCTTCCTAAGGCAGCAACTAAAGAATATAAAAATAGATCTCCGCTTACTCTTTTACCTGAACATAAAATAACTTCTCCGAACAGGTCACCTGCTTCCTTCTGTTTTTTTCTTAATTTTTCGAAGAGTTCATTTATCTTTTTTTTACTGTCTTCCTTTTGCATAAAATCATAGCCGATTCTTTGCATAATAATAAAAGTTTTAGAATTTTCTTCTAAAAGATTTATATAAAAATCTACTATCATTTTAATCCGTTGTTTAATGTAAGTTGTTGTAGAAATTATCTCACTAATCTTTTCAAAAATTTTTTTTACATTTACTTCCATTAGTTGTGAAGCTAAATCTATTTTGGAAGGGAAATAATAATAAATAGTGGGTTTTTTTATTCCCGAAAGCTGAGCAATGTCATCCATCGTGGCTTCGTAAAAGCTCTTTTTAAAAAAGATATCCCGCGCAGCTTCCAAAATTATTTCTTTTTTATCAATATTTTCCATATCCATTAGAAACTCCACTCTCCTGTCAGGAATATACCTTCTGTGCTTTTCATCTGCCCAAATTTCGAAGTTTCGTCTCCGACTATAAAGAGATAAGAAAGAGTTAACAATAAATCATCATTCACATTGTAGCTTACCCCGACATTATTTAGCACGCTCCAGTCGCGAAGACTTATTCCGGCCAGATAACTCGGCTTAAATTTACTGTCTTCCAATTCTTTGTTTACATTTAAGAAAATATAGGGAGAGCATGCAGTCCCCTCTTCGGTGGCAAACCCCCAGATATAGCCCACATTCAGATAAAGGTTAGAGGAAGTAGTATAATCGGCGCCTATAGCTGCCTTTAGATAGGGGTCTTTTAATAAATATTCCCCCTGTACTTCCCAGGGCTGGGGGACGATATAAGCAATATCGCCTCTTAAGGTTGCTCCTTCAATTCCCGGAAAATCTCCCTGGAATTCAAAGCCGAAAACATTTTTTTTGGGGTATCCCAGCTCCATATCCAGAGAAAATCCCGAAACATTCGGGACAGGAATTACGCTTTCAGGATAAGCATTAAAATAATAACCGTTGTAATAACTTACCGCAGCATCAAAAGAAGTAAAACTTCTGGATAGTTTTGCTCCCCATGCCGGTTTTTGAGGGAGGTTACGGGTCAGGTTAATGTCGCTTATTTCTATACCCTGTGCTTCAAATTGAGGGGAAAACATTGAAAGGTAAATCTGTTTTTCATATGCTTCCGGTATAAATGAAGGACTGAATCGCGGGAGATACACACCCTGCAGATAGGTAATATCATCAAAGTAATAAGTTGCATCGATTGCCCAGACACCATTTTTACTGGAAAAGTCTGAAAAAGATGTAAGTGGCGGGGAGGGGTTAAAATTGTCTAAGGGGCTGAGCATATCCGCTGATCCCCAGCTTACAATTAACAGACCTGCTTTTATATCGAGTTGGGGAATAAGGTCATAAGTGCCGATATAAATTTCTTTAGGTATAATCATAATAGGGCTGGAGGATGATTTATCAGAATATCTAATAATCAAGTCTCCTTCTGCAAAGACTTCATCAGTAAAATTATGAATATAGTTAAGGTCTAAATTTAGAGTATTGCTTAGATTCTGTTCAGTAAAATTATATTGTCCGGAATAAGTTAAATTCCCCGAAAAATCCATAGCATAAGCAGAAGCAGAAAATAACAAAACAATAAATACTACCAAGAAAATATTTTTTTTCATAATTATATTTTTCTCCTTATTATTGTTAACTAATTAATGTTAATTTTAATTGACCAATTCTCCAATTCACCAATTAACCAATTCGTAGGACAGACATATCGCCTGTTCTACGGTTCCTATCTCGGGCAGACACAAGGTCTGCCCCTACATATTTTATCTTATTGTTTTATTCACCCGTTACGCAATACTATTATATTTTTATTTCTGAATCCTGTTTCTTAAATCTTTCTTATTTACTTATTACTAGTTACTCATCAGTTTTTACTTATTTTAAAGAGTCGGTTTTGACAACGTCCTGATGCTAAAGAAACTGGATGATAATTCTACATTATATTCTATTTCTTTTATAATTATTTTAGTGACACGGTTTTCCAGCATATCGGTAAATGCTATTTCCATAGGTATAACCTTACCATTATCGTCAACTTTTATTTTATTAATGGTTAAAGTTTTGGTTAATTCACTACCTGTTTCGTAAAATTCTACTTTTTTAGCATAAAAATTTTCTTTATCTACATGAAGGATAATTTTTTCATAAGATACATCTTCTTCACTTGGTAAAACTTCTACAATGTATTCTCCATCTGTTTCTTCTAAAAGCTTTTTTTCGTAATCTTTGTCTTTATAATCCATGTTCATGTCTTCATAAGAAAGGCCTGTTCCCATAAATTCATCACCCTTCGAAGAACTGGCGATTCTCCTTGGCTTGTTATAGGCAGGCATATATAAATATATTTTTTCTCCATCATCAATATTTAGAAGAGTTACACCTTTTACCGATTTAGGAGAGAGAAATCTCATAAGGGTACTGGTTTTTTCATCTTCTTCTTGAGAGAACATTATCATCTCTCTTATTTCTTCATTTCCTTCCTCATCTATTAAAATCATTTCGGAAATGGTTTTCTGAGTAGTAAAATTAGGTGATGTCTCTTCCATTTTATCCATTATTTCATCCACGGTAAGTGTCTCGGCACTGGCATATACTATTCCGCAGAGAAAGAGTAAACAGATAATTAAAATACTAACTAAAAATTCTTTTTTTTTCATTATTTCGACTCCTTTTTTGTTTTAAAATCGACTTTATCTAATAATATTGGAAGAAGTAATAAAGTATATATCACACTTACAATCATTACACTTCCAATTAATTGTCCAAAAGCCCCCATCATCCTAATACTGGATAGGCTGAGTACAAAAGTTCCTGTAGCAATAGATATAGAATTAAAGACTATTGCTCTCCCGGTTCCGGTAAGAGTTGCTTTTAGGGCGTTTTTCTTGTTTTTGGTTTTTAATTCGCTTTTGTAACGGGATATATAGTGAATGGTATAATCTATCCCGGCCCCTATAGCAATACTTGCTACCATCATGGTAGATACATTTAAAGGTATACGGAAAAGACCCATAGCCCCGATAGCAGTAATTATAGTTAGAAAAAGGGGAATTATAGAAAATAATCCTATTTTAATAGATTTGAATTGGAATACCAGCATCGTGAATACCGCAAGGAAAGCCAGGATCATGCTTCTTATCTGTCCTCTGAATAGACTACTGTTTATCCGGTCAGTAATTACCGGGACTCCGCTAAGCCGGAAAGAGACTTCGATACCTTCATTGTCATCAGGTATAAAAACAATAGTATCGTTTAAATACCATAAGATATCATTTTCCTCATCGGTTAATTTGTCATCTAAAAATTTTTCTGACATTAATTGTGCGACTTTTATCTTTTCTCTTTCCCGGGCCATATTGCGGGAAACTTCCAATACTTCCTGTAAATAGAAGGCATCATCTTCTGATAAATCTACTTTGTTTATCAGTTCATCTATAAAGAAATCTGCTGATCGGTTATTTTGGATATAAGATGTAAGCAAAGGATAAATTTCCTCTTTGGTTAATCCTAAATCTTCGATTTCGAGAGAAGAGAGTGATAAAATTTCATTAATAAATACCTGGTCATCTCTTTCAAATTCAGAATTGGGTTGAGTAGCCAATAGAATAAGTTCTTTCTTGAAGCCGTCTATATTTTTTATCTCTATGCCTTTAGCTTGAAGGGAAGAAATAATTTCATCAGCCAGATAAGGATAATAACTTAAACGTTCTTCTTTTTCTAATTGTAGAAGATCTACTTGCTTTACTTTTTTAGGAATAGTATCTATATATTCCCTTATTTTTGCAATGGATAAATCTAAAGCATCAGAAGTCATTTCTTTAGTTCTGATAGATACCAGCGTATCTTTATTTTCATCTCCGGCCATAGAAGTAACATATTCATTATCCTGGGTGAAAAACCAGAGATTATCGATTTTTTGTTCATTAGCCGGTATTATCTTTTTATTTTCCATAGCATCGTTAAGATCGATTAGAAAATCACTAATAGAAGAAGGTTCTTTTAGTGAAGGAAGCATTGTTGAATAATCTTCTATCTTTTTAATCTGTCTTAAGACATAAGGACTTTTTACATTATCTGCTTCGGTATAGATATAAAGCGTATCTACTCCGCCAAATTTATCTTTGAAATAATTCAATGTTTTTACTACCTGGCTCTTTTCTCCCAATCTTGATTCCATGGAAGAATCAGGCGTAACCTGAGTAATAAAACCGATTGCCCCTATAACTACAACTAATATGATAACTACAACAATTTTCTTTTTTTCTGTAACTAAATAAAAAATTCTATTTAATAGTTTACTAACTAAATCTTTAGCATCAGAAGAAAATTTTTTATGTATCTTGGGAGGCGGGAAAAGTTTGTAAAAAGAACCAAGGAAAAAAGTTGCCAGAATAAAAGCAAAAAATATTCCCAGGGTAGAAAAAATACCAAATTCGGTGATAGGCAAAACTATTGCAGCAGAAAGAGACAAAAAACCGGCCATAGTAGTAAGGGCGCTCATTAAAATAGGTATAAAAGTATCCCGAAAAGCCATTTGAACTGCTTTAGGAGGTTCAAACCTGTATCTTTCTTCATAATATCGGCTTACAAAATGTATTCCATAAGCAGTAGCCAGAGAAATCATAATAACCGGCAGGATTGCAGCTACCATAGTCACTTTTCTTTCTATGGAAGCTATTAACCCTAAAACCCAAACCGAAGATATAAAGGCAACCATAAGAGGTAACAGAACTCCCCGAATGCTTCGAAAACAGAAGAAAAGGACAAAAAGCATTAAAACTATGGCTAAAATACTTAAACTCATTGTATTCCGGGAACTTTCTGATATTTCTGCACTCATTAATGGCATACCGGAATAATATATTTTTGTAGCTTCTCCTTTTAAGGGGTCTATTATTTTTACTAAATCATTCTTTAGTTCACTTCCCGTAAAGCCTTTTTTTAATTCCATTATTAATAGAGTAACGTTTCCGTCTCCGGATATAAATTTACCTTTTACCATATTGTTTTTTAAAAGAGTTTCCTTAAGCTCTCTTGCTTCTTTATCGTTTTCCGGGAAGATTTCTACTAAATCTTTTACTTCCAAACCGAATTCTGTGCTTATTATTTCAGGCATATTTAAGAAAGAAGTTACAGATTTGATATAGGAAGTATCATTTAATTCATCTATGATATTTTTAACGCATCTTAAATTTTCTACCCGGAAAAGGTCATCATATTCCAGAGAAATTACCGCTGTTTCTGATTGAGAGCCGCCAAATTTATCAACTATTTCACTATAAAATTCTATATCCGGGTCATCCTGGGGCATATATTTGGTAATATCATCTTCAATGGTTAACTTGTTTAATTGTGAACCTGCTAAAACAGTTAGAATAATGGTTATTATAAGTATTGGCCAGGCATATTTGGAAACAAAATAAGCGAGTTTTTTCATTTTTTATTTTTCATCCTCTCAATTTTTTAGACTAAAATTTATTATAACTGACTGGTCAGTCGAAAGTCAAGGAAAAACCATAATTTAAAATTCAAAATATTTTCTTATAATATTTTGTTCTTTGTAGGGGTCGGATTTATCCGACCCGGGTTTTTTAATAGACAGGCGAGACGTCTGTCCTACGATTAGCGGGTTCGATGAATCGAACCCCTACTTCTGGCTCCTTTATTTTATTTGAATATTTATTAGCGGTCTTATATAATTAGTTTATTAAAAAAAGAAGGAGGAAGAATTATGAAGAACAAGAAGGTTTTAAAATTTCTAAATTACTTGATTTTGGCTACTTTATTTATTTTAGTGCTAACTTTTTCATCACTTGCTGAAACTGCTCCTAATGGAATTATAGGATTTTTAACTGATTGGGGAGAGACAGATTACTTTGTCGGTGCTTGTAAAGGAGTAATGCTCACCGTAGAACCTGATTTAAAATTAGTAGATATCTCTCATGGTGTAACTCCTTTTGATATTCAAGAAGGCGCAAACACGCTTCTCTATGCTGCTCGAGAGTTTCCGGAAGGTACTGTATTTCTGGCAATTGTAGATCCGGGAGTAGGCACAGAAAGAAAACCTCTTTTAGTTGTAACCCAAAATGATAAATATTTTATTGCACCGGATAATGGAATATTAACCCTGATAATAAATGAGATGGGAATAAAAAAGGTTTATGAACTTAAGAATAATAAATATTTTAGACCCGGAAAAATTTCTAAAGACTTTCAAGGAAGAGACATCTTTTCTCCCGTGGCTGCTCATATAGCTTCGGGGGATTCAGTTTGTGAAGTGGGTCCAGAGCTTAATCCGAAAGATCTGGTAATGTTACCCATTAAGAAATCCAAGGTTGAAAATAAGACAGCAATCGGTTATGTAGTTTATATTAATCAATATGGGAATATATTAGTAAATATTACCCAGGATGACTTTGATACACTGGGTGTCAAACTTGGGGATGATGTTAATGTGAAAATAGGTGCCAAGACTCAAAAGATTAAAGTCGGAACAACTTATGGAGATGTCCCCGAAGGGGATTGGGTATGCTTTATTGCCTGTAACGAAGTTCTCGAAATTGCCATAAATTGGGGAAATGCCAATGAATTTTTCCAAACCGAACTAAATAGTATTGTAGAACTTAAAAAGTAAATTAACAAATAGAAATTAGTTTTTAATATTGGGCAGGAATATTAATTATTTTCGAATAATTATTTTTCTGCCCATTTCTGTCATTACGGAGTAGGGGTCGGATTTATCCGACCCGAATGATTTTATAATTTTTTTGATGGGTTCGACAATTCGAATCCCTACACTTAACACATTAATTATTACTATTTTCTTTGCGAGATACGAGATACGGATTTAGTTTTGCATTTTAGGCTTTATACAATACAATATAACCTTGTTTTTCTCTCTAAAATCTTAACCCATTACTCATTACAGATTACTTATTACTGTATTTCAACACGCGATACTCAATAATATATACTCGATACTTTCTTTTAAAGCTTGACAAGAAGGGATATTAAAATTTATAATTAAAAAAACAAAAAATATATAGTTAAATGTTTAGGGGCTAGTAGGTAACGGTCATTCCCAGAGAGCTGATGGTTGGTGAGAATCAGCAAATGACTTTATTGAATTCCACCCCGGATAATTTCTGGTGAAAATAAGTATCCAGAAACGCACTTCGTGTGTTAAAAAATGCCCAATGAAGAATAGGATATTCCTATTGAAATAGGGTGGCACCACGTGAGCAAACTCTCGTCCCTAGTATTTGATATTACTAAGTGATGAGAGTTTTTTTGTTTAACTTAAAATTTGAAAAGGTAATGAACATCTATGAAAGAATTTGAAATATTAGAACATACTGCTGATATTGGAATGGCAGCCTATGGTAAAACCAAAAGAGAAGTTTTTATCAATGCTGCCAAAGGAATGTTTGAAATTATTGCCGGGGGGACCAAAAACCTTAAGGAAAACTTTTATGATAAAATAAAGCTGGAAGCTGACAATCTGGAAGGCTTACTCTTCGCCTGGCTTAATGAACTTTTATATATTAGTGAAACAAAATTAGTTATTTTAAATAAATTTAAAATAAAGGAATTATCTGATTATCAGATAAAAGCAGAAGTTGAGGGGATGAAAATCAACCCTCCTTCCGTTAAAATAGAAAAAGAGATAAAAGCAACAACTTATCATCATTTGGAAATTAAAAAAGATGAAGAAAGCGGACTCTGGAGAGCCCAAATAATTTTCGATATCTAACTATAATGAGTGATAAGAGGAAAGAGTTAGTTGGTTAGTTAGTTACCTGGTTTACTGGTTAAGAAAATAAAAGAGCCAGAAGTAGGGGTTCGATTCATCGAACCCGCTAATGAAAAATATCAATAGAGCTTGGGTCGGATAAATCCTGATCCCTACATTCTTACAAAAGTAGTAATTTATTAAAACATAATCTTGTTAGCCATAATTTATAATATTAATCTGTATAATCATATTTAATCTGAGTAATCTGTGCTAATAATCTGTGTAATCATCCTTATAAAGGAGTGAAAGAAAATGAATCAATCATGGAAAGGACCTTTAAACAAAATAGATGATTATCGTTGGGAGATTCCCAAAACCTATAACTCCGGGATGAGAGTCCCCGGCCTTATTTATGCCTCATCAAATTTAATAGAAAAAATTCGCCAGGACCAGGCTCCGGAACAGGTGGCTAATGTTGCTTTCTTGCCTGGAATTGTAGGCCGTTCATTAGCTATGCCTGATATCCACTGGGGGTACGGTTTCGCGATTGGCGGAGTAGCTGCCACCACCATAGATGATGGAGTTATCTCCCCCGGCGGAGTTGGTTTCGATATCAACTGCGGAATCAGATTAATAAAGACCAATTTAACTCAAAAAGAAGTAAAGCCGAAAATTGAATTATTAGTAAATGAATTATTCAGGGCTATCCCTTCCGGTGTGGGTTCGAAAGGGAAGATAAAAATAAGTTATAATGAGATAAGAAATGTTTTAAGAAGAGGTTCTAAATGGGCTGTGGAGAGAGGTTTTGGCTGGGAAGAAGATACTTTGTTTACCGAAGAAGAAGGGTGTATGAAAGATGCCAATCCTGATCTGGTCAGTAAACATGCAATGGAAAGAGGCAAACCTCAATTAGGCACTCTCGGCTCAGGAAATCATTTTTTAGAAATTCAGGTAATTGATAAAGTATATGATCCTGAAATAGCCCAAGAATTAGGATTAGAAGAGGGTCAAATTACCGTAATGATTCATTGTGGTTCACGGGGATTAGGGCATCAGGTATGCACCGACTACTTGGTAACCATGCAGAAAGCGGTAAGCAAATATGGGATTCAGCTTCCCGACCGGCAATTGGCCTGTGCCCCTCTGTCTTCACCGGAAGGGAAAAATTATTATGCGGCTATGGCCTGTGCGGCAAATTATGCCTGGGCGAACCGCCAATGTATAATGCACTGGACTCGGGAGGTTTTTGCCAAGGTTTTTCGAAGCACTCCGGAAGAATTAGGATTAAAGCTAATCTATGATGTAGCGCATAATATTGCTAAAATAGAAGAACATAACTTTGAAGGGAAGAAAGTAAAATTATGTGTCCATAGAAAAGGAGCTACCAGGGCCTTCCCCCCATTTCACCCCGATATTCCGGAGAAATATAAGAAGATAGGGCAGCCGGTTTTAATTCCGGGAGATATGGGACGTTGTTCTTATTGCTTGGTGGGAACTGAAAAGGCGATGGAAGAAACTTTTGGTTCAACCTGTCATGGAGCGGGGAGGGTAATGAGCAGAACTTTAGCCAAAAAACAGGCTAGGGGTAGAGATATTCAACAAGAATTAAGAGAAAGGGGAATAATTGTAAAAGCAGAAAGCCGGGGGACCCTGGCTGAAGAGATGTCCGAGGCTTATAAAGATGTAAGTGAAGTAGTTGAAGTAATGCATCAGACCGGTATATCAAGAAAGGTAGTACGGATGAGACCATTGGGCGTAATTAAAGGATAATAATCAATTGCCCAATTTACCGATTGACCGATTGCCCAATTTAAAAGACAGTGTATACGTTACAAGATGCGAGATTATTCAATTGATCAATTTTTATAATTTACCAATTAAATCAGTGAATAGTATTTAGTAAAGAAAATAGGAGAAAATCAAAATTCAGAAGTCAGGTGTAGGGGCAGACCTTGTGTCTGCCCGAGATAGGAAATGTAGTAGGACAGGCGAGATGCCTGTCACTATACCCTATACGCTACCCGCTTACGCAATAAATAATACGATTATTAGAAAATATATTAAAATTGAAAAAATATAGAGAAGAGAGGACAAGAAATGTTAGATATAAAACTTATACGTTCTAATCCGGAGAAAGTAAAAGAGGCCTTAGAAAAAAGAAAAGAGAAAATTAATCTTGACGAAATATTAGAACTTGACCAAAAAAGAAGACAATTAGTATTAGAAGCAGGTGCCTTAAAAGAAAAAAGAAATACAGTGAGTGAAGAAATCGGAAAATTAAAAAGAGAAAAGAAAGATACCCAGGAAAAGATTTTAGCTATGAGAGAGGTATCGGCAAAGATTAAAGAATTAGATGCCCAGATAAAAGAAATTGAAGAAAAAACAGCTGAAATATTATTGGAAATTCCCAATATTCCCCACGAAAGCGTGCCGGTTGGAGAAGACGAGAAGGATAATGTAGAAATAAGAAAATGGGAAGAACCGCGTAAATTTGATTTCACCCCCTTACCTCATTGGGATATTGGGGAAGCTTTAAATATACTCGATTTTGAACGAGGGGCAAAAGTAGCCTCTGCTCGATTCACAGTCTTAAAAGGGATGGGTGCCAAGTTGGAAAGAGCTCTAATTAATTTTATGCTCGACCTCCATACTAATGAGCATGGATACAAAGAGATATTCCCTCCTTTTTTGGTAAATTCTGAGACAATGACCGGTACCGGGCAGCTACCCAAGTTTGAAAATGATTTATTTAAATGTGAAAATGGTCTCTATCTGATACCGACCGCTGAAGTACCTTTAACCAACCTTCATCGGCAGGAGATTTTAAATGAAGATGATTTAGCTCTTTATTATACTGCTTATACTGCCTGTTTTCGTAAAGAAGCCGGTTCTTATGGAAAGGATGTAAGGGGTTTAATTAGGCAGCACCAATTTAATAAAGTAGAGCTGGTAAAAATTTGTAAGCCGGAAAATTCTTATGATGAGCTAGAGTCTTTAACTAAAAATGCTGAGGAAGTTTTAAAAAGATTAGAACTACCCTATCGGTTAATTGTTCTCTGCACCGGGGATATGGGATTTTCAGCAGCCAAGACCTATGATTTAGAAGTATGGCTGCCGGCTCAGAAAAGATATAGAGAGATATCCTCCTGCAGCAATTGTGAAGATTTTCAAGCCAGGAGAGCAATGATAAGATATCGTTCAAAAGAAAAAGAAAAAGTAAATTTTGTCCACACCTTAAATGGTTCTGGTTTAGCAATTGGCAGAACTCTGGTTGCCATATTAGAAAATTTTCAGCAGAAGGACGGAAGTGTAGTTATCCCCGATGTCCTTCGCCCATTTATGGGAGGGCTTGAAAAGATAACTCGATAGTAAGTGCTTAACCAATTAAATTAGTCGTTAGTGAATATATATAGCAAAGAAGCCGGGAGCCATAAATTATAAGAAGTAGGGGCGTATTGCATACGCCCTCAATGATCTTATATAGAGCCGCAGGACAGGCCTTGCATTTGCCTTCCGCAGGACAGGCGTCTCGCCTGTCTATTAGCTGATAGTTTTTGGTGAATGTAGTTGCACGGCGTGCCGCGTCGAAGAGAAATTATAAAATCTTCCTTGACCAATAAGATAGAGAGATGTTATTCTTTATAAGTAAAAATAGATAATTAATGGAGGGGTGGCAGAGCGGCCGAATGCACCGGTCTTGAAAACCGGCGATACGAAAGTATCCGTGGGTTCAAATCCCACCCCCTCCGCCAGATATAAAAACTTTCATCATAGGGCTTGACATTAATCTAAAACGTGATATAATTTTCTCGTTTAAAAGCTATTAAACAACAAAACAGATAGCTTTTTCATTTTAATACCTCCTAAACTCGCCTTGCTTCAAGTAAGGCGAGTTTTTTATTATATAGATCTATCAGTGGACGGTCCTCTTTTTTCATTTTCTTCCAATTATTTCCTTAATTATTGACATACAATAGTCACAGTAATGTGATATTATTATAAAAACTTATCTATTTCTTTAATCGAAGGTAAAAAAAGATGAACAAAATTGAAAGATTAATGAACACCATTATTATTCTAAAGACCCATCCCGGCATAGGTGTAGAAAGTTTAGCCCGGATACTCGGTATCTC
>Ga0315533_1000320_pt1 | contig 43095 bp, 37 predicted proteins | sample SalMarSW160130MG_FD_203081 | JGI IMG/M metagenome (GOLD analysis project Ga0315533, IMG submission 203081) | Salt marsh sediment microbial communities from the Plum Island Ecosystem LTER, Massachusetts, United States - Salt Marsh Sediment SW1601-30 ...
TTATCGAATGGGTTGTCAAAACTAAACGCTCTCAAAATTCGTCATCCGAGTGGGGCAATTTATGAATTCGCACTCAACTAGGTATCACTTAATTCCCTTCATTCTGGTAATAGCCGATACTAATGTAGTAATACCTAGCATCGTGAGGAGCTTTTAATCGTAGGGACAAGTCTTTGGACTTGTCCGAGGGAGCGGACAGACCTAAAGGTCTATCCCTACATGAGAATACAGAATCCCGCTGATCCCAAGAGATTACCTCAATCCGCTATCAGTTTATGAATAATTCAGGCTAAATGCATTATAATTTTTCGGTGTTTTCGGTGTTTTCTTAGAGAGATTAGGATGAAAATCCTGTGAATCCTGTTCATCCTGTCAGAAAAGTCCCGCCGAAGGCGTAAAGTTTAGGAGGTAAAGATGTGGGAGAGGATCTTTAAATTAGCTCAGGCGCAAACCAATATAAGGACGGAGGTAATCGCTGGGGTCACCACCTTTATGACCCTTTCCTACATAATCTTTGTCCAGCCAGCGGTGCTCTCTACTACGGGGATGGACTTTGGGGCCGTGATGGTAGCCACCTGTTTGGCATCGGCTTTGGCCACCTTTCTTATGGGCATCCTGGCCAACTACCCTATAGCTCTGGCCCCGGCGATGGGTCATAACTTCTACTTCGCCTTTACCGTCTGTGGTGCCGCGGCTGCCGGTGGATTAGGTTATTCCTGGCAATTAGGCCTGGGTGCCATCTTCCTATCCGGTTCCATTTTTATCCTTCTCTCCTTCTGGGGGCTAAGGGAGAAGATAGTCAATGCTGTTCCCGATGGGCTTAAAAATGGAATTGCAGTGGGGATAGGTCTTCTTATTGCCGTGATAGGGATGGAATGGGCGGGGATAGTTGTGGCTAAACCAGGCACCATCATTGGCCTGGGGGAACTGGGGAGTCCCCCCGTGCTCCTCTCCCTCTTTGGCCTGGCCGTGATCTTTACCCTTATTAGCCTGCGGGTAAGGGGGGCAATTCTCATAGGAATTATAGCTACTGCCCTGGTTGGGCTCCTCTTTGGTTTGGTTAAATACCAAGGATTGCTTAGCTTTCCCCCCTCTCTTTCGCCCGTTTTTCTGAAATTGGACTTAGAAGGGGTATTTGCTAACCTAAGTGGTTTCATTACCATCATCTTCGTCTTCTTCTTCCTGGATCTCTTCGACACCATTGGAACACTAATAGGGGTAAGTGGGCAGGCCGGTTTCATCAAGGAAGGCAAACTCCCCCGGGCCAGGCAGGCTCTCTTATCTGATGCTGTGGGGACAGTGTCCGGGGCTCTCTTGGGAACTTCAACTGTAACCAGCTATATAGAGAGCGCGGCAGGAGTCGCCGAGGGTGGGAGAACTGGACTTTCTAATATGGTAACCGGTGCCTTGATGCTTATGGCCCTTTTCTTCTATCCCCTGGCCAAGATGGTCGGCGGAGGATATGGGCTAGCTTCCGGAGCTAAGCTATATCCGGTGATAGCGCCGGCTCTGATAGTTGTGGGTAGTATGATGCTCAAACAGGTAAGGAAGATTGAGTGGGATGATCCTACCGAGGCCCTTCCGGCATTTTTGTCCCTGATTGTAATGCCCTTGACCTTCAGCATCACAGAGGGCATAGCCTTTGGCCTCATCTCCTATTCCTTCTTGAAGATTTTGACCGGACAGGGGAGGAAGGTCAACTGGATAATCCACCTCTTTGCCTTTCTTTTCCTGCTTAGGTATCTATTTCTCAGAGGCTGATTGAAGCCCCCGGAAGGGGGGAATTCGTGGACAAAAGCCTTCCGTGTAATTCCGTGAGACTCCGTGGTAAACTGTGACATTTAGTGGAAGGAGACGATATGAAGAGAAAGAAATCAAATTATTCAGAGAGAAAGGCTGTTTCTAAATCAAGGATAAACAAGGGGCGTCAATATCTCATTGATGACTTTACCATCAAGGATACCTGGAGAGTTTTCAGGATTATGGCTGAGTTTGTGGAGGGATTTGAGGCTATGGCCCATTTCCCTCTTGCAGTCACTATGTTTGGCTCATCCAGGGTAAGGCCGGGGGATAGGGACTATCAGAAGGCGGAGAAGATCGCCCAACTTCTGGTCAGGGAGGGATACTGTATGATAACCGGAGGTGGCCCTGGGGTAATGGAGGCTGCCAATAAAGGGGCAATGGAGGGTGGGGGAGAATCTATCGGATTGAATATTGAGCTCCCACTGGAGCAGGCCCCCAATGAGTATATTACCACTTTAGTAACTTTCCGATACTTCTTTGTGAGAAAGGTTATGTTTGTTAAGTATGCTCGGGCCTTTGTCATTATGCCCGGCGGATTTGGCACTATGGATGAACTGTTTGAATCGGTGACCCTGATTCAGACCCATAAGATAAAACCTTTCCCTATCGTGGTGGTAGATAAGGATTACTGGTCTGGTCTGGTCGCCTGGATGAAGGGAAAGATGGTGAAGGAGGGAAAGATCTCCCTGAGCGATTTCGATATTATCAGGATGGTCGATGAGCCAGAGGAGGTAGTAGAGGCTATTAGGACCTGGAATTATGAAGAATGATGCACATTAAAGGCAATAAAACCAGAAGGAGGGATTCTTCTTCACATGAACTTAGCTCGCTTCGCATGCTAAGTTCATGTGGCTATTAGAACCTACTGCTATATTTTAGGGGCAACATTTAAACCAAAGGAGGATTCCAATGAGAGGCAAGAAGTTATCTTTGACACTGGCCATAGCTGGTTGTCTGATGATGGTAAGCTCCTTGTGGGCTGATGTGGTCTACAAGCAGAGGATGAAGATGGAGATGATGGGGGGGATGATGCAAATGGAGTTCCAGACAACTACCTTTGTCAAAGGGGATAAGCAAAGGACGGAGATGATTTCCCCACCGGGTAAAACGATGAGGGTGCCGGGAACGGGTGGGATTACCATTATCAGGCTGGACAAGGATGTTGTCTGGACCATCTCCCCGGATACGAAAACCTATAAGGAGACGCCATTAAAGGAGATGTTCGCTCCTCAACCTGCTGAGGAAAAAGCTAAAGGCCAGGCTAAGGTCAACCTACCCAAGTTTGCGGTGAAGCAGACGAAAGAGAGCAAGCTGATAAATGGGTTCAAGTGCCAGAAGGTGATAATGACTATGGAGGGGGAGGCGATAGATGATGAGACGGGGGAGAAGATCTCATATTCGATGTCCGGTGATCTCTGGATAACCAAGGGGGAGAAGAGATTAAAGGAGTTAAACAACTTTCAAAAGAAGCTTTCAGAGAAGACGGGAGGTTCCTCCACGAGCTTCATAGATAAGTTCTTCTCTGGAACACAGAAGGACCAGATGGAGGAGTTCACCAAGAAGATGAATGAAATAGGGGGGTTCCCCATCCTTATGGATGCCTCTATGAAGATGAAGGGGAATTTTGTCGAGGAAGAGGGTGAGGAGGAAGGGGAGGAGGAGGAAATGCCCGCTCAGATGAAGGGTATGATGGAGGCGATGAAGACCGGAAACAAGCCTATCTTTACTATCCATATGGTGGTTACAGAGGTTAAGTCCACCTCCATCAAGGACTCCCAGTTCGCACTCCCGCAGGGGTTGCAGAAGATGAGCATCAAGTAGGTGAATAGTATAGAAAATCCCATTTTGGGACGCAGATAAACGCAGATTGTCAAGATCCTACCGAGCCGTCAGGTGCCCTCACCTGACGGCAAGAGAACGATTAGGAAGATTCAGAGACCTTTCATTGGAGGATTATTGAAGTTATATACGCTACGAGAACTGGCAGATGAGGTGGGGGTAAGGCCGAGCAAAGTTGACTATTATGTCAGGTTGGGGCTCTTGGATGTGGCCCACTCTTCGGATGCGGGCTATCGCATCTTCACCGAGGAAAACCTCTCAAAGCTAAGGGAGATACTTAGGCTCAAGGATAAGGGATTATCCTTAGAGGAGATCAGATCATTGATGGGATAAACCTGAGGGTAGGACAGTCTACCCCGGAGACACATAGCGCGACAAAGCCGCAACCAAATAATTCACCGCAAAGTCGCAAAGGACGCAAAGTTTAAAGATTATTAATCAATCGTTTTATTTCATCTCTCTTTTGCTTTTTTATTTCCTTTGCGATCTTAGGGGCTTTGTGGTTGCTACCAAACAAGGGCCACGGATTACAATGATTTCACAGACAGTAAAAAAGCTACTCAACGCTACAGGTTTTTTTCTACCCGGCTTTAGCCGGGGTTGATAGGGCTTTAGCCCGTTAATGGTTTTTGACAATTTGAATCTCCAGTGTTACCTCCAGTGAAGGCCTCTGCCCACAGCGCGGGGTATCCAAGAGGTCTCCTCCCCCTTCATGGGGGAGGACTAAGGAGAGGGCGAAAATTATGCTTTTGCTCTTTGTGGATGTTATCATCCAGAAAAAAATTCTTTTTCCGTCAGGGCAGAGCCCTGACGGCACAAAAGAGACCTGACAGGACAGGAAAAGTGGCAGAAGAGGGCTTCTGCCACCTCAAAAGAAAATCAAGGAGGTATGATGTCTACTCGACAAAGGTTAACGATATTCGCACTTATGGGGGTGCTACTTTTGGGTTTCACCGGGGCCGCCTTAGCTCAGGTGGAGATCCAGCAGTTTAAAGTTGATCCCTATCCCTCTCCCTATGTGAGTGACTGGGAGTGGAATCCTAAATATGCTGAGCTCATCCTCAACAACCCATCCACACAATCCGTTGATGTTACCCTGACCCTGACTATAACCAGAAAGATTACATACCGTTTTGGAAGACATCAGTCGATCTTAACAGGAAGAAGCCAGCCCATTGCCCTTCGGCCAGGGTTCACCTCCATCTATTCCCCGGAGCTGATTGACTGGGGAGATGTGAAGTATGATACGAGGATAGAGTCGAACATCATTAGGACAGGGAGGTTACCAGAGGGTACCTATACCATCTGTGTGGGGGTAATTGTCGGAAATAAAACGGTGGGGCCGGAGTGCCGAGATTTCTCCATCATTTACCCCAATCCCCCTTCCCTTATCCTGCCCGCAGATGGTGACTCCCTGAGCTCTCCCTACCCTAACTTCCAGTGGACGCCAGTGATCGTCCCCCCGGATTACCAGCTCACCTACCATCTAAAGATATGTGAGCTTCTCCCCGGCCAGCGACCCAGTGCGGCCATCAGGTCTAACTATCCGGTTTATCAGGTTAGCGTGCAGTCTCGGACATTCCTCATCTATCCCCTAAGTGCCCCTGCTTTAGAAGAGGGGAAGAGCTATGTCTGGCAGATACAGGCCAAGGACCAATACGGCTATCCGGTGAGCTCAAACCAAGGAAGAAGCCAGATCTGGACCTTTACCTATTGGCCGCCGGGATACCAACCTGGGGGCCCTCAACCACCGGAGGAGATCCAAATTGGCGATTTCACCGTCGCAATTACCGAGGTGACCGATCCCTCCCCAGATAACTTTTCTGGATCAGGAACCGTAGATATACCCTTCCTTAGCAATCAACAGATAGAGGTCAGTTTCAGTGGACTGCAACTCAACGAAAATATGGAAGTTACCTCAGGCTCCGTCACCTTCACTGCTATCCCCCCTTTGGAGGCAGAGGCCGACTTTGCCCATCTCTATCTGGATAGCATCACCTTTCTGCCCGACTCGGCAAATTGTAATGGGAGCCTGAGATTTAATCTTCCCATAACAACTTCAGGGGGCAACCAACTTAGTTTTGAGCTGAACAACATCAAGATTACCCCGGATGGCCTCTCCGGGACCTTTGAACTGGAAGCTGACATACCCTTTGACCTGGTTGACCCTATGGGTTTTGGCTTGGTCTTCAAATCAGGCTCAAGTGTAACCTTGGGCCACAGCATATCAAGCCTCATAGATCTTGAGGTCACCCTTCCATCTATGGTTAAGAACATAGACAATCAAACTGTCTCATTTATTATTGACGATGTTGATCTCCTTGGTAGGGATTTCTACCTGACCTTGCCTGAGGAGGTGACGATGCCTGCGCTCAAGATAGGGGAGACGGATCTGGCCGTTGAAGTGAAGGAGTTGATCCTTGACCTCTCAAACACCCAATCACCTGACGATATGCAACCTAACTTTATGGGGGTATATGTCGGCTCAGCCAAGCTTGTCCTCCCAGATATATTTGAAAGCATCGATCCCGATTTGCCTGAGCTACCGGCTGTTCCCATCAACGTCAGAGGGTTTGGTATTGGAAGCGGGGGAATGCAGGGGGACGTTCTTCCTCCCGCGGTGCCACCGAATGTAAAATATGGAGGTTTTGGCGCCAAGATAGATTCGGTTTACCTCACCCTGGTGAACAATACAGTGGAGAGGGGGAAAATAAAGGGGAAGCTCACCGTCCCTTTCCTGGAATCGGACTATGGCTTCTCCATAACCATCACCGCCACAGGGTTGGATGATCTCACCCTTATCCCTGGAGACCCCATTCAGTTAGAGGATTGGGGAATGCACCTCATCATTACCAGAGGCCACTTCTCCTACTCTGGAGGGGTGGGAATGGTGACTATAGATGGGCAGTTTCATATTGATTTGACGGATATTACGACTGAAGCAATCTACTTCGAAGGTCTGGGAATAACCTCAGAGGGCCAGCTAAAGCTCTCCGGAGGGGGAGCCTGGATAGACCTGAGTGAAATGCCCAACGCGGACTTTTACTTCTTCGAAATTGGCATTTCTGGGATTGGATTCGGCTTAGGGGAGGATGAAAGGTGGTTTGGCATGAAGGCTGCTCTCGTTCTCCCCGACCCACTTTCCACGGCCGATGCAGAAGGAACATTTAAGATTCTCTCCAAAAAGCAGGGTGGTGAGTGGGTATATGACGGAACGACCGTAGCGGGGTTGAGCATAGACTATGATCGGAATCCTTTGAAATTCTACGCCGAGATAAAATTCTATGACAATCACCCTACTTATGGGACTGGTTTTGCCGCTGAGACGGAGCTCTCCGTGAAGGATCAGTTTGATGTTTGGGCTGCCCTAAAGATAGGGACGGCTGGTCCTCAGAATAATCGTTATAACTACTGGTATGTGGGGGCTAAGGGGAACCTGAATGCCGGGCTTCCCCTGGGTGCACTGCCGGTTAGCCTCTATGGCCTGGGGGGAGGGGTCTATTACCACTGTCGCCGAGTAGACACCACCAGCGCCGGGCAATACGCCGGAGACAGCGAGTACATCCCCGACCGATCAATGGGGTTTGGTTTCAAGGCTATGGCTGTCCTGGGGACATCCAGCGATCAGGGCTATACCTGGAATGCGGATTTGATGTTTGAGATCAGCTTCACCTCGACTTGGGGATTAAAGGAGATACATTTCCACGGGGAGAGTTGGTTGTTCACCAGCAGGACGGCCAGGTCAGACCAGTTCAGGATCGTAACGGATATCGATGTGCAGACCGATCCCTTCGTCTTCACCGCTTCCTTGGGTGTAAAGATAAGGTATGGCGGGATAGTGAGGATCCCAGCCTCGGGAGGTGGTTTTGCCTATGCAGATATGAAGTTCTCGGCTGACGAGTGGTATTTCCACATCGGCACGAAGGACTCCCCGATCAGCGTTAAGGCTCTCTATATCTTCACCTGTCACGGATACTTTGACATAGACAACCACGGGATAGCCTTGGGCTTTAAATATGCGCTGCACGCGGGAGGCAGTTGGTGGATCTTCTATGGGTATCTGGATGCCGGGTTTAGCGCCGATGTGGCTGTGGGGTATAATCCATTCTTTATCTATGGGGAGGTGGCCGCCTGGCTTGATGTGCGAGCCGGGGTGCATGTCTTCGGATCGGATTTTGACATTATTAATGCCGGTGTGGCGGCCAACTTGGGGGTGAGGGCCCCTAACCCCACTCGCATCTGGGGAAGTGTCTCGGCCCACTATAGTGTGCTCGGGGGCCTGGTCTCCGGCAGCTTTAGTATGTCCTTCTCGTGGGAGTCGGAGGAGGGTTCTGTAGGCGGAGGAGGTGAGGTGGAGCTCCCACCGGCCATAGTCTCCAACTATCCGGCTGACGGGACCGAGGATGTGCCATTAGGGATCAAGCTTACAGGGAGATTTCCCTTCAAGGCGTGGAAAATACTTGGTCAGGGAGATATGGAGTATAGGGTCGTCTTTACTTATATCGAGTTATATTACTACCCGCAGCCGGGGAATGGAGTGGCAGTTGCCTTCCGCGATCAGGGCCTCACAGAGGATAGCACACAGTGCTATTTTCACCCTCGAGATCTGTTGATGCCGCATTCCCAATATAAGATGCGGATCCATGCCTGGATGCAGAAAAGGTGGGGCCACAGTGGATACTGGAATGACGTTGGCCAAACCGAATTCTGGTCAACTTTTTACACAGGGGATGAGGCTACGAGGTGGAATCAGTATGTGGAATCGTCCTATCCTCGTTCCGGGCAGAAGTGGGTTTATACCAACTCGGATGTGGATGTCAACTTCTTTGCCAGAATGCCATCGGGCTACAAGCCGGGTATTTACAAAAAGGTTAACGGGGAATGGCAGGAAGTAATAGACTGGGGCGGTATGGGCGCTGCTCGATGGAAAAACAACCACCAAAGGATCCACGCTGAAGCCTTTTGCCGGCAAGCTGGAGGATCACACTGGCTTCCCAACACGGAATATAAATTGAGAGTGACCAAGATAGGGACCGGGGAGGAGGTTTACAAGTTGGCCTTCAAGACCTCCGCCTATGAGAATTTCCATGATATGATGGAGGCATCGGATAAGAACCCACATTTGGGCTTAGGCGTGACCCAGATTCCTCCTTATCAGTTCTTTCAGGTTTGTTATTTCCACACGGTAGAGCCGATAAACTGGAGAGATATAGAAAAGATTGTTTTTGAACCTATGTACCTTGGGAATGTGGAGATTACAGTTAACCGTAACGTATTTACCTTTTGGAAATTTTGGACGGGTAACAACTGGGGTTACGGTAGCGTTATTTTTCCAGCCCCCGTGCACATCACGGCAAATGTTTATCTAACGGGAGTTCATCACGAAAGCAATGAGATCTATGGCATCGGCCCTATGCATGCCATCAGGCACTACTGTGGTTATCTTGTTCAATTTGTGCCCGATCTCGACTATATTCGGGCGCAGTTCCCCAGTTGGACACTTCAGCATTGGGGTGTTACTGATAACACCCTCTCCGATGAGGAGAAGCAGAGCCTGTGGAATGCCTTGGATCAGCAGGGATGGCCGGTTCCCAGCAACTTTCAGGTCATTCTCCATTACCGTCCGATTGATCCAAATTCCCTCGGGCAGCCGGAGCCAATTAGCCAGCGTTATGGTAGGTTCAACATAACCATACCGGAGGATAAGCTTAACCGTTGGTAGAAACCGTAAGGAGGGAAAGATGAGGAAGGCAACCTTTACAATACCGTTTTTCTTACTTTTTATGGTCCCCTCGGTCTTGTGGGCTAAGGGGTTTCCCCTCCTGGCCGGGGCGGATAGACAGTCCATCATTCTGAGGTGGGTTATCCCGGAGAAGGGTTTCCCCCCAGGTGGTTTCAACCTCTACCGCCAGGAGGCGGGGGCCAAAACCTGGACCAAGCTCAATCCCACTCCTCTGGTGAAGATAACCGATGAGAAGGTTCTCAAGGAGAGGTTGGGTGATGAGCTTTTCAAGAGGGTAATCAACCTCATCTCCCCCTCGCCCCTGGAATACAAGAGCAAGAGGAGACGCAAGCTTGAGGAGGAGAACCGCAGATCATTTCTCCTGCTCTATGCGGACATCAGCCCCCAGGTGGCCGATGTCTTAGGGCTGAGGTGGGAGGATAAAACGGTTGAGAAGGGGAAAAGCTATCGCTACCGGCTTACTGAGATTGATGCCAAAGATAAGGAGAGGAGGTTGGCCACCATCCCAAGGCCGATAGGTTTAAAAGACTATCTTCCCATCACCGCTCCCTTGGGCTTCTTTGCCCAGGCCGGAGATGGGGTGGTCTCCTTCCGCTGGTTCAAGGAACCCCGCTTCTCCGCCTATGACCTCTACCGCAGCGATAGGAAGGATGGGAAATACGAGCGGATAAACACCGCACCGATTATTATCCTCACCACCACGGACACCACGGGAATGGAGGTAGTGCCGGAGTTCGTCTTTGCCGACTCCAAGGTGAAAAATGGCCACACCTACTGGTATTATCTCAAGGGGATCGATGCCTTTGGCCGACAGAGCGCAGAATCGGAGAGGCTGAGTGCCACCCCGGTTGACCTCACCCCCCCATTGGCCCCTCTGGGCTTAAGAACAAAGGTGGACAAGGATACGGTCGCCCTTAGCTGGCAGGGGTCACCCGAGCCGGATGTGGCAGGATACAATGTCTATCGGGGAAGGGATTATAGAGGAAGCTTCCACAAGATAAACAAAAAGCCTCTGCCCAAGGGGGCGACTACCTACCAGGAGAGTGGTCTGCCCTTGGGGATCTCCCTCTGGTATTATGTCACGGCATTTGATTCGGCGGGCAATGAGAGCGGCAAGTCCTATGTGGCCCTAGCCAATGTGATCGATGATGTCCCTCCAGTGCCTCCCGTAGGCCTGAAAGCAACCTCCCGACCTGGGGAGGTCATCCTGAGCTGGAAACCAAACAAGGAGGAAGACCTCAACGGCTATGTGGTCTTTAGGTCGCTGAAGCGGGATGCCAAGCAATATCTGAGGCTTACCGACCGCCCGGTCTACGACACTACCTATGTGGACAAGCTGACCAAGGAGGCTTCCAACCCCTTCTATTATCGCATCAAGGCCTTAGACAACAACTACAACGAGAGCCAACCCTCCCAGGTGGTCGAGGTAAGGCTTCCCGATGTCACCCCGCCCACGGCCCCCATATTCAAGGGGGTAACCTCCTCCGATGGAAGCATCACCCTGAGGTGGTATCCCAACCCGGAGAGGGATGTCGCCGGCTACAACCTCTACCGCCAAAGTGACGGTGACACAAGCTGGGGGAGGCTGACCTCCAACCCCCTTTCCCCTGAGGCCACCAGCTTTGCCGACCGTAAGGTTAAATCACGGGTCCTCTACCGTTATACCTTGGAGGCGGTTGATCGGGCCAAGAACATCTCCCCCCGTTCCCGGCCCATTGCCGGCAGGCCCTATGACAAGACCCCTCCTCAGGTTCCGCAAAGGGTGAGGATAACCCCCAGCCCCCAGGATACCAGCTTAGTGATAAGCTGGGAGAGGGGAAAGGATGAGTCGTTGTGGGGATATGTCATCTTCCGGTCCATCAGGAAGAAGGGCAACTTCCTGCAGGTAAGCCCCTTGATTAAGGGGGAGGCAAGATTCGTGGATAAGAAGGTAACCCCCGGGGTGAAATACTACTACAAGCTGCGGGCCTACGATAGCTCAGGGAACAAATCCTCCTTCTCCAAGGTCTTCAAGGGACAGCTTAAAAAGGAGAAGAAGTAATGAGAGAACAGAATCGGTTATCGGTTATCGGTTATCGGTTATCGCTCCTTCTCGGCCTTCTCCTTCTCTTTTTGCCCAGGGTTGGGTCCTCCTCCTCCTTTAAGCTGACCGGGGAGGTGGGGACCTATCTGGAGAGCTACCAGAGGAAAGAAGGGAAAACCGATCATCCCGACTTTACCGCTCGGCTCTACCTCCGCCCTACCGTCTCCTTTTGGGGGATGTCCTTTCCCTTCGAGTTTATGCTCTCCACCGAGGAGACCAGGGTGAGACAGCCCTTCAACCACCTCTCCCTCAGTCCCCGGTTTGGCCCGGTTACCCTGCATATCGGGGACAACTATCCGGAGTTCTCCGCATACACCCTCAACGGTGAGTTTGTGCGGGGAGGGGGGATAGACCTGCGACCAGGTGGTTTCCGACTTTCCCTGGTGAGCGGCCAAAACCGGCGGGCGACAAAGGGGGATAGCCCCACCTATGCGCGGAATCTATCTGGGGTGAAACTGGGAGTGGGGAAGGAGGGAGGTTTTCTCCTTGATCTGAACCTGCTCAAGGTAAGGGATGACCCCAAGTCATTGGACAGTGCGGGGGTGGAGCCACCTCAGGAGAATATAGTGGGAGGGGTCTCTTTGGGGGCTAAGTTGGGGAAGGTCTCCTTAAGCGGGGAGTTTGCGGCCAGCGCCTACACCAGAGATATGCATAGCTCGGAGTTCACCTCGGAGAAGATCCCCTCGGGGGTGAGCAAGCTCTTTAAGCCCCGGCACTCCACCAGCGTGGACTATGCCTACAATATCAAGTTGGGCCTGAAGTTGGGTGGGACAAACCTGAAAGGGGGATATGCCTACATCGGCCCTGGCTATACCTCCTTAGGCCTCTCCTCCTTGGCCAATGATCGGCAGAAGATAGATCTCTCCTCCCGGTTTGGCCTGTGGCAGAACAAGGTCGCCTTCAGCGGAAGTTTCTCCACCTTCCGGGACAACCTCACCGGGCAAAAGGATTACACCACCAGGCAGAACAGCTTCTCCTTTAACCTCTCCTGGAGACCTGCAGCCAGCCTCTCCCTCACGCCTGGCTACATCTTCACGGGGATGAAGAATGATGCCTCAGATGATACCTGCAAGGTCGATAACTCAGTGACGGGATATAATTTGAATGCGGGGTATAACTATAGCTTAGCGGGAAATCCCCAGGCGGTTGTTCTCTCCTATTCTTACCAGACCTCCCGGGATAGGAACCAGGTGAACCCCCACACCGATTTCGATTCTCAGAATCTACGGCTTATGCTCACCCACAATCTGGGAAAGGGGTTGAGTCTTTCCCCCAATTTCGGTTATATCCAGAACAAGGGCAAAAGCTACGCAGATACCTCCATTACATCCTCTACTACCAAGACCTATCTCTATGGCTTGGGGATCAACCACCGCGCTTACCGGGGAAAGCTCTCCAACTCCCTCAACTTCAGCTCAAACCAGCAGAGGGGGGACAAGTCGCAGAGCCTGACATTGCGATCTGGCTATGCCTTCTCGCGGGCCTCAAGCCTTAACTTCAATTTCAGGCTGACCAAGCAGGGAGGGTCCCAGGGGGAGAGGGTGGCCAGCCTGGGGTATAGGTATCGGTTTTAGTCAAGATTCTGCCTCTACTGGCGGGAGGGATTTCCGCCGAGCCGTCAGGTGCTCATGCTCATTGTGGATGTTATCATCCACAAAAGGCTTACTTATCCGTCAGGGCAAAGCCCTAATGGCACAAAAGGATTCTTAACTGAGCGGAAAGATCCCCTGATCTGACCGTGACATCCCGATTTATTTGGATGTCTTCTCGGTTTGGGAAAATGGGGGCTAATTGTAGGGGTTCGATTTATCGAACCCGCAAATCGGGTCGGATGAATCCGACCCCTACAAGATTTGACTTCGTCCTTCTCTGTTAGAGTGGATTCGAGACAAAGGAAAAACCGAGTCATCACAAAGTTTTCACTTGACAATAATTTTAATTGGTTTAAATTGACCCAACTTAAAAACTGATGAAAGGAGGTGAGAAAGATGAAGAGATGGCTCATTCCCATTAGCGTGATGACCCTGCTTGCTTTCTCTCTTAGTTGCAGCAAGAAGAAGAGCACAGAGCCGGAACCTAATCCGCCACCTCAAATGAAGACGATTTCTCTAAATCTCTGCAGCCCAACTCAGGCTCCCACAGATACAATTCAAGCGCAGGAAGCGAAAAACTGGATCTCTACTATGAACGGGATTATAACCAGTTTTTCTGCTATGGCCCAGGCATATTCCGGTATGGCAGGGGCAGGGACTTACTCTGATGGGCATTGGAGGTGGACCTATACCGATGGTCAGGCTACCTTTACGGTTACAGTGACCAAGACCTCCGATGGATACGACTGGGAATGGAAAGTAACCGGCATTCTGGGAGAGGAGACGGTTGACGACTGGAAGGCCGCCGAGGGTCATTGTAACAACGACGGCACTGAGGGGTGGGTGAAAATATATGAAGTCAATACCACCACCGTTGAGTTGAGCTGGAAATGGGAGGTGTCTGCGGATAGCAAATCAGGCCATTGGTGGGTTTATGAAGGAGATATGACATCAGAATCCCTCTCCTGGGAGGCTCACTGGTCTACTGACTCCAATGGTCTGCTCACCTGCTGGATGAATTCCGTGGATGGGGAGTGGAAGGTGCTTGTGGCTTGTCCTCAGGATGGAAGCGGAGAGTTCTATCTCAACTATGAGGGAGATTACCCCACCATTGAGAGTGCTGAACTCAAGGTAACCTGGACGGAAGACGGTGTTCACGGCCAATGGTGGGAACCCTATCCAGAGGGTGAAAACGGCACATGGTAAATAGCTTCACTGGAATGAAAAAAATGGGGCCGCCCTTTGATATGCCGGAGGGCGGTTCTTTTTTCCTTTACCCCCCTCTAGGGGATCACACTTCTACCCGGCTTTAGCCAGGGCAAATTCTCCTGGGCTTTAGCCCAATTTGTTTTGTAGGGACAGACATTTATGTCTGTCCGTTCTCCTCTGGGATAGATATAAAGACCTGTTCCTACAATACTTCTCCACGGGGTCTCCCACTGAGGTGGCAGAATCTCCTGTTCTGCCACCCATTCCTATCTCAGATCAGAGGACCTGATTATTTCAAATGGAGTCTGGAATCCTTCCCCAAGGTTCCTCCACCTAAACGAGAACTTGACAAGGAGTCCGGTAGGCAATATCTTATTGGCCTGAGCCTTTTCCTCATTTCCATGAAGGAGCTAAATTCGTAAGTGAGAAATGAAAGGGCCATCTACCTACAAGGGGAAATCAGGACTTGAGGGGATGATAGGGTTGGGGATAATCCTAATAGCAGAGTTACTCCTCTTCTTGAAAGTTGAACCTATACCCACCTTTTTCACCCCTATTGTTTGGACAGGCTACATCTTAGCCGTGGACAGCCTGGTCTTCAAGATGAGAGGGGAATCACTCATCAGGAACAGAAGGGGAGAGTTTTTGTTTATGTTTCCCCTTTCTCTCCTTGTCTGGTTATGCTTCGAGGCCTACAACTTACATTTGAAGAATTGGCATTACATAAATCTTCCGGCAAATTCCTGGGTAAGATGGCTGGGCTTTTGCTGGTCATTTGCCACAATTCTTCCCGCCATCCTAGAGACCACTGAGCTTTATTCTTCCCTGAGGTTGTTTGAGATCCCCATAAGAAGGTTCACTGTCCAGAAAGGGCACCTCCTCCTTTTCGGAAGCCTTGGCTTCCTCCTCCTTCTTTTTCCTTTGGTACTCGGCTATCAATACGCCAAATACTTGGTGACAGCAATCTGGGTGGGATTCCCATTGTTTTTCGATCCTATAAACCGGAGTTTGGGTAGGCCATCGATGATTGGTAGGGCAGAGGAAGGAAGTTTGGGGTTATTCTTTCAGCTTTTTGCTGCTGGGTTAACTTGTGGTCTCTTCTGGGAGTTCTGGAACTTTTGGGCCCATTCAAAATGGGTTTATGATGTTCCCTTTGGTCAGGGGATAAAGCTATTTGAGATACCTCTAATCGGGCTTTTAGGCTTTCTTCCCTTTGCCCTTGGTGAATATGACATCTATTATCTGCTTGCCTTTCGGAGAAAAAACGATTAAGTTGACTTGACAAGTTAATGATTCCCTTTTTTAGACAGGATTGACAGGATAAATAACTTATTGTTTCACACGCAACAATAACCTATAACAACCTTGTGAACAAAGGTGAATACGAAATTTGCCTTGTCCATATGAATGGTGACGTCAACGCCACCAACAATTGGTGGGGAACAACGAATACAGATTCGATTGATGCCAGGATTTATGATTATTACGATGATTCAACCCAGGGGGAAGTTCTTTATACCCCGTTCCTTACTGCTCCAATAAATGGACCACCATATATCAAGTCAATTACGGATATTCCCAATGACCAGGGACGCCAAGTCACCGTCTCCTGGTATGCCTCCGAATATGATGCCCCTGAGGATACTGTTACCATTACCGAATACTGTCTATGGAGAAGAATTGACAGCCTGTCGGTTTCCCTGAGTGGGAGGGAAACTAAGGAGGAGGATGTTCCTTCTCTGAAATCATTCCCTCCTGGTGATTGGCACTATATCCTGACTGTTCCTGCTTGTGGGCAGGAGGTTTACAATTGCGTTGCACCTACCCTATGTGATTTGACCTCTGACGATACTTGCTGGAGCGTGTTCTTCGTCTCCGCTATGACCCCTGAGCCATTGATTCTATTTTGCCTCCGAAATTGACAGCGGTTATTCGGTGGATAACCTTGCTCCCTCAACACCCAAAGGACTAACCGCCGCTTCAGGGGATACGTCCGTAAATCTGGATTGGAATGCTATCCCCGATGAGGATTTCCGCTATTATGCCGTTTATAGAAGGACTGATCCAGATACTACCTCAAGCCTTCTAGGGACAACCATAGATACATTCTACAGCGATTCAGATGTTCTCTGGGGCAGTACCTATTATTATCAGGTTTCTGCCTTTGACTTCGCCGGAAATGAGAGCATTCGTTCAAATGAAGCAGGTTGGGAAGTAGGCGTTTATGGCAACAGGGATGTGGATCTGCCTGAGAGCTTTTCCCTATCCCAAAACTACCCTAATCCATTCAACCCAGTGACGGAGATTAGATATGCCTTGCCAAAGGATTGCCAGGTGAGGTTGGAGGTTTATAGCATTCTTGGGCAAAGGGTGGCTACTCTGGTGGAGGGCACACAGGAGGCGGGATATAAGGCGGTCAGGTGGGATGCAAGTGGGGTGGCGTCAGGTATTTACTTTTACAGGCTGCAAGCGGGGAGCTTTGTGGAGAGCAAAAAGATGATTTTGCTAAAATAGCCGATGTAGATCCTCTGGGGCACAGGAGATAGGTGAGAGCGGGGTTTGCAGGCAAACAGCTTGGAAGAAAAAATATGCCGTCAGGACTTTGGTCCTGACGGCACAACGGTTTATATGCCGAAGGGGGGATTTGAACCCCCACACCCAATCGGGCACTGCCCCCTCAAGGCCATCAGGAGGTTTTGGCTAACTTGTTGATTTTCAGGGCAATTCGTTGACCAGCTTGAATTTGGCCTTGACAACAGGGGTTAGTTTTCTTACATTTGCTTAGATAGTTTTAGATGGATTTCGTTCCTCTATGGACACTTTATGGACACCAGATTAGATTGACAGTTTCACCAGCTTAGACCAAGGGGCTTCGGAGGCTCCGGGTAGGTTGACCTCCGAGGCCCCCTGGCCAAGGAAATTGAAGTTGGAGGTTTGACAAAAAAGGGCTGTGTTAACCCTGGTGTAAGTTCGATTCCCATTGATTCCGTTAGCCAAAATAACCTAACTGCTTGGAATTTGGGGATTATTTTATGGTTATATGCGTTATTATAAAATAACAAAAAAATCCTTGACTTTTATCATATGATAATGTATATTAGACAATGTCTAAATGTCGAAAACAGAAATTGAGAAGTTCTTAGCCAATTTAAAGATAGCTATTGCCACCCACGGACTGGATGTAGTTCCACGTCGACCTAACATTGAAGCCCTAATAGATTTGGGATTAACTCCTTCCATCAGAGAACAAATCATTCTCAATCTTGATTATCGTGACTATTCGGACGGGCCTCTGCCAGATGATCAAGAAGAATCTGGCGATGTCTGGATTTTTGGAATGGAGGTGGACTATCGAGAGATTTACATCAAACTCAAGATTGTTGAATTGGGAGAGCAAAAGTATGCCAAGTGCCTTTCCTTTCATCCAGCCAAACATCACATCAAGTATCCATTCAAACAGTAGGAGGGTTTTTGAAAAGATTTTGTCCCAATTGTGAGGCCATTAGGGAGGTAGCCTTAATAAAGAGAGCGGAGAAGTACAGTCTTCGCAAAGAAGAAATTACCATTCAAGCTGAAGTATTGAAATGCGAAGTCTGTAATGAGGAATTTGCGACTACTGAACTGGAGGAAAAGAACCTCAAGGCCCTTTATGATTCTTATCGAGCCAGGCATAATTATCTATTCCCCGATGATGTTGCTTCCATTAGGCGAAAGTATGGACTGAGCCAAAGAGCGTTAAGTCGATTATTGGGATGGGGAGAAATTACCATTCATAACTACGAAGCCGGTGCATTGCAAGATGAAGCTCATAACAGTGTCTTGAAGTTCATCCAGTCTCCGAAAAACATGTATCTGCTTTTCAAAGAAAATAGAGGTAATCTATCAGGATCTGAAGTTGAGAAGTTTGAAGAAAAACTAAAAGAGCTCATCAGAACTGAAGATGATCAAGAGTACCAACAGTTGTGGGAGAAGAAGTTCTGCAATTACAAGATGAGCTTAAATACTGGGAATCGCCCTTTTGACTTCGACAAGTTTCAAAATACAGTGCTATTAGTGATCAAAGAGAATTATCGTGTTTATAAAACGAAATTGTTGAAGTTGCTATTCTATTCGGATTTTCTTCATTTCCGAGAATACAAAAGGTCGATAACGGGTGCACCATATGTTCGCATTGACCTAGGGCCGGTGCCAGATAATTGGGAGAAATATCTGGAGAAGATGATTGATGACGAGCTGATCATCCGGGACTTTGTTGAAATTCCGAATGCAAACAATTTGGGAGAAGAATTACGGCTTGGAATAGAGCCAGATATGAACGTTTTCACTGCTTATGAATTGAGATGCATAAAATTCGTTTGTAAGTATTTTAAGAATTATTCTGGCTCAACAATTTATCATTATTCACACCAAGAAGAAGCATGCAAACAAACGGGATACGGGAAGATCATAAGTTATGAGTATGCCGATTCGCTAAGTATCCCCAATTTTGATTGAATTCAGTAAAACCACCACGTTAGTTATATAATTGCTTAAAAATCACGGGTGGGGAATAGTAAGCTTTTGAATGGCGTTCGAATCTTCTGTTGTTACCCCACCCGGGCAACGGGAGGTTTGGACGCCATTTGCTTTATCTGCTAATTTGGTTGAAAGGCCAAATTCCTGACAAATCTTTGGACAAAAATACCAATGTCGATGTCCTAAGTAGTTGTTGATAAAGTAAGTTAAGTGTGACAAAACTATGGACAAAAACAAAGTCAAAGAATGATCTTGCTTAAGTGAGGGTAAAAGACTGGATAATCGTCACCATAAAAAAGGGGGGAGAAGATGAGAAAGATGAGATTAGGTTTGGTGGCAAGCATAGTAGCTGTAGCATTATTCGGTGGAGGAGTGGCTTTGACACAAATCACCTTTGAGCACAGATATGGTGGCAATCAAGGCTTTTCAGTTATCCAAACTTCTGATCAAGGATACGCAATTGCAGGAGAAACAAGGTCTCCTGATAAGGCTGTTTGTGATGTATATTTAGTCAAGACAGATTCGCTGGGGGACACTCTGTGGACAAGAAGCTATGGTGGTGGAGAAAATGATTATGGTCGTTCAGTTGTTCAAGCTCCCGATGGGGGTTATGTCGTCACTGGCTGGTCAGAGTCCTGGGGTGCTGCAGCTTATAATCCCTTTTTAATCAAAATTGATAGCTTGGGTAATTTATTCTGGATAAAGACATATGGCGGTAACCGTGTGAGTGCAGGTTTGTCGGTTGCCAAAACCTCTGATGGAGGATATATACTCACGGGATCTATACAGCCCACACCCGGTTCTTTCGATAATGTTTACCTCGTTAAGACTAACTCCTTAGGTGATACCCTTTGGACGAGGAATTATGGAGATACGAAGACAGATATAGGTCGCTCAGTTGCCCAAACCACTAATGGAGGATACATTATTGCAGGACAGACATACTCTTTCGGTGCAGGCATGAGTAATGTCTATCTCATCAAAACCGATTCCCTGGGTTTTACCTTGTGGACAAAAACCTACGGGGGGAACTATGATGATGTTGGCATGGAAGTTGCGCAGACCTCTAATGGGGGATTTATCATTGGTGGATATACTTTTTCCTATGGTGCAGGATACGCAGATTTTTACTTTATTAAAACAGATTCTTTAGGCGATACTATTTGGACAAAGACTTATGGGGGTAGTGACGATGACGAGGGCCGCTCTGTTGCTAAGTGTTCGGATGGAGGATATGGCATTGTGGGTTGGACAGAGTCCTACAGTTCTCATTATAGGGATATCTACCTTATCAAGACCGATTCTTTAGGTGATACCCTCTGGACAAGAACTTATGGCCTTTGGGATGGAGGTCAGGGCGAGTCTATTGCCCAAACTTCTGATGAAGGGTTTATCATTGCAGGGGAGACTGGTAGCGGCGGTATCTATTTGATCAAAACAAATTCCCTTGGTGAAGTCATTGGGATTGAAGGGCAAACTTATGATTATCTTCCAAAGGATTTTCTTTTATTCCAGAACTACCCTAATTCCTTTAATCCGACTACGGAGATCAAGTATGCTTTGCCAAGGGATTGTCAGGTGAGGCTGGAGGTTTACAATATCCTGGGAGAGAAGATTGCCACTTTAGTAGATGAAAACCAAGCTCCTGGATATAAAGCTGTAACCTGGAATGCGAAGGATGTAGGTTCAGGGATATATTTCTACAGGTTGCAAGCGGGGAGTTTTGTGGAGACGAGGAGGATGGTGGTGATTAAGTGAGGGACGATAGGGAAAAGAAAGACAAGTAAATGACATTATAGGGAGTGAAATGAGATGAGTAAAACTGATTTTCAAGTGGATCCAAGTGATTGGTATATTGCCGGCTACAGCATACCTTTTGGCTCAACTATGTTAGGCGCGAGTGTTTGCAACGAATTTGAGGAGTTTGACGGGAAGCAATGGATATATCTTTATATTGGCTTAGCAAGAAGGAAAAGAACTAAGTACTATAGGGGGGCACTTGGGTCTATAGATATAGGACCCTACGTATGTGGGTGTAACTCTTATGCGGAATTAGATGATTCCGACCTTAGGAGCCAATTAGGTGTTATTGAGGATAGAATGCGGTCATATTACTCCCCGTCTATTGAGAAGATAATACTCTGTGCACACTTTGAAATTCAGGAATCTAAGGTATTGAAAAGGGACCGGAGTTCAGAGTTTTGGAAAAGGTATGAAGAGCGGCTGGAATCTATCGGAAGAAGGGCTGGTCCAGAATTCGAGAGGAACCCCATAAAGAGGCAGCCTGCATTGATTGAATTCTTCTCCCCAAGACTTTGGTTAGAGTATGGGGTAATAGGAGAGGGAAGTTTGCCTTTAAGGCAAAGCGTAAAACAATTCATAACTCGGTTCATAAAGAAGCATGGGGAGGACATAGTATTAGGGTATGATTGGGAAGAGGAAGAGGAAGAGGAAAAAGAAGAAGAGGAAAAAGCGGAGAAACATAGAGTGAGAATGGAGGCAAGTGAAAAGATTGCAGGGGAGATAGCTGGGGAGATAACAGACAAGATGTCGGCGCGGGAACTCAAGAATTTCAGCCGAGTTTATTTCTTAGATATGAAATTGGAAGAAATATTTGCAAACGTGTGGGACGTGCTCTGCCTAGTGGAAGGAAGAGCTACAATCCCCCGGGGAAATTTCTGGGCGCAGGCATCTGTACTGAGAGACTATAATGATCTTTTTAAAGGGGAGGGTTCAACCCTGTATCAAGCCTTGACACGGTATATAAACAGATTTCCTGCAGATCTTAAGAGGCATAAAACTCGGTCGATCGAGAATCACTGTAGGCAGATGATATTGTGCATTAGAGAATCTCTGGAATTCACTCATGAAGAGGAAAACAAAAGTGCTTTGAATAAATTCCCAGCCCAATGCTATGATGCCCTTGTGGATGAGTTGGTAAAGAAGGGAATAGCAGAGCGGTGTAAGCTATGTGGCCTTCCGATAGTTCCAACCACCAACTCCGGACAAGAAAGAGAATACTGCTCGCGTTCGATAGAAGGTAAACCCTGCAATAAGAAGCATTCCGCTGCCAAACACTACCAGGAGAATAAACCAAGACTTCAGAAACGTTCCCGAGAATATATGAGGGCTTATAGGAAGGATTTGAAGAAATGGGGGGTAAAAAAGTAGGGACCCTCATGATCCAGTCATTGCTTGAGTACACAGGACTGTAATTCAGGGAAACTGAAACAGCCCAGAATGATGATGTTTTGGCATATCTAAAACAGTAATAAATGCTTTTGTTTTAAGCTCTTGCGTTTATATCTTTGATGCATTATATTATCCCACGGAGGTTGGATTACTTCCGTGGGATTTTTTGTTTTAGAGGATGAGATGTGAATATGAAAGATGACAGAGATAAATATTCAACCCATGACCTGTGGTTTGCCGCCTTGCTGAAGATAAAGGGCTTTCCTCTGTTGGGCGTTCAGCCCAATGGCAATGGCCGGGCTCTGTTCGAGTTCGAGGATAGCCCAGAACGAAAGCAACTGCTGATTGATCTTGTGAATAAAAAGCTATTGATTGAACCTTTGAGCTTTGTTGATGCGATGAAGAGCTTGAAAGCCCTTAGCTACGGTTAATAAAAGGAAGATAGCGAGATGAAGATAGATGAGAAAAGGATCATTTTAGACTATTTTAATGGCAATTTTAGACCCTTCTTTAGCCACTATATAACAAACCTACCGAAAGAAGACAAACGACCTGTCCTCTGTCCTTTCCACGACGATCATAATCCTTCCCTATCCCTTAACTATAAGACTGGGCAATTTTATTGCCATGCTTGTGGAGCTAAGGGAAACATCTTCACCTTCTATGCCCTGAAGTATAACCTTAATATAAAAAGGGATTTCTCTGCAATCCTAAAGGGAATCATTGCTGACTTCAACATACCTTGCAGCAATTCCAAGAGAATTGTCCAGACCTATGATTACACTGACGAGAAGGGCAATCTCCTCTTCCAGGTTGTCAGGTATGAGCCGAAAGGGTTTGCTCAACGGAGGCCGGACGGGAAGGAGGAATGGGTATGGAACTTGAATGGAATAAAGAGAGTTCTCTATCGCCTACAGGAGTTAATCAAAGGCTCTGATCCTGTGTTCGTAGTGGAGGGTGAGAAGGATGCGGACAGGTTGATTAAACTGGGACTCACTGCTACCACGAACCCTGGAGGGAGTGGCAAGTGGAGACAAGAATACAATCCCTATTTTCAAGGCCGGGATGTGGTTATTCTCCCTGACAACGATCCTCCGGGTAAAGATCACGGCCAGAAGGTTGCCAATTCCTTAGTGGACAAGGTAAAAAGTGTAAAAGTGCTTGACCTGCCAGGCCTCCCCGAAAAGGGGGATGTAAGCGACTGGCTGGACCAGGGGGGAGACAAGGAGGCCTTGCTGGAGCTTGTCCAACAGATCCCTCAGTTCCCGGAGGTGGAATTGCCACAGCCTGAAGTTTCCCTCCAAGATGTGAAGGATACTTTCCATAAGTGGCTATACATTGAGGCTGGGGAGGATATTGTCCTCGATGTTGTCCTGGCCTCTGTTATAGCGAACCGCTTTGAGGGTGATCCTGTATGGCTATTTGTCGTAGCCCCGCCTGGAGGGATGAAGACAGAGATTTTAAGGGCCTTGAAAGGATGCAAGGAGATCTACAGCACATCCAGCTTGACACAGAATACATTGATTTCAGGGCTGAAGGTGCCAAAAAACAAATCCGATCCCTCTCTACTCCCTCGACTGAATGGAAAGGTTCTTGTGATCAAAGATTTTACCGCCATCCTGGGCTTACATCATTATGTGCGAGGGGAAATCTTTAGCCAGCTCAGGGATGCCTATGATGGGGAGGCCTCCAGGGAGTTCGGCTCAGGGGTCTGGAGCAAATCCTATGTCTCAAAATTTGGGCTTATAGCTGCCGTCACACCGGCTATTGACCGATATTATTCTGTCGAGCAGGATCTTGGGGAGAGATTTCTTCGGCTCAGGCTCACCAGTAGCGATACTAAGGAGAGGGTGAGGCGGGCGGCCACCAATAGGGGCAAAGCCAGAGAAATGAGGTTGGAGCTAAAGGAAGCAATCCAAGGGTTCCTTCTCACCTGCAAACTAAGCAAAGAAGAGACCATTGCCATCCCGGAGGAGACACTGGATTTAATAATTGACTTGGCAAGCCTCTTGGCTGTCTTGCGTTCAACCGTGTCTCGTTCTGGACTGAGGAACGAAAGGGTAGATTTTGCCCCTGTGCCTGAGATTGGAACCCGACTGGTTGGACAGTTCACCAAGCTTGGCTCTGCCCTTGCCGGGATCAGAGGTAAAACCCAGATAGAAGCCGATGAGTTTGAACTGCTGCGGCGAATAGCCAGCGATACCTTACCTTCAAAAAGGGTCCGGCTCTTGGAGACCTTATATCACCTTAGAAGCGAATTTCTCCCGACTGGCGAGATAGGAGAGATGACCGAGTTCCCCACTGAGACCTGTAAAATGGCATTGGAGGATTTCAGGCTGTTGAAGATTGTGGAGAGGGAGGGCACCGGAACCTTCAAGTGGCGACTCACTGAAAAAATCTCCCAACTAATGGAAAATATCCGGTTCTTCTCAAAAACATATTTTGAGGGGGAGAAAAGTTAGAGAGGGAGAGGAGAAGTTAAAATTAAATAGACTTAAATGCTTAAAAATAAAAGAGTTGTCTTAGGGGTACCAACTTCTCTCCCCCCCAAATTAAACAGAGGTTATAGCTAATAATTTATGAAGACAGGAGGAACCGTGCAAAGGAATGCAAACAAAAAGGGGAAATCCAAACTTCCTTCTAAGGAAGAACTCAAAGCTCTGGTTAAATCGGCTTTGATAAAAGGCCCGAAGGGGACAGAAGCTCGGAGACGGCGTTATGAATTACTTGGTCTATTAGGGGAACGGTCAGAGGAGGAGACCGGTCCCACTCAATTGTTAGAAGAGGAGGTAAATTAAATGGTCACAAAGAAAGTTACAGATACGAAGGAGAACAAGCAAAAAGGGAGGGAGTTAACCCCTGCTCAGCAAGCGGCTGCTCTGATGTTGGGCCGAGGTGTTGGTGAGGTGGAATGTGCGAAGGAGATAGGGGTAAATATTAGTACCGTTTGGCGATGGAAACAGGGGGAGATGTTTCAAGAAGAGGTAAAAAAGGCCATTGAGGAACGCCTGGGAACACTCAAAGGGGCCAGGGAAGCCATTGATCAGGCTTTGGTGGAGGCAGCCCAGAAACCAACGGGTTCACAGGATCGCAGACTCTATTATCAGATCATAGGCGAACTTGTAGAGCGGCGAAAGAATGAGGTTGATTTCGAGCCTTTGATAATACAGAGGGCAATGCCGGATGTTGAGAATATGAGTGATGAGGAACTGGTAGCTTATGAGAAAAAACTACTGGCGGAACAATCGAGGAGAAGGCCCAAGGGACACTTACCGAAGCCTTCAAAGTAAAAAAGAGGAAGGAATAGACACAGTGTCAGAGAATTACGGGCTAAATGGATAAGTTATTAACTAAGCAAGAACTTGTTGAGTGGCTCGGTATTAAGCTTTCAACTCTGAATACCTGGATTATGCAGCGGAGGATCCCCTATATCAAACTTGCGGAGGGCAACCTGGTGAGGTTCAAACAAAGCCAGATTGAGCAGTGGCTTGGGGAGAGTGAGATTGAGCCATTGCATCGGTAGTGCAGTGTCAAACATTAGTAAGTGCTTGCTTTTAGTGGGAGTTAGGGCAAGCTGTGTGTGGTTGGTGTCCAAATGGTGTCCAAAACTGCTGAAAGGAGGCCCAAAATGGCTAAAAAAGAAGTAAAACAGCAGGCAGAAGGTGGGAATGAAGAGGAAACCGAAAAGATACTTGACTGTAGGATTACCGATGAAATGCAAAAGGAACTTGAGGAGAAGGGCCAAGTAACGGTTGTCAAAGAGGGTGGAACCATCACCATTACCATTAGGAGGGTCAAAGGTAGGACACCGGAGGGAGAGAAGCCGGAGGAGGTCGGTTCTGAATAGAAATGCCCCACATAAGCCTTCAGACAAGCTTTTTAGAGTGTGGAAGGACACATCTCCATTTACAAGGGAAAAGGCTCACCATCGGCTTGTATGACCCATAATTACCCCATATAGGCTTAACTGGAAGCTTTCTCAGAGCGGATCGGAGAAGCTATAACCAGGGCATTGAAAGGGGAGCTTAGAAGCTCAAAGTTGAGGGAGATGAGAAGAGATGAAACAGTTAGGGGAAATTCGGAAGAATGCTAAGGAGTTAATCAGGGTTGAGGAGAGGGAGTATAAGGGCCATCGGTTTATTGATGTTCGGGTTTATTATGAGGATGAGGAAAGTGGTGAGTATAGACCAAGCAAGAAGGGAATAGCCCTTAACTCGGAGGTTATAGAGCCGGTGATAGAACTCCTGAGAGAGGGAGCCAGGACCCTGAAGGAGGAGACAAAGAGGGTGACGGGGTTGTCCAATGGGGGGTCTTTGTAGGTATAGGTATGGGGGTATATAACATCTCTGATGGTTTGCTCTATCCTAAACACTTAACAGAAAGGAACAGGCGGAAGATTTACGGGGGTGAGCTCGGTTTACCCTGAGTTCTTTGAGCGAATGTGTCGAGACCAAATGTGAAGGCATCCCTTGTCTGGGGGGTAGGCCCTTTTAGGGATGGTTATACTATGACAAGTCACCCGTCTATCTACTTGGAATATTGGTTTATAACCCTCAGAAACGGGGTAGGGTGTTTATACTCAGATGCGGGAAAATTTTTAGTGGCTGGTGAAAAATTGAATAAAAAATACAGGAGGTAAAGATGGAAAAAGAAGTTGCTTTAGATGGCACTCTGAATTTGTCGGCTCATCCTGATGCTACTGCCAGATTTAAGGATGTGATCGAAAGCATAAACCTATGTGTAAATGTGACTCCTGGTTATCGGATAAAAAGGCCGGGGTTTATCCCTGTTTTTCACATACAGGAGCTTGAGGATTCAGCAGGAGTAAGGGCTTATTTCAGGTTCTATAAGAACAGTGGCGTGGTTTATGACATTATCATACACGACCTTACAACGGGGGTAAATGAGCTCGTCTGGTATAAGAAAGACCTTTCAGGGGAATGGAGTAATGGCAAGATAACTCCATTTTTCCCTGTTATAAATCAGGAGATTACGGGATTGGCCGTTGGTGATAGGCTTCTGCTTACTGATGGTGTCAGTGCAACGATGTTCTTTAAAGACGAGGACAATTATGGCGTTCTGGAGGTGACAAAACCCCGTATTGCTCCTTCTGGTTCAGTAGTGGAATGGGAGGAGAAAGAATGTGAGAGTCCTCCCTGTTCTGGGGTTATTATCACCCCTCCTGGCTTAATCGAATATAAGGTCAGCTATTATTTCGATGACCAACCCGATAAGGAAAGTAATACCTCGGGGGCTTCGGAATTGGTAGATGGACAGTATATGTTTAATTATGGCATTAGAAAAGTTAGATTGGATATCCCCGTATCCCTCAATGAGAGAACAAGCGGAAGATGGACCTATCGGCGATACAAGCAGTTTGCGGATGATGTCTTTTCTGGGTGGCAAAGGTGGGTGATCGCCAATAATGCCGATGAGGTTCACAATGATATAACAGTAGCCGATGGTTCGGGGGCGGATTTGCCTCTGAATACCGATAAGATGCCCGTAGCTCGGTGTCTGACAGAAGTAAATAATCGGGTCTATTACGGCAATGTGATAGTGCCACAGAAGGAGGCGGGGGTTGGTTTTGCTTACAGCCAGATGTTTCACATAACTCAGAATGAGGGGAAGACTTTCACCAATCCCATTGTGCCGACGACTCTACAGTGGAACAACCCAAAGGCAGACAATTATATCGAATATGATGACTTTGTGGCGAATGAGGGCAGAGATTTTAAGTTTATGCTCAATGACCCCGGAGTAGTAACTCCATTGGGGTTTGTTAAAACTGATTTTAACGCAGAAGCTCAGACGGTAAGTTTTAAGATAAGGTTTCCTCAATTGGCAGATGGGGTTCCAGAGACAATTATGGTCTTCTATGGCAAAAAGGATATGGCAAGTCTCTCTGATTGGCGGGATTTATACCGCAAGGAATTGCTTTATTCGGATATGGTAGCCTTTTTTGATATGGATAAGTTCGGGGGGTATAGCGTAATCTATAATCGAGCCAGCAATAGTCGAGAAAGTGGTTTATACGGCTATTTACACGATGCTGAATTTGTGGATGGAGATGGCGGATTTTATGGCGGCATTAATAGCCAAACCAAAGATGAGGGGAAACATGTTCAACTCACCCAAAAAGATGGTGATAATGGTTATATAGATTTTTCTCAATTGGGATATACGGAAGCACAGGAAGATCAAACAGTATCGTTTTGGTTTAAATTGGGGGATACATTGCCTGGTGAAGATGACAATAAATTGTATTCTTTATTTGAATATAGGCATAGCACGCAAGGATATCCAACTGTTCCTATTCCTGTTGTTAGAGGTCTTGGTCTTTATTTGCGTCATAATACTTCGGGAGATGTTCAAATAGTTTTTTTGACTCCTGAAATGTCACTCAATTTTAAAAATATTGGGGATTTATGGGATGGGAATTGGCATCAAATTAGAATATCGTGGGAAAAAGTTAATGCTGCAGAGTCTAAATGGCATATAGCTTTAGATGGGAAGTTGGTGGAATGGAGTCCTGGCGAATTCTATATTACAGATTCCACCTATTCCACTTATATTTACAATTCTGATTTTCACTGGTATTTGGGAGAGCGTTGGGATGAAGCACTGCTTATGGTGGCGGAATCTTATATAGCCTCTACTCCCAGACCGTATTTTGTAGATACATTCATTTGGTATAACCGAATTTTGGAAGCGGCCGAAATTGCAAAACTATACCTACGGGAAACCTATTTTGCAGTTGGCTTGAATATTTCAAGCGAGCAGCCTACATCTTTGGCAGGAGAGAGGGAAGCCAATACAATCTATTGGTCTGAGGAGGATATACCGGAGAAGGTATTAGAGGAAAACAAGAGGCCCATTGGTTCTTCCAATGCGATAATAGGATTAGTAGAGGCGAAAAATAACCTGGTGATTTTGAAGAAAGATGACCTACGTTGGGAGATAGTGACGGGAGCAGTAGAGTATTGGAAACTATCGGATAATCTCATTGGGAATGTAAGAAATATGGGGTTGATAACCTCGAAAACCCTTGCTTCCGTAGGTGGTAGTGTGATGGGGCTTTCGACTGTGGGAATGTTTCTCTTTGATGGTAACTCGTTTGCCTATCCTGGTAAAAAAGCGTATCGAGATGAAGAGGGGAACATAAGATATCGGGACACATTAGACGGTTATTTAAAGGAACTGTCCCGGGATATTCTGGAAAAGGCGTTAGGGGTTTATTATGCCAAAAAGAATGAATACTGGCTTTATGTTAATGGTAGGCTTTTTGTTGTGGATCTCTCCTCTTTTGATTGGACTGAATACAGAGGGATCGATCCTTCCTATTTTGAAATCTGGGGCAATGAGAACGGAGAATTACTCTTTGCGGATAAGGATAATCACAGGATATACAAGTTTGGTGAAGGGGCAACCGATGACGATGGTAGCCCTATAGAGACTTCCGTCAGGAAAAGGTTTGATTTTCGGAAACCTCCCTACCATTCATCTCAGTTTATAGCTCTATACCTGGGGTATAATGGTGGCGATGGCAAAGTGGATATGGAGGTTAACATTGATGGGAAGAACTCCGAGATTTATGAGTGTATCGAGGCTAATTCCCGACAAAATCTACGGCTGGGTTCAAATGGAAAGATCATTGAAGTTGGAGTTCGGGAGACAAGCAAACAACCCTTTGAGATAGGGAGACTGACATTTGACTACAATCCGTTAAGGAGATAGTGGTATAGGTGCAGAGGAAGAGTGGATATAAGGGGCCTTTCAGTTTTGGTATCCAAATAATGACCGTTTATCAAGGGTTTTGTAGGTCTGAAAGCAACGCCCTATCCCTCGACCTTTCAAAATAACTTCTTATAGGATGTTCCTACTTAATCCTACTCCGTTCTACTTCATTCTACTAAGGAGTTAAAAGACTCTCTACCTTTTACCTCTGTTTTTGGCCTCAGAGCCGATATAATACTTGACCTCTTTGAAAAGGAGGCGCCAGAGAGTGTGAGAGGGACTTTAAATCACTTAAAAGGGGCTTTTAAAACCCTAAAAATGACCCTTCTGTCGCAGTCGAGGGATAAGGCGAAAAAGGGCTAAAAATGCAATCTGAGAGCGAAAACATAGGTGAGACGATGGTCGAAGAGTAAGAAACAGTGGAGCAGAGACCTCAGTTTGACTTAGAGGAAATTATGGGGTCACTGCCTCAAATTTATCGCCTTCTAATAGGGGGTTTAGAAGGAAATCCCGGAGTTACTGCAGGGGTTAAAGACCCCAACTGGTAGGTTTAGGGGGATTGGTTGACTTAGAAGGTTTACCCCCTGGAATCGGCTATCTCAGGGCTTTTATCCTCGGCTTTTATCTAAAGATGAGGCAACGCGTTGCCCAATCTTTTCTCCATATATCTTATTTCTCTCAAAATTATCGTGTTCTTCTAAAATCCTTTACAAAGTGCCCTCCTAAAAAAAGTTAAAGAAAGTTGTTGACAAATCCGATCTGAGGATGTATATTATATCTAATCTGTCGAAGGCGGGCTTTTTATTGCCTATAAACGGGCCACAAGTAGCTGTTTAAGGACATAGTCCTGCCTCGACAGGTTCAGTGAAAGTGGCCCTTTTTGTTAGGAGGGTGTTATGGCAAACCCAAGCACCAAGGAAAAGATCACCGGGTTAGTCAAGGCGATGAAAGAGGCAAACAACCGCCTATCGGAGATTGACGGCACATTGGTGGTGACAGTGGCTGCAGCATCAGGGGGAGAGGGCATATGGTGGGTGAATGATTATCAGGTTGGGGGTGTGGATATCTCTCTTGCTCTCTCTGGAGTTCTGGACAAGCTGAGAGAGATACGGGACGATATCCTGTGGAAGGTGGAAGAGAAGCTCAAGGATCTCAGCCAGGAGGCAAGCGATGAATCCTCTAAATGAGATTTTGGCCCTGGAGGACAGTCTAAGCGGAATCTGTCACCAATTGGGAGTGACTATAACAGCAGCGGGTAGCAAGGAAAATACACCAGAGGAAGATATGCAATGGACTTTGTTGCATATCCAGAATCAGGTGGAAGAGGTAGAGGAGCAGCTTGATGGAGTCAAGGAAACCTTGATCAAGATACTTCCTGAAGGAAGGCAGTATTAGAAGCCTGAACCTAATACAATTATGATGGCTGCCTGAGCATTGAAATATGCTCTGGGCATAGGGGAGGGGTTGAAAGGCCCCTCCCTGAGCGAAGCTGAGCGGTTTAGAGAAAAAGGAAGGTAGAAGAAGTTTTGCCTGTAAAACCAAGGAGGAGACATGGGAGTCTATAAGAAGGGTGAAAACTGGTTCATAGACTACCGTGTCCAAGGTGTCCGCAAGAGGAAGAAGATAGGGCCATCCTATCAGGTTGCTAAGCTGGCCCTGAAGGATAAGCAGATCAAGATTGCCCAGGGCAAGATCGGGATTGAGGAACCGAAGAAGGTTCCCTTCCGTGAGTTTGCCCAGGAATATGCAAAGTATTGCAAGGTCAACAAGGCCCAGAGTTCCTATAGGAGGGATTTGCTAACCATCAATGTCCACCTGATCCCTTTCTTTGGCAGTCGCTTTCTTCACACTATTTCCACCAAGGAGATTGAAAGGTATAAGGCTGAAAGGCTGGATAAGGTGAAGCCGGAGACTCTAAACAGGGAGTTAAACACCTTGAAGCATCTCCTCAGGATGGCTGTTGAGTGGGGATACCTCAAGGAGAACCCTGCCAAGCCAGTGAAGAAGATCAGGGTGGCGATGAACTCTCCCAGGTTTCTTGATCAGGATGAGGTGGCAAGGCTAATTGATGCCTGCCTGGAGCACACTCCGGAGATTTATCCTCTGGTGGTTACGGCTCTCCATACCGGGATGAGAAAGTCGGAGCTTCTTAATCTCCGTTGGGAGGACATTGACTTTGCAAGAGGTAGCCTGACAGTGAGCAGCAGGGAGGAGTGGCACACCAAGAATTATGAGTCAAGGACAATGCCCTTGCACGAGGAGGTCCGGAGGATATTGGAGCCTATGAAGGCGGCAAAGGGGTATGTCTTTTGCAATCAGGGAGGGTCAATGCTGGGGAATCATTTCATTAGAGAGAAACTGGAGAAGGCAGCAAAGGCTGCCGGTCTGGGCCATCTCTACCCTCATGCTCTCCGGCATACCTTTGCCAGCCATTTGGTTATGTCCGGGGTGGACCTCCCCACGGTGCAGAGGCTGATGGGCCACAAGGACATCAAGACTACGATGAGATACGCCCACCTGGCCCCTGATCACCTGAGGATGGGAATGGCGATGCTGGATTTCGGTGGACACTTTATGGACACCAAGTCCAGATCGAGCAAGATTTCACTAAACCAGAACCGCCATAACCCATTGAAAAACAAGGATGCCGAAGGGGGGATTTGAACCCCCACACCCAATCGGGCACTGCCCCCTCAAAGCAGCGTGTCTACCAGGTTCCACCACTTCGGCAAGATCTACTTTGTTCCTGAGCTCTCCGGGGGAGCGGGTAGCTTAAATTGCCCTTCCTCTCCCTGCGAGGTAGGGGGAGGTTGTTGTGGAGGGGGCGGTTGCTTGGCCCTTTGTTTGGCCTGTTCCTGAATTATGCTGATGGCATGCTTTGCCGGGTGAATCATCGACTGAGAGATGCAACTGAGGGCAAAGACAACGGCCAGAACAGTGCTTAACTTGCTCAAAAACGGGGCTGCTCCCCTTCCTCCGAATACAGCACTGGAAAGCCCCCCTCCTCCAAATGCCCCTGCCAATCCACCGCCGCTTCCCGACTGGAGAAGGATGGCCAGTATAAGGCCAACACAAACAAGGACATGTATCAAGATCAAAAATGCAAACATTTTAATCACCTATCGGATATGAGTTTACAATTTGCCAGAAGGAATCAGCTTGCAGGCTTGCTCCTCCCACCAGGCCGCCATCTATCTGGGATTGGCTAAACAGATCCCTGGCGTTTCCGGGTTTAACGCTCCCCCCATAGATGATCCGCAGTTTCTCCGCTAGCTTCCTATCGTAGAGGTTGGAGAGAAGGTCCCTGATGAAGCCATGAACTTCACCAGCCTGCTGCGGGGAGGCCGTTTTCCCTGTTCCTATAGCCCAGATGGGCTCGTAGGCCACTACCAGGTTTTCTATCTCCCCTCTGCTCAGCCCTTTGAGGGCTTCCTTTAGCTGCCGGTCCACAAGGACCTCAGTCCTCCCCTCTTCCCTCTCCTCTAAGGTTTCCCCCACACAGAGAATGGGGAAAAGCCCAGCAGAAACAGCCGCCTTGATTTTCCTGTTAACTATCTGATTGCTCTCGGAGAAGTATTTTCTCCTCTCCGAATGCCCTAATATAACATATCTGCAGCCAACAGTCAAGAGCATATTAGGTGAAATTTCCCCGGTATAGGCCCCTGCGCTCTCCCAGAAGACATTTTGTGCCCCTAACCCTATTATCCTATGGCCGCTGATTACCCCCTTTACGGTCTCTAAGGCGGTAAAGGGAGGACAGAGAACTACCTCTGGAAAAGGGGAGGTAGTAGCCATGCCTTGGATTATGGATTCGGCCAGCTCTTTGGCTTCCTGATTGGTTTTGTTCATCTTCCAGTTTCCAGCAATAATTGGTTGGCGCATTTGCACTCCTTTTTTTGCCAAGAGGATTTAACAGTTCCTCAGATATTGTTAATTGAAAATTTGACCCCAAGCCTCTTGTTTAGAGTATTTTCCGAACTGAACTTCAATTGCAACCCTATCTTTTACAAAATCAGTTTGATTATAGCTAAAAATTGGAGTCTGTCCAGCTTCTTCAATCTCTTTCTTTTGTCGTTCTGATGGTAGGGTTAGTGTTTTTCGGATGAGCCGTGCATCTTTTGTAACCCAATAGCTGACCCTACTTTCCGAGCAATTATTGGTTTCTAATTTTTTCTTGAATTCTTTATTCATCTCATTGGGATTGAATTTATTAGCGATATTAATATTTGAACTGAATATGTTAATTGTTAGCCTCCTTCGGTTATCTATGCCTAACTATTATTCACACAGTTTCGTAAAGGGACCTTCGGTGTGGATTATAAAACTCCGCTTGCTGGTGGCAATTGCAGTCTGTCCATTGGGTTTCTCATGGGCTTGCCACCGCGGAGGTGCGGGCAAATCACCATCGTTTGCTCGTTGATCACCTCATTGATAAAGCTTTACCAGTTGATTCCCTGAGTTTTTTCAAATGTTCCCCCACTAGCGCTGTTTTCGGATACAAGGCTTACGACCTAATACCACAATCACCGATAATAAAATATTCTCTCTACGCCGTATGTCAAGTGAATTATTGGGTTTTTTAATTGGGAGCCTCATGGGGTACAATTTCAAGGCGGTTAGGAATCAGCAGTCAGATATGCTCGGAATATGAAATTGCTATGGAAGCACTAAGTACTTAAGTCATTGCGGTGAACCGTAGCCCCGAATGAAGTGAAGGGGCAGCGAAGCAATCAAAAAGACACTGAATTAAGGTTGAAGCCAAAAGATTGTTTCGTCTTCACGCTCCTTGCAAAAGACTTGAGATACCATGGTGCAAACCCTAATGTGACCTGAGTAATCCTAAGGATCTGTGTCAATCCACCTTCGATAGGGTTACCTCTTCCCCAAACATCAATTTGCCAAACCCGATTGTCAAAAAATATGGGAAGTGCCTCCCTTCCCCCCTTAGAAAAGTCTTGAAACTTGGAATTGCCTTCCTCCCTAAGAGAAAGGGCACCTAACATAAGTGTTAGTTGCCCTTTCTTCGAGACATACGATACCACTGAGTTGGTTCAGGATAGTTCCTATCTTATCAATACCATCTTCCCGGACCCAACAAAATTCCCTGCCTGAGAGTGAGACTGCCCATCTTCCGATACGGCTCGCAACTGGTAAGTATATACCCCAGAGCTTGCCCTCTGTCCCCAATCATCGGTGCCGTCCCAGAGGTCCTTATGACTGCCGGATGGTTTGAATTCATCCACCAGGGTTTTAACCCTTTGACCAAGAAGGTTGTAAATCGTCAGGGTGATGAGGCCGGGTTTTGGGAGACTATAACTGATTACAGTATTGGCGTTGAATGGGGTTGGGTAGTTCTTTAACCTAAGATTCTCTTTGTCAGGGAGTTCCTCTAACATAGAAACTACGGTTTGAGTCCCCAGAACCTGCGCCAGTTGCAGGGCGTCAATCTCCCCGGAATTACGACTTCCCCCATAGGCAAATCTTCCATGGGCTAAGTAGTGGAGCCCCATAATGGGAAAACTAATTTCGGTGTTTTCTAAGGGATTTACAATATGAACATCACCCATATTCAGAGGAATTCCGCAGATATCACAAACTTCCATCCCGTCCTGTTCCCAATATTCCATATAGATTGAGTTGGCCGGTGGTTCATCAGGCCACACCACAACCGGTAGCCCTGAAATTGCCTCAAGTAGCTCCTCTGCCACTTCAGCACCGTCAACCAGTTGATCTCCATTACTATCAGGATTATTTAACTGGGTGTTAAAGTCATCCTCGTAATCATCCCTCAAACCATCGTTATCGCCGTCATTGGAAGTTACTATGGGGAAATGAGCGGTGTCATAATGAGCCAGCACCTCTTTCAGCAGTTCTATATCAATTCGGCCTGAATTGATGGTGCCATCAAAGGATAAACTGCCATTTTCCAGAAAGTGAAGGCCCATATAGGGTATTTGAATGGATAAACCCCGCATCGGGTTGACAATCTCAATAAATCCCATATTTATTGGTGCACCGCAAACCTGACAGTATTCCATTCCATAAGTAGGATGTTCGATTATATAACAGGTGGAATCAGAACTACCTATCGGCAGGGAATCAATGATCGCTTTGAATTCCAGAGCCTTGGCAGGTCCAGCTAAGCTGTCCGGGGGAAAGTAGTTTAGGCCTGTTCCCAGAAGAACCTCTTCAGAGTAGGTGAGATAGTCATTGTCCGGGTCGCCCGCTTCTAAGGGAAGCCAGTGAGGGTTATCACCCTTAACATTGGCCGCTGAAAATGAAAAAAGCAAGGATAATGCGGCAGCAGGAACTAAACTCTTCAATAAACCCCTGCTGGCCATAGCTTGTTCTGCAAATATCTCCCTGCACTCATTATGAATCCTCTCATAATAGGGGAGAAGCGAGGGGGTTATCCGGCAGTCCGGGCATACCCAGTGAAAGAGAATTTCCTGACCGTTGCCCGCATATTCATTCTCGGTATAACCGTTTTCAGCAAAGTTGCGCACGCAACAACCGGGATAGCCGAATAAAAAACCCTCCGTAATTTTGGTTTCGTAATCCTTCTTGATGGATGTTTTATCAAACCGATTCGTGTAGAAGTCCAGATAGTTGGAGGATTTGCTAAAGATAAGCTCGTCGGTGGTGCTGCCGTTTAACAGCTTTCTCTCCACCACTCCGGTTTTTAACCCCAGATATTGCAGTGCCCTCACCTTTTTATGAGAGATCCCTTCCTCCCACCGACTCAGGGGTTTGACACCCCTTTTTGTGAGCAGCGCTAAATAACTTAAGTCAAAGCCCAACCGCTTAAAAGGTTTCATAATACACCTCCTTAAATGTGGAACGAATAGTTACTCCCTTATCTGCCACTGAACGGAAAGCTATCGTTCCTTTTCCTCCTGCTATTTCCCTTCATATTTGAAAGCTAACTGTAATATACCCTAAAATCTGATAAAAAGCAAGAGAAAAATTATGTCCTTCTGGACCCATTCAAGAAACGAAAAGATTCTCTCCCTGTTAATTTATTATCCTATGGACTTCCCCTTCCTAATTCCTTCGAACAGAAGGCCTTTGTGCCAAACCTACCAGCCCAAAATATGCATAAACCACAGATGAACCCCGTTAAATAAAAGCAAGCTTGGGGATGCGATGATGTCTATTTCTAAATTATTTAACGGGGTGAACGCAGATTTTCACAGATTATATAAGAACCTTCAAGAATATAGACTTTCACCTTTCAGGTGAAAGAGGGGTTTAACCTCAATTTTTGTTAGTTCTTTATTTTGAATATCTTGTGATAATCTCGTGAAATCTTGTGGTTTCCTAACGCATAATCCGGGCTAATTTTCCTTTTGGGGAAGTAAGGCTTCAGCTTGAGCGGTGTGAAAAAGCATTAGCCTTTTCACGCCCGTCTTGAAGCAGTTGTTAGGCCAGCCTCTTATAAAAGATATCGGTCAATATCAAGTGCACCATAAAATACGCCCAATATAACAATGTGATCTTTGCTCTTGATTAGATATGCAATTCTATAGCAACCGCCTCTGTACAGGACAAAAATTGGTTCATCATATCGGGCGCATTAGTGGAGAAGCCAATTGTTTGAGGAGTAATAGTACCATCTTTTTGAAGTCTCGCATTCTATGAGAGATGTTCAGCAGAATTTCACGTAGTTGATCTAAGCCGTACCGGAATATGCTTATTGCCTTTCGCCCATGCTTTTTGGGCTTGATTGGCTTATGGGAATGCAACCATTCTCCGGTGATGTGGCACCAGCAAAAAGCTATGGCCAACAGTGCAAGTAGTTTGCTAATACGCTCGGGGTTTGTCATATGTGTGGACTCGAAACGAAAGCCGCGGCTTTTCAAACAACCAAATAAAGTTTCTATCTCCCAACGTTGGGAGTAATCCCTAATAGCCAGTTCTGGATCATTATTGGTAACAGTAACTATTTACCCAAGTGAAGTGCGAGGTAATCGGTGATCGGGTTATCGGTGAGAAGAAATGGAACATGCAAAAAGTTTTCGGGATTTAGAGGTTTACAAATCGGCTCGGCAGTTATCACGAGAAATCTATGAGATCTCTAAGGACCTTCCTAAAGAAGAAATGTTCTCACTTACAGATCAAATCAGACGTTCATCGCGATCTGTCGGTGCACAAATTGCAGAGGCTTGGGCAAAACCTCGGTATGAAAAACATTTTATCAGTAAGCTGACAGATGCTGATGGGGAACAGCAAGAAACACAACATTGGATTAAAACGGCCAGTGATTGTAATTATTTGTCAGCGAAGCAAAAATTGGCTGGATCGCTATGCTTCAGTGGGACGAATGTTGAATTCAATGATTAACAAAGCAACTCAGTTCTGTTCTTAAGCGTTAAACCCGATCACTGATCACTGGTTACCGATTACCAAAGTTCCGCTTCAGATGGCTAAAATGTTACGGGTCTGGATTATGTGCCATGCAAACCTAAGAGAGTAACGATCTAATAAAATCTGTAGTGACCATTATTGCTGATTAACTTTCGTAAGCTATTGAAAACATTAACATTTCTTTTCTGTTGTGGTGAACTTGGGTTGGGATATATATTCTGAGCGATTGTATTTTATCTCGGGTTGGCTGGAAGATTTTGTAATATTCACCACGGAATCTCACGGAATTACCTAGCGCAGCAAAGTTGCAACTAAACAGCAGCCACGGATTACACGGATTTCACTGATAGTAAAAAAGATACTTGAGGCCCCAGGCTTTCTCCTGATATATACCGCTCTCACCAAGGTTGCCTGAAAAACTTTGTAAAAAAAGATCTTGCAAAATTGTAGTACAGAGCATCTTCATTTACCCCCTTAAATAAATCACAGTAACGAAGCTTCGCTGGGGGGAACCCAATCTACAGAAAACTGAAGCAGGTAAAATGTCAAGCCATTCCCGATATAACTATTGAAGTAAACTCTACCTCTCCACCTCGCACCTTTAAAATCCTTTGACACAGGAGGGTTGAACTGTTATAGTGTGCTAACTTCACCAGATGAAATATATCCAAAGCGATCCTGCTCAAATAGAGAAAATCTTTGCTAAAAACATTGACTTGAGGTCAAACATGGGTTACCCTAAGGGTGAGGGGAGGGAGATGAGAACAAAAGATCCGGGGAGAAAAGGTTCCAGTTGCGTAGCCTGCTCTATAGTCGCCATTCTGGTATTTTTGCTATGGCACCAGGAATCCCTTTCTGGAGGGAAAACATCTCAGTCATCCCCTTTCGGGGTAAAGAGGATAACGGCGGTCAGAATCTTCTCCAAGATCAGGATTGATGGATTTTTAGATGATCCTGCCTGGGAAGAGGGCGAGAGGGCAACCACATTTCTACAGAGCAACCCATATTATGGGGCCCAGCCGTCTGAATCAACAGAGGTAAGAATTTTGTATGATTCTGAAAACCTGTATGTTGGGGTCAGGTGCTTCGACAGCCAACCAGAGGGGATAGAGGCAAATATGACTCAGAGGGACAGTGAACTCTGGAACGATGACGCCTTCGAGATATTCATTGACTCCTTCCACGATCATCGTTCCTGCACCTATTTTGTGACCAACCCCCTGGGGACCCAGACGGATGGCCGATGCACAGGCAATGGAGCTACCATAGAGTCCGTCTGGGATGGTGATTGGATGGTTAAGACAAGGGTTACCGCTTGGGGTTGGTGTGCAGAGTTTGCCATCCCCTTCATCAACCTTCAATTCGATGCCAGGAAGAACCAGATCTGGGGCATCAACCTGATGAGGGTGCATAAGAGGACTGGCCAGGATCACCTTTGGCAGTTAGAGAAACACTTCTTCCGGGTCTCCGATTATGGCTGGCTTGTTGGACTAAGGGATATCAGAAGGGGAAGGGCCCTGGAGGTCATCCCCTTTACCACTCTGCGGGGGGATCAAAACCCAGATCACCCACTAAAGGGCGAGCTTGGAATTGACCTCAAATACAACCCCACATCCAACTTCTCCACAAATCTGACCATCAACCCCGACTTCGCCCAGATCGAAGCCGACCCCGATCAGATAAACCTCTCTACCGAGGAGATCCGCCTACCAGAAAAGCGTCCCTTCTTCTTAGAGGGATGCGAACTCTTCGGCACACCGACCACCCTCTTCTATTCCCGACGGATCGGTGAGATCAAGGCTGGGGGAAAGTTGACCGGAAAGGCCGATCGGTTTACTCTGGCTATTGTAGATGTGCAAACCCCAGGGAGATCAGATAACCCAATAGGTTTTCAGGACAAAGGGGCCAATTTCCTCGCGGCCAGGCTGAAAGGGGACATCTTCGGCTCTTCCTTCGTCGGCCTTACCGGGGTGAATTGGGCCAACCGGAAGGGATACAGCCGGGCCGCTGGAGTTGATGCTGGATTCACCATCCCCCTGGACTTTACCCTGGGAACTCAGGTAAACCTCTCTATGGATAGGGATGAAATCCTGGGTTGGGGAAAGGAGAAGGGTTGGGAGAAGAGAATAGACTTGGGCCACAACAGCCAGTACTTTGAGGGCCATCTAAGCTGGCTCGACAGGGACCCAGATTTCAACTTGGCCACAGGCTATTTTGGTGGTCGCAACAACATCAGGGGCTTAGATAGCCATCTCACCTACAAGAGGCCGATGGAATCTCTTAGCCTTCACGATGCACACTTCAACTTCTTCTTTGGTTCATATGATTTCAAGGATACCGGGAAATTAAACTTCAAATCTTTCCGACATAACACGAGCATCTTCTATAAGCTCCTGGGATATTGGTTTGCCAATGGCTTTGACCTCCAGTGGTCACAGGAGAGCGTAGAAGGTAAAATTTACGATAACCATCAGGCTTACATCTCCTTTATCTACAATTTTGCCAGCTTTGAAAACGCTGGATTAAGGATAAAGAGGGGAGAGTCCTTTGGGGTCGGGGTAAGGGTTCTGGAAGCCTGGCTGAGGTTTAAGCCCCTCGGCCTTCTCTCCATAGATCTCTTCACAAACAGGGTGACTTTTGTAGACCACCAGAACAGGATCGGTTGGCCTGACCAATGGGTGAGCAACCTGAAAGCCAGATTGGATTTGACCCAAAACATCTATTTGAGATCCTTTTTCCAGACCAATGATACTTACGGAAGGGATCTTTTGAGGGATTTAAATCTCCTTTTCGCCTGGGAATTCAGGAGGAGATGCAATTTCTACATCGCCTTTAACCACAATGAGGAATGGGACGATGAAAACGAGAAAAAGAGGACCACCCAGAAGATACTCACCAAGATCAACCTTTTCTTAGGATTATAGATCAAGAATAGCTTAAGTGACTTCTTGTTAGATCTGTCTGCCTTTAGATATTGCTCACCAAGAGGTGTAAAAAACAGTGCTGGAATCCTCTGTTGTTGGGTATGAACAATAGAGGACGTGGGATATTACTACACAATTGAGTTTACCTTCTATAGCAGCCCATAGCAATGTTAGCTTCGAGGTGTGCTAACCAAGTTAGAAAAAGGGGGGTGATAACCACATAAATAAGAAGGGGAAGGTGGGAATTTGAGTTAACCCGAAACTCTGCAAGGAGGTGAAGATGAAGCCCAAGAGAGTCCTCTTACCAGTAGTTCTGGCCCTTATTCTTCTGCTAATCTGTGGCTGTGGAAAGAAGGCCAAGAAGGAGCCACAGATCTCGGTAAAGAGGGTGGAAAGCCTGACGGTAGCCTATGCCTCTCACAAGGGCCCCTATGAGGCCATGCCTGAGGTTTTCCAAAAGGTTATGGGTTGGATTCAAGAGGAGGGGCTGCAAATGGCCGGGCCACCTATGGGAGTTTATTACAATGATCCCGGAGAAGTGGCCCCTGAGGAGCTGCTTTGGGAGGTTCAGTGGCCTATCGTGCCCAAAGAGGGGAAGGAGGGAAAGGGTGAGGTCAAGGTCAAGACTACAGAACCGATGGAGGTTGCCTTTACCATCCACCGTGGCGCATACGATCAGGTGGGCCAAGCTTATACCAGGTTAGAAAAGTGGATAGAGGAAAATGACTACGGGATTGGCGGTCCTGCCCGTTCAATCTATCTCAATGACCCCAACTCCGTTCCTCCGGAATCCCTGAAAACGGAGATCCAATTCCCAGTGGTAAAGAAGTAGCCTGACCTCGGTGTAAATCTAAGCGGTCGTAATTGTGCCGTCAGGACTTAAGTCCTGACGGCACAAAAATTAGGAATGCCGAAGGGGAAATTTGAACCCCCCCACCGAACGCTTCTGGATTATTGAGCTATTTTGCTGATATTCAGAGCAATCTGTTGACCTATCTAAATTTAGCTTGACTATTGTGGTCAGTTTTCTTACATTTTCTTAGATGTTTTTACACCGATTCCGATTCTCTATGGACACTATTTGGACACCTGACTGGGGCGCTTCTCGGAGATCTGGCATAGCATGACCTCCGAGCCTCCTCATTTTCTCAACATAAGATTGGGGAACTATACCCCCTTTCCTTAAAGAGTGTTTTGCGCATTGGAACCCCTTGTGCCACAACGGATTCCAGACCATATTTTTTTCTTTCACCCTCGATTCCTTCTTCATCTTGGTCGGATAAATCCGACCCCTACATCTCAAGCCTTTGTAGGGGTTCGATTTATCGAACCCGAGGTTTTATGCCTTTTTGAGAACCATTTCAAAACCCTCTTAAGGGTGGGGAAAATATCGTTCTTAACATTTCCATCGCTTAACTATTTGTTTTTGAATGGCTTGCCTGGGACGATTTGTGGATCGGTGTCTTTTCTATATCGTCCCAGGTTCCCCTTGGTGAAGCAGGGTCGGCTAAAAGTCTATTGCTCAAACGCCTGAAGGAGATTCCACGGGGTAGTAACCTTGTAGGGCTCTCAGTCAGGTTGCCTGCTTTTTTCCCTTGACACATCCAAGGAAGACGGCTATTTTGAGAACACCTGTTATAAGATAACTCAAAGCATTTTTTATGTGACACGGCTTTTATGCAAGTTACATAACACGAAAACAACTATTGAGATTTATTGCTACAAGTTAATTAAAATGTGAAGTTACATTAATTGTTGACTGGTTGTTATACGACAAGATTTCAATCTATAAGCTGTTATGAAACTAATATAAACCCCGTTAGATGACCGCCTATATGGAGCGGTACTTATAGGCTTCGGAATGTGCTGTACAAAACGTATCATTGGCTTATAGAGTATCTAAATGGGTTAGCTTGAACGAGGGGGATTTATGAAGCTCAAGGAGATTCACATCAGGAAATTCCGTAATACATGACTATCGGCTAAATTGTAATATAAAGGAAATTAAACGACATTTCTCTTGACTTTTAGTATTTGTCGGTCTATTTTGGTTCAAAAACGTACCTTCAAGCAAGGGCAGCCAATTGAGTC
>Ga0315533_1000323_pt1 | contig 43022 bp, 50 predicted proteins | sample SalMarSW160130MG_FD_203081 | JGI IMG/M metagenome (GOLD analysis project Ga0315533, IMG submission 203081) | Salt marsh sediment microbial communities from the Plum Island Ecosystem LTER, Massachusetts, United States - Salt Marsh Sediment SW1601-30 ...
TTGACCTTCTGCCCCCCTTGACATTTCTCTAGGTAGGCACTACAATGATAATAGAGGTGTCCGGTGGCATTTGTCAGAACTAAACGAAAGGGCAACAGAATCTACTATTACCTTGTGGAGAACAAGCGAGAGGGTAAGAAGGTGAGGCAAAAAGTCATCAAATACCTCGGTGCTGAGCCTCCAACAAAAGAGCAAATAGAAACTATAAGGAGGGAACGATGAGAGCTGCAATCTATTGCCGGGTATCAACTGAAGACCAGGAGAGGGAAGGGACATCACTAGATAGCCAGCTGGAAGCCTGCCTTAAGAAAGCTGACGAGCTTGGCTACGAGGTGCCTGAGGAGTTTATCATTCTGGAGACCTACTCTGGATTAACCCTCGACAGACCCAAGCTACCAAGGCTCCGACAGTGGGTGAGAGATAAAGAAGTGGACGCAGTTATTGGCTATACGCTAGACCGGCTATCCCGTGACCCCGTCCACTTTATCATCCTGCAAGAGGAGATGGAGAAGGCAGGTGTTAAGCTCATTCTGGTCACCGAGACCATAGATAGCTCAGATTTGGGGAAGTTGATAACCTACATCAAGGGCTATGCCGCCAAACTGGAGGCGGAGAAGATAAGAGAGAGGACAATGAGGGGAATAAGGGAGAGAATTAAGGCTGGCAAGATGCCCAGCGGTAGGAGGGCTCGCCTATATGGTTATACCTACGTTCCGGGCAAAGGTGTGGGAGAAGGAGTAAGGTATATAAACGAGCCTGAGGCTAAATGGGTTAAGCAGATATTTCACTGGTTTGTAAATGAAGGTTTGGGCATAGACAGAATAACCTATAAGCTGAGGGAGCTAGGCATTCCTACGCCCTCAGGGAAAGGGCTATGGTATGCCAGCGAAGTCTGGAGGATACTCAGAAATGTCGCCTATATTGGTGAAACCTATGTATTCGCCCAAACCTACGGAGAGCCTAAGATCAGGCTCAGCAAGGGCACTAAGACTAAGAAGACTAGTCTCATAAGGAAACCTAGAGAGGAGTGGGTTGAGATACCCGGTGCTACACCACCTATTATCGATAGGAATTTATTCGAGGCAGCCCAAGCACAGCTTAAGAGGAATAAGGATAGAGCTAGTAGAAATACGAAGCAGCGATACCTACTGGCTGGTTATACCCGGTGTCGAAGGTGTAATAGAAACTACTGGGGATATGTAAAAAGAGCCAAGTGGGCAGGAGAGTATCACGTAAAGCGCTACTACCGTTGCTCCGGTAACCTTCAAATGGTTTCCCCAGTTCGCTGTGGTAATCATAATCTCCCTGCTGATAAAGTAGAAGCTCTTATCTGGCAACAAGTAGAGAGGCTCCTATCCCAACCTGACCTAGTTCTGGCTGAGCTAGAGCGCAAAAGGACTGAGGTAAACAACAGGAGCTTCCTCGAGGAAGAACTAGGTCAAGTCAACAGACGACTTAAGGCACTGGACAGAGAACAGGAGCAGCTTCTCCAGTGGGCGCTAAAGGGATTCCCTGAGGAGAGCGTTATTAGAGAAAATGAAAAGATTAACCGGCAGCGGGCTGACCTTAAGCAGCGTCGAACCGAATTAGAGACAAAGATAAACCAAGCCAGGGAAGCTGAGGTTAACATAGAAGGGATAGAGAGGTTCTGCGGATTAGTAAGACAAAACTTAAAGGATTTCACCTTCGAGGATAAGAGGCTGGCACTGGAGGCACTCCAAATAGAGATATGGGTTGATGGTGATACCATTACCGTGCTGGGCTCAATACCGATAATCGAGGGGGATATTGTATCCACTCGACGCTGGTCGGAGCTATGAACCCCTGCCCCTGCGGCTTCTATGGCGACCCATTTAGACAGTGTACCTGCTCTCCCAGCCTGGTTTCCCGATATCAGAAGCGTATTAGCGGACCATTCATTGACCGGGTTGATATATTTGTTGAAGTACCCCACATTGACTACGAAAAGCTAGCCGATGACCGATTAGGGGAACAATCAGACAAGGTCCAGGCCAGGGTTAAAGCCGCCCGTTCGATACAACAAAAGCGCTTTGAAGGAACCAAACTAACCTGCAACGCTGAAATGACGCCGCCCGAGGTACGAGAGTTCTGTCAGGCGGAAGAATCAGCCCAGAGCTTACTTAAAGCCGCCATGAAACAGCTTTACCTTTCCGCCCGAGCCTTCCACCGCATCCTAAAGCTAGCCCGCACTATTGCCGATTTGGAAAATGGTGACATCATTAAAGCTCATCACCTAGCTGAGGCTATCCAGTATAGACCAAGACGGATGTTATAAGCCCGCCCAGTAAAACAAAATAGTCTAAAAACATTTGAGCCTTAACAACCAATAGTTAAGTTAATCGCTATGCTTAGCTCAAACCAGCGATAATCCGATTGTATTCGTCCTCTGTAAAGGCACGGAGGGTTTCGGTACGCACGCTACCCTGCGAACCAAGATTAAGAGCCGCTTTCATTATAGTTTCATCGTCTGGCGCTTCCACCACGAACGCCATTTCATATTGGCCCATTAATAAATAGAACGCTTTAACATGCGCCCCCACAGCTTTAAATGTTTCCTTAGTCGCCTCAACCCTGGCGGGACTATTTTTAAGATCCTCTGTACCTCTACCGGCAAGTAGAAAGAGCATTATATAAGTGGCCATTACACTATCTCCTTTTTGAAATACTTGTCGCATGAATTGCTATTGAAACGGTACACATATATTCTCGAATTGTCAAGACTAAACAAGCCAAAGTTACGGAGTAAAGAATATATACCCCCTCGCCTTGAAACTGTTTGGACATTAGTTGATAACTCCTTTTTTATCCTGATGGTGGATATGCTATACTCCTATCTTAACGGGCAAACAGAATGGGAATGATTGGGTTATATTGTATACACTCAAGGCTGGTTGCGATGTCCTTGTAACGACAGACGAATTCTTCATGAGGGAAGCCAAGCAGTATATACCCACCAGCTTACCGGAGACGGTGGAAGAGGAATTACGCAAACTGAGTTTCGTAGTATGACTAAACGTAGCAGGATTTGAGATGGTAGATTGAAGGGAATGGGTTAACAAAAACCTCATCCCCAAAGCCGCAAGCCACCACCGATACTGAGCATAACCAAGCCAACAATAATGCTTACCCAACCCCCTATCTTTAATGAACTATGCTGGGGGTGTTCTGGTGAACGCTGTAAAAACTCTCTCAAATCAGTACGGCTAGATAGGGCATTATAGTAGCTCTTCTCCTGTCTCCTGCCCCAGAAAAACACGGCTATGCCAACGCCGATAAAGGCAGCACCCATAACCATTAGTATGAAGCTATCGGGATAAGGCATCTCACACCTCTCCCTATAAGGGACCTCAACAGGAATTATATGCCCTGCCAACGCCGTTTGCAACCAGGCTGGGGAGATTACCTCTAATTTTATGTAACCTCAACAGTAGCCCCAGCCGCTTCCAGTTTCTGCTTGGCAACGGCGGCCTCATCCTTACTAACCCCTTCCTTGACTGCTGTCGGGGCACTCTCCACCAAGTCCTTAGACTCCTTCAGCCCTAAGGTAGTCAACTCCCGCACGGCTCTAATCACACTAATCCTATTAGCCCCCGTCTCCTTAAGAATCACGTTAAACTCTGTCTTCTCCTCAGCAGCTGGACCTGCAGCTTCAGTCGGCGCGGCAGCAGCTACTACCGGGGCGGCAGCACTAACCCCAAACTCAGCCTCCAGAGACTTTACCAACTCTGACAGTTCAAGCACCGTCATATTTTTTATGGCAGCCATTATATCCGCAATAGCTGTTTTCTGCCCCTTCTCGGCTTGGGCAGGAGCTTTCGGCTGACTAACATCGGCTTTAACTGCCTTAGGTTTTTTTACTGCTCTCTCTGCCGACGGCTGCTTTTCGACCTCAGCCGCTTCTTCCCCCGTGCCTGACTCAACCTTCGCCTTTTTTTCTGCCATTTTATTCTGCCTCCAATTGTTTAATTCTAGCTTGCAAAACCCTCGCCACCCCCACTATCGGGGCGGTAAGGCAATTAACTAAGGCAGCTATGGGACTCTGCATCCCACCCAGAACCTTAGCTAGTAATATCTCCCTTGATGGGAGTATAGAAAGGGTTATCACCTCGTCTGAAGTAAGTAATCTATCACCTAAAAAGCCTCCCTTGATAGTTAGGCTCGACTTTGAGGTGCGAATGTAGTCAGCCAAAGCTCTAGCTGGCTCAGTTATATTGCCATAGCCAAAAGCAATAGCTACCGGACCATCAAAGGAGGTTGCCAAATCAGCCATGCCCGCTCTTTCGGCGGCAAACCGAGCCAGAGTATTCTTCACCACTCGATACCTAACATCTGACTCCCCCAATCTACGACGCAAAATAGTTATCTCAGAAGCTGATAGTCCCCGGTAGTCGGTTAAAACACCAATACTACATTTAGCAAAAGCCTCTTGCAGACTATCAATAATCTGTGCCTTCTTTTGTCTAGACATCCTTATTGCCTCCTAACCTTACGCTGAGCATTCATTTTAAAAAATAAGTCCTTGCGCCAACTACACAAGGACTGAGGCAAAAACCAATTGGTTTCAAGCCTTTCCCTCGGCAGGCAAACTAATTTAAGCCTTTAATTGGCGCCCACTGTCTCAGGGAATTATTTAATTGTCAACCAAGCATAGCATCAACCGGAGCTTAAAGCAAGGGTTGGTTTAAGGTCAAGCCTTATCCCAGGACCCATGGTCGTGGTTAAAGAGGCAGTCCTGATATACTGCCCCTTGGCACCACTCGGTTTAGCCCTCACCACGGCCTCTATTACCGCCGTCAGGTTATCCATCAACTTATCAGCTTCAAAACTAACCTTACCCAACGGGACGTGAATAATAGCCGTCCTGTCCAGCTTAAATTCCACCCGACCTTTACGGGCATCGCCTATTACCCTAGGCAAGTCAGCCGCAGCGACCACTGTTCCTGATTTAGGGTTAGGCATCAAACCCCTCCTCCCCAAAATTTTGCCCAACTTACCCACCTTACCCATCATGTCAGGGGTGGCAATAGTGGTATCAAAATCTAACCAACCACCCTCAATCTTCTTCACCAACTCATCACCACCGACAAAATCTGCCCCCGCCGTTTTGGCAATTGTTTCCGCTTCACCTTGGGCAAAAACTAAAACCCGCACCGGCTTACCCAGCCCGTGAGGCAAAAGGGCAACGCCACGCACCTGCTGGCTGGCATTTCGGGGGTCAACACCCATCCTAAGGTGAAGTTCCACCGTCTCATCAAACTTGGCATAAGCCATCTTCTTAGCCAGCTCAATAGCTTCCCGAGGAGGATAGTCTCCTGTCCCCTCCAGCAGTTTAACCGCCTGTTGATAGTTTTTACCCTGTCTTGCCATTTTTACTCTCGGCTCCGATACCAATCACTGCCAGTAGCCTTAAAGGTTATTTGGGCTCATATTTTGGAGCCCTCCTAAACGGGCTTTTATAGTTAGGGTCCTTAAGGTATGGGCAGGAATCACCACAACTTCTTAGGTCACCACATTTAACGGCGAAACTCCCGTCATCCCATTTAAGAATAAAGGCGCTAATATGCTTTACCGGGCAATGGACTCGGCGCCTCTCAATCATTTTGGCCATATCTCTACTAGCCTTCCTTTCCCAGAAGTGACCTCAATTTGGCTTGGCGCTCACTCCTCTTTCTGGCTATCAGGGCAAAAGCTCGGGGAACATCTGCCATCAGAGACTTTGATTGTTCGGCAGCATCGGTGTAAAACTTTACTATCTTCTCTTCAAGCTCAATAGCCTTGCCCAACGCATCATGATAGCTGGTGCCCTCGGCTAGTGCCGTCTCAACCTTATACACATCAGGCTCTATATCAAAGGCAAAACAACCCTCAATGGCATCACTGATAACCCCGTAGTACGCCCTTTCAATCTGCACTATATTCTTCCTATTCTCGGTGGCAAAAGAGACCAAAACATCCTTGTCTTCGGCGTATCGCTGAGCCAAATCCTGGTAAAACTTCGCCGATTCATCTTCCAGGCTCTTAGCCAAACTAATAACCGCCGACGCTGTTTGTAGATTCATATTCATTACCCCCTTGTTAAAACCACCTCTGGATGACAACTTTACTTTCAGTGAAGAAACGGACAGCTTCTCGACCCTGGGTATGTAATATGCCGAAGAATGACTGCTTCATCCCACTAAATGGGAAGAATGCCATCGGCGCCACTATCCCAACATTTATGCCAATATTACCACTGGTAACCCGGTATTGAAACTCTCGGGCAATTTTACCGCTTGAGGTAAAGACAGCATGAGCATTACCAAATAAGTTGGAATTACACATCTCTATGGCTTCATCCAGGTTTTTGGCTCGCATAACACTCATTACCGGCCCAAAGATTTCCTCGCTACCTATTTTCATATCAGGGGTAACGTCCTCGAAGATAGTTGGGCCAAGGAAGCAGGTGTCAGGATAGTCACCGACAACCTTTATGTTCTTCCTACCATCAAGCCTGAGTTTTGCCCCCTGTTGCAGGCCACTCTCTATATATCTTATTACCTTCTCCTTTTTCTCCTTATCATGCAGGGGACCCATCTGGACCGATTCATCAAGCCCGCAACCGATAACTATCTTGGATGTCGTGGCAACAACCGCATCCATAAAACTCTTATAGAACTCATCATCTTCACCAACAATAACCAGGTTGGCACCTGACAAGCATCGTTGACCGGTGTTGCCAAAGAACGATGTCATGAGGGCTAGTATGGTGGCTCTTACACTACAATCGGGCATTATTACCATAAAGTTCTTGGCACCACCCTGAGCCAGAACCCTCTTGCCCGTCTCGCCACACCTCTTGTAAATAACGTCTCTGGCGGTGGGAGTGGAGCCAACGAAGGCTATCCCTTGAATATCGGGATGGTCTAACATCCCATTTACCACCGTCCGGCCGCCATTGACCACGTTCCACACCCCCGGCGGGAAACCAGCTTCATCTACCAACTCGGCAATCTTCATTTGACTGAGGGGCACTTCACTTGACGGCTTGATAACCACGCAGTTTCCAGTAGCCACCGCATACGGTGCCGACCAGAGCGGAATCATGAACGGGAAGTTAAACGGACCTATTATGCCGAAAACCCCTAAAGGCTGACGAATGACATACTCATCTATGCCGGTGGCAATATCCTCCAGATTGTACCCCATCATCAAGGTGGGAATCCCACAGGCAACCTCTACATTTTCAATTCCCCGTCTTGTTTCTCCCCTGGATTCGTCTATGGTCTTGCCATGCTCCTGCGTCTGGACCCGACTAACCTCCTCAAAATGCTCCTCCAGTAACTCCTTCAATCTAAAGAGACATCTTGCCCTGGCCAGTGGAGTTGTCCGCCTCCAATCAGGAAAAGCCGCCTTAGCCGCCTCTACAGCGGCTTCTATCTCATCTTTGGTTGAAATCGGAACTTTGGCAATCACCTCATACTTAGCCGGATTCACCACATCCTTAATCTCACCCTTAGATTCAACCCATTCCCCATCGATGAAGTTCTTAACCAGTGGCACTCCCTTTATCGGTTCTTCTAAAATCATCTTGCATTGCCTCCTTAGTTTTTAGTGTGAGTAAGCCAGTTTATAAAGCTCTATTATCTCTTCCTTGGTTGCCTGGCGGGGATTATTGGCTGGGCTACCGCTAGCAATAGCATCTTCGGCCATCTTAGGCGCTAATTTATCCAGTTTGGCTTTATCCACGCCCAACTCCTGTAACGAAGGTATTTTAATATCCTTTACTAACCTCCTAATAGACTTAGCGGCTAAATCGGCGGCTTCCAGAATAGTGAGATTATCCACATTCTCTCCCATCGCTTGAGCCACACGGGCATATCTAGCCGGATTACCAATCAAGCTGAACTCGGTAACCACACCTAAGAGAGCGGCATTAGAAACCCCATGAGCCACGTGGAAATACGCCCCAATAGGTCGGGACATCCCGTGAACCAAAGCCACCGATGAGTTGCTAAAAGCGATGCCCGCCTGAAGCGCTCCCACCATGGTTTTCTCCCTCGCCTCTATATTATTTCCGTTAGACCAAGCCTGCCTCAAATTACCCGAGATGAGTTCAATAGCGGAAAGACAGAAAATATCACTCATCGGCTGGGCCTTCACCGAAACATAGGCTTCAATAGCGTGAGTCAGGGCATCAATGCCCACGGCGGCGGTTAGACCACGTGGCATTGACAGAGTTAACAGCGGGTCAACGATAGCCTCTCGAGGTATAAGAAATGGGCTGCCAATGAGCATTTTGACATCCCTTTTGGTATCGGTAATGATGGTATACCGAGTGACCTCGCTGCCGGTACCAGCCGTGGTCGGGATGGCTATGAGCGGGGCACCTCCTTTAGGAATCTTATTAAGTCCCTGGTAATCTTCAATGGCACCGGCATTGGTAGCCATAACTGCGATTGCCTTGGCAGTATCAATGGCGCTGCCGCCGCCAACAGCTAACAAAAAATCACACCCATTTTCTTTATAGGTCTTAAGACCATCCTGGACAAATTCCACTGTGGGCTCGGTAAAGACGCCTGAATATATGGTAAATTGAATCTTAACCTGAGACAGGGCTCGTTGGATATTATCTAATATCCCCAATTTGAGCAGAACTTCATCAGTAACAATTAAGCCCTGCTTAACCCCCAGTTTCCTACTTTCTTCTCCGACTTGTTCTGATGCCCCTGAGCCAATAATCAGCACCGGGGGGATATAAAATGCTTTGGCCGATAACATAACAGCCCCTCCTTTCACTCTATCTCAATCCCCATACTCCGGGCTGTGCCCTCAATGATTCGCTCTGCCCCCTCAATACTAGTCGCATTCAGGTCCTTAGCCTTAAGCTGAGCTATCTCACGAAGCTTATCCCGGGACAGCTTGCCTATTTTTTCACGACCAGCATCGCCAGAACCCTTTTCCACACCTAATGCCTGCTTCAGCAAATCAGTAGTTGGCGGTGTTTTAGTAATAAAAGTAAATGACCTATCATCAAAGACGGTTATTTCAGCTGGAATAATAGACCCAGCCTGAGAGGAAGTACGCTCGTTGTACTCCTTACAGAAGGCCATAATATTAATCCCGTGCTGACCTAAAGCTGGACCTACCGGGGGGGCTGGATTGGCCTTACCGGCTGGAATCTGCAATTTAATCACGGCTTTTATCTTTTTCGCCACCTGTGTCTCCTAAGAGAGCCTAAAGCTTCTCCACCTGCAAGAAGTCAAGCTCCACCGGCGTTTCACGCCCAAAAAGGGATAACAGCACCCTAACTTTACCCTTCCCCGAATTTATACTGTCCACCACCCCGATAAAATCAATAAACGGACCGTCAACCACCCGAATACTCTGCCCCTCCCGAAAGCCAATTTTAAGCCTGGGGGCTTCAGCTTCCATCTGTTTCAAAATCCGGCCAACTTCCTCCTCCCGCAACGGAACCGGTTTATTGCCACTACCAACAAAACCAGTGACACCAGGGGTATTACGTACTACTTTCCAGCTCTGGTCACTCATCTTCATTTGAACCAGGACATAACCGGGCAATATCTTCTTGGTCACCGTCCGCCTCTGTCCACTTCTAACCTCAATCTCATCCTCGGTAGGTATAACCACCTGAGAGACCTCGCCCTCTGAATCCATAAACTTAATACGTTGCTCTAAATTCTTCTTAACTCGTTCTTCATACCCGGAATAGGTATGAATTACAAACCAAGATTTTGGCTCCTCCATGAATGACCTCACTTAGGTAAAGATTTTGGGGAAAGCGCAATATCCCCCTTAAATGATGACGCTTCAGCCCAACCTGGAACTAATAAGCTTCTATCCACCCAAAAAGAATTTACTGGCAAAGTCAGCAAAACCAATATCAATGAACCCTAGAGCTAGACCAGCGATGATACAAACAATCAGCACTATAATTGTCAAATAGGCAACTTCTCGTTTGGAAAGCCAAACTGCCTTCTTTAACTCGGCTATAACCTCGCCAAAGATTCTAAATCTTGAGCCGCCTCGCTTGGTAGTATGATATGTCATTGAAGGAATCTCACCTACTTCTTAGTCGTGTAGTCCTATTTTATCTCTCTATGGAGTCGATAAGCACGACATCGGGGGCAGTATTTTCTAAGCTCTAATCGTTGGGGGTCATTTTTTCTATTCTTAGTAGTAGTATATGTCCTCTCCTTGCACTCAGTACAGGCAAGATGAATTATAACCCTGGCTTCAGCTTTCCTAGCCATATCACTCTATAATGCGGCTAAAAGTGCCAGCACCTACCGTTTTACCCCCCTCCCTAATAGCAAAACGCAAGCCTTTCTCCAAGGCTACAGGATAAATAAGTTTTACCTTCATGGTTATATTATCACCAGGCATAACCATCTCCACCCCTTCTGGTAGTGCAATCTCGCCGGTAACATCTGTCGTCCTGATATAAAACTGGGGTTTATAGCCGGTAAAGAAGGGGGTGTGCCTCCCTCCCTCCTCCTTACTCAATACATAGACCTCAGCCTCGGCATAGGTATGTGGTTTAATAGAACCAGGGGCAGCTAACACCTGTCCCCTTTCTACCTCGTCCCGCTCTATACCTCTTAGCAAGCAGCCAACGGCATCACCCGGCTCAGCTTCATCCAGAATCTTGTGGAACATCTCCAGGCTGGTAACCACTGTCTTACGGGGCTCATGATGTAAGCCGACTATCTCAACCTCGTCCCCGGGCTTAATCACACCCCTCTCAACCCTGCCTGTGGGCACCGTGCCCCGACCTTTAATGCTAAAGACATCCTCTACGGGCATCAAAAATGGCTGGTCTTTGGCTCGCTTGGGAATAGGAATATAGCTATCTACAGCATCCAGCAGCTTCCAGATGCCACCACACCACTGACACTCTCTCTTACCGCAACCACACTCACCAGCCTTAAGCCCACTCACTCTCACCACTGGTATCTCATCCCCAGGGAAGGCATACTTACTTAGTAGCTCCCTGACCTCCAGCTCCACCAGCTCCAGAAGCTCTTCATCCTCCATCAAATCTACCTTGTGCAGGCAAACGACAATAGCCGGAACCTCCACCTGACGGGCAAGCAAGACGTGCTCTCTCGTCTGGGGCATAGGGCCATCGGGAGCACTTACTACCAATATAGCCCCATCCATCTGAGCCGCCCCGGTTATCATGTTCTTAATGTAGTCAGCATGACCCGGGCAATCAATATGAGCATAATGCCGCTTCTCTGTCTCATACTCCACATGAGCGATGGCGATAGTTAGTCCCCTTGCCTTTTCCTCAGGCGCATTATCAATGCTCTCAAACGAACGATACTCAGTAGGGCTAACCGTTGCTAATATCTTGGTTATCGCCGAAGTCAAAACTGTCTTCCCGTGGTCAACATGACCGATAGTGCCCACATTGCAATGTGGCTTAGTCCGCTCAAATTTCTTTTTAGCCATTTCTAACCCCCTTTGCCTGAGCCCACAACCAGATTCGAACTGGTGACCCCGTTCTTACCAAGAACGTGCTCTTCCTGCTGAGCTATGTGGGCGTTGGTCTTATTATACAGATTTTTATAATTCGATGTCTAGTCAAAACTCTACCATGGTTAAACTATAGTGGAGGGGGCAGGATTTGAACCTGCGTAGCCCTTTCAGGCGGCAATTTTACAGACTGCTCCGATTAACCACTCCGGCACCCCTCCCCATATAACCACTAACACTAAATAAACCAGCCCGAGAGGGGATTCGAACCCACTAACCTACCGATTACAAGTCGGTTGCGCTACCATTGCGCTACTCGGGCACCGCCTCTCGAAGCTTCTCTCCCAAAAGCTAGTTAACTCAAATATTATAAGAATGAGAGATAGAAAAGTCAAGCTTATCGTTGGTGGTCAAGAATTGCCGCCTTTTCTCCTGGTAATCACATCATATAGCTCGGGGCGACGGTCGTTTATAAAATCTAGCTCAAACTCACCAGGTATAATGGTGACATGTTTTTGTCGCGCTGAGTCTAGACTGACCTCACCATATATGATTTCTTCCTTATCGGGACTGGCCAGGCTTAGGATTTCCCCCGAGGCATCAACGATTTCACTCAGCCCGGCAAATGAGTAGCCTCTCTCACTGCCAACCCGGTTGCTTGATACCACATGAACCCTGTTCTCAAAAGCTCGGGCACTAATGACATGACTGTACTTTTCCCCGCGACCACGAGGGAAGTTGGTGGACAGGGCTAATACATCGGCTCCCAGTAAGGTCATAACCCTTGAGCTCTCGGGAAAGGCAATATCATAGCAAATCAGCAGACCTATGTTACCTATCGGGGTCTGATGTACCTGAAAAGGCCTATCGCCAATATCCACGAAGCGGTCAACTCCCAAAAAGGGAAGATGATTCTTTCTATACCCGGCGATAAGCCCCTGAGGTCCGACCAATGCCGCCGCATTAAATAATCTGTCGCCCTCCTTTTCCAGAAGACCAAAGATAACATAGGTTTTGAGTTCCTGGCAGAGGGAAGCGATTCTTTCAGTACTGGGTCCGGGTATGGTCTCGGCAAAGAACAGTGCCTCTCGGCGGCTGGAAAAGACGTAACCGGTCAGGCTACACTCAGGAAATACTATCAGGTCGGCCTGGTTATCGACTGCATTTACAGCTGCGCTGACCATACTTTCCAGATTCCCATTGACTTTCATTAGCTTGGGCTCCATTTGAACCGCGGCTATTTTTATCTTGTTTGACATAGAGCCTCCTTAAATACAAGACTATGCCACATAAATTTAACTGGTAGCGCATACCGGATTCGAACCGGTGATCTCCTCCTTGAGAGGGAGGTGTCCTAAACCCCTAGACGAATGCGCCACCTAAAAGTTCATTATAGCTTTAACCAAAGCTAAAAAGCAACCCAAACTTACTTTTTGCTGTGTTTGAGCTTGCGGAGTAGGCACTTAGCCGAAGGATATGGATTTCTCTTTGCTTACAGGGTAGCGCACTAGCATTTTGTCGCACTTTGTTCAAGTAGACCGTCATTTGCTGCCCCGGCAAGACAGCTACGGTAACTTTTTAACCATCCCCGCCAGCTGTTCCTTGGTGAACGCCCTGAGTGTAGTCGTCCTTACGTTGCCAAGTGAGCCTAGCCCGAGAAGGAAGGTCATCATGACTTCATCACTGGGACATTCACCGATGAGCACGTAGTCGTATTCCCCCATGACTGTGTAGAAGTCTATCAGCTTGCCTCCCATGGCTTCAGCGGTTTTGGCGCCTTGTTCAATCCGTTGGGGTGCACCCTTAATGTCCTTGCGCCCCTGGTCTGTCAATTTCATTAACATAATATAGGTCGGCATAAGGTTACCCTCCTTTCCAAAAATTTGCTAGCGCACTACCCTGTACGCTTTTCAATTATAGCAACGACCTAGAGGACTAGCAATACCGCTACATAGAAATAAAGGGTAAGATGCAAAGATAAGCCAGTAGAGGTAAAATAAGGATAAATAGCTCTACAGGCGACTAATGAAAGAGAGTGTGATATGACATCGCTGACATTCTATGGAGGCACCGGTGAGATTGGCGGTAACAAGATATTGCTTAGGGATGGGAGTACATCTATCTTCCTGGATTTTGGTAAGAACTTTGGGCGGGAAAGGCAATTCTATGACGAGCCGTATCTAAGCCCGCGGGAAGAAAAGCACCTCATTTATCTTGGCATACTGCCCAAAATAAGCGGGCTGTATAAAAGGGACGAGGGTGAGCCAGCCATAGATGCCATAGTCCTCAGCCACCCCCATGCTGACCACTGGGACTACATTCGGTATGTGAAAGACTCGGTGCCTCTATTTTGCGGTGAGACAGCCAAGACCATGATAGTCGCCAGAGAGTTAGCCAGCACCGGGCAGCGTACCGAGTATAGAATAGCCAGTCTCAGTTCAAGCCAAGGCGAGCAGGTATATAAAAAATTTCACACTTTCAGGACGGGAGACGTCTTAAATATCGGCTCAATAAAACTGGAGCCAATCCACGTTGACCATTCGGTTCCCGGGGCCTATGGGTTTATCATCTACACCTCAAACGGAGTAATTGCTTACACCGGGGATTTCAGGTTACACGGACCCCAAGCGGCGATGAGCCGGGAGTTCATAGACAGGGCAAAGCAGGTTCACCCCGAGGTATTGATTACTGAGGCAACCAATATCGTTGATGCCAAGATGGTCACCGAGAACGAGGTCGCCGAAAAAATAGGAGGTATAGTATCAACTACCCGGAGGCTTGCCCTGGCTGGCTTCTACCTCAATGATATGGATAGGCTGACCACATTCTGGCAAGCCGCCAAGGCCAATAACCGACAATTGGCGGTGTCCACCAAACAGGCGTGGCTGGTTCACAACCTCCGAGATGACAAACACCTCAACCTGTTGGGACTAGACGACCCCTGTATTCGTATATTTCAGAGGGAGAAGAAGAGACTATATGCGTGGGAGAATATCTTGATGGAGCACTACCCGGACAAGATTGTTAACGCCCCCTATGTCAACGCCCATCAAGATGAGCTTCTTCTGGCGGCGTCGTTTTGGGATATGAACGAGATGGTTGAGGTTCAACCTGAGCCGGGAAGCGTCTATATCCTGTCACAGAGTGAACCTTTCAATGAGGAGATGGAGATTGACTACAACAAGCTTCTCAACTGGCTGGAAATCTGCGGCTTACCCCTTTATCAGGTACATGCCTCGGGGCACATAAATCCCGACCAATTGAAATGGGCTATACAGGAAATAAATCCAGGAAGGTTATACCCCATCCACACCGAGCGACCTAAATTGCTAGCCGCCTATATCAGAGACTTAGACACTGAAGTAGTCTGTCCGGTAAATGGAGTGGAATATACAGTTCAGCTGGGGAAGAAGGATTCGAACCTTCCCTAACGGATCCAGAGTCCGCCGTCCTACCACTAGACTATTCCCCAGCGCACTCAAAATTATAGCATGTAGCTGTGCCTGTAGCAATAGCAGGAGCATTTGACAGGGCAGACCTGACTGTTTATGCTGAATTCTGGTTATTTAAGAAAGGAAGCATAGCTTTGGCTGAATTAGCTGTTTTGCAAGAAATTCTGGGGGTTTCCTTTAACGACCCCTCACTCCTAGAGCAAGCCCTGGTTCACAGCTCCTATATTAATGAGAACCCGGACCTGGCCCCAACCTCTAATGAGCGGCTTGAATTTCTGGGTGACGCCGTTTTAGGCTGGGTAGTGGCGGAAAAGCTATATCAAGACCTCCCTGCCTTCACCGAGGGTGAGATGACCAAGCTCCGCGCCACCCTGGTTCGTCGAGATGCCCTAGCCCGGGCGGCCAGAGCCATCGGACTTGGTGATTACCTCTATCTGGGGAAGGGGGAAGAGGCAAGTGGTGGACGGCGCAAGCCAGCCAACCTGGCTGGAGCCTTAGAAGCAGTGATAGCGGCTATTTTCCTTGACCAGGGCTCAGCTACCGCCAAGAATTTTATCCTGAGGTTACTTGATAAAGAACTACAGAAAGTAGTCAGTCAGGGTGCCGGAGCTGATTATAAATCACAACTTCAGGAACTTATCCAGGCCAGGGAGCAGCAGACGCCTGCCTACCACGTGATAGAAGCCACGGGACCGGACCATGACAGGAGATTCACGGTTGAGGTAAGAGCCGGTGATACTGTACTGGGCAGGGGCTCAGGCAAAAGTAAGAAAGAAGCCGAGACCGAAGCCGCTCGCTCAGCACTGGCAAGACTTTGAACTTTACACCACAGCCTGCCTTTGCTAAACTTCAATTAACAATACCTGTAGTCCAGCGTTTTAAATAGAGGTGTTACTATGGGGAGACGAGATTACCGACATAGAGAACCAAAAAAAACCAAAAAGGATGTCAGGAAAGTATCGGCTGATACCATCTTACCACCCCCGACCACAGTGGAAGTAATTAAAAAGGGAAAGAAGGAACCAAAGCCAGAGGAGTAAGACAAATAGCCGCTTACCAACAGCTTTACAACACAGGAGAGTTAAAGGACAGGGTTGAGAAAGCCAAATTAATACTGGAGGAGTGCCACCTGTGCCCCCGTCACTGTGGCGTTAATCGCCTGGCTGGTGACAGCGGGAAGTGCCATATTACCAGCCAGGTCATAATTTCTAGCTATGGACCTCACTTCGGGGAAGAGGCACCTCTGGTCGGTAGGCACGGCTCAGGAACGATTTTTTTCGCCTACTGTAATCTACGATGCGTCTTCTGCCAAAACTACACCATAAGCCAGCTAGGTGAAGGCAGCCCTGCTGACCGGGAAGAACTGGCCAAGATGATGCTCTCCCTCCAGGCAAGAGGTTGCCACAACATCAATCTGGTCAGTCCAACCCATGTCGTGCCTTATATCCTGGACGCCCTGGAGCTAGCAGTGAGTATGGGTCTCTATCTGCCCGTGGTATATAACAGCGGTGGCTATGACTCCGTGGAAACCCTGGAGCTGCTAGACGGGATTATTGACATCTATATGCCTGATATGAAGTATGCCAATGATAAAATTGCTGAGCAACTATCGGGGATAAAAGACTACCCCAGGGTAAATAAAGCAGCTATCAAGGAAATGCATCGCCAGGTAGGTGACCTTCAGATAGACGAGCAGGGTATAGCTCAACGTGGTCTTCTGGTGCGACACTTAGTATTGCCTAATAGGTTAGCCGGGACCAAAGAGATAGTAAGCTTTCTGGCTCAAGAGGTCTCCACCAATACCTACTTAAACATTATGGCTCAATATCACCCCTGTTATAAGGCTTTTGATATACCGCAATTAAGCCGTCCGGTAAGCAGACAGGAGTTTGATGAGGCTATTGACCTGGCTCACCGGCAAGGTCTAGACAGGCTGGATAGATATAAATTTTCGCTCCCATTAAGGCTCATCCCAGGGTAAAGGGACAACTAATGACTGACTTAGCCTCGGTTCGGGTAATAGTATATGGGTATGTTCAAGGCGTCTTCTTCCGTGACTTCACCTCCAGACGGGCTAGAGAGCTAGGCCTGACCGGCTATGTACGCAACCGGCGAGATATAGAAGCAGTAGAGGTACAAGCTGAGGGAGAAAGAAAGCAACTAGAAAAGCTAATTAACTATCTTGAGGTCGGACCGCCATCAGCAAAAGTAACCAGAGTAGTAACTGAGTGGTCAGAATATACCGGAAGTTACTCCGGCTTCGGAGTAAGGCTTTAGCTTGACATATCTGAGTTTGCGAAGTATTGTAAGTAATGGTATAATGCAAAGCTTCGGAACTATTCTTCAGTAACAACAAGCCTTTCTACTGACTTATGTTATTGGGGAAGGAGGAGGATTACAGAATGCCAAAGATTAATTTTCAGGGGCGAGAAGTTGATGCCACTGAGATAGAATTTCAAACACGCAAAGAGGACTGGAATGAATACCAGCTAATGGATGGGACTCTTATCAAAATGAAACTGGTGGTTAGTGAAATCTTCAGACTAGAGGGTGTGTTTGATAATGAGGGCAACCCTGCCTACCACATAAAGTCCACTAATTTACCGGTGGTAAAATCCCCTGATACTCTGAAAAGAAAGCCATAGACCAGAATAGAAGGGGGATAAATTTAATGACTATAGCCAATACTAGAGATACGCTGCAACAACCAACCTTTAAGGAAGATAAAGAATTACCATCTCCAATGAGCGCAGACAACTCGATAGGTTTTGACTCTTCAAACCAGTATGTTGATGGATGGATAGCTCTTATTAGAGAGGGGCTTTACGCAAACCCGTCAGTAGAGGATATCTTTGTCGACTTTGAAGATGATGACGTTGATGTATGGGTGGTAATCCCGGAACACGACCTTGCTATACTTCACCAAATAGCGGAGGCAGAAGGAGAACTATTTGATACACTTGTTTCTGGTGAAAGCCCTCCGTTTCTTATTGATTTCCATATTATTTATCGTCGTGGCCGTAATATAGAGGATTTAGCACCCACCAAAGCTATCAGGCTGCCAAAACAGGTGTAATAGGATGCCTAAAAAAGACGAGCACTTGAGTTGGGCTATACATGACCGAGATTTTTGGACAAGCATAGACCTAGATACCAGTCCTTATACAGATTGGGCACCTACCGGTATGTTTTATGAGGCACTGCATTGGGTTGAGGCGTTTCTGGCGACCAAGGGATATCATTGTGGCGACCACAAACAGAGGAAATTGGCTATGCGTCGTATCTACCGAACAGACTTGGTGACAATAGAAGCCGACTATAGCAACCTCAAGAAAATAAGCGAAAAAGCTAGGTATGACTGTCATAAACATACTGCCGACGAGATACGGCAGCTTATTCCTCTCGTGGACCACATAAAAAACCACATATCCCAATTATTCTAGACGATTGTGGCTAACTAGCTAGCTCACTCGACTCTGGGGTCTGCCTCAGACCATAGTATTGGTCACTTTCAAGAAGGCGGGATAAAACCTGGGCTGAAGTGCCAGAGGTCTCTGCGCCACACCAATCAGTTAACTGCCTCCCCATTTCCTCCACATCAAGGGGCTGGTTACCATTAGCCAGGAAAAGGCGAAATATAGTCTCTAAAATAGGTAACTTACCGGTAATAAAATCCGGGGTCTTGGAGCAGCAGTCTTTGATGGTAGTCAAAAGGTCTGCCGCCGAAATCTCCCCTTCCTTTAGCCGCTCACCACACTCAGGGCATAAGCAACCTTGAGCCAGAGCCAAAAATGAGCGATTGTTCTGACGATACCAATCTAAATCAATAAACCAGCGTGGTCTAATTTGGTCAGTAATTATATCTTGTTTATCCACAAAACTGCCTGCTTAAAAGTAGGGAAACAATTCCTATGTGATTAGCTTTGATTTGTTTTCACATTATGTTAAGTTTAAAGATTAGTTTCAAACACGGCCTTAGCTGTCCTAATCAAATTAAGATACCCGGTCTTAAGCCCCAGTGTCTCTGAAGCTTCACCATCTACCTGGAAAGGCTCACCGATAAACACCTTGCCACACTCCTCAACCTCACCCCGAGTGGGGTCATCCTGAGTAATGAACTTCTGGCGAGCTTCAATAATCCCCAGGTCGAAGGGTAAGGTGAAATAGAGGTCAGCTATCACATTATCTATTCCCAGCTCATACAAATCTCCCCAGCCCCCTCTGTCCCCACCTCCGTACTTGCTACTGGGCAGTAAGGTAAGTAGGTTCATCAGGCTAAGGCTACCCCTGCCCTGAGAGACCTTTAATGGAGCCACGGTTATCAAGTAGTCGCTGGACAGGATAACATTGGGCACCCAGAAGGTGGGTACAGCCAGGGGTTTAGGTAGAGGATTATCTACCTCTACCCAGATACAATCCTTTACATCCAGTGTTAATACCCGGGGGAAGTTGTAACCCAGGGCTTGATATATCGGCTGGATGGAACCACCGCCAGGGGTGCCTTCAAGCAGAATGATGTCGGCATCACTAACCCGTCTGATACCGTCTATTATCACCGACAGCATATCCCGGCTGGTAGTTACCGGATATGGCACCGGATAGGAGGCGCTGGGCTTAATCAAAACCCGCCGCGCCCTGGATACCACTGCCGGTGGTTCAAAAACAAACTCGGAAGCCTTGAATATCAGGTCTTACTCCTCCCTCCAATCTAACATCATCACCCGAACCTTATCCCCGGCCACCACCTCCGCCTTATCCTCAGGAATAATCATCAGCCCGTTGGCTGAGGTCATAGAGGTGAGAATCCCCGAACCCTGAGGACCGGTTAGTCGAGCCAAATATTGATTATCGCGCTTCTCAACTACAACCCGAGCGAGAAGGCGCCGTCGGTCCCTATTTACCACCGAATCTTGGACTACGGCTTCAATAGTCGGCTTGGTCAAATTCTTCTTACCCATCATTTTAAGCATAGCCGGGCGAACAAACAGCTCAAAGGTAACCATAGAGCTAACCGGGTTGCCGGGTAAACCAAGATGGGGTATGTTTCTGGCTATACCAGCCTTACCGACCCCTTTAATGATACCAAAGGCTAAAGGTTTCCCCGGCTTCATCCGAACTGTCCAGAAAGAAATCTCACCTTGTTTAGCCAAAACGTCCTTTACCACATCGTAATCCCCGGCAGAGACACCACCAGTGGTGATAAGCATATCAGCATCCAGCCCCTGACGGAGCCTGGTTACAACTGAATGTTCACTATCCCGGGCTATCCCCAGTATTTTCGGGATGCCACCGTAGCGCCGAACCAAGGCAGCCAGGCTATAGGTATTGCTGTTATATATCTTACCTGCCGGCAGGGGTTGGCTAATATCAACCAGCTCGTCTCCGGTGGCTAGAATAGCCACTATGGGGCGGCGAATAACCCTCACCGTAGTCCGCCCTAAGGAAGCCAAAACACCAATTTCCGAGGGTCTGAGCACCGCCCCTTGGCTTAATACTATTGACCCCCGGGCAATATCTTCACCTGCCCGGCGAATATTCAAACCAGCCTCAGCTTCACGTAAGATGCCTATCTCAGTAGAAACCCCCTGGCGCTGGGTTTCGTCGGTATCCTCAAATATGACGACACTATCGGCACCCTCTGGTATTGGTGCCCCGGTCATAATACGCACCGCAGTGCCCGGTTCTACTTCGCACCCAGCCATAGAGCCGGCAGCGACGGTATCAATAACCCGCAGAAATCGAGGCGACTGTTGACTGGCACCCCGAGTATCCCCAGATTGAACAGCATAGCCATCCATAGCCGAATTATCCAGTGGAGGAACATTAAGGCTGGAATATACATCCTCAGCCAGAACCTGCCCCAGACACTCCAGAATAGGACGCTCTTCAGCCTCTAGAACGTGGACATAATTAAGGATTTTGTCTAACGCCTGCTCAACGCTTATCATGGCTCATATTTCCTCTTATTATGAGGTTATTTTATTATGAAATTATTAATTATTTTAACCCCATCCCCTTTAAGCACCCAGAAAAATCTTCGATTTTCCTAGGAACCCGCTTTAATTCTTTTTTAGTAACCCTATCCCCTTTATCCCCTTCCCCTTGATAATTAGAAGGGGAAATTAATTTCTTTAGAGGGGCGAAGCCCCTCTAAAACTCCCCCTGGCCACTACTTCAGACTAAGACTATAATTCTTATCAACCTACCCTCTTTGTCCCCCCTATGGGCTTCGCCCTTTGGGGAAGAGCCCCTCTCAAACTTTCCTTGATAAACAGCGTTTCATTATTCCTCTTGCTTTCTCTAAATCAGCCTGGCTATTAATATTGAAGAAGCTCAAGTGTTTAGGGTCAAACCTATTAATCTCCTCAGCGTCTACATACCTGACCTTAACCAAGGTAAAAAGTTGTCTCACGCCCAGATTACCCTGTTTAAGCAGGGATTCAATAGGAGCTAAGCAACCCTGGGAATAAACAGCGTGAAGCGGTTCAACCATATCCCCCAATCGGGGAACTACCAGGTCAAAGCCAGCCGAAATTCGGAGCATATAATGCAGCAAGGCCTGGTTCAAAAAGGGCATGTCGCAAGCGACGACAAGGTTATAGAATGAATCCGATGCTTTTAAGCCGGTATAAATACCACCCAAGGGACCTTTATTGACATAAATATCGGTTACTACTCTTAACCTGGGATAACCACCAACCTGGAGATAAGATTGATTGGGAGCAGTAACGATAATAATGTCACTATTAAAGAAATCGAGATAAGATATCACCCGCTCAAGCAAACTTCTGTTGCCAATAGTTTCTAACGCCTTATCCTGCCCTAAGCGCAAGCCCTTGCCACCAGCAAGAACGATACAACCTACAGCCAACTTATATTCTTCCCAGCTACTCCTCTCACCTCACCTCCCATACTATTTTACCACAAGTTAGCAACCTCTGAAAGGGGGGGTATAAGGCAGGTTTTAGGACTTATACTTACTACAGGGCAGGTTTTAAAACTACGACCTTGGTGCTTGGCGGCAATTCCCCGGCTTTGAATTCTACCTGGCTAGCATCCAACCGGCTTACTTCCTTCTTGCCTCGGAGGAATTCTTCAACCCCGGCTATAGGATAATCACACTTATCAGTTTTGAAGTGCATCGGTATAATTACCTTGGGCTTAAGCCTATCGCCAAGCTGAGTGGCTACCTTAGCATCAATGGTGTAAAAACCGCCCACGGGAATAAGCAGTACATCTACTTTACCTAACTCAGCCAGTTGACTATCACTGAGCTGGTGACCCAGGTCACCAAGATGGCAGACCCTTATGCCGTCAACTTCAAAGCAGATGATGGTATTTTTACCCCTCTTCCCCCCACCAGCATCATCATGGTAGGTTGGGATACCATTAAACTTTATCCCTTTAACCTCTACTGCCCCTCTGACTACCTTGGGGTTACCCTGAACAGCAGCTACATTGTTATGGTCAGCATGGTCATGGCTTACGGTAACAATATCAGCCGATTCTTTTATCTGACCATAGCTCAAGTCGCCACCGGTTTCATAGGGGTCGGTGATTATCTTTGTTCCGGTGTCTGAGGTAATGACAAAGGATGAATGTCCCAGCCATTTAATCTTCATCGTCTAAACCCCTCCTTTACTATAATTCTTATCAACCTCACCCCCTTTATGCACCCTAAAAAATCTTTGATTTTTCAGGGAACCCGCTTTATCCCCCTCTCCTTAAAAGGAGAGGGGGAATGGGTGATATAAGAGAGGCTTCGCCTCTCTTTAACTCTCCTTAGAAGGGGAAACTAGTTTTTAGAGAGAGGCTTTTTACCCCACATTTCGCCCCTCTTAAACTCCCCTTGGTCACTACTTCAGAGTAAGGAGAGGGGGAATGGGTGATATAAGAGAGGCTCCGCCTCTATTTAACTCTCGTAATAATTATTTAGCCAGAGACAGGACTAGGTTGACCAGGGTGCGAACTGGCACGCCGGTAGCCCCTTTAACCAGATAGGCTTGCTCCTTTTCGCTTAGATTGGTGCCAGCAATATCCAGGTGGACCCAGGGAGTGTCACCAACAAATTCAGCCAGAAACTGAGCGGCAGTAATAGCCCCAGCGTATTTACCACCGACATTCTTAATATCGGCGACATTGCTCTTATTTTGTTCTTTATACTGCTCATACATCGGCATCTGCCAGATAAGCTCTCCGGCTTCAGCGCCAGCGGCAATTACCTTGTCCACCAGCTCCTGATTATTGCCAAAAGCACCACTACACATATTACCCAGGGCTACCCGGCAGGCTCCGGTTAGAGTAGCCACATCAATTATAAACTTAGGCTCAGACTTTTTGGCATAACCCAAGGCATCGGCTAAAATAAGCCGTCCCTCAGCATCGGTGGAGATAATCTCAATGGTCTTACCATCAATAGCGGTTAGAATATCACCTGGTTTCAGAGCGCTATCGCTGGGCAGGTTTTCCGTGGCCGGGATTAGAGCCATAACGTTAATCTTGGGCTTAAGTTGAGCAATGGCACTCATCGCCGCCATAATGGCCGCCCCTCCAGCCATATCCCCCTTCATCTCATCCATCTTCTCTGACGGCTTTATCGAGATACCTCCGGAATCAAAGGTTACCCCCTTACCGACCAAGGCGACATCGGTTTCGGTAGAATCACCGCCCCGGTAGTGGAGGACAATAAATTTAGGCGGTTGCCGACTTCCCTGAGCTACGCCTAACAGCGCCCCCATGCCTAACTCCTGCATCTGCTCACGCTCAAGAAGACTGAGTTCCAGCCCATAACTCTCAGCCAGCCTGGCAGCTGTCTCAGCCATATGAGTGGGTGTCATATAGTTGGCTGGTTCGTTGACCATATCACGAGCCAGATTGGTTGCCTCAGCTAACACCCTCCCCTTATTGCAGCCTTGTTCTAACCCGGGAAGTTGAGTTTTATCACCGGCTACTATAGTAAGTTGTTTAATCTCACCATACTCAGCTTCCCTGGTTATATGCCTCCGAAATGAATAGGTACCAAGCAAGGCACCCTCAGTTACGGCTTGAGCCGCCCCCTCCGGACTGATACCAGCTATGCCTGCTCCCTGAGCAATAGTGGCGATACTATCTACACCCTTCTGCCTAAGCAGTCGGCATGTCTCAGCTACGGCTCCACGAACCTTATCCCGGGATAGCTCCGGTTGTTTACCTAAACCGGTGACTACTACCCGAGCTGCTGGTAGCTTACCCAGACTATGAATAACGGTAATCTCATTAAGTTTACCCTTAATCTCGCCCTGAGCCACAAGCTGAGAGATAGCTCCAGCCAAAGCCCCATCTATACTAGCCGTACCGCCGTCAAGGCGCTCCATACCCTCAAAGAAGTTGACTATGATAGCGCCAGCTTTAATCTGGGCGATATTACCAACTATGACCTTAATCTCCACCTTAAATCTCCTTTCACCGACTGATTAACTATACTCTGGCTACCTACTTATTCCTGACTAGATTGTTTAACCACCCCACCCCCTTTAGATATTTATCAACCTACCCCCTTTAATTCTTCTTTAGTAACCCTATCCCCTTTATCCCCTTCCCCTTAACAAGGGGAAGGGGAAATTAGTTTCTTTAGAGGGGCTTCGCCCCTCTAAAACTCCCCTTTGCCACTACTTCAGAGTGAGGGGGAGGACGGTTTTTGGAGGGGCTTTTTACCCCGTATTCGCCCCTTCAAGCTTCCCCTTATAAACAATCTCTAAAATCTAGCGCCTCACCTCCCTCATAATTTTATCAAGGACCGGGGTAATATCTCGGGAGGTATCCACCACATAGTGGTTACGACGGATACCCTGAACCGACGGCTTCATCCGCCGATATACTGCCCAGTCGGCGTCTGATTTACTCCCTGAATTTTCCTGCCTAGTTTTAAGCCGGTCATAGACTACCTCAGGTGGTGCCTCAACACGCACCAAGACTAGCTTGACGTCTAAACGGTCGGCAATACTATAAAGATGCTCACGATGCCCCTCTGACAGATTGGTAGCATCAAAAATAAGGGAGATTCCCTGCTTCAGTAATCTCTCAATGAGAAGGTGACATGCCCGAAAGAGGCGCGAACTCTCCGGCGAGCTATAAGTTGGCGATAAGAAAAGGCCCTTGCGTAAGGCATCACTTTCCAGAATAATAACCGGTAGCCGCTCGGCTAATTGGTGACAAAAGTAAGATTTTCCTGTCCCAGGTAAGCCGCTGACGACAATAAAGGCAGGCTCGGCAACCGGCTCAGGGAGTTGCCCCAGGTTCCCAATCAGCCGCTGGACATCAGCAACAAGCTGGGGATGTTCCCCATTCTTTGAGTATAAAATATTTCTTTCCATTTCACTGTAGTCTGGGGAAATAATCTAACTAATTATTAAAATTGGGCTCGAGGTTACCTCCAATCTCCGCTGTAAAAAGCAATTCCCACCAGTCCCGGGCCAATGTGCGCCCCCATTACCGGGGTAAATTCAGTAATAAATAGCTCAACGCAGTCAAACTGGGAAGAAATCCGGTTTCTGAGCACTATTGCCTCATTCAAGGCATCAGCATGCATCACGGCTACATGAAGCGGCTGTCCCTTAACTACTTTCTGCCCCATTAGCTTTATTATGCGTTTTATGGCACCGAGAGTAGTCCGGGCATTGGTAACGGGACGAGCATCGCCCTCATTAAGGGTAAAAATAGGCTTAATCCGAAGTAGCGAGCTAGCCAGGGCAGCTGCCTTCGGCACATGACCGCCTTTAACCAAATAGTGAAGGGTATCCACCATAGCCAGTAAACTTACCTGTCGCGCCACGCTCTTAGCCGTTTCCACCACCCTGGTCAGGCTTTGACCTGAGGTAGCCGCCTTGGCAGCGGCGAGGACAACCAATCCCTGGGCAGCCGCCGCCGTGCCACAGTCAAGAACCTCAATAACTACATCGGGGAGAGCCGTCTTGGCTATCTCCATAGCTACCCGTGCCGAGTTAAATTGCCCGCTGAACCTGGATGAGTGGGTGATACAGAGAATATTAGCCGCTCTCAGGCTGGCTCTACGATAAGCCTCAAGGTGAGTCCCCGGTGATGAGTGGGCGGTGGTGGGAAGCTCTTTTGCCTGCCGGATAAGGGTATAAAACTCGGTAGGGCTTATATCTATTCCATCCCGATAGGTCTTATCGCCCAAAATAACATTCATTGGCACCAATTCAATGCCATACTTCTCTGTCAGCTCCTTGGGAATGCAGGCACTACTATCGGTAACAATAGCCACTCTCTGAGCCATAGAAACCTAGCTGTCTCCTCTATATTGGAGCTTGAATAAGTATAGCAGATTTTTACTCCCTTTGCCTAGCGAGCTGGATTGAACCCTACCTGAATTGATATACTCCACCCCCTCAGAGTATAATAGCAAGCGAATTCGTCTCCCCCTTATATTAGAGGAGAGAATATTATAACAGTGAGTCCAGTTAAAGAAGCGGTAGATATTATACAAGAGGAAGGTGGCGAAATCCTCAAATTATGTTATCAATGTGGCCTTTGCACGACTAGTTGCCCCTGGAACCTGGTGAGGAGTTTTATTGTCCGCCGAATAATGCACCAGGGGCAATTAGGTTTAATTGACTTTGAAGATGAAGAGGTGTGGTTATGTGCTACCTGTGGCGCCTGTGTTCAGCAGTGTCCCCGCGGTGTGGAAATAATAGATATTATGCGGGCTTTGCGCCGGGTGGTGGTGGAGGTGGGTATCGCCAAGGTGCCTGACTCGCTCCGGATTACAGTTAAAAACATTGCCGGCTTAGGTAATCCATTGGGAGAGCCGGTGGAGAACCGCGCCAATTGGGCCAAAGGGCTTGGGGTGAAGACCTATACCCAAGGAACTGAGCTATTGTATTTCCCCTGCTGTATTCCCGCCTACGACCCCAAGATTCAACGGGTGGCCCAAGCTACCGCCAATATCCTGAACAAAGCCGGGGTGGATTTTGGCATCTTAGGTAGCAAGGAAAGCTGCTGTGGGGAGAGTATTCGCAAAGCAGGTAATGAGGGGCTGTTCCAAAGTCTAGCCCAGAGTAATATTAGTGCTTTTGCCAAGGCTGGGGTTAACAAGGTTGTTACCACTTCTCCTCACTGCTATCACACCTTCAAGAATGAGTATCCCAAGTTTGGGGCTGATTTTGAGGTGGTTCATTTTTCTCAATATTTAGCCGAGCTTATTAAACAAGGGAGGTTAAACTTCACCAAAGAAATAAATAAAAGGGTCACTTATCACGACCCCTGTTATCTAGGACGCCATAACAATATTTATGATGAGCCTAGGCAAATTCTAAACAGCATTCCCGGCTTAGAACTGGTTGAGATGCGAGATTACCGGGAAAACAGCCTGTGCTGTGGCGGTGGTGGGGGGAGGATTTGGATGGCAACTAAAAAGGGGGAAAGATTTGCTGACCTGAGGCTAGAGCAGGCTATTGACGCCGGAGCCAGCATATTAGCCGTGGCCTGTCCCTATTGTCTGTGCAACTTTGAAGATAGTGTATTAACCCTGGATAAGAGTGAGAGCATTGAGATTAGGGACATCGCCGAATTGGTTCAGGAGGCGATTTAACTGTGGGAAGTGAACCCAGAATTGGTGTATATATCTGTCATTGTGGCAGCAACATTGCGGGCACGGTTGATGTCAAGGAAGTTGCCGAGTTTGCCCGGGGCTTGGAGTCGGTGGTAGTGGCTCGCGACTATATTTTTATGTGTTCTGACCCGGGTCAGGAAGTTATCAGGAAAGATATCAGGGATTTGGGGCTTAATCGGGTAGTGGTGGCTGCCTGCTCACCGCAGATGCATGAGCCAACCTTCCGCCGTGTTTGTCAGGAGGCAGGGCTAAATCCGTATTTGTTTGAGATGGCTAATATCCGTGAGCACTGCTCGTGGGTGACCGAGGATAAGCCGAAGGCTACGGAGAAAGCCAAGGCACTGGTAAGCGCAGCAGTAAAGCGGGTTTACTACCACCAGCCCCTGGTAGCCAGGGAGGTTCCATTTAATCCTAATACTCTGATAGTAGGCGGCGGTATTGCTGGCATTCAGGCCAGCCTGGAGATTGCCGATTCCGAACACAAGGTCTATCTGGTGGAGAGGACTCCCAGTATTGGCGGGCATATGATTCAATTCGATAAAACATTCCCCACCCTGGACTGCTCAGCCTGTATTCTCACGCCGAAGATGACGCAGGTAGGTTCTCATCCCCATATTGAGCTGATGACCTATAGTGAGGTAGAAGAGATTTCGGGCTTTATCGGTAATTTCAAGGTTAAAATCAGAAAAAAGGCGAGGTATGTTGACGAGGATAAGTGCACCGGCTGTGGCTTATGCCAGGAAAAGTGCCCGTGGAAAGCAGATAGCGAGTTTGATGCCGGTATGGGCCAGAGGAAGGCTATTTATATTCCATTTGAACAGGCGGTGCCTAACATACCGGTCATTGACCGGGAGCACTGTGTCTATTTTCTAAAGGGCACCTGTCGCCTCTGCGAGAAGGTCTGTGAAACCAAGGCTATTGATTTTGAACAGGAAGATAAACTTGTTGAGGTCGAGGTCGGCTCAATAATCTTAGCCACCGGTTTTAACCTATGGGACCCCAGCCCTATTTACCATTATGGCTATAAGCGGCGGGATAATGTTATCACCAGCCTTGAATTTGAGAGGCTGGTCAATTCATCGGGGCCAACCGGGGGCAATATAGTGCTTAAAGACGGCTCCACTCCCCAGAGTATGGCTATTATCCACTGTGTCGGTAGCCGGGATAAAAACTATCATGAGTATTGTTCCCGGGTGTGCTGTATGTATGGTCTTAAGTATGCCCACCTGATAAAGGAAAAGACCCAGGCTGAGGTATACCAATTCTATATAGATATGCGCTGCTTTGGCAAGGGCTATGAGGAATTCTATGAGCGTGTTTCGGAGGAAGGGGTTAATTTTATACGGGGGAAGGTGGGCGAAATCACTGACCGGGCTATAAGTGAGGAGGAGAAGGGGAAATTAGTGGTCGTGGCTGAGGATACCTTGCTGGGCGGCATAATAAGGGTGCCGGTAGACCTGGCTATCCTCTGTCCAGCTATGGAGCCGCAGCCCGATGCCGAGGCTGTTGCCCGGTTGTTCAACATTAGCCGAAGTGCTGATGGCTTTTTCCTGGAAAAGCACCCCAAGCTAGACCCGGTGGCGACGACCACTGATGGCATCTTTATTGTCGGTTGCTGTCAGGGTCCCAAGGATATTCCTGATAGTGTAGCTCAGGCTTCAGCGGCGGCGGCCCGGGTTCTGGCTATGATTAGTAAGGGAAGGGTTGAGATTGAAGCCGCAACCGCCGTTATTGATGAAGGAATCTGCTCCGGCTGTCAGATTTGTAACCTGCTTTGCCCTTATAGTGCTATCTCCTTTGATGAGGAGAAAGAGGTGTGTCGGGTCAATGATGCTCTATGTAAAGGCTGTGGTGCCTGCGTCGGCGGTTGCCCTAGTGATGCTATAAGCCTTAATCATTTCAATAATGAGCAAATCCTGGCTGAAATGGAAGGCATGCTGGTATAGCCTTTTCCTTAATACTCGCTGGAGATAAAATTCCTAATCTAAGTGATTGTTTTATGCATTTATTACTTAATCAACCCACCCCATCGCACTTTTCTTGATAAGGGAAGGGGGAGTGTAGGTAAGAGAGGGGCGAAGCCCCTCTCTAAAATCTCTTCCCCCTCATGATAGGAATATATATCCATATCATGGAGAGTCAAAGGGAGGCGAAGCCTCCCTTATACAATTGATTCCCCTTCCCCTTATCAAGGGGAAGGGGAAAAAGGGGATAGGGTTACCCATAAAAATCTAAGGGGGTGAGGTTGCTAAAGAATCTCTAATACTCGCTGGAGATGAATTGCTTAATCTGGGCATAGGTGAATACCGGCCCATCGCGGCAGACATAGAGATTACCAATATTACATCGCCCACACTTACCTATACCGCACTTCATCCTTTTTTCCAGAGTGGTTAACATTTGCTCCGGGGCGAAGCCTAATTTTTCCAAAACGGGGAAGGTAAATCGTATCATAATTGGTGGCCCGCAAACGATAGCTACCGCATTTTTGGCTGAGGGAGCCACCTGCTCCAATATGGCAGGGACAACGCCCACTCTCCCTATCCAGCTTTCATCGCCCTCGTCAACAGTAGTTACCATATCTAGCGTTTTATCCTTGTTCCATGACTCCAGGTCATACTTCAAGCACAAGTCGGCGGGAGTGCGAACTCCGTAGATTATATCTATATTTTCATATTTATCTCTATTGTCGATGACATTCCAGATTAGAGACCTGAGAGGAGATAAACCAATGCCGCCGGCAATAAAAACGAGATTCTTACCCGACAAGAGGTCGAGGGGAAAGCCATTGCCATAGGGACCTCTGAAACCAACCTCAGCATTAACCCCGAGCCGGTGCAGAGCATTGGTTACCCGCCCCACCCGGCGAACGGTAATCTCTAAATGGTCGCTTCTAGTTGGGCTGGAGCTAATAACGAAGGGGGCTTCACCGATACCAAAAACAGAGAATAAAGCGAATTGCCCTGAGTTAAAGGTGAATTCTCCCTGTAGTTTGTCATCCTTAAAGTTGAGGTGAAAGGTTTTGGTATCACCGGTTTCATCAACTATCTTTTTTATCACGGCGAGGTGAGGCAGGTAGACATTGCCTTGGGCAAGAAACCTTGAGCGGTGGCTAATATCGGTAGCAGTCATCTTTCACTTCCCCATTTAAGCCCGGACTTTAGCCGGCAAGTTAGCCAGGGCTTGGGTAATATCCCAGTTCACCGGGCATAGGCGAATACACCTTCCGCAGCCAGTACAGGCAACAACCTTGAAGTCTATGGGGTAGAATTCATATTTATGGCATACCTTCTGCCTCACCCGCCGCCACTTCTCCAGTCTGGGATTTTCCATTGGCATCTTAGTATAAAGGGGGAAGGCGCAGCTATCCCAGCTCCTGAACCTTTCCCCCCGGTTTTTAACCAATTCATCATTAATGTCAAAGCAATAACAGGTGGGACAAAAGAAGGTACAGATACCGCAACTTATACACTTGGCGGCTATTTTCTCCCAGTAGTCCTGATTGTCAAAGTTAACCAGCAGCTTCTGTCCGATGTCTGTGGTATCAAGTTGTCTGGTTACTTTGTTGTAGGCTGCCTCTCTGGCTGCCTGGGCTCTGGCTTCATCGGCTTCAGTCGCCTCTTCGGCTAGGCTGATGTTAGCCATTAGCTCCTTACCTTTATCAGTAATCTCTTCAACCAGGAATCGAGCCCCGATGTCGGTAAGCATCAGGTCAACATCGGTTGAATCAGTCGGGCTACTGCCCAGTGAAGTACAGAAGCAGCTATCATAGGGATTAGTGCACCCCAGCCCGACTAGTATCGTGTTACTTCTTTTAGACAGATAGTAAGGGTCTTCGTATATGTCCTTAAATGTCATATCCAGTATAGCCAGGGCTTTAGCATCACAGGGTCGAATACCAAAAATTAGTTGCTGGTGTCCGTCTGATGGTGGTAGTTCTATATGGTAGCCTTCCCCATCTTTGTGGAAGCTGAACATTTCTTCCACAGGAGGCAGGAGGTTAGCCTTGGGCGGTATTACTGTATTCCGATACCAGTCCATAAAACTGGTATCGGTGCCATCCCAACTAGCCAGCCTGGCCACTCCCGTGGCTAGCGAGGGCACCAATACCGCAAATTCCTGGCGCCACTGGTTGAGGAGTTGGGCTATATCCTTTTTGTTTACTGTTTTATTGGTCACCTTTTTACCTGATGAAGTCCTCGGCATCCGTAGCCTCATAGGCGGCGAGTAATGGCGGAGCCTCTTTATCCATTCCTGCCTGATAGTGGAACAACTCATCTACTAGGTCATACATTTCTCGGGTCAGGCTTCTCAATGGGATATTCACCGGGCACGCCCGCTCGCATTCACCGCAGTCAGTACACCTTCCCGCCACATGGATATTTCTGACTACCTGAAACATCAGGCTGTCCTGCCACCGTGGCACCGGTAGTATCCATTGTGGCTCAGACTCCTCAACAAAACATCGCTGGCAAAAGCAAGCCGGGCATACATTCCGGCAAGCATAGCACAGGACACAGCGGTCAAATTCGCTGGCCCAGAACTGCCACCTCGGCTCCGGCGCCATCCCCTTTAGCTTGTCCAGCTTCTCCTGACTGGCTGCCTTATCACTAACCAGGGGACTGGACACATCAAGCAGGACATCATATTCTTTGGGAGTGGGGAAGTCACAGCCAAGACAATTGTCAAAAAGGACTTCGGTGGCGGGGAATTCTCTCCCATTTCCGTCAACCGTTATCACCACTCTATCCCCATTCCGGGTAATATCATCCAGCTCATCCCTATCCTTACCGGCTAATCGTTCCACTTTGCTCAGGTCAATGATTCCCGGGCAAGGGACACCCAGAATTACGACATCCTCTCTGGCTACTTGCTTGTCCTGTATCAGGCTGACAATGGAGCGACTATCACACCCCTTGGCGACAATACCAACCCGTCCTTTGACCTCAGTCAGGTAGACACTGAGATTATTGACGATAAAGGGGTTAATTACCAAGCGGTCAATATCGGCTATATTGTTGGTTATTAACGGGGTAGTGGTAAATTTTAGACTGCCGACTTCAAAGCCAATTATATAGTCAACCCTGCCTTGCTCGAGCAGGGCTCTAGCCTCGCTTTGTAGTTTTTGTTCTATGTTCCCGTCTTTCATCGGCAAACAATTTGTTGGGTCCAACCTCCTTTAACCCTTCGGTCACCGCAGTAACGACCTCAGCGAATTTTCCCCCTTCCGAAGCTGAAACCCAACTAGCCTGAATCCGCTGGGGGTCAATGCCCATATATTCGAGGAACTTCTTGGTGATAGCCATCCTCCTTCGGGCATAGTAATTCCCGGTTTGATAGTGACAATCACCAGGGTAGCAGCCCGAAACTAGCACACCATCAAAACCTAAACGCAGAGCCTTAAGGATAAAGAGGGGGTCAACTCTTCCCGAACACGGGACCATTATCACCCTTATGTTGGCAGGATACTTCTTGCGGCTGGTTCCGGCTAAATCAGCCCCGGCATAGCTGCACCACCTACATAGGAAACCGACTAATCTAGGCTCCCAGTCTAAGTCTTGTTTCATCTAGTCTCCTCAGCGGTAAGGCGGGTAATTATATCATAGCTGGTAGAGCACCATCAAGGCTGGAGGCAGGGTAAGGGCGGCTACAATAATTGCCTTCAACCTGCCTTCTGCTTTGCCATCCTTGATAAACATACATGATAAGGGTTATCATTTTAAATAAATAAAAAGGGGCTAATTCAACTGGGAGAACAGAACTTAGATACCCTGGCTGAGAGAGTAGCTCAGCTAATTGTGAATGCCAAAAGGGTGGTCGTCTTCACCGGGGCTGGGATTAGTACTGAATCGGGTATTCCTGATTTTCGCAGCCCGGGTGGAATCTGGGAGAGGTTTGACCCCGAGGACTTCACCTATCAGAGGCTTATGAAGAGCCCCGAATCCAGGAAAAAGTGGTGGCGGGTATTTCAGGAAAGGGGATTAACCACTGAGGCTGAGCCCAATCCAGCCCACCTGGCTATCGCTGAGCTGGATAGGCTGGGTAAGCTTGATTGTGTCATTACTCAAAATATAGATAGCCTCCACCAGAAGGCAGGGCTGACCGATGACAAGGTGTTTGAACTCCATGGCAATATGCGGTGGGTAGTTTGTTTGAACTGTGGTAAGCGTTACCCGGTGGAGCAAATTAAAGCCAGGCTGGATGAGGGCGAGGAAATCCCAGATTGTGAGGCTTGCCATGGTATCCTGAAACCAAATATGGTTCTCTTTGGTGAGATGCTACCGGAGCCGGTGCTCAAGGAAGCAACCCAGCGCTCGGAGAGGGCTGACCTATTTATCGTAATTGGCTCGACTTTGATTGTTTACCCTGCCGCCTATATGCCTGTCTATGCCCTTGATGCCAGAGCCAAATTAGTTATCATCAATCTCAGCCCCACCCCTGTGGACAACCAAGCCACCGTCCTGATTAGGGCTAAGGCCGGGGAAGCAATGTCCAAAGTAATACAGCAGGTAAGAGAAAAGGTCAGAGCCGTTTAGCGCACCCGGGTAATAGCGACATAAACACCCAGAGCCACGGCTAACAAATCAATAACCAAGCCCATGATGCCGAACTGCACAAAATGGAGCCCCCAGGGGGGAAATATACTAATTACGTAGCTTATTACCACAGCAATGCCGGCAATAAGGGCTAAGCCTCGGCCGCGCTTACGGTTAACCGAAATGCTAATCAACTCACCAATGGCAAAACCAAAACCAGCCGCCAGCAGGAAATTAAGGTAAAGTGAGGGTATCACCCCCCTAATTGCCCACCAAGCGACAGCACAGGCAAAAGCCATACCTACCGCGGTGGCTATAGCTCTGAGATAGTATTGGGTGGTAATGCGAAAGGTGGGCAGCTTATATAGCCGAGCACAATCGGGGCATCGGGCTCCAACCGGTGTCTGCACCAGGCACTTAGGGCATATCGGCGTACCACACTTACCACATCTCAGGTCAGTTTCAACATTAGGGTGATAGGTACATCTCATTTTATTTAAGCAGTAGCTATTTTTACTAATCAAGAAGGGAGGGGTTGGCTAACTTCAGCGCTCTCTGCTCAGCCAGAGCTATAAGCCGCTCCGCCGCCTCTATTGGCACATCACTACCACCAATCTTAGTCTCCGTGCTAGGGTCTAGACCATGGTAATCACTACCACCGGTAGTAATGAGATTGTGCCTATCGGCTAAGCTAACCAGCCGACTTACTTCGTTAGCAGTATAACCATTATAATAGGCTTCAATGCCTACCAGACCAACCGCCTTGAGCTCAATAACCATCGTCTCCAGGTCATCAATAGTTAGTGGGTGTGCCAGCACTGGTAATCCGTTAACCCGCTGTATTAGTTCCACCACCCGTATGGGAGTCATCTTTTGCCACTTAACATGGGCAGGGCCGTCCCGACCTAAATATTTAGTAAATGCCTCCTTAATTGAGGCGACATAACCCTGGTCCAACATAGCTTGAGCAATATGAGGGCGACCAATAGAACCATCGCCAGCTATTTCCTGGACTTGCTGCCACTCAATATGGATACCCAATTCCTTCAGTTTAGCAATCGTCCTTCGAGCCCGGTCTTGCCGAGAATTACGCATTTTGCCCAGTCTAAGCTTCAGTTCGTGTTTGGTATAATCAATAAAGTAGCCCAGAACATGAACTTCACCCCGAGGGACGTCAGTGCTAATTTCAATGCCGGGTATCACTCTCAGCCCGGGGAAAGCCCTAGCCGTGGCTAAGGCGGGAGCAATGCCATCTACAGTGTCATGGTCGGTAAGGGCGATAATGGTTAACCCACGCTCGGCTGATTTGCGGACGACCTCCTCGGGGCTGAGTCGACCATCAGAGGCGGTGGAGTGTATATGGAGGTCTACCCCGGACACTATGGCTCCACCTCGTGATAGATTCGGTCGATGCTTATCGCCCGGCCACTGTTGTCATCCACCCTAACCAGCACAGCGTTAAATAGTGTTTTGCCTTTACCTACCGATAAATGATGGGGCATCATAGTCAGAAAACGGCGGATTACCGCCTCGGCATCATCACCTATAACTGAATCAACAGGTCCAGTCATGCCAATATCGGTAACATAGGCGGTACCCTGAGGCAGTAACTGGGCATCAATGGTGCCCACATGAGTATGAGTGCCGAGCACAGCACTGACTCGACCGTCTAGGTATCGCCCCATGGCCATTTTCTCCGATGTTGCCTCAGCATGGAAATCAACAATAATAACTGGTGGCTTGGGTTTAAGCTCGGCTAATAGTTTGTCCATAGCTCTAAAGGGGCAATCGAAATTACCGATAAAGGTTCTGCCCATTAAATTCACCACCAGAGCCTGACCACTTAATAGATAGCCCCTACCGGGCACGCCCGGGGGATAATTTAATGGACGCAGAATAGGCATCTCACTATCAAGGTAGGGAATAATCTCCTTCTGCGCCCATATATGGTTACCCGAGGTCAACACATCAACACCAGCATCAAATAGCGCCTTAGCTGTAGTTGAAGTTAGACCCAAACCGCCGGCAACATTCTCAGCGTTAGCAATAACCAAATCTAACCCATGTTGCTGACGAAGGCCTGGTAAAAGGGCGCCTACCGCCCTCCTGCCAGGCCTGCCAATTACATCACCAACCACCAGTACTAACACTAGCTCTTCCTACTTAGCATAGTCTATAGCTCTTGTCTCCCTGAGCACGGTAACCTTTATCTGCCCCGGATAGTTCAGGCTTTCCTCAATCTTCTTAACAATGTCCCGAGCCAGCCTCATAGCTCCCAAATCATCAATCTCTTCTGGCTTGACTAAGATACGGATTTCACGACCGGCTTGGATAGCATAGGACTTCTCCACTCCCTTGAAGCTACTGGCTATATCTTCGAGGTCCTTTAGCCGTTTCAGGTAACTCTCTAACAACTCACGCCTGGCTCCGGGTCTGGCACCACTGATAGCATCAGCCGCTGAGATGATAAAGCCCCAAACGCCGACAGTATCAGTTTCACCGTGGTGCTCAGCGACACCCTGAACCACCTCAGGGGATTTATCCCATTGCTTAACCAAGTCAGCCCCGATAACGGCGTGACTGCCTTCTACCTCGCGGTCAACTGCCTTACCAATGTCATGAAGCAGTCCAGCTTTCTTGGCCAGGGCAACATTGGCCCCCAGCTCGGAAGCAATCATACCAGCTAGATAGGCAACCTCAATACTATGGGTTAAGACATTTTGTCCGTAGCTAGTGCGAAACTTAAGGCGACCAAGCAATTTAATTAACTCAGGGTGCAATCCATGCACCCCCACCTGGTAGGCTGCCTGTTCTCCAGTACTATAGATAGTAGCATCCACTTCCTCCTTGGCCTTAACTACCACCTCTTCAATGCGAGCCGGGTGGATGCGCCCGTCAAGGATAAGCCTATTCAGGGCAACGCGAGCCACTTCTCGCCGCACCGGGTCAAAGCTAGACAGCGTCACCGCCTCAGGGGTATCGTCAATAATTAGGTCAACGCCAGTAGCCTGCTCCAGGGCTCTGATATTGCGACCCTCCCGTCCGATAAGCCGCCCCTTCATCTCATCGCTGGGGAGGGGAACACTGGCCACTGTAGTCTCAGATACAACCTCAGAGGCAGAACGCTGGATAGCCCCAGATAAAATTTCCTGAGCTTTCTTGTCAGCCTCCTCCTTTAACTCGGCTTCCCACTGGTGAAGGCGCCGAGAGGCTTCCTCCTGCATCTCAATCTCCATAGCCTCAAGCAGGGCTTGCTTTGCCTCAGCGGTAGACATGCCCGAAATCAGCTCTAGTTGCTTTAACTGCTTACTTCTAGCCTCTTCAAGCTGGGTGCGGATGGACTCTATTTGCTTTTCTTTGCCAGCCAGATTACGCTCACGATGGTCGACACCTTCTATCTTGTGCTCCAAGGTAGTTTCCTTTTGACTCACACGGTTCTCATGGCGCTGTAGTTCCAAGCGCCGCTCGCGATACTCTGCCTCAGTGGCTGACTTGAGTTTCTCCACCTCCTCCTTAGCCTCACGAACCACTTCCCTGGCTTTGAGCTCAGCTTCAGCCCTCAGCCGGGAAGCCTTCCTCTCAGCAGTACGCATTTCTCGGGTAAGCCGAAATCGTCTAAAAAAGAAAACAAATGCCGCCCCAGCCACCCCCCCAATAATGAAAGCAAAGATAATGGTTACTATATTTATTGTCGTTATACTCATGGCATTTTTGCCTCTCTTCCTGTGGCTTTAATATAATTAACTAATACTACTTACTTTGCCAATTTTAAGTCAAGGTAAAAGCTAGCTAGACCCCTGTCTTGACCACACCCGTTGCACGGTGTGATTTATCACCCCGTAACTAAAGCCACGTCGCCTAAGATATTCACCTAACCGGTGACGAAAGCTTTGATAGTCGGAGGTGGGCAAACTACGAGCTTTATTAAGGGCGGCTCGATAAGCACTATCGTCGTCATCAATTACATCAGCCACTTGGTCTATAATGTCTTGGGCTACCCCCTTTCGTCTTAGTTCTAACTTAGTTAGCCACCGACTGCGCGGGCTAAACGATTCCCGGTTATTCTTCCAGAATTGAGCAAAGGCGGTATCATCTACCAGCCCCTGCTCCTTTAGCTTGGCCAGCACTGCCTCGACACAGTCACCATCAAAACCACGCTGGTAAAGCCGCTGCTTTAGCTCTGACTCGCTTCGAGGTCGATAGCTAAGGTAACGGGCAGCAGCATTAAGGCAGCGGTGGAAGTGGTCAGACCGAGCTAGGGCTTCAAGGTGACTGGTGGATAGCTCCTGTCCCACCTGTAACCCCTCTTTTACCGCCACCTCAGCTTCCAAACTAAAAGCAAACCTGCCATCCAGAAATACATTCACTCGCTTTCCCCGAGCCTTCCCGAAGCGGATGGCGGTAATTTTGCTCATTAACTTGCCTACCCCCTTTAAAAAAGTAAGGCTGAAGCCTATGCCTCAGCCTTACTTACTCCTATTACCTACCAGGTTATGTGTTTAAGATGTCTTAATCATCAGGCATCGTAATATGGGTGGTGGCAACTGAGGCCCTAATCTGCTGCTCAATCTCCTGGGCAAGCTCAGGGTTCTGGCTCAGGTATTGCCTGGCACTCTCCCTACCTTGCCCCAAGCGAATATCACCATAGGAGAAAAAAGCGCCAGCCTTCTTCACTAGCCCCCACTCAACACCAAGGTCGATAAGATTACCCTCCTTGCTTATCCCGTGGCCAAACATGATATCAAACTCAGCACTCCTGAAAGGAGGGGCAACCTTATTTTTGACCACCTTAGCCCTGACACGACTACCTATTGCCTCCGTTCCCCCCTTAATTGTTTCCGTGCGCCTCAGGTCTATTCGTATTGAGCTGTAGAATTTCAACGCCCTGCCGCCCGGTGTCACCTCAGGGCTGCCAAAGATAATTCCAACCTTTTCTCTTAGCTGGTTGATGAATACCACCGCCGTACCTGACTTAGCGATAGCAGCGGCTAGCTTTCTTAGTGCTTGTGACATCAAGCGGGCTTGTAAGCCGACATGGGTATCCCCCATCTCCCCCTCAATTTCAGCTCTGGGGACTAAGGCAGCTACAGTATCAATCACTATCACATCAATAGCCCCACTCCTGACCAGCGCCTCGGTGATGTCCAGAGCCTCCTCGCCAGCATCAGGTTGGGAGATGAGCAGGTCATCAACATTGACCCCACAATTAGCGGCATAAGGGGGGTCAAGGGCATGCTCCACATCAATATAGGCAGCCATACCCCCTCGCTTTTGCGCCTCAGCAATTACATGCTGGGCTAAGGTAGTTTTCCCTGATGCCTCAGGGCCAAATATTTCCGTAATCCGCCCTCTAGGGATACCTCCCACACCCAAGGCTAAGTCTAACGCCAATGAGCCAGTGGGAATAGCTGCAACCAGTGGTGTAGCCATTGCCACCCCCAACTTCATCACTGAGCCTTTACCATATCGCTTCTCAATTTGGCTGATAGCTAGCTCTAGCGCCTTCTCTTTCTCCGTGATCATCTTCGCCTCAACTCAATAATAACACAGGCACCCCGTCAAAACAAGAGGATATAACTAAGTTGTTTATTAACCTCACCCCCTTAATCCCCCTCTCCTTGAGAAGGAGAGGGGGAAGAGATTTTAGAGAGGGGCGAAGCCCCTCTCTTACCTACACTCCCCCTTCCCTTAATAAGGGAAGGGGGTTAGGGGGATAGGTTGCTAAACAATCTCTATAACTAAGTTCTTGGCTAACCTCAAGCCCGACCCCGTTTAGTCAGTATTGGTTTGGTTGCCAGTCCTGCTCACTATAGAAACCCAGACCAAAGAACCCCGGACCTATGTGTGTCCCCAACACCGGTCCGAGCTCCATAAGGTCTAGCTCAGCGCAGTTGAAACCGGCTTGGACCTCCTTTTTTAGTACCAAGGCCAGCTCAATGGCATGGGTATGAACCACTATGGCGTGAATGGGGGTGCTTCCTTTTATCCGTTCCCTCATAAGCTCCAGGATATATTCTATAGCTCTACCGGTGGTCCTCGCCTTATGTAGGACTTTAACCTCCCCCGCCTCAAAGGCGAGGACTGGCGTAATCCTGAGCAAGGTGCCAAGTAAAGCCTTGGCACTGCCAATACGCCCTCCCTTCCACAGATATTCCAGGGTGCTAAGCACACCCACAGCATTTATGGATGTGTTGAGCTTTTCAATGGAAGCCTTGAGCTGAGGTAAGGTCTGTCCGGCTTCAGCAGCCTCGGCAGCCCGAATAACTAACGTGCGTAGGGCTAGAGAGAGCGAATCTACTACCTCAATCTGAGCTTGGGGCAACTGCTCCCTGGCAGCCATAGCTGAATTAACTGTCCCGCTTAAATGGCTGGAGATATGCAGAGAAAGGACGGGATGACCGCGCTGGGCTAGTTCGCCATATATGCGGGGAAAATCGCTTACCGAAGGCTGCGAGGTAGTCGGTAGCGTGGCGGCTTTGGCTAGTCGGCGATAGAATTCCTCATTGGTAATGTCCACCCCCTCACTATAGGCGTCTAAGCCGAAGATAACCTTGAGCGGCAAAACGTGAATATCGTATCGGGCAATCTCTTCTGGCGATAGGTAAGCGGTGCTATCAGTAACAATTTTAACCTTCTTAGTCATCACTTTTAGTCCTCCTGCTGAAGGCTAGCCACCAGCGGGGGCAAGCGCTTATGGGCACTAGTGGCTATCATAGACTCAATCTTTTGCCTCAGCCCGGTTGATGCCTGGCCGGTAACCAGATACCGGTCGAGCTCCTCATAGCTAAGCCCCAGCTCACCTTCATCGGTTTGCCCCTGCCATAAACCTGCCGACGGGGGCTTATCAATAATCGGCTGCGGGATGCCCAAGAAATTAGCCAATTCCCTTACCTGTCCTTTGACCAGATTACCCAGGGGTAAAATATCTACCCCCCCATCTCCATACTTGGTAAAATAGCCTACAGCCAGCTCACTCCGGTTACCTGCCCCAGCCACTATATATTTAAACTGATTGGCGAAGTAATAAAGGGTAAGCATTCTTAATCTGACCCTGAGGTTGGCTTTAGCTAGTCGGCTGACACCAGGCTCTACCCCATCACCGGGCAAAGCCTGGAGCAAGGCATCAAAAACAGGGTCAAGAACCACCACTTTAGTCGGGATGGAAAACTGGCTAGCCACCGTCAGGGCATGCTCCTCATCCTGTTGACTACTGTGGCAAGGCATAACCACGCCCAACATGTTCTGGGGGAAAGCCCGGTGACATAATACCGCCAATACCGAGGAATCAAGCCCGCCACTCATCCCGACCACCACCCCCTTACCCCCGGCAGCCAATGTCTGCTCCCTTATCCAGGCGGCTAATTTAGTAGCTAGCTGGTCTACCTCCACACAAATAGTATACTACGCTGTAGCTAGTTAATCAAAAGCTTGGGCGAGGTTAGTGATGGGATGGGCAAATATTATTGAGGCAGCATTGCTGGCAAAGGGGACGGCTGCGGCAGACATTCTTAGCCAGGCAGACCAGCAGGGCGTGGTATTCCTTAAATAGCTCACTATCAGTGGGCAGACCGTGCATAAAAAGGGTCTGATAAGCAGTGTAGCTATTGGTCTCGGGAGCCAGGCCGATACGGTCGATTATACGACGGGTATAAGCATCAATAACAAAAATAGGCTTGTTGGCACCATAAAGTATTATGGAATCGGCGGTCTCCTGTCCAATGCCATGAATGGAAAGCAGTTGCTGGCGGAGGTGGTCAATATTATTAGCCAACAGCTTATCAAGGTTATCGCCATAGCGCTCTCCCAGCCAGTGAGCCAGGGACTTGAGCTTTAGCGCTTTGGTGTTATAGTAACCACAGGGGTGGATAAGGGCGGCGACCTCGGGGAGGGGCAGCCGGCGCAGCGCTTCTGGTGATAGTGCCTTAGCCGCTTTTAGATTGGCTATAGCCTTTTCTACATTACTCCAGGCCGCTGACTGGGTAAGGATGGCACCGACTATCATCTCAAACGGCTCTTCGGCTGGCCACCAGTGCTGTGGTCCATAGCAGTCCATAAGCCGGTGGTAGATATCCTGTAGCTTCTGGCTTATTCCACAAGATTTGGTTAGCCACTGGGGTACTTTAGCCTCAGCCACGGAGTCATATCCCGGGATGTAGGGTTTGATATCAATTACCGGGGTGCCATCAAAAGCATCAAGACCTTGAACCACCAGTATATTCCCCCGGCGCTGAAGTAGTCTAACCGTAGTCACTCCTATCGGATTGGGTCTCTGGGGCGACCGGGTGACAAAAAGTCCCACCAGGGGGAACTCCGGTTTGCCCATAGGGTGGACTTTGGTCGGCACTTTACCAGCGGGAGCCTGATGCATCCAGTAGAGAACTACGATGTGGGAGAACCCCTCCAGCCCATCCAGAGCCTCGGTCAGGCTGCTATCAATGATAATCTCGGAAATAACCTTCCCCTCATCTGGCTGTGGCGGCTGGACAATTTTGTTCCTGACAACACCTATAGGCTTTAGGGTCAACGTATCAGCCATTTAATCCCTGCGACTTGGTTTCCCAGCCATAAGCATATCATTCCCTCACTGATAGCGACAAATCCTGGGCTTAGTTTGCGGGTTCACAGTAGGCTATAATGTGCTACAATAGAGTTTAATTAGGGGTTGAGTAAGTGAGACCACAACAAAGGTTACGACGGGGGCTAATTATCCTAGCCAGCATCGTAGCCGCTGGCACCATTGGCTATATGCTCATTGAGGGGTGGTCATTTGTCGATGCCATTTATATGACCATGATAACCATATCCACAGTGGGCTACAGTGAGGTACACCCTCTCAGCCACACAGGACAGCTTTTCAGCATTTTCTTAATCGTGGGTGGTGTCGGTGGGGCGTTATTTGTTCTAAGTGCCTTTGTAGAATATTTA
>Ga0315533_1000324_pt1 | contig 42992 bp, 29 predicted proteins | sample SalMarSW160130MG_FD_203081 | JGI IMG/M metagenome (GOLD analysis project Ga0315533, IMG submission 203081) | Salt marsh sediment microbial communities from the Plum Island Ecosystem LTER, Massachusetts, United States - Salt Marsh Sediment SW1601-30 ...
ATCTGGAATTTATTCACAGCCAAAAGGATCGTGATAAATTGCTCGAACCATACGAAGAGTTTATAAAGGCCAGGCTTGAAAATTGTGCGGATGCATCTGCCGCTCAGGTTCACGACTGGCTAAAAGAACATCATAATAATTTTATTGATGTAAATGAAAAGACAGTCTTCAACTTCGTTCTGTATGTCCGAAACAAATACGGCATACCAAAACCCTTTAACAACAGGGGATATGAACAGGTTGAGGAGTTACCCTTCGGTAAACAGGCCCAGGCAGATTTTGGTGAATACAATATGACAACCGACGAGGGTAAACGCAAGAGAGTTTATTTTTTATGTGTGGTTCTTTCGCGCTCCAGATATAAGTTTGTATGGTTCTCTGAGAAGCCCTTCACGACTCTTACTGCTATAACCGCTCACGATAAAGCTTTCTGGTACCTCGAGGGTATTGTATTTGAAATGGTCTATGATCAGGATACAATGATGCTGGTTGATGAAAACATAGGAGATTTAATTTTAACAGAAGCCTTTCGTAAGTATGCTGATTACAGGGGATTTAAATTACATTTTTGCCGCAAATCCGATCCTGAAAGTAAAGGTAAAATAGAGAACGTGGTAAAGTATGTTAAATACAACTTCCTGCGTGGAAGAACCTTTGTTAATATCGATACCCTCAACGGGCAATGTGTGGCTTGGCTCAGCCGGACAGCCAATGCAAAAGTTCATTCTGCCACACATAAGATACCTTATCAGGAATGGCTCATTGAAAAAGCCTCTTTAAGGCCTGTTACAGATTCTTTCAAACCGGAATCTGTATTACGTAGTTATAATGTAAGGAAAGACAATACAATCTCATTCAGGTCCAACTTTTACAGGGTACCGGTGGGAACCTACAAACCTTCCAAAACTACTGTATGGGCCGAGGTAACTGATGATGACCAGCTGATCATTTATGATGCGAGTAATAACAAAATAGCATCACATAAGCTTTATCCCGGAAAAGGAAAAACAATTGGTGGCAGCAATTATAAAAGAGACTTCTCTTCAGGCATTGATCAATTAATAGAAGAGTTGTCATGCCGGTTCTCAAATCCCGGTCAGGCAAGAGAATATTTTCTTAAGATCCGTCATGAAAAGCCACGCTACATAAGGGATCAGCTTCAGTATATTAAAAAGCTTGCAGAAATCTATGATATGCAGGTTATAAGTTAGGGAATAGCTTTTTGCATGGAGAACAAAATTTACCGGGCAACAGATCTGGAAAGTGTGGTGAAAAAAATCCAAACACGGCATAGCCAGGAGACTCAAATTAAGCCGGCAATTGTTATTGATACTGTAAACCGTGCAGCTCATAAGATCATACCTAATAAAAGTGACATATCAGATTATCAATCGTTAATGAACTAAGCCTATGGAAACAAAAACACAAGCTCTTAAGGAATATGCAGGACTGTTAAAGTTAAGCGGTATACAGGATAAGGTGGAAGACCTGATCCGGATCGCATCGGAAGAAAAATGCAGCTACCTGGATTTTTCTCTTAAACTGCTGGAAACCGAAATAAGTCAGAGACGACAGCGTGACCTGGAGCGAAGGAATAAAGGTGCAAAACTGCCAGTCAATCACGACCTGGATTTTTATGATTACTCGTTTATAAATGGCATCAGCAAACAACAATTAAACCACCTCAGAGAATGTATGTGGCTGGAGCAAAATTTTAACATCGTATTGATGGGTCCTTCCGGAACAGGGAAGACACTCATCGCCGCCGGACTTTGCTATGATGCATTAAAATCGGGTTACAAAGCTTACTTCCGATCAATGGAACAAATAAATGAAATCCTTATTATGAAGGATATCACCAGGTCTGCTCTTATAGAATATAATAAGCTTCTTAAAGCCCATCTGCTGGTCATTGATGACATCATGATGTTTGCTCTCGAAAAGAAGCAGGCTGTTCAGTTGTTTAATTTTATTAATCATCTCCATGAAAAAGCATCTTTTATTGTCACAACCAACAAAAGCCCGGAAGAGTGGGTCAAAATGCTTGATGATGAAGTTATTGCAACAGCTATACTGGATAGATTATTGTATAGGTGTGAAGTTGTAAGACTATCCGGGAAAAGTTATCGTTTACAAAACCGTAAAACTATTTTTAACTAAGACTTTGTTCTTTGATTTTTTTTATATGTTTGAACTGGGGAAAGTGACATTCTTATTTGCTATTTTTCCTACATCCTTAATTGCCAATTTTCCTACATTGTAAATTGCCGCTTACAACTACATATTGATTGACCTTGACTATAACAAAGTTATGAGATAATTACAATGTTTAGTTAGCTCTAGGTCCCTCAAAAACAATAGCAAGCTTATTACACCAAACGATCATGTTAGCTGTGAGGACTATTTTTTTATCAAGCTAATAGTTATGACTGTTTTTGTAATTCCTTATAAGTCAAGGTGGAACGGGCTGGAAGGCTCTTTTGCAGCTTTTGGAAGAAGGGTGGAATTGTGTGAGCTGCAAATGTGGTTTACAGCGAAGTGATGATCCAATTGAATAGCTGTGAGAACATTCTAATAATCTAAATCAATATTAAATTATTTACTACAAATAAGATTAAAGTCACAATCTTTACAATGAGGACCACAATTCTTATTAAAACTTCTTTGCTTTATTCCCTGTACTGCATCGTTTATAATACCTCTTGCATCAGCGAGTTTTTCTTTATTGATATTAACTTCTAATCTTACGTTATCAGATAAATAGTGAATACTTGATATTAATGGATTTAGTTCTAATGCTTTGCCAGCAGCAAGAGTATATAATCGTAATTGTAATTTATTAATAGGATCTCTTTCTCTTCTTCCTTCCTTTTTCTCTGTTTTGAAATCAATAAGGTGAACATCTTTGATCTCATTGGTTTTAGGATTAATTCTAGTAATTAAATCAATTTGACCTGATATAAGGGCCTCATCAAGAACAAACTCAAATGGTTTTTCTGTTTCAAGTTTTAAAGGAAAATCCTTGCTAAAGGAACTTATATAATTTTTTAAAATAGTGTTTGCTCTAGACTTCATGTTGTCAAATATAACACCTCTTGTGTATCTTAAAAAGAATTCCTCTTTGGTCAAAATGTCTAATTCTTCACTCGATGGTATATGATCACCACTTACTTTATGAATTATGTTCAATAAATTATGAATTTGTTGCCCATAACCAAAGCTTAAATCAATAGTTGGTGAAAAGCCCATCAGATTTCTAAGCAAATAATCATAAGGGCATTTTAAATAATATTGCAAATCAGTAAACGTTGTTGGTATAATTTCTAGTGAGGTTTTTGGTGTAGGACTAATTTTTAATCTTTGTGTTGGATCAGTAATGTTTTGGTTTATAATTATATCATGGTTACATTCATCTAAGAAATCAGAAGGATTGTACTTTACTCTATGTCCGATGTCACGGGACATAGTTAGGAATAAAAATTTCTCACTTCTTGTCATAGCGACGTAAAATAAACGACGTTCACCTGCGTCACCACTAATAAACCGAGATAAATCTACTTTATTTAAATAGACATCAGGCATTTTTGTTCTTTTCTTTGACGGAAATCTTCCTTTTGCTAAATCTGGAATAAATACTACCGGATACTCTAATCCTTTGGATTTATGAATGGATTGAATGGTTACGGTGTTCAATTTAGTAGGATCATCCAAACCGCCTAAGTCTATTTTAGTTTCTGCATAACCATTTAAATAAAAAACAAAAGAACTCAATCTTGAAATATTTACCCATTCGTTAACTGTTTCAAAATCAAGAATCAATTCACTAAACCTTCCGAAATCATATAAATCGCCTTCATCAAAAAGACCTCTGTCTATGCCCATTGAATTTAAAACTTGATGGTAAATGTGTTGAGGATAAAATCTATCACCAATTTGAAGTTCGTCCTTTATTGTTGTGAGGGTTTTTTCTATTGTTGCCCAAGAAGAATTATTAATTACTCGTTTATAAAATCTTTTTAAGTCATTTAAACCACATTGTATTACTTGACCATCATTCCATATTACCATATCACAGAAGTAATTAAATACCATCTGCATAAATCTTATTTCATATCGTTCAAATAATCCCGAGGTTCCTTTTGCAGTAAAAGGTATGTTTTCTTGATCGAATACTTCAATAAAATCTCTAGAGGTGGCATTATTTCTTACCAGTATTGCAAAATCACACCAATCCAAACCACGATAAAGATATTCTCCATTGTCATCTACCTCTTCTAAATACTTATAACCACGTAACTCTTTAATTTTATTTGCGATAAAATTGATTTCTTCTTGACGACTACTGAATTCAAGTTTGTAAATATCACCCTGTTCAGAGTTTTTAAACTTACTACCATGAAGCATTCTCTTATCCAACCTGCCACTTGTATTATTGTATTGTATTAAATCTCGCGCAGCTTCAATTATGGCATTTGTAGACCTAAAATTCTCTAATAATTTAATGGGATGTACATTTTTATATCGGCCTTTAAAAGTCAAAATATTCTCAATATTAGCGCCTTGAAATTCAAAAATTGCCTGGTCGTCATCTCCCACCACACATAAATTTCCGTCATCACTCGCAATTAAATTAATCAATCTTTCCTGTATCGGATTAATATCTTGGTATTCATCAACAACTATGTACTTAATCTTATCTCTTATATTTTTCAATTCCTTTTTACTGGTTTCTAATAAGACAACTAATTTGTGGATAATTGATGAAAAATCGATGAATTTGTGTTGTTCCATTAAGGAATTGTAGAGTTGATAACAACCGTAGAAAACGGGAGAATCTTTTTTAACTTTTGATTCGTCTAGTATGTTTTGTTTTATTATGTCAATTGATTTAACGAATTTTTGCATGACCAAGAACATATTTTCACGTCCTATTCTTAATGATTTTAATTTCAAATCGTTATAATGTCTTGATAAGAATAACAACTGTTTATTTTCATCAATAATATCATAATTTCTAATTTCTGGATGGATTTCCTTAAGATATTGAAAACAAAAAGAATGTATAGTTCCAATATACATTCCACCGAGTTCTGGGTTATTAGGCAATAAATCCTCTAATTGAGTTCTGATTCTAAGTTTCATTTCATTAGCTGCTTTATCAGTAAAAGTAAAGGCTAATATTTCCTCCTTTCTTACTCCTTTCAAAATAAGATTAGCAACTCTTATGGAAATTGTTTGTGTTTTACCTGAACCAGCACAAGCAATAATCTGCAAATTACCTTTCAAGTAATCAATCGCAGATTTTTGAGAATCTGTTAATTGCATAGTTTTCGTTATTTCTATATTTCAATAAAATGTTTACCAAAAGTTTTTGCTAGTTGAACTGGAACTGCATTCCCTATATGTTTGGCTATTGTAGTTGAAGAACCAAAAAATACGTAATCTTTAGGAAATGTCTGTAATATGGCTCCTTCTCTTAAAGAAATTGCTCTGTCCTCATCAGGATGGCCAAATCTTCCATTAGATAAACTGTTAAATCTTGTTGTAATAGTTGGTGAAGGTTTATCCCAAAACATCCTGTTATAAACATCTTTAAATGCTCCTTTTCTTTGTTGAAAACAATTTATAGGTTTTTTCTTCATCCAAATGTCTCTACCACCACCGTCCTCCGGTGTATTTTTTATTCTCCATAAATTATTTGAAGATAATTTTGCAGCTCGATGAAGTTCATCAGTATTTGAAATTTCACCTGCATTTAATTTCTCAAGTTTATTTTCTAAGAAAACTTTCCTAACCGTCACAAAGTTATCTTTATTATTAGTTTCTTTAGGAAAACATATTTCTTCCTTCGGAGATGCTATTAAAATCCTTCTATTTCGGTTCTGAGGAATACCAAAATATTTAGCATTAATATTTTTATCTAAGAAATAATAATTACTGTCTTGTAAACGCTTCTTAAATTCCGATAGGATATTCCCATATTTTGTTGAATCAATACCTGGCACATTTTCAATAAAAATGTAATCTGGCTTAAATTTTTGAATAAAATCTCCGAACCTTAATAAAAAAGTATTTTCTTGTTCCCTTTTATTTTTTATGGTTTTTATGTTTGTAAATGGTTGACATGGTGCACAACCAATGAAAAAAAGTTTGTCATAAGTTTCCTGGGCAAGTAAATTTTGTATTTCTTGAAAAGTGAGTTTAAGGATGTCCTTTTTTATAAATCTAACAGGCTTTCCGTTTTGTCTAATATTATTTTTTTCAAATGTTGCTTTTGCGGATGAATCAATATCAATTCCACATAAAACATCTATACCAGCATCCATAAATCCCCTAGTTGCTCCGCCAACTCCGCAAAAGAAATCTATTGCCTTTATTTTACTAATATTTTTATTCGTTGCAGGCATCTTTCCAAATTAGATTTAATTTCGTGTTCCCAAATTCGTATTACCTTCCATCCCATGTTTTTAAGTTCCAAATTTACTCTTTTATCTCTTTCAATATTTTGCTCAATCTTTTTGTGCCAAAAGTCAATATTTGATTTATGGTCATATTTTCTTTCATTCCAATTATAACCATGCCAAAAATCTGAATCACAAAATATGGCAATTTTATACTTTATCAAAACAAAATCTGGTTTACCTGGCAAATTGACATAGTGCTTTCTGTATCGAAAATTGTTTGCCCATAGTTCCTTACCTAATAGTTTTTCAATTTTGCTTCCTTTAGATTTCACAGCAAGCATGTTTCGTCTAATATGATCTTTACTCCTTTTTTTCATAGATATCCTACATCATAATGTAATAAATGTGAGCAAAGGGCATTAAATGTACACGCTAATAGGTGCAGAGTATTTTATTTTTTTGTCCAATTTATGCATATTCCTGTGATTTCGGACACCTAATCCTGTTTTAAGCGGACAGTCAGTCCTGAGTTATCCGGACAGTTTTTCATCACTTGTTTTCGCACGCATATTTCATCCAAAATTAGTTATTTTTATATTTCTTTCTCATTGATTCACCTTCAAGTTCGATTCTATGTGAGCTATGGACCAACCTGTCAAGGATCGCATCGTACATCAGGCACATCGTATTGAACTCTCTGGTGAATCGATGCGAAAACGAAATAATAAAACAATTATATCATTTGGAGAAACAGACTAAAAAAATAACTTTGTAAAATCACCCTGGAAATTATGTTAAAATTGAAGCAAAAAAGGATGTTAACTTAGGGTGGTCTTTCGCAGCCGGAGAAGCATGGTCTCACAAAAACGGTGAAGGGTGGTCTATATGTCCGATTTTTCCAGCATGGATATCATAATCCAATTTATCAATAGCCTCAACTGTTTCTCTATTCGGTAGTTTATCTTTTGGTTCATCTCCAACTGAAAAAATTGCCGGACATTTTTCTATTCTTGAAAGGTTACTCCAAAAAAGTTCATAGTAGTTTTCTATTGACCCGTGATGGGGTATTTGGGCAAGAAAAATCTCGACAGGTATTTTACCTTTCAAAATCCTGAAGCAAACTTTAGGTGCATCTGAAGTCAACAAAATTCCTTTCTCTGAACTTTGAATTAAAACAATTGTTGATAATCTATTAATATCAGCCACAGTAAGAGACTTCTTGTTAACTTTTCTTGATATCTGTTTAGCAATTTTTCTATAAATTATGCCATCAGGAGCTAAAAATGATAAATGAATTGTTTCTAAAAAGGTCTTAAATTCAGCTTCAGAGATAATTTTTCTTTTGTTTGGATAAAGCAATAATTGCTTTTTCTATCTCTATTTCAACTTGTACTTCAATTCCTTCTCTATCTTCATTATACTTTTCTCTTATCGTAGAAAAATTAGATATTTTATTTATACCAAAGCCTATTATGGAACTTATAAATCCAGCTATGATATAATCCCATATGGTTGTAATAACATTGAATTTAAAAATCAACTTAGCGGCAAGAATAAGTATGAATGGAATTGCAGAAATCCAGAAGAAAAACCAAAATAATTTGAACCAATAGTGCCGTCTATATTTTCGATTTAATTTAGATCGATAATTACACCGAAGCAACTCTTTTGACTGGACAACATTTTGAAGTAAATCATTATAATATGTTCTATTCTTGTCAAATTCAGCTTTTGAATCTGAGATTTCAGAAAACATTTTTGTTTTTGATGCTTCATACCTCCTACTTAATAATAATGCTAACTTTTTATCACTCTCACCCCTCATTCTCCCGATACTATATTCCTTTGCAATATCTATTATATCATCTGTAGGCAATTGATTAAAATGAGTCTCAATTTCGAGAAACTTAGATAAATCTTCTACTTGGAATGATCCCTTTTCTGGAATAAGGGACATTCGTATTAAATTTGCGAATAATGGTTTAAAGTTAGTAGGATCAACATCAATACCACCATTGTCAATAGCCAGGATGCTTATTAAAGTATCCAAACCAATCACAATATCTGGTTCATCTCTAATTGAATGTTTAGCACCATAGTCTTTTACAGTAATATCTCTTGAAATAATAAAACATTTCTCAGATTTTTTTATATGTTGAGCTCCTTTAATTAGTCCAGCATCATGCTCTAAAGCACGTCTATTTTTACTTCTAAATCTATTTAATTCATTCTGATCTTGAGCATCCTCTTCTAATTGTATAGTGTACTTATAATGTTTTGTTCGAGATTTATAGATGGAATCTAATTCATTTATTAAATCTTCATCTTTAACTGCGTCTTCGACTATTTTTAAAAGTTCACTATTGTCATATTTAATAATAGGTAATCCACCAGGGAAAGATTCAGGAGGAATGAGGCTGTCCATAAAAAATCTTTGAAAATCTTCTACATTTTCGCAATTTCTGTGTAAAGCTGTTTTAATAAATTCATCATCCGTTTCTGACAAGACCTCTCTATCATATTTGTTAACAATATTTATGATTTCTTGACTTTTATTTGACATAGTTTGTACATATTCGTTGCGAGTAATGTCCAAATAAGCTGGTAAAATTTTCAACTCATTTAAGATTTTCTCCAAAGACGCATAACATTCATAATATTCACCCTTCTCCAAGCCCAGATACATGAGAATATTAGTATCAAATAGAAAGATTGAATTTTTTACTGTATCTACTGATAACTGGTCGGCCGAAGTTGAAGCAGTAATGAATGATGCAGAAAATGCACACATCCCATAATCCCAGATAATAGATTCCACATCTTCATCCTTATCATGAATGAAAGACTCATATTGATGAATTAACCACGACTTATCCTCCTTGACTATTGCTTTGTTTTTATTTGTTACAGAAGTAATAGCGTCAATAAGCATTGGATAATGGTCTCCCCCATTTTTACTTTTTACTTTCGAGGCGATCCAAGCAGTTTTATACCTCGAGAAAAACTCAATTGTAACATCCTGAAACCACTCTATAATTTCTGCTTTAGGTGTCTCTGCTTTCCCAAAGAACTTATCAATTACCCTGTCCATTCTTTCGTTAAAGACTTGCTTCGCTTTTTCAATTAAATCCCTTTTGTTCCGACTTAAATAATATTCCTTATCATTTCTCTGAATTTTGTCTTCATCAACAAGCATTTGAAGGGAGTCTTCAATTCTATTTTTCCCAATCTCTGTACCAAGGACTTTTTTTATTTCTCTTTTAAGATTGATAACAGTTACAGGCTTTGTATAACTGAATACTATCTTCAATATCAATTGAGCTAAGGACATTGCTGACAGTGATTGAGAACTTAGATCTGATCTTAGATAAATAGCTTGTAAAGTTTTTTCCATTTAAATATGATTTTGAGATTATTTTGAAATAGATAACTTTTATACTACCAAAGGCCATTCCTTATATTGACCCTCTGCCTGATCCAGAATTTCGGTAAGAATCTCATTTAGTTCTTTTATTTCTACCTTGCCACGGAGTTCTTTTTTAACAGCTAAGCGAACCGCCGCTCTTGCATTTTCTTTTTTATGCCAATCTAATTGAAGGTTTTTCTTTACCGCTTTGGTAACATTCTTAACAATATTAGTTATTAAACCGTATTCTTTAACGGCAGCCTTGTGATGAGCCAGAATATCATAAAAAGCCAACTCCTCTTCCGACAAACCTAACTCCTTTTTTCTGTGATCTTCTTCCTGTAACTCTTTTGCCTTTTCTAATAATTCGAGAATAGTAGTGTAGGAATCAAAAGCGTTTTTGTGGTAGTTTTCAATAATCTTATCAACTTGTTCTTTCAAGGAAGCATACCTGATAATGTTCCTAGGCATCCGGAATTGTAATTCATTGTTGAGGATCTGACGTAATAGTTCAATTTTAATCGCATTACCTGACTTATCTTCTTTTGCTCCAATGAGGAACGCGTCATTCAAGATAGAAATATCTGGTTTCTCAATTCCTGCCATAGCGTAAATATCTACGACCTCTTCTGAATCAATACTTCGGCGAATCAGGTCCTTAATCTCCTCTGCTGCCTTTCTTCCTGGTGCAGGGGGATATTTAAGTTTTCTTACAGATACTCCAACACACTGCGCAATTATAATTTCTAAGCTAATTGAGGATAAATTCGGATGAGAACTGATTATGGAACTAAGTGCCGATATCTTTTTCTCAATTAATAGGTAATCTTCAGATTTCTTATCATCGCTAATGATAAAGTTTACAATGTAACTGACCAGTAACTGTTTATCTCCAGTTGTCAATATTCTCCATTTACTGTAGTCTGTATTTGTTGGATAAAAAGTTTTTGCATACTCCAGTTGTTTCTTTATTTCTTTAAAAGCTGCTTCAACATCAATAGTGACATTGCCTCTGCCACCTCCTTTGGTATATTTTCGGGTTGCATCTTTTAATCGATCACCAATTCCAATATAATCCACTATTACTCCGGATGGTTTATCTCGGAATACTCTATTAACTCTTGCGATACCTTGCATCAAATTATGTCCGTGCATTATCTTGTCTACATACATCGTGTGAAGTACAGGAGCATCAAATCCAGTTAACCACATATCACGAACGATGACAATTTCCAGTGGATCATCTGGATCTTTAAACCTTGATTTTACTGCATCCTGTTGTTCAGTTGTTCTAAGATGAGGATTCCATTCAGGAGGATCGGAACCAATATTTCCTGTCATTACAACTGCGATTTCAGGACAATGATCCAGTTTGGTAAGAGTATTATACATTTTGACACAGTTCCGTCTGCTCATACATACTATCATTCCTTTACCTGGAAGTGTTTCTGTCCTTTTAAGGAAATGTTCAAGCAAATCAGATGCTACCTTTTTCATACGCTCATCGGAACCTGCTGCATCATCAATAGCTGCCCACTTTAAATGATTTGTTACATTCAGAGGTAAAGAAGCTGTTAATTCCTCAGCCTCTTCATCAATTTGTTCATTATTGAGATGTAATTTGGCTAACCGTGGTTCATAATATATCGGCACCGTAGCTTTATCTTCTATGGCCTGTTTAATGTCATAAACATGAATTGTATCACCAAAAACTTCCCAGGTATCTGCTTCTTTCAAATCAATGGGGGTACCTGTAAATCCAATAAATGATGCATTTGGAAGTGCAGACCGTAGATATGAAGCAAAACCATCCAAGAGTCCATATTGTGTCCTATGAGCCTCATCCGCAATGACAATTATGTTTTCCCTTTCAGATAGTATGGGATGTTCTTGTTCTTTTTCTCCATTCTCAATTTTCAGTCGGAACTTTTCTATAGTAGAGAAAATTACTCCACCACCATCTGAGGCTAATAGATACCTCAACTGGTTTGTGGTATCGGCATGAGAAACGGTTCCAATAAGGTCTTTTGCGTAAACAAAATTATCATACAACTGGCTATCCAAGTCTCTGCGATCAACCTGAACAAGCACTGTAGGGTTCTTTAGCTCAGGTAATTGTCGAAGGATCCCAGTAAAAATAGCCATTGAAATACTTTTCCCAGCGCCCTGAGTGTGCCAAATTACCCCTATTCGTCCATCTCCTTTGGGTTTAATAGCTTTCATGGTATGGTTGATAGCCGCTGTAACTCCAAAAAATTGGTGATACTTGGCTCCCTTTTTTATTAAAGTCCCACCATGATCCTCATGAAAGATAAAATGCCTAATATATTTTAGAATACGATCTTTGGGGAACAATCCTTGAATAAGTGAATACAACCCATATCCATCTTGGGTGATGTTCTCGCCATCAATTGATTTCCAGGGTGAAAACCATTCCTTTTCAGAAGAGTACATTCCTGCCAGAGTAGTAGTGCCATCAGAAACAATAGTTAGAGCATTATATTCAAAAAGTAAAGGGATATCTGCTTTATAATGCTGAATCTGATTCAATGCATTATCCACTGCTGTGGAATAATCAAAAGGATTCTTAAACTCGAAAACTGCCAAAGGAATGCCATTGATGAAAATAATTAAATCCGGCCTTCTTGCATTTTTCCCCTGTATGGGAAATTGATTTACACAGAAAAATTCGTTCTGTTTTGGGTTTTCATAATTAATCGGATAGATATGTTCAAAGTGTTCCTGCCCTTGTTTATCCTTCCATGAATAATCAATGCCCTTAGATAGTTTAAGATGAAAATCCCTATTGCGATAATCCAAGTCACTTCCCTTGTTTGCAATCAGAGTAAGTAGTATTTCTTTTCGAGCGATTTCTGGAATATGTGGATAAGCACTAAATATAAATGCTGCTAATCTATCCTGTAATACAACCTCTTTCAACGGCCGCTCAATTTCAGAGCCATGAATATATTTATAATCCTGTTTCTCCAACCATTCGATTGCAGCAAGTTCAACATCTGTTTCTGTAAGTTTTTGCCGCATCTATTTATTAAAATAGATATTTAACAGTATTTTAAAAGTAACAAGTTACTGATTTGTTTCAAATCATAGTAGTCAAACTCTCATAAGTTTTGATTGGGGCATTGGGGCACTTAACATAGGATCATTATCATATTGATCATGCAAACCCGGTCGGAATAAGATGGTACCACTACCTACTATTTGTGCATTCTTAAGTTTATGTATTCCGCAAAAACCAAATTGGCTCCTGAAAATAATATCATTATATGTTAAATTCCTAATGTCAATAATATTTTTTCGTCCAGATAGCTCCTTATTAAATTCCTCTTTGAATTGGTTATATCTTTCTTGAAACTCATCGAATAATTTTCTAATCTTTTTAACAGATGACTCATCCTTTTGCCCAGCCTTTTGAGAGAGAATCTGCAGTTTCGTCCATAAATCTTCCTTCTCATATATGTCATTGAAATTTGAATCACCTATATACTCAACTGTATTAAGGAATAAAACTTCTTTTAAGTTTTTATATTTCTCATAATCTTCATTCCATGGGATTAACGAGATACATAATAGAGCATTTATTAATGCATAATTTTGATATGATTGAAATCGAGTGGGATCAGATAACAGATTTTTATCAACCCTAATTAACAGCCATAGGAAATCTCCCAGAATATCTATTGCAAGGGATTTGAAATTAAAATCACCAAGATCACCTGAAAATGGGATGAATGGTTTAAAATTGACCTCGGTCTCTTCATAAAACACATATTTTGATTTGTACTTTTTCACAACATTTCTTACTCCTTGATATTTTCCACCATATAATATAAGGAACTGAGAGGCTATTATAAACTTTGAATATTCTTTTAAAGAAATAAAGACTTTCCCCTCTGTCTTTCCAGATTGGATTGCTAATTCTCTCAAGTGATCACGATATCCGGATAAATGTCTCTTTATCTTAGCTGCGATTCGATGAAATTCCCCTTCTTCAAGCTGAATGGTTGAAATCGGAGATGAAACAAGAAAGTCGGACCTACCAGTGGATTTATTAATATCTTCAGATTCTTCTTCATCAGCAAGTTGTAAATCATTTTCATCCAGCATGAACTTGTATAAGTAATTCAGGAGAAAATCAAGGATCCTTGAAGTGCTATTGTGAAGATACTTATATTTTAAATTAAATCTATTCTGGTCTTCCTGAGTAATCTCATCATAAGAAAGTGTCTTATAATCCTTTTGATTTTTTTCTTCCTCCTGATCTTCATTTGCGTCTGAGGATGCAGATCTTCCTGAAAAAATCGGTATTTCATCATCCTCTTTATCAAAAACGAGAAAATCTAATAAAACTGTGAGGTCTTCTTGGCCTGAATTTATTAATGAAAAATGCTCATCAAGTTGGCCTAAATCCGGAGAAGGATTACCTTTTGACAGTTCATATATATCCTGAATAACTTGCTTGTTGGAAACCGGAATCCCTTTGTGAAATAACTGCCCAAACATCCCATTAAATATAACCTTACCACCTATAGTAGCCTCATAATGATTTTTCTTCTCGATTAAGAGGCACTCTTGGATCTTGTCACCAAATGAATCAAAGAGGATCAAAGTAAGATTTTTATATTCCTTTGAAGTTGAAATGTAAATAAAGAAACTACCTCCTTCCTGATCAATGGAAACCAGATTAATTGAGAAAGAATAATGTTTTTCAAATTCACCCGTACCAACTTCTGGTTCAATACGCTTAAAATCGCTTAGTTTACATTCAGGTAGCCTTTTTGGAAAACCAAGATTCGAAAGGATCGAACCTCCAGGATTCCGAAGAATTATTGAAACCTCCTCATTGAAATTTTGCTTAAATCCAAAAGCAGCCATGGTTGCATTTGCGCTTCCAAATATTAAATATTCATCTCCGCCATTACTTTCTAAATGCAACAGTTTTGCATGAAGCCTCCTGTAATCCTCTTTAAATAAATCTTCCCACCTTGAGAAGGATATTATGTTTTTAAGATTATCTGGCACTTTTTCTGGAAGTAGTTCACCAGAGGTAGGCATTACCAAATGGATCTCCTTTACATTAAATTGCTGTTGTAGTTTCTTAATTAAATCCAGTTTTTTGTCATAAAATGGAGATACTATTGTAATTCTTTTAATAGTGTCAACTATATGATCCTTCAGCTTTTCTCCTATTCCTTTACTCTTATCATTAAATAAAACGGCAATCCTTTCTGAGTTATCAAGAATTACAAATTCAGCACTTGGTTTTATTTCTCTTAACCAGGGTGCGTTAGCTTCTGCAAATAATACTCTTTGATTAGTAAAACCTGGAATACTCCTTATCCTTGCCTTTATATACTCCCATGATTGCATAAACAAACCGGCTTTAGGGTCTTCAGGACCATCAATATGAAAAGCACCCCAGATTTCCATATTCCGGCCAAAACCTGAAGCCGTTATATTTCCTGAACCGATAATAACTGCTCCTTCTTTATTGCCTATGAATATGAACAACTTAGGATGGAATACGCCTGTTCCTTCTATCCCAGCAATAGAATATCCACGTGAAATTCCTTTAGCTGATCCGGTTGTGAATCCCAAAGAACCATGAAGTTGATTATTATCTACAAGTACATTGATGTTTATGAGATGATTTGCCTTTAGTTGCCTCATCATTGTTGTCTCAAAGAAGACAAAATCAAAAGCATAGGTTGTCATAAAAACGGAATGATATTTTCTATCTCCAATAAGTTCAAGAATCCTATGTTTATACAATTCAGGCATTTGTTTATTCAATAAATTCTATTCCTCTTTTAGTGATTTTCCCGTCCGTTTTAATTAAATCAATGTCCATCATTATCTGATACAGTGAATAAATCCTTGGTGTAGTAAAAGCAGGTTCGATTGTTTCAAGATGAGAAATCAGATTATGTTCAATTGAGAACTTAAGTGTATTTTTTGTTCCAGATCCCATTTTTTCATAAGCCACTTCCAAATGTCTATTAATAAGGTATCTTTTAATTATGTCCGAAATGAAAACATTTAATGTGTTGTTACTATATGTTTCGATCCATTTTAGACCCTCCAAAATATCACCTTGCCTGGAGACATTATAATTCAAAACATACTTTTCCATATCTGTAATTAAGCCTTTATTTCTAATCCAAACCATTAATAATAAACGAAATCCTAATGCAGATGCTTCCAGTGGATTTCTTGAATTTAACTCACTGTCAATTGCAGCAACCAAATCAACTTCATCTAAAGTTGTTTCATTGAATACATTATCTGATAGAGAAAAACTGGAATCTTTTATTTTTAATTGCCTTTTAAGTTCCACATGAACTTCTTCCGAGTAATATTTGATGAATCTATCAATTGGTATCTGGTTATATTGATCCGGTCTGGTATCCATCAAGAAAAGCATTGCCCAAAAGATAGTTTCAACTGCATAATGCCAAAACTCATTCATTTGATAATAATACCATCCAAACGCAACATCTTTATCTTCATTTGCGCTAAAATCACCCTTTTTTGAGTACAGATCAACTTTAAAGTTTGTCCATTCTTTATAATGATTTTTGATAAATTTTAGGATTATTTCGGTAGTTGCTTTTCTAAAGTAGGTATTTGTAAGATTTGTATCAACTGCCATTTGTCCAATATCGCCAAGATCAAGAGGTACATCCACACATTTAAGCAGGTTCAAATAATAACCATGTTCTTCTGAATCCAAAGGGATATCTGAAATAGAAAATGAGTCAATAAGGATATCTAAATCGTCTTTTTTTATTTTCCCATTTGTTATTGAGTGCCAAAAAAGCGTTTTAGCCTTATCAGAAAGATTCTTATCAAATGCTTGAGCGAGAGGGCGCCCTGATTTTTCTGTTGGTATAAATATCTCAGGCGCATTTTTACTATAAGTTATGAGTCCTGCAAGTTGTAAAGCAGCAACATAATATTGACCAAATGCTCCTGACGATAGTTGCCAATATACTGTTTGCCTATGAGGTTCTATATCTGCTCCTTCTTTAATGTCGATGTAATCAGTCTCTAAATGAGTTGAAGCATAATTACTTCCCGGAATTGATTGAGCGTCCGGTCGGCATTTTACCATCATAAATGCTATAAGTAATTCTGCACGGCGAATAAATCTTTTTTGAACTTCTGGATTTGTATCACCAACTTGTTTAGCGTATTCTTCAAGTAGCCAGGGATAGAATCCAAAATAACGGATTCGGGTAGTGAGATTAGTTATTATAGGTATTAATCTGGCATAAGTAGCCTGGGAAGCTGTTTGTAATCCAAGAGAATCCCGACCCCGGGTGAGATAATCAGGGGCACCCCAGAAGGGTAAAAGATAATTCCCAATTTTTAATTTCATCCTATATAACCTCTTTTATCTTATCCTCCGCTTCTTTGATCCTTATTTCTCCACTGATTAGCTTTGGTAATAAATAATCTCTTAATTCTCTTAATTTTTTTATTTCTTGGAAATTAGTAATAGTTAAACTGTGAATAGGACTAATAGACAAGTTGTACTTTTCAAGTGATGATCGATTTGGTATAGGAACATTGATAGCTTTTAGATCAGAAATGGTCACATGTCCTAAACCAGTTGTTTGTTTATCCTTTGCAAGATTAACAAAATGAGATTTAAAATACTTTAATGTGTAGATTAAATAAAGATCTAAATTAGAATCTGGTATAATTTTGAAAATATGCTGATTAAGCCAAGCCAAACCACTAATCCAGAAAAAAATATCCAAAGATGTTTCCGGACTTCCAGACCAAGAAAATAAAATATCATATTCATTTTCTCCAATTAAATACTTTCTATCATGTTCTTTGTTAGTGAAATTAGTCTGATCCGTAATGCCGAATTTTAATTCACTTATTTTGATTATCGGTAATCCTTCATTATTTATACTAAAATCCGTAGATTTAAAAGCTGCTCCGTTAACAAATTTAGCAGTACTAAACAAGGAACAAACCTTCCACCCTTTTGGTATTAGTCCCAACTCCGAATCCTCATACTCTCCATTACGAAAAGGTCCAAAATCCACAAACCACTCCTTAAAGATTGCCATGGCTATATTTTCCAGAGTTTTGTTCATTTCGAGGTTAAGTTCGATTTTTTCACTCAATAAAAAGTATAGATCACCAATCCTTTTTTGATCTTCATAGTTTTCGTGTATTTCAAGAATTAGTTTATCGAAATCACCTTTTTTAAAATGAGGTATCAATGTACCAACATGCATACCCTCAATTTGTTTTTGAACTTTATTACTTCTTAATAACGCAAATAAATACTTGGGATAAACCACTTTTTGATTAACACGAAGGGAAACCATATCTTGGGCAATACAAAATCCAACTGGATCTGGCACCCAACAGGTTTGACCAGGTGATCCCTTTGTAACAAATATTATATCACCCGGTAGTGGATGCCCTCTGAACCAATTTGTATATGTGTGACTACCAACATATCGGACCTTCTCATAAACTGGGTACAGATTAAAGTTTTTAATACAATTTGTGGCAATTAATGGAATCCCTGTTTTGGAAATTGGACAGGTTTTCCCTCTATTATCAATTATTTCTGAAAGGAGTTCTAAAAAAGTTGCACTCTTAAATGACATTTTACAAATTGATCAGATTATTAAGAATTTTTATTTGTAATTCGTTACTTTTTGTAAATTGATTTTTCAATCTATCCACATACAATTTCATTTTTTCTTCGAACGGGACGCCATCATCTTCTTCATCTTCTGTCCCTACATAAGTTCCAGGTGTAAGTTTATAATCATGATTTTTCACTTCTTCGAGTGTAGTGACCTTACAAAAACCGGCCACATCTTCGTAATGGCCATCTAATTTTCGCCATTCATTATAAGCACCTGATACTTTTGCAACGTCCTCATCCCTGAAAACTCGTAACCTTCTCGTTGCCATTCTTCCAATCTTGGTGGCATTTATGAATAGGATCTCATTCTTCCTTGTCCTATAACAGTCTTTACCTTCACGATTCTTACTCAGAAAGAAAAGACAAGCCGGAATACCTGTTGTCATAAACAACTTATCTGGAAGTCTTACAATACAGTCAATAATTCCATTATCAACCATATATTGTCTAACTATCTTCTCTCCTGTGTTATTTGTTGTCATAGCTCCATTCGCCATCACAAAACCTGCTGTCCCAAGTTCATTAAGATGAGAGTAAAAAGTCTGCATCCACATATAGTTAGCATTGCCATCTGTCGTAAATTCTGTTCTTTTACCAAGTAGCCTTGGATCATCATCTGCCAAATCTTCTGGATGCCATTGGGAAACATTGAACGGAGGATTAGTGATTACAAAATCTGCTTTTAAGTCTGGGAACTTATCATCCAATAAAGAATTTCCCAGTTTAAGATCAAAAGGGAGATTTCGTAATACAAGGTTCATTTTGCAGAGTCGGAGGTTATTATCTATGCTTTCCTGTCCGTAAATAGAGATGTCTCCTTTCCTTCCACCATGTGCCTCAACAAATTTCATGGATTGAACAAACATTCCACCACTGCCACAAGCTGGATCGAATATTCTGCCTTTATAAGGTTGTAACATGTCAACCAGAAGACGAACTATTGATCCGGGAGTAAAGAATTGTCCAGCCCCAGATCCCTCAACCATCGCAAACTTTCCAATGTAATACTCATAAATTCTGCCAATAATATCAGATTCCGGATTCTCCTTCTCGGAAAACTTCTTTTGTGAGAATAGGTTTATTAATCCTGCAGTTTGACGGGCTGTTAACTGGCTTTTTACAAAAATCGGAGGCAAGATGCCTTTTAAACCAGAATCAGATTCTGCAAGAATATCATCAATTATAGTAAATGCTTTGTCCACTTTCACCTTGATATCATCCTGCTCTGCATTGTCTTTCAGATAGTGCCAAGTGGCTTCTTTCGGAAGCTTGAAAGTGTATTTTGATTTGTATTCATCAGGATCTTCAAGAACATAAATTATTTCCTGCCGGTCGGTAGTATAGTATTCCGATTTTGGATCGTGCAGCATATTATTCAATTCCTCATACCTCATCTCATATCGTTCTGAGAGATGCTTAAGGAAAATAAGTGATAGTACGAAATCTTTGTACTGGTTTTCCGAAACTGCACCCCTCAACTCATTCGCTGCAGACCAGAGTTCCTTTTCAAAATTGATATCGGCTTTTGGAGTTCTATCCTTCATATTTACAGAATGATATTTGAGTGGATTTTGTTAATTATTCAAATTCGTATAAACTTAGATCCAAATCGTGGATAAATATGTTTGCTATTTAGCTGCGTATTATCGCAAGATTCCTTGATCTTAATAAGGTCACCGATTTTGTAATTGTTACTGGTCACATACTTAGAATTTAGCAGATATTCTCCACAATAAAAATTACCAAGACCATCTTGCTCAATAGTACCTGTATATTCCGTAGTATTATCTTGTGGAATATAAGAAATCATTGACTTATTGGCCTCAATATTCTGATGGCTGTCTGAGAAGCCTTTAAACCATAGCAGCACATCCAATAGCTGAAATGCCATACTCTTATATAAGTTTGGCGTTGAAATATTCCTTACATGCTCATCGATCCTAAGTGTAAGGGTTCCTTCGGTGTGAGAAGCATCCTGGATGATTAGCATTATATGTTTTAGAATAAAAGAGATGGTTGGATGCAATATTTCTGCATTTAACTTGTATATTGGATGAGCGCCACATAGTACTTTGCTTGAATTGTTTAACCACCCTGGAGATTTCAAAATGTCATCAGGCAATACTCCAATTTTATTAAATCTTACAAATAGTTTCTCAATTACTTTTCTGATAGAATTAAAGAAATCCTCAGTATTTAGCGTCTCTGAGTCACTTTCAACAATCTTTATCGCATTAAATAGTTTTCTTCCTGCTTCTTCTCCAATATATCTTTCGGTACATACATCAAACACCCTATGGTACCTGTGCCGGATTTGTGTGTCCTGTTGCTTATCCGCCTCTGTTTTGATATCAATCCATAAAGCCTCTACAGCTTCTTCAACAGTTTTATCATACACCTTATTGTTTTTGAATCCTTCTGCATATCTGTTTTTCTCTTTGGTAAAACTGATTTGACCAGATAATATGAACCACGGTATCTTTTTCCTGTCACTTAAACTTTCCAGAGCCACTCCAACATTAAATAAGGCCTGATCGCCTAAAGCATCACCTGTTTGGCCAGGTTTATTAAAAAACTTACCATCTACGATAACAGCATCATAATCTTCCATGCGTAACTGCAACTCCTCAATTCCATCTTTAGCATTATTGTATCCAAATAACAAAATTCCATTAAGTTTACCTTTTTCCTTAATTATATCAAGGGACTCAAATTCATCATCGAACCAAAGCACTTTATATTTTTTCGTCATCACCATCATAAATTAGAGGTAAAGTAATCACAAAACTTGTAGCTAAGTCAGTATCGCTCAATCCTTCAGGGCCTGTTTCGTCAATTATCTCGAAACTACCATTCAATTTATTAATAATTTCATGAGTATACCATCCCCCATAGCCATCACCAGCATTTGCACCAGCCTTTGATCCTTTCCTTATAAAATCCTCATATTTAAAATCTTCCGGGAACGGATTCCCAGTATTTGAAAATTGAATGTAAATTTCATTCACCTTCCCGACTTCCAAATTTCTAACTAAGAGAATGTCAATTCTATTCTTCAAGCCAGATTGAAAAGCATGACAAACAGCATTATTTATCAGATTATCGAAGAGGATAGTAAGTAAATCAGTATTCCCCAAAATATAAGTCTTTACTATAACACCATTAGAGTCAAGAAATGTTTCATCATCAATGTCAAATTTGATTTCAAAATTTAAAACTCTTTTTTCAGAATACTCATTTATATAATTCTGTATGAAATTTACAATCTCTACTTTTTCAAATTTTTTTGAACCAATGTCTGTATCTACTTTAAGTCTTTTACTAACAGCATCTGAAATCTTTTCTATATCTCTTGAAATAATATTTAGGTATTGACCAAAAGTTAATTCGTGTTCCTCACTTACCTTTAAATCGTATATCTCTGGTACAACAGGTTGAACTTTTTCTATTATTATAGTCTTTAAGTTTGAGAATGAACCTTTCAAATTCAATGAAGGCCCAGCCAGTGAATGCCTTAGATGCGCATTTTGTTCTGTAATATCACTCTCCAAACCATGAATTTTTTTAAATAGTTCCAATTCCTTCTCCTTTTCTTTCAAGAGTGTTTCTTTTATGCCTTGAACTTTGGCTCTTTGCTCTTCAAGACTTGGTAATGGAATAGGAATGTTTAAGAGGTCTTCTTTGCGGATATAAGGTATAATATCACCAACTCGATATAAATTAGTGGTCTCTGTTATAAAGTCTGAATATAGCTCGTTAATTAAATAGCCAACGTCAATCTTATTTTCATCTACCTTAAGTGCAATAGTATCAGGAATGATATAGATAGGTTCTTTATCAAAATTAAAAAAAGTAGGTTTTAAGGACTTCCAACGAGTAGCTAATAGAAGGCAGGACTCAGTTATCTTAAAGGCTGTTCTTGGAGCTTCTGTAGTATTTACATTCTTTAGATCCAGGAAATATTGAATCTTATCTTCGCTTAAATCTCTTATACGAATAAATTTACCCTTCCGTATTCCGGGGATTCTCTGGCCTCTTAGAATCTCCGCTACATCACCTAACTTCACTTTTTTTATGCCATCATCCACTTGCATTTTTGGAGCAAAATAGCGATGAGCATCAAGGTTGTAACCAAATTCTCTGACGGTTTGATTTGAAACAAATCTGACAGACTCTGATTCCGAATTACTTTTTATTAATGATGTTAATTCAACTTCATTAATCTTTTTTTCCCTTTTCGAGGAGCTTTCAACATATTTTTTTGCATCTACAAATCGAATTATACCCTTGGCCATTTTGTTCTTGTTAATTAAGATAACAGCCACAGGTACTGAAGTATTAACCAATATGCCGCCAGGGAAAGAAATGATCATATCAATCAGATCATTCTCTACTAAGATCTTTCTTACCTCCTCTTCCTGGCCTATCCGAAATAAAAATCCATGTGGAATTACACCTATTAGTTTCCCATCAGAATTAAGATCTTCGATTCCTTTTTGAATGAAATAGTGTTCAATGGTTTTGATTATTCCAGATGGGTCACTTAAACCCCCAGGGAACCGCATTCCAAATGGAGGATTAGCTATAATTAGATCAAATTTCTCACCTGAAGGGTTCCAGTTTCTTATAGAATCACCCAAACTGAGGTTTGATTTATCATTTCTTGAATAAGCTAATATTCTTAAGTTGCCAATAGCCCATATTTTCTGATTTATTTCCTGACCAAAATAAATCGACCCCTGCTTTATGAAAATTCCGAAAGATGCAAAACCGGCAAAAGGATTATAGACTTTTGTATTATCTGACAGATCAACTAATTGACTAACAAACCTGCTTAATTCCAACGGTTGTATATACTCACCTCTATTCCTGCCTTGTAAATTCGTTAGTTTATATAACAAATCATCAAAAATCTCGGGGAAATTTTCCTTAAGAACTGACTGATCTAATGAATTTAGTAAGGCTAATAGTTCTGCAAATTCAATGTAATCTATCCTTGATATTATAGGTTCAAATATTTCAAATACGTTTTTCTTCCAACCCTTCTCATCCCTTATTGTATCTTTGAAAATTGTATTAAAATCGACACTATAAATCTCTGGCCTTTTTGCATGCTTTGAAATGAGTTCACCTATAAATCCATCTCTTTGGAGTAAAAGCAAAAAAAGTATTAGATGAAAATCTTCCGGAATAATATGCTCCCGTCTTAAAATACCTATTGCATGCCATAATTTGCTTTTTAATTCGGCTACTGCATTATTGTCATCCATACTCCTTACGATCTCCATAAATACTAAAAAATAATTTCGGAACAAAAATATAATCATTCTGTGCAGTAGTTCTGCATAGGTCAAATATAGTTTTTTAACAAAGATTCTCCTTTGTCTTTAATAATCTTAATTAATTCATCTGGCACAACAACTTTCACTTCTTCACCAAGTGAGAAGATCATTGCCACAAGCTCATAATTTATTTGTAATGAAAGCTCAATTAATACGTATTCATCTGTTCGCTCTTTTATTTTTTGTGATCCGTGGATTGGTTTAGTTTCAATATAAGGCCATAGTTTCTTACTTATCTGAAGAATTATCGAAACAGGCTTTTGCTCTTCTTTCACAGTTACTCCTATAACATCCTCAAAATATTCCTCAAAATCAATTTCTTCATTTTCAACAAAATCTTTATCCGTCTCCTTTATACTTATAATTCTATCTAATGCCAGATTAGACAAGCACCTTAATTCAATATTATATCCGAATAAGAACCAGCGGCTATTATATTGTTTTAGGTAATATGGACTCAGATTTATTGTTGTGGGGATTGTTTGTTGGAAGCTTTTATATTGTATCTGGATTACTTTTTTATATTGGATTGAATTGAAGAGTTCTGAAAAGAAATTCAATCCTTTCAAGTAGATGTTTTGTTCAAATCCGACATAGGGTTTAAGATTCCCTTTAATATTAAATGAGGATTCCATTCTAATGAGCATTTCCTCCATCCATTCAAACTGAGGAAGTCCTTTAAACCGATTTAAGATTAGAAGGGTTTCTCTTAGTTGGGTTAATTCAGTTTCATTAATGGGTTGGTTTTTTATCGAAAATGACTTTTCTGCATACCTGTAGTAAACTCTTCGTCCATCCTTGATATGTTCGAGTGGGATAGACCAACCTTGTTCACTTTGCATGAACTTGATATCATCAAATACCTGCCGTCTTTTTATTCCTTCCCGGTTTCCGGTAAACTCATATATAGCCCTATTGCAAGCTTCAATAAGATCTTCAATATAGTAATTTCTGCCTATATTGCTAAAGCATTGATCTAAAGCATGGTATCTTATGGTCGCATTTTTATTGGTTGGCATTGTATGTCTGTTTAAAATACTATATGTATCAAAAATATACCTTTATTATGATAATGATTTTTTCTTCATCCATTATATACAATGAACCTGAGGGAGTAATTAAATAATTATATATTCCTGTTATATATGGTACTTGATTTTCTTACCTTAATCCTCTGCCCTCCTTTATGAAGAATTTTTAATCGAATTATGTTAAGTTCTTTCTCTGGGACTTCATAATAATTTCTCTTTTCCCGAGTAAAAATCTTAACTAATTTATCATATCCTATGCCTGCCCTATCAGCACGAACTCTCTTATTAGTGCAGGAGAATAAAAAGACATCACCTTTTCCTTTATCGCCCCAATTAAAAGTGAATATTTCCATCTTATTTAATGTGTTGCGTCTACTGAGACATATTTTTCAACCTGTGAGGTTGCATTTAATGTACTAATCATTAAAAATAACAACACAATTAAGACTTTCATGATTTCTTTTTTTCCCCTTAGATGTAAATTACAAAAACTTAAAAATTTTAACATCAGGTTTTAATTGAACGTTCCGGTCATAATATGCACTACCTCTCCACCTTTACTTCTGTAGCTTATCATATTAAGCTTAGTCGAAAGCTGAATTTCATTTATGCCCGGCAGATCGGTCGTAGTAACTTGAAATTTTTGTATCCCATTACTATCCGTAGTTGAAGAAATGATTTTAAAATGAAGCAATTCCCCCGAGGGCACCGAAATTATTGAAACCGACAATTGTTATATTTAATTCTATTGGATTTATGCGAAGTAATGCCCAACTAAAGTTGGTTCCATAAATATAGCCATCAGATGAGTAATCTATATCCCCAACACTGTAGTCGCCTGATAATTTGCTGCTTGATGTTATTATTGCTGTTTTTTCATCAACAGTAATCAATAGATTTTCATTTGTATTAGCTGTTTTTAGTATAGCATAAAGAGTACCTTGTGGGGAGAAATCAATGCCAACAATTACACCACTCACACTAATTTGATTAATAGGAGTAAATGTGCCCTCATTTTGGTTTATTATCCCAAGGATTCGATTTCCGTTTATACCATATAGTATTCCATCAGGATTAAAAGCTATGCCCCAAAGTTGAACTGGAGAACCAGATTGGGTAATTGTTGAGGCAGGTATTGATGTACCACTTTTGACATCAATTTTTTCTATGACACCCGGTTTGTCTGGATTTACACCAAAAAGCGATCCTGTTACTGGATCCATATCCAAACTAAATTGTTCTTTTACCGAACCAACTGGTCCAGAAACTATACCCTCCCCATTTATTGAGTTAATCAGAATAAGGGTATTTGGAATGGACGATCCTCCCGATGTACTTGTTGTTGAATAAAGAGAAAAATTGTCATTTGGATTAACAGTTATGTAATCATTTTTGGTCTCCCCATCTGATCCAGCACTATTAGTTGCAGTTAATGTAACTGTATATGTCCCTGCAGCTGAGTATGTATGAGAAGGATTCTGTAATGTACTTGTACCTCCATCACCAAAATTCCATGACCAGCTTGTTGGACTATTTGTTGATTGATCTGTAAATTGTACACTTTGTCCTGCTGTAATAGTAGTTGGTGAACCTGAAAATGCTGCTACTGGTGCATTAACAACTGGATTAACAGTTATGTAACCATTTTTGGTTTCCCCATCTGATCCAGCACTATTAGTTGCAGTTAATTTAACTGTATATGTCCCTGCAGTTGAGTATGTATGAGAAGGATTCTGTAATGTACTTGTACCTCCATCACCAAAATTCCATGACCAGCTTGTTGGACTATTTATTGATTGATCTGTAAATTGTACACTTTGTCCTGCTGTAATAGTAGTTGGTGAACCTGAAAATGCTGCTACTGGTGCATTAACAACTGGATTAACAGTTATGTAACCATTTTTGGTTTCCCCATCTGATCCAGCACTATTAGTTGCAGTTAATGTAACTGTATATGTCCCTGCAGTTGAGTATGTATGAGAAGGATTCTGTAATGTACTTGTACCTCCATCACCAAAATTCCATGACCAGCTTGTTGGACTATTTGCTGATTGATCTGTAAATTGTACACTTTGTCCTGCTGTAATAGTAGTTGGTGAACCTGTAAATGTTGCTACTGGTGTAATAACAACAGGATTAACTGTGATATAATTTGTCTTAGTCTCCCCATCTGATCCACCACTATTAGTGGCGGTTAAAATAACTGTATATGTCCCTGCAGTTGAGTATGTATGAGAAGGATTCTGTAATGTACTTGTACCCCCATCACCAAAATTCCATGACCAGCTTGTTGGACTATTTATTGATTGATCTGTAAATTGTACACTTTGTCCTGCTGTAATAGTAGTTGGTGAACCTGAAAATGCTGCTACTGGTTTTATTACAGGTTGAGAAGTAGCTTGAGCTAATACTTGCTCATAATTTAATAAGTCACTAATAACAAAATCCAAAGTAAACAAATCAAGTATAGACACTTTAGCTCCAGCCGCCATTTTTATTCCACCGTAAAGTGTCCACCATGGATTCTGCAAAATATTTGCATCAAGCCTTCCATATAATTTTAAATTGGCATATGGTCCTGCTACACCATATATTCTTAACGATAGTTCTGGCTTAATATACATTTCAGCACTAGTGTTCAAATTAAGTTGAGGAGGTTGATACCCAAAATCCTTACTAAAAGTCTTATAGGGTGACCAACCCTGCCCTTTTAAATATCTAATGCCAGCATCAAAAGTCAATTTCTGATTAATTTCAGAAGTGATGGGTGCATTTGCTGAACCGCCAACTCCAGCAATAACATCTAATTCCGGAGTAAATATTACCGGGACAACCCCTACCATTATAATAATAGGGGTAAAATATACAGTAGCCAGATTAACTTCTTTCTCAAAACCGTATTCTAAACCTGTGACAAGTCGAAGATCGATATTTTCACTTGATTCAATTCCGAACTTGACTTCTTTTAGACCTTGAAATAACCTATAATCTATAAATAGTGGAATTTGCATATCACAACTAAAGTTCCCCACAAGTTTTATCTGATCTGCAGTAGTTGATGGATAGCCATCAAAATCATAAAGGACTGTATTTATATCCCAATTATATGTGGCTTGATCTGAGCCTTTGGTTAGATCATTAATGAGTTTTACACCATCCGCATGATAAGCTATTCCTTTAATTTGGGAATTTGTTAAAGATATTTTTACATTAATAGTACCTTGCTGTATTGCTTCTGATAAAGAAGCAAATTCAGTCTCAACTACAAGTTCATTATTTATTGTATTTATATTCTTGACTTTACGTAGAAGTCCTTCTCCGACATCAGAGATAATTATATCTCCAACCTTTATTTGTTGTACAGAATTAATGTCGTTAGAAAATCTTATTGTATAATTTGAAGGATCAACTGAAATAATTTGTTTATTCCAAACTTGGCTGTCAATGACATTCACCCCTTTTGCTATAATTGTCTGTGTGGTAGCATCTTCATCCTTTTCGCAGGAGAATAATATCAAAAAGAAAAGGCAAATCAGTATGACAGTACCAAATGTGGGCCAAAAAGATTTAGCCCTTTCCGAGGAATGGAAGAAGGTCTTCATTACGATTAGGTTTTAGTAAAATACGGAACTTAATGATTACTGCCTTAGTTTGGATTAATAAAAACATTTTAAATTTAAGCATTTTGGGATTATTTGACAAAATTTAAACAAATTTTTGTCAATAATTAGTCGATCCTTAAAAAATCAGTTTTAACAACAATTTATCAGAACCCGATAATTTCTTATCGTTTTTTCGATAATCTCTTTTAAGACACAGATAATAGATTCACGGATTTTCCGTAACATCTTCATCATATTGAATGCAGCACCTGCCAGAAGTGTGTTAATCATATCACCTTCAACACCTTTAAGGTAGTTTCTTAGCATCCGGTGATCTTGTTTTATGTGTCCGATAATTGGTTCTATTGACGCTCTTCTTCGGAACCGCTCCCTGTCTCTGCTTTTTTGATATGCGGTTTTACCTTTTCCTGAGCCTGGTATTTTAATGTTAACTCCCAGAATGCTCTTCCGCCCCTTGCAACCTCTGTCGACAAGAACTGTTTCAGGTAACCGTCCCAAAAGATCCTCAACCTGTTCAAGCTGAGGCTCAATAGCATGCCCATCGTAAATGTTATCTTCAAATGCCATGGCCCCTATGACTATTCCACTTTTTTTGGTAAGTACAAAACTGCTTTTGTTGCCAAACTCATACTTCTTATGCTCTTTGCCTTTTGAGATGCATTTTACTTCCGGAGCATGAAAACTGTATATTTTATTTTTGTCATCTCTTTTCTGTCCAAGTACCAGGTAGTATACCCAGAGTTGCTCATCATAAATGCTTAACCGATCTATGTCATCAAGTTTGCATTCAACATCTCTTACTAACCGTCCTGCTATCGTCTTCAACTTACGGGCTGCGGCATTCGCTCTTTTTCGTTTCTTCGGATGGTCCCGGAACCGCTGTTCTATCATTAATTGTTTTACAATTCTTGTATAACGTTGTCTTAGCTTTATGTTTTCTTTCTCAGATATCTTCCGGCAACCTTCTATTATCTTCTTGTGTAGCTTGGAATCAGTAGGGAATGTAATATTCTTCTCCTGCACAGTTGTGTCTATCAATACTTCTTTCTCATTAACTTCTTTGGAATCAAACAGACTTATACTGAGCTTTAATATTTTCTGTGCCCCCTCTTCTCCTATGCGTTGACGAAAATGTACAAAATCGCTCGGATCATATGGCTGGTCATACTGAAAATAGGTTTCCCCGCAGAAGTATTGCCAATAGGGGTTCTCAATCCAACGTGCAACAAATGTTTCGTCTCCAAGATTATATGTTTGCTTCAGTAAAATACTGCCAACCATCTTTCTTATCGGAACTGCCGGACGCCCTAGTTCAGGATAATAAATGGAAAAATCTTTTTCAACTTCCTCCCAATTGATTCGTTGAGCCAGGAGAACCAATTCATGCTCCATATTGATCATACTTACTAGCGGAACGCGAAAAACATTCAGCTGTGGATTCTTGATAATTTTTCCTTTCATTTTGCAAGGTTTTTATCGAATTTACTCATTACCTTGCAGATAATCAATTAATGTTATTAACATTAATTGTTAATAATCAACACGTTAACTACTTTTTAAGGATCGACTAATTACCTTTATTGTCCGTTATAGCTAGTGCTTTGTTAAAAGTCCTGGTGCAGAAGAGCTTTTTATTAGTAGGTTAAAAGTCAGCACGTCAGTATTTGCAAGCTCTTTTAAAAGCTTTGGTTTGAGCATCGCCTGTGTGGCTTTTAAATGTGCTTGCAAATCAAGAAATTATTTAAATCTAAAGGTGTAAGTTAATGATGGAATGATTGGCAATAAATAATTGTATTTGAAGGAATAATTAAGCCAATAATACATATTTATTGGATTTTTCCGATTGTATGCATTAAAAATATCAAAGCTAATTGAATGTCCACCTATTTTCCCTTGCTTTTTATAATGAATACCCAGATCGAGTCTATGATATGCAGGTAATCGTAAATTGTTTAAAGAAGGATAGTAATAAATTATAAACGGATGTTCAATTATGGTGTATACACTCAATGCAGGGGAATACTTTTCAACCTGGATTGTAACAGGATAACCAGTTCCAAATAACCACAAAGCCGAGAAGTCCCATTTTTCTGAAATCTTATAATTAACAGAGACATTGAAATCATGTAAACGGTCATAATCAAAAGGAAAGGGATGTCCATTGTTTAGATCGTCATATTGTCTGGAAGCAGTTGATAAAGTATAATTAATACTACCTGTGACCTTACCCACTTGCTTTTCGACTGACATCTCTATTCCTTTCGCGTTGCCTTTGCCTTGCGTTGTTTTTTGATACCATGGTGAAAAGTCTAAAAATAAGGATGCGCCGTTGCGATAATCAGTTGTATTGTATAACCATTTTTGATACATTTCAATAGAGACGAGAGCCTTATCTGGCCAATAAAAAGAAAAACCACAGTTTATCTGATCTGATTTAAGAGGTTTTAATCCTTTTAGTGCAGGTATCCAGATATCTGTCGGCATACTTAAACCGGAACTGGTTAAAAGATGTATATACTGCACCATTCGGGAGTACCCTGCTTTAATGACAAGGTGGGGAGATATTTCATAATTAGCAGAAAAGCGTGGTTCTGCATTTAAATTCATTTTGTTTTCCGACATGAATCCGCTTACCCTTAATCCTGATATAAGAAGTAGTTCCGGAAATGGTTTAATTTCATCTTCAAGATATACAAATGCTTCATTGACATGTAGTGTATTATTTGAAAAGGAGGTATCAGTTTTTATATTCAATTCTTGATCAATCATGCTGTAGTCATTCTTACCGGGATTTATGGTATGAACTGTGTTCCCTGCACCAAATAATAACTTATGATTATTTGATGAGGAATATTCAAAATCGGATTTTGTTATAATATCGTAAATATAAGAATTATAACCTGCTGAGTAGCTCTTCAGAACTGTCTCAATATAAATTGAATCTTTAAGTGTGCTACTATATTTATTTGATGTAAAATAATTATACTTACTATAAGCAATGGTATAATTCACAAATAAATTATTATTAAAAGTATGATTCCACCTTAAAGAACTGATTAAATTACCCCAACCTGATGTTTCGTGTGTATAATCTTTTAGCTCTTCAGTTTCAGTATCTGATAAAGAGTCATCATTTTCATTCACAATTTTATCCTTTCCTTTATATAAACTTAAAAAAACCTTATCCTTTTGAGAAAATTTGTGAGTCAGGCTAGCATTCAAGTCATAAAAGTAGTAACCAGGAAAGTCCTGATTCAGCAAATTCAAATCTTTTAGAGTTTCCGAATACAAATCAAAATAGGATCTACGTGCTGAAATATTAAAAGTGGTTTTATTCTTAATAACAGGACCTTCAAGATTAATTTTTGATGAGATTACTCCAATAGATACTTCTCCATTTATTGATTTGTTATTACCATCACGACTTCGAACATCAATAACTGATGAAACCCTGCCACCATACTTTGCAGGGAAACACCCTTTGATCAGTTTAATGTCTTTTATTGCACTGCTGTTGAAAGCACTAAAAAATCCATATAGATGACTGACATTATACATTGGAACATCATCCAGCATGAAAAGATTTTCTCCTGCACCTCCTCCACGAACAAAAATACCTGCAGAACCTTCTACTCCTCCTTTAATACCTGGTTGTATCTGTATAGCTTTTAGCAAATCGGACTCCCCTAATGCAGGAGTAACTGTAAGTTGTTTTACAGGTATTATTACATATCCTAGCTGATTATTAACATTGTGCCCATAACGTGATGATGAAATGACTACTTCATTCAACTCTAATACCGGATTCATTACTATGTTCAGTGTTGTATCCTTATGTAATATAAATGATATTTTCTTGGACTTCATTCCAATATATGTTGCCTGAATGGCCACCCTGCTACCATTCGTGGTTTTGAGGTTAAAAAAGCCAAAATCATTAGTCTGTGTTGATCTTTTACTAACAGTATCAGTGACATATACCCCAATCAGTCTCTCACCTGTCTCTCTGTCTTCTACAAATCCAGATATACTAAAATTCTGGGAATGTAGTAATTGAAAAGCCATCAGGAAAACCGCCATCAACCTCAATTTAAGCATTAATTCTACATTAATATAAATTGAAAACAATTGAATCATTTGATACAGATGCCCCGGAAAACATACCATAACCTCCGGTCACATTTGAGACCATTATTACTGGTTCTGCGAGAGGATTACTATAATTCCTGCTATACAATTGTAGTGTTTGTATATATCTGAGAAACTCTTCGGTTATGGAATAGAGTTTAATATATAAAGTTTTATTGTTAACTCCATATGATGATATTGGATAATCTATTTTAATTAGTGGTTCACCAATAGATTCACCCTTTATAACTAAATCGAGAGTGTATTTCTGCCCATTTATTAATTTATCACTGAAGACAACAGCCTGAATTCCGTCTCTAGTATTTAATTTTTCTTCGACAATAGGATCACTACAGTAAAATTCCAAATCTTGGTAATAATAAGGAATTGAGTAATTATTCTCTGGTTTCCAGTAGGTAAACAAACAGATTCTGAGAAGGTAATAATTCTTTTTATCTGAAGGATCAGAAAACCCAATTCTGCAGCGAAAACCGGTATTAAATGAATAGTATGAACCGGGAGCCAGAATAATTCGTGAGGTATCTACTCGCTCTATATTGACAATACCCGGTATTACTGTCTCAGCAATCGCTTCAGGCAGGTCTTGTCCTTTTACCACTATTTTATACTCATTCCCTGACGATGGGTAAATACCACCAGATAAGTAATTTCCAAAGTGAAATAAATTCCAATGATCATAATCGTAATACTTGAAATGCAACAGGGAATCAATTCTAACATTATTCTCATAGATATATACTTGCATGTTGTCTAAATCCTTCATATATTCAGAACCAACTCCACTTCTATCCAGAAGATAATTGCTTTTACTTATGAAAGCATTTAATATGGTATCGGTAGTGATGAGGCCGTTTATAACAATTTTACGACCAGTGTCAGGAATTTCAATATAATCCCTTCCACAAGAAGTAATAATTATCATTATGAAAATAACAGAACGTATAAATTTATTTTGATTCATAAAAAAATTAGGACTACTATTCATGTCCTCTTTCATTGATCGTTAAAATTATTTAAAAAGAGCGAAGAGATTTGGCTCTTTTGCTTTTGCATGCGGGTTGAATTATGTGTCGTGCAAAAGCAAAGGTGCCAAATCAGCGGTCGCGTTGCAAAGATAAGTTATTAAGAAGTCTTCTATCATGTTGATGTTTATCGCATTAGCTATAACGGGAGTCTGTCTAATAATCATTTTTACCGATAAAAATTAATCAAATTATACCGGTTTAAGAGGGGCTGGAAATATTTTAGTCTTGGGTATCAACATATTAAAAAATTCCTTAATATGTCTTTTTCCGGTCTATATTATGACGGACAGTCTGACGGCCCGGCAATAAAGGGAGGTTGTGTTACCTGGCGCAGCCATCCGGCTACTGGTCCTGGTACTTTAGCCAGAAAATTGTACCGGTGGCAAGCCAGGTATGGCGTGCTTTTTGCAATCATGGTACAGATTTTATTGAGCATTACGCGTGTCGCGGTACAAATTTTATAGCGGGTACTGTTATCATCACCGGTGACGGGCTTTATAAAGGGCACTGGCGCGGTCGCGGTTTGAGCTATTACGAATCTGTCAAGGGAGTAGGAGCAAAAGCAAAAACCATGACGAGCCCATTAATTATACCGTCCGTGTTAGCGGGAGCACTTTTTAGTCTTGATCGTAAATTTGATTTAAAATTAGATTTTAAATTTTGCCCATTGAATATTTCCATTGCTATCAGAATGGATGTTTTGTTCTAGGGGTATATATTGCATATCTTTTGTGTCTTGAAAATAATTCACCCAAACATACATTGCCTCAATAAATCTCAATTTGTGAATACTTCTTGGATGAATTACTATATTGTTTGATTGGTATGAAAAACATACACTTGGATACATGATTCCGTCAATGTCATTTACCCCTGATTCGTTTGGGCAATTATCGAATACCTGATCACAATAGTAATTAGATAAGTAGTAATCATTTTTGCACTTTATTTCAAGTTTTGCAAATTCTTGGGAAAAGAACTCAATAAGGAATTTGTCTCTTTCTGTATCAGTATTACTATTTTGTAATATTTTATCTATCTGGATGTTATCAGTTAATATTAATCTATCAATTTGGTCATAAATTTTTTGCTTGGATTTTCGAATTCTATCGATATGCTTTTTTGAGTATGGAATAAATGCAAGCTTTAGAGGATGCATTATTTTCCAAGTACCAAGAGTCAAGTTTTGATCTGTTCTTTTTGTACCAAGCGGGAATTTATGCCAAATTGTTTCATAACATGCGACATGCCATTCGTTCGAGGCATAAAATCTTGCTTGATATTTTTTGTTAGCTCGACCAAACTCAATTTTGGAACATTTGTCATCTGGGACTATAGAAATTTCTGAGGTATTATACCAAGGAAGTTCTCTATAATACTTGTCCAAAGTTTCATTAGGTCTTGCTCTAAAAATCAGTGATGGATTTTGATAGAAACCAGAACCAATCCTTGGAATTTTATCCGAATCATAGATTATTATAGGAACAAATGGTATTAATTCATGAACTCTTTTTGATAATTTATCATATTTAAATTTGTCAAGAGTTTCTCTAATATCTTGAAGTTCTAAAATAATTTCCTTTGAGATCATGAATGTCTGATTATGTTGATGTTACCGCTAATGGCCCGGCGGTATAATTTAGTAAGCGTTACCCGACGAAGTATCCGGGTAGGGTCCTGGTACTTTAGCCGGGAAGTTGTCACGGTGCAAGGAGGGTATGGCGTGCTTTTTGCTGTCATGGTACAAGTTTTGTGAGCTATACGATTGTCGCGGTACAATGTTGATCGGAACCGCGAATTTATCCCCGGTTGCAAATTTGGTGGCGGGCACTGGTGCAGTATCGCGGTACAATATGTCTCGAAGCCAGAAATTTATCACGGTGTAGGATTTAAATTGCGGGCAGATGCACGTGTCCGGGTGCAACGGTCATTACGAATTTGTCTTGGGTGCAGGAGCAAAAGCAAAAGTGTGACAAACAACTTACCTTTATTGTCCGTATTAGCAACAGTTATATTTTATTAAATCACAAATAATTAGTCCTTCCAAATATCTTGTGGCACTGGAATTAAATGTGATTGAATTTCTCCTCCAATATATAAAGCATTATAATCACTCATTGGAAAAAGTCTAATGACAAAATCGAAATATAGTTTAACTAAATTAGCAAACTCAAATATGTTTTCTGGCTTTCTAAATTTCCAGCTTGGTTCATCCCAAATTATATTTAATGAATTATCGATTGTTTGTTTTATTATCACTGAACTTATTCTACCTGGGGGGAAGCCATTTATATAGTATTGATGAAATAATGAATTCTCATCAAATTGTTTGAGTAGGTCTCGATGATTTTTATTTGTCCTTGAATTAAAGTCATTAGCAAAATGGAACTTATCATGGGCCTGAGAATAGGTCCCATCTTTGTTAAGTACCGTATTCGAAATATGCCAATGTTCTGCATGAGATTTGTTTTCATGTTTTTGGTATCCAGCGATATGGACAATTGAGATGCTAGAAATTTCTTCATCTCTCATTTCGCTTGTCATCCTATCGGAAAGTTGTAAGGTTAATTCATTGATTGAAGATGCCGTAAAATATGAACCAGAAATGAAATCACTCATCCACAAATCAATTGATTTCCCATCAATTGAATAGGATCCCGAGTATGCTAATGAAGAGTTAAGATGTGGAATTGGAAATATTTTCTGCCCGAATCCGGCATTGCCTGAATCATTTGTCAAATTAGAGTCACTGGCTTGAATGATACCGTATTTGGTTATATAAGAAGCTATTAATGTCATACTTAGTCGTTTTAGGTTGAATTAGAATTGAATGATCAGGATATGTTATTTATTCTTTGTATCGCTGTGTTTATTATTGACAATGATTTTGAAGTTCGTTCTCGAGTTTTTTCTAATTCCTCTATTATATTTCCCATTTCGAATCTCACGCCTTGGAGTTTAACTCGAGCTTTTTTACATAGCATAGTAATTTCATCGGAATATATGAAGTCACTATATTTCTTTAAAAATAATTCTAATAAAGGAGCAAGATAATTTTCATTAATCTTCTCAAAGTCAGCTATGTTAGTAGTTAGATCTGCATATACTTTAAAATAAGAATTTATAGTTTTATAAATATCATTTTCCCAGCGAGACTCTCCAAGTTCTTGTGCCATCTGATGAGCTATTGAGGCTAATCTGTCAGGAATATGATCTATTATTTGTTTTGCCTGCATAAGTTGTTCATAGCAATGCTTTGTGTTTGTTTGATAAATTCTATCTATTTCTAATCTTGTACCCTCAAGGAAATCAAGTGCAGAATTAGTAGTTTTATATTGTTTGATTGTATCTTCTGATTTAAATATAGTTATCCAGGCTTCAAATGTTCCACGATTGTCGATATTTTTTAACCTAATAAAATCTTCAGTTGCTATTTGATTTAGAGGGATTAATACGGTTAAGTTTTTTTTCTGCTTAGAAATGAATTCATCAATAAGATTAAGTTGTTTTTCATATACACCCACCACGGATAATAATAGTTCTCTATAATATCTCAATAAATCTTTAAAATGCTTTTTCTTTTGATCTTCCTCTTTCCTCTTGTCCTTTTTATTTTGTTTGTAGTATATCCATAGTGAAAATCCAAAACCAAGAAAAGCACCTAAAAAGGTAAGCAAAACTTGAAAAATACCTGATGCAAATGTCTCTTTTGCAACCTCATAAATAGATTTTATGAAGTAATAAGTGTTATACATAATTTGTTAATATTTTATTGTTATAGTGGCAAATCCTATAGTCTGTTTGTCACGAATTGTTGCTAACGGCAGTCTGTCTAATAATCATTTTTACCGATAAAAATTAATCAAATTAAGCCAGTTTAAAAGGGGCTGGAAATATTTTAGTCTTGGGTATCAACATATTAAAAAATTCCTTAATATGTCTTTTTCCGGTCTATATTATGACGAACAGGTTTTTAGACAGTCTGACGACCCGGCAATAAAGTAAGTATGCGTTATCGAGGTCAGCCAGTATGACGCAGTCCGGGTTTATCTCCTTGCAATGTTATTATCTCGAAGCAGGAACAAATCCGCACCAACCTTAACAAATTTATTTACTTTATTAGGTGTTGTGCTTAATTTTCGTAAATTCTTTGTCTATTTCTCTGATCACAAGTTCAATAGATCGTTTGTAGTACTTAAACTTTGTTTCATTGTCAAGCAGATCCCATTTTTCTTTTATTGGAATACTTTTATAAACTTTAATCTTGTCGTATGGAGGGTTCCAATAAACCCTGTACTCATTTATTATCTCATTGTTGTTCAAGATTTTATTATTCTTGAATAACTTTTCACAAGTTGTGTGGTTTAGTTTAAAAACAAAATTAATATTATCGTCAATTAATACGTCTACATTTCCTATAAAGTCCTCAGATATAACCGCTTTTGATCTGCCAATAAAATCATCATCGAATTTTTCAACTTTAAACCTTTTTTCTTGGAAGGATGCGTTCAGAAAATCACAAAACTGTTCTTCAAATGGTTTTTCACTTACAAATGATTTGTAATTTTTGGTTTTACTTTTCTTTTTTAGCACTGATGTTTGAATGATGGAATGTACCTCCTCAATAACATCTTCATAAATCCCCTCATCATCAAATTCTTTATCAATGAAAATTCCAAACTCTTTATTTTGTTTTTCGGAAAATTCATGAAGATTCATTGAAGTGATAAGCATTGTATTTTCGTTAAAGTAGCACTTCCCATGTAGGTTCTCATGAAAGAAGATGGATAGGTTTTCTAAACTATCAAGAAATGCCTTTTCATCATTACTAAGTTCTGATTTACCATAAATGAGAGTTATTTCTTTGCCTTTTCTGTTCGCTTCTGATAATCTGTCTTTTAAATTGGAGGATAATTTCAAATAAGGAGTCACCAGTATTATCTCACGATCCGCTGTTTTTATTATTTGAAGTATTTGATAGGAAAGTTCAATAGTTGAGAGAAATTTTGCCATAATTGAATAGGTTTATTTAAATTGGATTAATGTAGTGTGTGGTTATTTCGCATGGCACCAAACAGCCCTGCAATAAAGGGAATTTGTATTATCGGCGTCAACCGGTATGGAGTGGGCTGGTTTGTTACCCGATAACTTTCCTGTCTTGAAAGCAGGAAACAAATTGCAAAAACCGTGACAAGTTTATTTACTTTAGCATTGTCCGTATTATGGCACATATTGGTTTTTTATCCTAAATTTCAAGTCCAAGTGACTATTTTGGTTACATTTTTGAAACTTTCCACAGTCAATTTCAATTAATTCAGAATTCTCATCAATTGGAGGCATAATTGGTTGGAGAATACAATTAACGGTCTTGAGTTTTTTTAATTGTTTAAACCAGCTCAATAGCACATCATCAACCTTTCCTTTCATTGGAGTTCTTGAGGATATTTTGGTGAATAATATTTTATCTTGGAAGTTGAACTCTATTTTATTAAGCCAACTTTTGTCAGAATCAATATCATAGAAGCAGAATAATTGGAAGATAAATAGAATGGGATCATCATCAAGTGTAAAACCAACAGCTAAAACTCCACACTCTCGAAGTGGTTTTAAATCAAAAGATAGGGAAGAGAAATAGTAGACTAAAAAATTGTTTATTTTCTGAAGGCTGTAAAGGGACTCAAGAAATTCTTGCTTTGTAATTCTTATTGACCTGTCCAATGATTCAATAATATTATTCTTGATTCTGTAGTTATTATGCCCTATTGTATTTCTTAGTTTTGTATTGTAAGCCAATGAAAATAAAGAAGATACATTTGGATATTCTCTAAGTCGGGATTTGATAAAATCTATGCACACTCCTTTTTTTAGATTACCTGATTTGTCTCTGAGATTTATGAGGTCAACATCCTTTTTTTTATCAGTGTTGAGTATTGCAAAAGTTGCTAATACTAAAAGAACATTTTCAATTTCATAGTAGCTCTGATACAAAAAGCAAGCTACTTGGGAAATCTCCTCATTATAATTTTCAAATTCTATCTCGATGATGTTTATGCGCTTATCATCAAATCTGTTTACAAAATTGGGGCGGGTGTAGTGATTAATTATTTCAGAATGTGCTTTGTCAAACTTAGTAAGATTTAAAAAATCAATAAACTCATTTAAATAGGTTAAATCACCATCTATTTTGCTAATTAACTTGAATAAGCTATTCCTATAATATGTGTAAGCATGTGGATCTTCACTAAAAAGTTTCAACAATTCCTTTTGAATATCAGCAGGTATTTTTCCTTTGCAACCAGATGATATCCAATTCTCATATTTATAAATTCTGTCCCTGAGAGCTATTATATTTCTTTCTTTTATTGACATAAACCGTTTGTGGGTTTAAGATAGAAGCTTATTAATGAATACACCCAAGATAATTAGTGCCAAAACGTTTTGTTACGGATTTTCTTAATTCTTTATCACAAAATTCTGAGATATATAACCCATACGATAGCACATTAACATTTAAGTCATCCGATGATTCAATTCTCTTATTTATGGGCTGATGAAGAAATAAATAGCGGATTGTAGCCCACAATTCAAATCCTAAATCTATCTCCAGATCAGGATCATATCCAGAGTTCTCTCCTGCCTTTACTTTTTTATGTATCAATCCTAATGTTTCGAGCAACATTATTGAACATGTATGTGCTACTAAATCTGATAATTGGATGCCTCTGACTTTCTTTGAATCATTTTCTAAGTAGATCTGACAATTCTTGAACTTAAGATCCTTAATGTATCTTTCACCGTTTGCCAAATTTTTAAAATAGGCTTGATCAAAAAAAACCTTGATGTCTTCATTAATCTCATTTTTAGCAATAAATTGCCTTAGTCCTTTTAGTGTTTCATAGCCAATCCTAACTCTATAAGCGGATGGGAGTACAACGATTCCTATTTGGCAGTAGTTGGATAATATCCTCTTTAAGTCATTTCTGACTAAGGCCATTTCAGGAACCTTACTGTAATTAATCCCACTCTTATATTCTTCATCAGGTTTAAATCCATTTTCTTGGAGTGATTTTAAAATCAAATCATTTGGATCTTTTTTTGAAAACACTAAACCGCTAATAATAAATCCACCTTTTCGATGTATACTCTCATCTATGAATACATGAATCATGGTTTATTGATTATATCATCGTGGTTGTTAAATGAGGCATAACGGCAGTCTGTCTAATAACCATTTTTATCGGTAAAAATTAATCAAATTAAGCCGGTTTAAAAGGGGCTGGAAATATTTTAGTCTTGGGTATCAATATATTAAAAAATTCCTTAATATGTCTTTTTCCGGTCTATATTATGACGGACAGGTTTTTAGACAGTCTGACGGCCCGGCAATAAAATTTAGTAGGTGTTACCTGGCGAAGCACCGGCCACTGAATTTCAACTTTAGCCACAAAGAAGTCCCGGTGCGAGACAGGTACGGCGCAGTTTTTGCCGTCATGGTACAAATTTTATTTAGCAATACGCGTGTCGCGGTACAAGTTTTATAAGTGGCCGGTAAGTTGTCTCGGTTGCAGAAGGTTTATAACTGGGCACTGGCGCAGTGTCGCGGTTCAATTTGTCTCGGAGCCAGAAATTTGTCAAGGTGCAGGAATTTAAATGCATGCAGATGCGGGTGTCCAGGTACAGAACGCATTACGAATTTGTCTTGGTGGCAGGAACAAAAGCAAAAAATGTGACAAACCTATTAATTTTATTGTCCCTGTTAGTTGCTACCTTTATTTTCTGGCCATTGAGAAGAATAGTATCCTGTTTTTTTGGAATCTAATGGTAGTCTTTCTTTAAACGCTTCTTGGGGAGTAAAAATGACTCTTTTTTGAATTATTAGATTTACTAACTCATCAGAAATATTTACCCCAATTGATTTTCTTAAACGCACTAAAAGGAATCCAATCGTAATTATATCATTTAACCAAGTTTCTACCTCTTCCAAAGTAATCACTAAGGAAGGCGGATCAAAATGATTAAAATGATTCCTAACCTCTTTAAGTCTCATCAGACTTTCCCTTTCCGGTTCATAGTTAAATTCATTACTGGTAATTTGTCTTATCCATTTTAATTTATCTACAAGTCTCCGACCATTTTTATCTCCAACAATTTTTTCGTCAAATTTCCATCCGGTTTCAGGATTGTATTTAGTCTTTATATAAAACTGATTGAGAGTAATTTCGAGCAAAGAAAAAGTGTCATTTATTAAATACCTTAATTCCATGACCCAATTATGGTCCAATGCTTTATCAGATGTATTGACTAATTCATTTCTTCTTGCAATTATTTTCCTAATTAATTGAGGCTGAAATGTTGTAAGAAAAAGTCCCTCCCTATCAAGCTTGGGTTTAATTGGATAAGCTGTCCCAAATTGTTTTTCGGGGGTTCCATCTTGCATAGTTAAAGCTTCTTTTTTCGCTTTATCTATCATGTGAAAGTTAATGCTTAGATCAACAGATTTATCTAACCAGTAACACTCCATTTCAGGTAGATTTAAACTTTGAGGGATATATTTGCCATTTTCTCTTAAACTCTGAGCAAATATTAAATAATTAATAGGCTTACTTTTTACCTGTTCTTTAGCATTATTTGTCCAAGTATTTGTATAACCGGTTGTATCTCGTTTCCATTGTAACTCTTTTTTTTTAATACTTTTTAGGTAGTGATATGTCAAGATGAAAGAGGCTGCTGTTATTGCACCTGGTAACGGTTTATTGTCAAAAATGAAAAAGAAATGATCTTTTGGATGGGATTGATTTGGTGGATTTTCTATTTGATTCATTGTTGATAGAGTAGAGTTATTAAAAGAGAGTTGGAATGTTAAAATGAGTGGTATGTTGTGATTGTCAGCAGGTTGCACCTAACGGGAGTTTGTCCCAAAACCTTCTCTCCATGGATATTTTGCAGCCAGTTTAGTGGGATGTGGGCAACAAATTAATTTTCGCAGGGCTGATTATTTTCTGGTTATAAACCATTTTTCTTTTTTTCAATCATTTGAATCAATCTAATATTCCTCTTTTCCAAGTCGGTCAGGTAGGCATTTACATCCCTATGCTGCCCATTATACCAACCTTGCATTTTAAAATAAGTATCCATTTCACTACCGGGATTGAAAATGTATCCATATCGTGCATAAATCTCGTTACTCATCATTTTCAGATCTGCCAGTGTCATTTCTGTTAATTCATCTTTGTTTAATTGTCTGAAAGATGCATAGGAAAATTTCCCGTAATAATAGCTGTCGATTGATGCACAAACAAATCCAAGTT
>Ga0315533_1000325_pt1 | contig 42863 bp, 38 predicted proteins | sample SalMarSW160130MG_FD_203081 | JGI IMG/M metagenome (GOLD analysis project Ga0315533, IMG submission 203081) | Salt marsh sediment microbial communities from the Plum Island Ecosystem LTER, Massachusetts, United States - Salt Marsh Sediment SW1601-30 ...
CCGAATGACTTCGAGAAATTAGTCCTTATTCAGGAGAACAGTGGATTACCCCGCCAGACTCTCCTAACCCTATCTGTCCAATCATAGGGGTGCAGTCCATCTCGTGCGAATTTAGCACTCCTGTTTGGTGCATCTTGCTGCCGCGCACCACAATACCGTCTTCGCTCTCCTTGACTACATGAAGATATTGATCCGGGTCAGGCTGCTCAGCAGGGCGAAGGCTTCTATCACCCTTGGCATCTGTCATAGCAGCATCAGGAGCAAGGTCGTTTTCCTGCACATATTCCAGAAATTTCACGAAACGTTTGTTATATTCTGTTTCATATTTCTGGTCAATGTTATAAGTCACCATAGATAGGGCATTCAATGCATCCATGCCAGCACAGCGCTGAAAACAGGCACCCGTATAGCAGCCTAGCACCCTCCCCATCTTCGACTTGTTGACTAGGTCATCAGTGCTTTGATGGATATGAGTAAAACGATTGATCATCTTTCCGGTCAGGTGAGAAGTCGCTGTCATAACATCCCCATGGGCAAGTTCATAGGTCGCTGCCATTGCATTCACTGAGGGCCTGATAATAGGATGATCCACCACATTCTTAACCCGTTCCCCAAACATGTAAGCCTCAAGTTTCAGTTTTCTCAAGCTTGCAATATATTCTTCCTTGGTCTTCATTACTAACCTCCATAATTACTTGCTCATAATAGCTATAATAGATAACTCATGGGGTGTTATCTTTCTCATTACCGCTGATAATCCATATTATTCCTGCATCACAGTCATCAGAAGAGGGCCCCTCAGGAGCATATTTACCATCCATTGGCTCCAACCATATCTGGCATTTATCTCATTGGCGGTTCTACGGGCTATGATCATAACAGTACTCTTGCCACTCCATAAGTATCTGTACCCCCAGCGCCTAAGCCAGAAGTGCTCGAGCGATCACCATTCGTTGAACTTCTGATGTCCCTTCGTAAATCTGGGTCAGCTTGGCATCGCGGAAATAGCGCTGCATTGGGGAATCCATCATATAGCCATAGCCACCAAATATCTGGATGCCCTTTATGGCTATATCCAGGCATGCTTCACTAGCATAAAGCTTGGCCATGGCTGCCTCCTTGGAAACACGCGCACCTTCATCATATAAACATGCTGCCTGATGAGTGAGCAACCTTGCCGCTTCAACTTTAGTGGCCATGTCCACCAACATCCACTGGATTGCTTGACTCTGACTAATAAGATTCCCAAACTGCTTTCTTTCCTTGGAATAACTTATCGCCTGTTCCAAAACGGCTTGACCAATGCCTACCGACTGGGCAGCAATACCTAATCTCCCCTCATCCAAGGTGGCAAGACAAATCCTCATCCCTTTTCCCTCATCGCCCAGCCGGTTCGATGCTGGCACCCGAACATTGTCAAATATCAATTCAGCATTGGTTGCCCCATGCATACCCAGCTTCTTATATTGCGGCCCCCTGCCGAATCCAGAGGCGTTCGTCTCTACAATGAACGCCGTCATGCCACGTGGTGCCAACGTCGGTATGTTAGCAAACACAACCACGATATCACAAACAGGCCCATTGGTTATAAACAGCTTAGAGCCGTTAAGAATATATGAATCACCATCCCTTACAGCCGTGGTTTTTATCGCGGATATATCGCTCCCCGCTTCAGCTTCCGTTATCCCAAAAGCACCTATTCTTTTCCCCTTAGCAAGGGGTGGCAAGAACTTGTTCTTTTGTTCCTCTGTTCCATAAAGGTATATCGGACGAGCACACAGACTTATATGTGCATCTAAGATATCGCAAGTGGAAGCACAAGCCCTGGCAACTTCTTCCATGACAATAACAAGGGAAACCGCATTCCCTCCACTACCTCCGTATTCAGAGGGAATTGCCAGACCCGTGAATCCTAGCTGGGCCATCTTTTGGAAGTTCTCCATAGCAAATTCCTCTGCCTCGTCTACCTTAGGTGCCACAGGCTCAAGTTCTTTTTTAGCAAAGTCCCGCGCTGTTGCCTGCAACATCTTCTCCTCCTCGGTCAAATGAAAATCCATGACTACTCCCTCCTTTTGCTTCCTTTATTTTTGAACGAAAGCTAGTCTTTAGACTACCTTGCCTTAAGTTTATCCTTGCCGTTCAACATAATCAATGCTGTCTAGGCTGTAACATTCGTCCTTTGAACTAACGACCAAGCTATATCCTAGCTAATTTCGGTTGCTTTCTGCGGGGTCCAACCCAATGAGCCTTCGGTGATATAGTAAATGATTTGATTAGGTCTATTGACATTGCCACGCCTAATAATATATGGTAGGTATGTCAATTGGGGGAAGGAGGTAATTTTAATGCAAGCGTACTGCTTTAAGTGTCGAAGAAAAGTAGAAATGAAGAGTGTAGAGCAAGTCACTCTTAAGAACGGGAGACCTGCGATCCGGGGAACGTGCTCAGTATGTGGAACCAAAGTATTCAGAATAGGCAAGGGTTAGATCCTTCAAGCAAAAGGGAACCCTACTGGTTCCCCTTCAGCAGAGCCAGACTGTCAGATCTGGATTGAACAATCAGATAAGGTTTTCTACTCTGTTGTCGAGGAGGAGTAAGGAAGGTTATGGAAAGAATAAATGTGGCCATCATAGGAGTTGGCAATTGCGCTTCTTCACTGGTTCAGGGCGTGTACTACTACAAAGATGCCAAAGAGGGTGAATTGGTTCCTGGCTTAATGCATGTCAATCTGGGAGGTTATCACATATCAGACATCAACTTCGTAGCTGCGTTCGATATTGACAAGAACAAAGTGGGCGCAGACATAGCCAAGGCGATTTTCACCCCACCCAACAACACTTTCAAGTTCTGTGATGTACCCTCAACCGGCGTTAGAGTTGACCGCGGCATGACCCACGATGGATTAGGCAAATATCTCTCTCAGATCATTATCAAAGCCCCCGGCCAAACTGCTGATATAGTAGGAATCCTCAGGGAGACCAGAACAGATGTGGTGATTAATTACTTGCCTGTGGGAAGTGAGGAGGCAACCAAGTGGTATGTAGAGCAAGTGTTAGAAGCCGGCTGCGGCCTCGTCAATTGCATACCCGTTTTCACTGGCCGTGAGCCTTACTGGCAGAACCGATTTGCTGAGCGCGGGCTGCCTGTTATTGGCGACGATATTAAGTCCCAAGTTGGCGCTACCATTACTCACCGAGTATTGACCAAGCTTTTCCGAGATCGGGGCGTTAAACTGGAGCGAACTTACCAACTCAATTTCGGCGGCAATACTGATTTCCTCAACATGCTGGAGAGGGAAAGATTGGAATCCAAGAAGATATCCAAGACCAATGCTGTTACTTCACAGTTAGACTATGATATTGGCCCGGATAACATCCACGTTGGCCCCAGTGACTACGTTCCCTGGCTGGCTGACCGCAAATTCTGTCACATAAAAATGGAAGGCCGCACCTTCGGCGATGTCCCTTTGAATCTGGAACTCAAGATGGAGGTCTGGGATAGCCCTAATTCAGCTGGTGTAGTGATTGACGCTATAAGATGCTGTAAACTAGCTTTGGATCGTGGCCTGAGTGGAACCATCGTAGCACCAGCAGCCTACTTTATGAAATCCCCGCCAATCCAGTATTCTGATGAGGAAGCTCGTCGAAGAACCGAAGCGTTTATCGCAGATCAAGAACAAGAAGAACCCATCTCACTTCCTGAACCGCAATTAGCCGAGATCGCCGAGATTAAGGGATAGATGATGCTGCGATAGAAGCAGTGATGACTTCAAGCATCGTACCTTAAAATTGCTATTATTATGCCCAGTGGATGAGGTCTGATTGGCATCATGAAGTTAGGGTAAGCTGTAATGGTGACCCTTGTAGTGTCAGTAGGTCCTGGGGCGATGGATTCATACTCCCAGAAGCTTGCTGAGAACCTAGACGTACCTAAGGCCTATACCGACGTTCATCAGCGGATTCGCCAAAGGTTCAATATCCCTTGGTTCTCACTAGAGGCATTAAGGGCTATCCCGCAGGACTGGAACTTCATAAGAAGACTGAATAGGCTGAGAGGCATAGTTCATTTGCCAAATCAGCACTTTGGCCGCTACGGGAACTTCCTCAGAACACCCTATATCATAACCGTGCATGACCTCATCAGATACCTTGACCTAAAAGGATATGAAACCTATATTCACCGACCTAACCACCGGGACAAATTTTATTTGGGCCTCGATTACAAAGGCATCAAGAAGGCAACGAGGGTAATAGCCATATCTGAAGCCACGAAAAGGGACCTGATGCATCACCTTGGCATACTTGATGAGCAAATAAGCGTTGTTTATTTGGGGGTTGACCACACCACCTTACAACCATCACTTCAACCAAGTCAGCTTGAACATCCTTATATTCTCTTTGTTGGCTCGGAGCATCCCAGAAAGAATCTGCCAAACCTGCTCAGGGCATTCAAAAGACTCAAAGAGCAACCAAGGTTTAAGAAGTTAAAGCTAGTCAAAGTGGGCAAGGCAGGTGGCCCAGAGATGGACTTTAGAAGGCAGACTGTACGCATTATGGATTCTCTAAATTTGAATCAGGAGGTAATATTCACCGAGACTGTTCCCGAGGAAGACCTAGTAGCATATTACCGTGGCGCTAAGTGTCTTGTTTTCCCCTCTCTATATGAAGGTTTCGGCTTACCTCCTCTGGAAGCAATGGCCTGCGGTTGCCCAGTGATAAGCTCCGATACCTCCTCACTGCCTGAAGTGGTAGGTGAAGCAGCAATCAAAGTTTCGCCTCACGATATTGAGGAACTAGCGGTTGCTTTGGAGAAGATTCTTACCGATCGAGAGCTCAGGGAAAACCTTATTGCCAGGGGAGCAACACAGGCTGCCAGGTTCTCGTGGGAGCAAACAGCAAAAAAGACCCTCGAGATTTATGAAGGGGTAGAGAAAACCTTTGGCTAATCGTTCAGAGTGGGACATGGCGAAGTACAGCAGTGACTTGGGTTCACTTCACAAGAACACCGGCTTTTGCGACCTGACTATAAAATGGTAGATTTAATAGAAATCCGAAAGACTATCAGCTCACGCATCACTGACCCGATGGTGCGAGTCTTGAGCCAGACTGGCATAAAACCCAATGCTCTCACCTCTATAAGCTTAGCCCCAAGTATAGCTGCAGCCTACTTTATAGGAACTGGGCGTTTTCGCATCGGTGGAGCTTTGGTGCTGGTCTCAGGACTCCTCGATCTCCTAGACGGAGCATTGGCGCGCTTCACTAAGCAGACTACAAAGTTTGGTGCTATTCTAGATTCTACAGTTGACCGTGTTTCTGAAGCAGCGATATTTTGCGGTCTTTTGCTTTGGTATGTACCAGAAGGAGTTGCTTTGGAGGCTGCGGCCATATTTGTCGCCTTAATTGGCTCATTTCTCGTTAGTTATATAAGAGCCAGGGCAGAGGGGCTGGGACTGGAATGCCGAGTTGGTTTGTTTACCCGAGCTGAGAGAGTTATAGTATTAGCTATAGGTTTGCTGGTGAATCAAGTTATTATTGCTTTGTGGGTTTTGATACTCTTTGTTTATATTACTGTAGCACAAAGGCTTCTTTATCTATGGAAGCAAAGAAATTGTTAGGAGTGTTTAGATGGCTGTTATTGCTCTTGTGGGAGGACAATGGGGAGACGAGGGAAAAGGAAGGATAGTTGATTCCCTAGCTGAGAAAAGCAAGATTGTAGTTCGCTTCTCAGGAGGTGACAACGCAGGCCACACAACAATTAACCCCTACGGCAAGTTCAGGTTGCATCTTGTACCTTCTGGCATTTTTCACCCTCAGGTAACTTGTATTATCGGCAACGGCGTGGTCATTAACCCGGCAGTGCTTCTCAAAGAAATGGAAGACCTCCAAAATCGGGGTGTGGATGTGAGTCACCTCGTCGTTAGCGACCGTGCCCACCTCATCATGCCCTATCATATCCTTCTTGATGGCTTGGAAGAGGAAAGACGAGGTAAAGGAGCTTTGGGCACCACACGAAGAGGGATCGGACCTGCCTTTGCCGACAAAGTAGCTCGGATTGGAATTCGCATTGGCGATTTACTAGATAAAGACGCCTTCTCAAGTCAACTCAGCTCCGTCCTTGAATTCAAGAATACTGTGCTCACGAAAATCTACGGCCATCCGCCTTTACTATCGGAGGAAATATTTGAACAGTACAGCCATTATGGGGATCAACTGCGTCCCCTTGTCCGAGATACCAGTCCCATAATAAAGCAAGCAATCAGAAACAACGAATTGGTCTTACTGGAAGGTGCTCAAGGAGCGTTGCTTGACACTGACTTTGGCACTTACCCATACGTAACTTCCTCCTCACCATTAGCTGGGGCAGGCTCCTTGGGAACAGGCATAGGCCCGACACAAATAGACAGCGTTGTTGGCGTGTTCAAAGCCTATATTACCAGAGTTGGTAGCGGCCCTATGCCTACTGAGTTAAAGGATGAACTGGGTGAACTTATTCGAGAAAGAGCTCAGGAGTATGGTGCTACCACAGGGAGACCAAGGAGATGCGGCTGGTTTGATGCTGTGGCTGGCCGCCTCAGCGTTCAAGTCAATGGCCTCAGTGGCATAGCCTTGACTCATCTTGATGTCTTCGATGGCTTTCCTTCAATCAAAATATGTACTGCCTACAAATTCGGCAATAGGATTCTAGAGTCCTTCCCTAGTAACGCTGCAACATTGGAGAGATGCCAACCTGTGTATGAAGAACTGCCAGGCTGGCAAGAATGCACGAATGAAATCCGCGATTTTGACAAACTACCCTCAGAGGCTCGCCGCTATATAGCCAGACTTGAACAGCTCCTCTCCTGCCCTATCAACCTTATTTCAGTGGGACCAAATCGAGAACAAGTAGTAGAAGCCAAACCTGCCTTTCCCTGAAGATTCGCCGAATCTCCAAGGAACCCACGCCTACTCTTCCCTAAACCGCTTTGGGCGGAATGGGCAAATCGATCTTATGATCCTTTAACGTTGCCCGAATAATCTCAGCTGATTCTTCATCTGGCTCAACCAAAGGCAAGCGAGGCTTGCCCACTGGAAAACCAAGGTAATTCAGGGCAAACTTGAGTGGAATCGGGTTAGCAACAATAAACAGGGAACTTATTAGAGGCGACAAATAGCGGTGGATGCTAGCTGCCTCTCGGGTTTTTCCCTCAAGGAACTTATCCATCATGTCTTTTATTTGCACTCCCACCAAATGTGAAGCAACGCTGACCACACCGTAACCACCTAAGGCAAGAAGAAGCAGAGTGTCACTATCGTTGCCGCTATAAACAATGAAATCGTCCTTTGTCCCTTGTATAATCTCAGCTATCTGACGAAAGTTGCCACTGGCCTCCTTCACACCAGCAATATTATCGATTTTGCTTAGCTTGATTACCGTATCAGCAGCAAGATTGGCGACCGTTCGCGATGGGACATTATAGAGAATACAGGGCAGTGTTGTGGCCTGAGCGATAGCACTAAAATGCTCAATCAAGCCTTGCTGGGGCGGCCGATTATAGTAAGGGACTACCAGAAGACAAGCGTCAACTCCTATCTTCTCGGCTTCTTTGGTTAGCTCCCGACTCTCTTTCGTATTGTAGTTGCCAGTGCCAGCCACAATCGTTCCGCGATTCGCTACCGCCGACTTAACCTCAGCAAGAAGTTGAAGCTTCTCCTCAAAGCTAAGAGTGGGCGATTCTCCAGTGGTGCCGCAGACTACCAATCCATCGCTGCCAGCATCGAGCAAAGCTCGAGCCAAATTCTTAGCCCGCTGATAATCAACTTTGCCTTCGGCATCGAAGGGTGTAACCATGGCAGTTAATAAGCGACCCAACTTCTCCATATCAGAACCTCCTCTTCTTAGATTTTCTTATCAAGCCTCTTCTCACCCCTTCCTCAGCAATCTGAATAGCGTTTAACGCTGCCCCTTTGCGTAAATTATCAGCCACTATCCACATAACCAGCCCGTAGGACCGGGAAACGTCTTCCCTGATTCTGCCCACAAATACGTGGTTTGAACCACTGGCCGCCCAAGGTTGAGGATAGAAGCTGACAGCAGGGTCATCCAGAACCCTGACTCCAGGTGCTTCAGCTAGAATCTTCCTTGCTTCTTTTGCAGTGATAGGCGAAGTAAATTCCACATTCACCGCTTCACTGTGCCCAAAATAAACAGGGACACGGACACACGTTGCTGAAATGGCTATCTCCTCAGCATGCATTATCTTCCGTGTTTCCTCCATCATTTTCCGCTCTTCCCTAGTATAGCCATTGTCCAAGAAGACATCGATTTCGGGTAACACATTGAAGGCTATTTGATGAGAGTAGACATGAGAGCAGACACGGCGTCCCTCTAGAACCAGCTTTGATTGACTTGTTAACTCCTTCAAAGCAGCAGCACCGCTGCCTGATACCGATTGGTAAGTGCTCACCACGATTCGCTTTATCGGATTAACCTTGTGCAACGGATAGAGAGCTACCACTAGTTGTATCGTAGAACAATTGGGGTTAGCGATTATTCCCTTATGCCACTCTATGTCTTCAGGATTTACCTCAGGAACCACTAGCGGTACCATAGGTTCCGTCCTAAACGCAGAACTATTATCAATAACCACTGCACCAGCTTCAGCGGCTAAAGGTGATAGTCTCCGGCTAACATCTGCGCCAGCAGAGAAGAGGCCAATGTCAATGCTGCGAAATATCTCCGGCGTGGCTTCCTCGACATCGATTTTCCGTTGATTGAAGAAGAGTTTCTCCCCCGAAGACCGCTCAGAGGCGACTAGACGCATAGAAGCCACAGGAAAATTACGCTGCTCAAGTATCTTGGCGAATTCCTGTCCCACAAGGCCAGTGGCACCAACAATAGCCAAGTCGAACTCTTCCATCTCTTCTCCTACAACTCAAGCAAAGCATCCAGTCCGTAGATCATTCCCTTACGCTTTGTAGCTTCTTTGATGGCCAGAATAACACCAGGCATGTACGATTCCCGGCTTATGGCTTCGTGGCGCAGACTCAGAGTCTCGCCTTTGCTGCCAAGTATCACTTCTTGTCCCGCCATAAATCCCGGCAACCTCAAACTATGGATAGCCAGTCCTCCTATTTGCCCTCCTCTGACACCGTCGAGCATCTCTCTTTCAGTTTTGGGGTAGATAAAGGGTCTGCCATGTGCTTCCAGCATAGCTCTTGCTGTAGCAATGGCAGTCCCAGAGGGAGCATCAATTTTCTTCTCATGATGCATTTCCGCAATCTCAGCATAGTCGAAGAATTTAGCCGCAATCTTCGACAGGTGCATCAGAAGCACTGCTCCCAGAGAGAAGTTAGGGGCTAGCACGGCACAGACCTTGTTACCTTGGCACAGTTGCTCAACTTCTCTCAGGTTTTCCTCCGAAAGGCCTGTGGTACCCACAACCATGTTGACACCCTGCGCAAGAGCCACACGAGCACTTGTTATAGCGACCTCAGCATTAGTGAAATCTACCAACACATCAGGGTTACAGCTCCTCAGAAGAGAGTCCAAATTGGAGGAAAATGGTATCAACTCTGAAGTCTCAGGTAAAGGCAGATAGTTCTGGGTCACTTTTTTCTCAACAGCGCCTACCACTTTCAATTTCGGGTCCTCGAGCACGGCCCGGGTTACCTCTCGCCCCATCCTACCCAAAGCGCCATTGATAACTACCCTTGTAGGTTCCATGTCTACCACCTCACCGAATAGATTACTTGTTGTAGTTAGTATAGCGGTTACCCTTATTATGCTGACGAACCTGAGGGCGCTCTGGCTGCTTCTCCCAACGACGTTTAGAAGCCGAAGAATCCTTTACCTTGACATCAGGTGAGTCAGAAAGCCCTTCAAGTATTGCCTTCCGCGACAAATTTACCCTGCCCAAGTTGTCGATTTCAACAACCTTGACCATTATCTCATCGCCAACTCTGACCACATCCTCAACTTTGGGTACGTGGTAATCAGCAAGCTCACTAATATGGACTAACCCTTCCTTACCGGGTAGAATCTCCACCATGGCCCCAAAATTCAGCAGCCGAGTTACTTTGCCAGTATAAATACCCCCTAGCTCCACATCTCGGGTTAAATCTTCTATCATTTTGATTGCTTTTTGGGTTGCTTCCTCACTTGGAGAGCCAATAATTACAGTCCCATTATCCTTTATGTCCACGGTTGTTTTGGTCTCTTCTATTATGGACCTTATGGTCTTGCCGCCCGGGCCAATAACAGTACCAATCTTGCTTGAATCAATAGTCATTTCGTGCATTCTCGGAGCATAGGGACTAAGTTCAGGACGGCTGGTGCCAATGGTCTGTGCCATCTTGCCTAGTATCTCCAAGCGGGCTTGGTGAGCTTGACTCAGGGATTGGGCCAAGACCTCAGAGTTGATACCTTTTACCTTAATATCAAGCTGCAACGCAGTAATTCCCCGGGAGGTGCCGGCAACCTTGAAATCCATGTCTCCATAAGCATCTTCCATGCCCAAGATGTCAGTCAAGATAACGTAGCCTCCGTTTCCTTCGGTAACTACCCCCATGGCTATTCCTGCCACTGGCGCTTTGATAGGCACGCCGGCATCCATCAATGAAAGAGTCGAACCGCAAGCGCTGGCCATGGATGTACTGCCGCTAGAACCGACGACTTCGGAAACTAAACGAATAGTGTAAGGGAAATCTTCTTCTGAAGGCAATACTGGCACAATCGCTCGTTCCACTAGGGCACCATGCCCAATCTCTCGTCTGCCCGGCATCCCTACACGCTTCACCTCCCCAGTGGAGAACGGAGCAAAATTGTAATGGTGCATAAAACGTTTAGTCTCTGCCAAGCCTAGCCCATCCAATAGCTGCTCCTGACGTGCAGACCCCAGAGTGGTAATAGTCAGTACCTGTGTTTCACCTCTAGTAAATAGACCTGAGCCGTGAGTGCGAGGCAAGAGGCCAACCTCACAGCTAATAGGGCGAATTTCATAAGCTTGGCGCCCATCCACGTGCCGCCTTTCCCGCAAAATCTCCTTCCTTATCTCTATCCTAAGCTGAGTTTCCAAGGCAAAATCGATTTCCTCTTCGGAGAAAGAGCCACTCATCCTTTGTTTCGCTTCCTCCCTAAGGGAGGCTAGGACCTGCTCCCGCTCAGATTTGCCCGATTGCTCCAGGCCTTCGCTCAGCTTGTCACTAAGCAAAGCAGATATGCCATTCAGAAGTTCAGGTGCAGCTTCTCTGGTTTGGACTTCCGTCTTGGGCTTGCCACAAGTTTGCTGTAGCTCCTCTTGGAGTTCAACAATCCTTTGGTTAGCTTTATGCCCAAATTCAATTGCCTCCAGCACCATATCTTCAGGAGCCTCTTTAGCACCTGCCTCTACCATTACTATGGCCTGTTTGGTGCTGGCTACAACCACGTCGAGCAAACTGTTTTCCGTTTGAGGCAAAGTCGGATTCAAAACCAAGCTGTCACCTATGTAGCCAACATGCACTGCTGAAATCGGGCCAGAGAATGGAATATCGGAAATGGTTAAAGCTGCCGAAGCACCAATTACAGCACATGTATCCGGGTCATTCTCTTTGTCAGCGGAAAGCACGGTAGCTATAACCTGTAGCTCATGATTGAATTCTTTGAGCAGAAGCGGCCGCAGGCACCGATCGATAAGCCGGCTGGTTATGATCGCCTCTTCGCTAGGCCGTCCTTCTCGCCTGATGAAACTACCGGGTATCTTACCAGCAGCGTAGAGTTTTTCCTCATAGTCCACTGTTAGAGGTACAAAGCCGGCTCTCTCTACAGGTTCACAAGCAGCACAGGCCGTAACCAAGACCACAGTATCCCCGTAGCGGACAACAACCGCTCCATTCGCCTGCTGAGCAAGCTTCCCTGTCTCGATAGTAAGTGTTCGACCGGCTATTGAGCTTTCAGAAACACTAGGCATGCTACCTCCTCAAACCCAATCTGGCGATGAGAGAGCTATACCGGCTGGACCTTGTCTTATTAAGATAAGACAAAAACCGCCTACGCTGCCCGGTCAACTTAAGAAGAGCACGGCGCGAGTGATAATCATGAGAATTCACCTTGAGATGCTCTGTTAGCTGATTTATCCTCTCAGTAAGCAATGCGAGCTGAACCTCAGTAGAACCGGTATCACCCTCTTTGAGTCCAAATTCCGTAATAATATCCTTCTTCTTTTCTTTTTCCAACATAATGCTTAGCATTATAGCATAGCATGGCAAGATTGACCAAAACACTATAACAATCTATAATTTCCCATGAAGGCAGCTTCAATGCACGAGAAGTGTGGCATATTTGGTGTCTACTCCCATACTATGGATATAGCTCGCCTCGTTTTCTTTGGTCTTTTTGCCCTCCAGCACCGCGGTCAAGAAAGTTCAGGCATTGCTGTCACCGATGGGAATGGGATAAAAATACGTGCCAATATGGGGCTGGTTTCCCAAGCATTCACCGAGAGCGACCTCGCTCAGCTCAAAGGGTATATCGGCATAGGCCATAACCGCTATTCCACCACTGGTTCAAGTCAACCAGCCAATATGCAACCTATTATAGCTAGTTCAGAAGGACTAACTCTTGCTTTAGCCCATAATGGCAACATCCTCAATGTCAGAGAACTCCGTGATGAACTTCAGCCCCACGGCTATGACTTTCGTGCGTCCACTGATTCTGAAGTCATCGCCAATCTGATTTTGGCCTCTCCGGGCAAAGACTGGGGAGAAAAAATTAGGCATGCTATGCACCGCCTCCAGGGAGCCTATTCGCTCACAATCATGACTGACAATAAGCTAATCGCAGTTCGCGACCCAATGGGTGTGCGTCCTCTCTGTTTGGGCTCTATAGATAGCGGTTGGGTAGTTGCCTCAGAAAGTTGCGCCCTAGACCATATAGGCGCTCGGTTCTCCAGGGATGTCGAACCCGGAGAGGTGGTAGTCATTGACAACAATGGGGTCAAGAATTACAGGGTGAAGAGCAGTAAGAAAGCATTATGTATTTTCGAATATATCTATTTTGCTCGCCCTGACAGCATCATCCAAGGCAGGCTTCTCTATGAAGCAAGACAAGCCATGGGCGAAATACTGGCTCAAGAGCACCCTGTAGACGCTGATTTAGTCATGGGCGTTCCTGACTCAGCTACTGCTGCCAGCACTGGATACTCTAAAGCTTCAGGTATCCCTTACTGCGAGGGCCTGTTGAAAAACCGCTATGTCGGGCGAACCTTCATTGAACCAGACCAAAGACTAAGAGACCTCGGTGTCCAACTGAAATTCAACCCACTCTCCCGAGTAATTTCTGGGAAGCGGTTAGTAGTCGTTGACGATAGCATTGTTCGTGGCACCACCACACCTCACATAGTCACCTTGCTAAGAAAAGCCGGCGCCAAAGAGGTTCACCTCCGCATTTGCGCTCCTCCTATTCGCTATCCGTGCTTCTTGGGCGTAGATATGGCCAGCGAGTGGGAGCTTATCGCTGCCCGAAAGACTATTCCCCAGATTAGAGATTACTTGGACGCAGATTCACTTGGTTACCTTAGCCTCGATGGCCTGATTCGAGCCATCGGCTTGCCCAAAGATATGTTTTGTCTTGCCTGCTTTACCGGAGACTATCCCATTCCAGTGCAAATGGGAATGGATAAGTTAGCACTGGAAACGCTCCCCGAAAAGGAGCCCGTTGGAACTCAGAAGTAAACAAGCCTATGCTCTCGCTGGTGTCGATACTGAGGCAGCCGATAAGGTCAAACAACTAATCGCCAGACAAGCCAGACACACCTTTGGCCCTCAAGTATTGAACTTTGGTTCCTTTGGCAGCATGTTCCAAATCAAAGGATATGATGAGCCAGTTTTGGTCTCCAGTGTTGACGGAGTAGGCACTAAGCTCAAAATAGCTTCGCTCCTAGACAAAAATGATACTGTGGGCGTTGACGTCGTTAATCACTGCGTAAACGATATCCTGTGCTGCGGCGCTGACCCACTTTTCTTCCTCGACTATATAGCTATGGGTAAGCTTATGCCTGAACAAATCGAGGACATCGTCAGCGGCCTGGCTCAAGCCTGCCAAAATGTGGGCTGCTCACTCACCGGTGGCGAAACTGCTGAGATGCCGGGAATCTATCCTCAGGGAAGCTATGACCTGGTCGGCTTCATCGTCGGAGCAGTGGAAAGAAAAAATATCATTGACGGCAGTTCCATAGTGCCAGGCGACATTGTCGTCGGCCTGCCGTCGTCTGGTTTACATACCAATGGCTACTCTCTGGTGCGAAAAGTTTTCGGAATAAATGATGACCCTAGCTGCTTACGAACTTTCCACCCCCAGCTAGGAAAAACCCTGGGTGAGGAATTGCTCCAGCCTCACCGCTGCTATTATCCTCAACTTAAACCAGTTATACTATTGATTAAAGGACTGGCTCATATCACCGGCGGCGGATTCGTAGGGAACATACCGCGTATCCTGGCTGACGGTCTCGCCGCTCATATTCACAAGAATTCCTGGGATGTGCTCCCCATTTTCAAGCTCATACAAGAAACGGGTAATATAGAAGAAGCAGAAATGTATCGAGTATTCAATATGGGAATAGGCATGACCATCATATGCTCAAGTGATGAAGTGAGCAAATTGACCACTGCTTTGCCCCAAGCTAAGACCATTGGTGAAATAGTTGAGGCAAAGGAAGAGAAAAGAGTAATCATAGATTGAAGGAGTGATTATGCGTGCCATTATAAGTGTTTCAAACAAGTCAGGCGTAGCTGCTTTCGCTCGAGGCTTACAAGAGTTGGGCATCGAAATATTCAGCACCGGAGGCACCAAGAAATCCCTAGAGGAGTCTGGCATCAAAGTTCATAGCATCTCAGAACTCACTGGCTTTCCTGAAATCCTCGATGGCAGAGTGAAGACTTTGCATCCAGCGGTGCACGGTGGCATCCTGGCCAGGCGCGATTTGCCCCAGCATTTAGCCGAACTGGCCAAAAGCCACATAGGGACTATCGACATGGTGGTAGTAAACCTCTATCCCTTTATCGAGACAGTGAGCAGAGAAGGAGTCAACTTAGACGAAGCAGTGGAGAACATTGATATCGGTGGGCCAACCATGATTCGCTCAGCGGCCAAGAATTTCTCCTCGGTCTCAGTGATTGTGGACCCCACCGATTACGACCAGGTTTTGCAGCGACTGCGCCAGGGGACCATGGGTGTAGACGAAAGAAAAAGGCTAGCTCAAAAGGCCTTCCAGCATGTGGCTATTTATGACACCGCCATCTCCCAATATTTGAGCGAAGAAACTTTCCCTGAAGAAATGACCATGACATTGAAAAAAGCTTACGGCTTACGCTATGGCGAGAATCCTCACCAGGAGGCTGCCTTCTATATCGAGCAGAATGTCAGGCAAAGACAAGCTGGATTCGCTTCACTAACCCACCTTAGCGGCCCTGAGGTCTCCTTTAATAACCTGCTTGATTTCGACGCTGCCATAAACGTGCTCAGCAGCTTCTCAGACCCAACCATCGCTGTAATGAAGCACACCAACCCTTGTGGACTTGCCAGCAACGATAACCTGGCTGAAGCCTATCTAGAGGCTTTGTCTGGAGACCCGGTAGCTGCCTTTGGTGGTGTGGTAGCTAGCAACCAAACCATAGATTTAGCCACCGCCCAGGAAATAGACAAGTCCCACTATGATGCCATCATTGCCCCAGGATATGAAAACACAGCCCTGGAGCTATTAGAACGTAAGAAGAACTTACGCCTGGTTAGGATGCCAGTGCCAAGCGCAAATAATCAACACCTCGATTTCCGTTATGTCCAGGGCGGCTTTCTGGTTCAGTCCCAGGACTTTTTCACTGAGCCAGAGCTTCAGCCCCGCACAGTTTCTAATCGCCAGCCTACAGAGAAGGAGCTATTAGACCTTATCTTCGCCTGGAAGGCAGTCAAAGCGATAAAATCCAACGCTATAGTCATTGCCAAGGATAAAACATTGCTAGGCATGGGAGCTGGACAGCCATCTCGTGTAGTAAGCGTTGAACTGGCTTTGAAAAAAGCTGGCGATAGAGCTGAAGGCGGTGTTCTTGCCTCCGATGCCTTCTTCCCCTTCCCCGATGGCCCGGAATTAGCACTCAAAGGCGGAGTCACCGCTATTATCCAGCCCGGCGGCTCAGTAAAAGATAACGAGGTAATTGAGCTAGCCAATAAATACAATGCAGCTATGGTATTCACAGGTGCCCGACATTTCAGACACTAAGTTAAGGAGGTAACAATGGCAAAAATAACCAGTGAAATGAAGCAGCTTGCCGAAAAGGCGAAGGTATTTACTGTAGGTACAGCCACCAGAAATGGTGAGCCAAATGTAATTCCTATGACCTTTGCCAAAGTGCTCTCTGATGATGAAGTCCTGCTGATGAATAACTTCATGAAGAAAACCATAGAAAACATAGCGGCAAATCCGAGAGTAGCAATATCAGTGTGGAAACAGGGAGACTCAGAAGGATACCAGTTCAAAGGGAATGCCAGAATCGAAACCTCGGGCAAAGTTTTTGACGATGGTGTTAACTGGGTTAGAACTGCAAGTCCGACCCTAAACCCCAAGGCTGCGATTATCGTCAAGGTGGACTCTATCTACTCAATTACGCCTGGGCCGGATTCGGGGAAGAAGGTAGGCTAAGGCGATTCTGGCGCGCTGGCAACCAGTCAAATCAGCATAAAGACATGGCTAGAGCAATATTAGTGTCGGATATGTTACGTGGGTTCTTAGAGGAAGGTTACCCTCTCTACTGCGGCGCGGATGCACGGAACATCATACCCAATGTCAGGAAACTGCTGGAGCGAGAGTTGGAGCAGAACTCAAAAATATTCTATTTATGTGACCATCACGCACCCGATGATCCAGAATTTAGGATGTTTCCGCCCCATTGTGTTGAAGGCACCCGCGAGGCTGAAATTATACCCGAACTCTCGCCATATCCTGGTGAAATAATACCAAAAAGGACTTTTGGCAGTTTCTACAATACCTCTTTGGAAGAGAAACTAGAGGCGCTCAAGCCTGAAACTGTAATCATCTGTGGCGTATGCACGCATATTTGTGTTCTGCACGCAGTAATTGATGCCAGAAACAGGGGTTATGAAGTTGAAGTCCCTGTCAATTGCGTTGCTTCCTTCGACAGTAAGGCTCACTTCTGGGCTCTAGACTATATGGAGAATGTGCTTGGTGCTAGGCTGGCTAAACCTAGAATCAACGTGCCCGAGCCTCGCTTCGAGATTCCTGACTTATGGCTGAGTGGGGAGACAGCCGATGTTTACTTCCCCCGCACCGTGGAAATACTTAAGAAGGAAGGCATCAACCCCGTAGCCACCATGGAGGTTTTCCCGAGACGAGCTGGCATTCTCTGTGGCATGGAAGAGGTCAAACCCTTGCTGGAAAAGGTGCTTCCCGAAGATAATCGTGAAGTTTGGGCGCTGGCGGAAGGCGAATCTTTCGACAAAAAAGAAGTGGTCTTACGGATAAAAGCCCCTTACCAAAGCTATGGGGCTTATGAGACCACCTATCTGGGCATTCTGGCCCATTGCAGTGGCTGGGCTGCCGCCGCCCGAGAATGTGTTGATGCTGCCCAGGGTATTCCTGTTATCAGTTTTGGCGCTCGTCATGTCCATCCTTCAGTAGTCGGAGTTATGGAATACTCCGCTATTGTTGGAGGCTGCACTGGCTGCGCCAGCACTGTTGGCGCTGAGCTCGCTGGCATGAAACCCACCGGCACCATTCCACATGCGCTCATCATTATTATAGACAGTACTGCCCAGGCTACTCTCGCCTTTGATAGACACATGCCTCCTGAGGTGCCACGCATTGCCTTAGTGGACACTTTCGAGGATGAAGTTAGGGAAAGTGTCGCTGTGGCCAAAGCAATGAAGGGAAAGCTGCAGGGCGTAAGATTGGACACTCCTTCGGAAAGAGGCAGGGTCACCGCCGATTTGGTCAAGGAAGTGAGAGCCTGGCTGGACCTTGAGGGATTCAAGGAGGTGAAGATTGTTGTCAGTGGTGGACTTAACCCTGAGCGCATCAGATATTTCATCAGCGAAGGAGCGCCCGTTGACACCTTCGCCGTGGGCAGCTACATCAGCGATGCCCAGCCCATTGACTTCACCGCCGACCTCCATGAAGTAGAAGGCAAGCCCATCGCCAAAAAGGGCAGAATGCCCGGCATCACCCCTAACCCAAGATTGAAGCGAATAGTGTATGGTGGGGCGGAGGCGGAGCCCGATCGGCCGTCGCCATAGAAAAAGTGGGCCCAAATGCAGTCCATTGGTAAACCAAAGCTAACTGTCCGCCGATACCCCTCCCCAGCTTGATGTCTATCCCTTAAGCCCAATCCCCTCTACCTCCACCACATTACCACTAATCTTTGCTTTAATGCCGAGGAATTTCTCAATCAGCCACAGGTTCGTTTCAACGTGCTCGGTGACTCCGGGAACCGAGTATCTGGTAGTCCCTTCAGCTAAGCCAGCGTAGATTATGAGCTGGTCAGCTACATATCTATCCACTGCAGCACCAGTTTCAACATCCTCCATAAAGCTTTGGGCCACATATCTTCCAATGGACTCTGATCTCCTGCCCGGCCTTCCTGCTCTATCCGCGCCGATTAAACCACCCGAGCTTGTCTCAGCATATATCGCCAGGGCAGCACCTTCTTGAAGCGAGCTTTCCTCATAGATTTCCTCGATTTCAGCCTTATAGCCACGAGAGCCTAATACCTTTTGGCATTCTCTTGCCATTCTGTGGCTCACATTTCTCTCCCTCAAATGGGAGGACAGGGCGATTCCCTTACTGCCAATGATATCCCCTTGTTCAGTGAGCACTAGAGGTCTTAATTTCTCTACCGGCTCAACCTCGATTTCTATAACCCCAGCGCCCCGCGGCACATACCCAGGCCGAATTATGTCAAGTTCGGCATTTATGCCCATTTGCCTCAAGAGAGGAAGGAGTACAAATTTCATGTGGTAGGCCGAGGGAGCAAAATCCTGGAATAGCCCACCTCCCAACCTGAATTTGGATGGCTTCTCAGCAAAGCAAGCTAAAGGTATGAGTGTTTGTGCCATCATAGTGGTTGAGCCTGCCGTTCCTATATCCCAGTGATATTCCCCTCCTTTAAACCTTTCCTGAGGGCTATAGGTAACCTCCTTAGAACCCACCTCGGCATTGTTCACCGCAGCATGACACATTTCCTGGCAAGCCTGGATAACCCTGACATGCTGTGCCCGTAGCCCTGGCTTATCCCTCTTTGCCCTGATATTCTCTACTTCTATCTCTTTGCTCAGCAAGCTGGCCAAAGCTACAGAGTAGCGCACTATGGTTCCGCTTCCCGACTTTGCCCCGCCATCAACGCTTATCATCTGCTACCCTTTCCCGCATTTTGAAAATAAGTGCCATATTCTATATCTTTATAGGTGTGAGACTTCAACATACAACCTGCGCCCTTGAAGACAATTCAAGAGGAAGGAAGATTCGGAAGAAAGTCTGAAGGGAGGCGAAGGATGGGCATTAGCGTTTTTAAACAACCCAAACTGAAAAACCCGGAGCTACTTTGTGGCTGGCCTGGAATTGGGAATATCGGGCTGATTGCCATGGACACTCTGAAGGCAGTGCTAATGGCGGAGGAGTTTGCAGAGATAGAACCATGGGACTTTTTCTACCCTGAGAAGGTCTCCATCAGGGGTGGCCTGTTGAAAGAGCTACAGTTTCCCACTAACAAATTCTATTATCAGCGGCTTGAAAAGAAGGATTTAATATTCTTTATCGGAGAAAAACAGCCAAGCGAAGGAGAGAGAATGTATGCTACGGGAGAAAAGGCTTACCGGATAGCCAACCTGGTCTTAGATGTAGCAGAAAAGTTTGGCTGCCACAGAGTTTACACTTCAGGTGCCTCTGTTTCAGCCGTTCACCATACTATGAGACCAAGAGTTGTTTCAGTGCTAAGCTCTGACAGGTTGGCAGAGGAAGTAGCCAGGTATCCAAATACAGTTCTAGTGAGTGAAATCGCAGGCAGGGAGAATGAGGGGGTTATCACTGGACTGAATGGTCTTTTGCTGGCAGTGGCCAAAAAGAGAGGGTTGGAAAGTATCTGCCTGATGGGCGAGATACCAGACTGGCTTTCTGGGTCTCCGTTTCCCTATCCCAAGGCTTCAAAGTCAGTGCTCGAGGTCTTTGCCGATATTCTGGGAATCAGGATTGATCCTACTGTTCTCGATGAAATGACCGCCCAGATAGAAGGGATTGTTGAAAAGATTTACGAAGAATTCCCTCCAGAAATAAGGGAGCGCTATGACCAGAGAAAATTCGTTGCTCAAGCTGAGCCAGCAGGAATAACTGAACAGGATGCCAGGTGGATTAAAGAGCATATCAACGGATTCTTTAAGAAGGGGGGAGAGCAGGGTGGAAAAAGGTCTACTTGAGGTATATCAGACTCCCCAACTACAAAACCCATCTTTGCTCGTTGGTTGGCAGACGCATGATGTTGGGAAATTAACTTCCAGAATTGTCCATTTTTTGACCGAGCAACTGGGAGGCCAGAGGATTGCTGAAGTCAAGCCTTCGGGCTTTTTCCCACTTGGAGGAGCAGCATTTAAGGGCAACTTCATCCAGGTCCCAGAGAGCCAGTTCTGGGCCTGTGAGAAAAGCAATCTTTTGATTTTCACAAGTGACGAACCTAAATACGAATGGCATAAATTTTTGACTGCTGTCCTGGATTTTGCCGAGCATTATTGTCAGGCCAAAGAGCTATATACCATCAGCGCGAGGCACTCTCTCAGCGCACATACTACTCCTCGGAGAATACTGGCAGTTTACAACCAGCCGGCGTTCCAAAAACTGCTCCAGGACTATGAGCTGGAAGATATGACCTGGGAAGGACGGCCAGCTATAAGCAGCTACCTCCTGTGGGCGGCTGAAAGGAGAGATATTCCCGGAGTGAGCCTCTGGCCCGAGATACCATTTTACCTGGCTGCTGGCGAAGACCCGTCAGCAACAAAGCTTACTCTTTCTTTTCTGGACAGGAGATTCAACCTGGGGCTGGACTTGGGAGAGCTTGACCTGGAGATCACAAATCAGTATGAGAGAATAGCCCAGCTAAGGAGAGTAAACGCCGAAATAGACAGATATATCAACCGTCTCGAAACAGGCCTCAGCCTAAATGAACAGGAGCAGGTGAAATTGGCCAGAGAGGTATACGAACTCCTCAAAGAAAGAGGCTGAAATAGCGAACTAGGGTTCTACTTCGAGACCTGGCAACTCGATCTGTCATTGCTACGGTATGGCAATGCCATCTATCGTGGTAAGCATATCGGGCGAAACTAGCTAGTAATCTTCTATATTTGGTATTTAGAGCATGGTTCACTAATAGGTAGGATTTCTATGCCGTATCATGAGAAGTGGCGATCTCTTCATACTGCTTCATAATGGGGGTAAGGTCAGTCAGTGTCCATTATGGCGAAGAAATTACAATAGCTTGTACAACAAGACCGACAAAAATCGCTGGAATCAAGTATTTCAATGCACTACGAAGTCTGGTATAAAAGGACGGGTGTTCTGGCTCGAGTACAAGGAAAGGAAAGACCTTCGGCAATAAAATGCCATACAAAGCCCATATTGCGTAAAGTGATGCAAGTACGGGAAACACAGTAAATGTTTCCCAATCTCGCTGTTCAGAATAAGTTATTAGCCAATAAGCTAACAAACCGAATAATAATGACCCTTGAGCTAAAGCGTATTTCAAATTGTGAAAAATATAATGCCAGTTGCGGTGTTCGTTAAGAAATCGCTTTAATTCATCTTCTCGAGCTGATATCCAATCTCTATCATTGTCTTCAAGTGTAATATTACTGAAACCAAGGCGGTCACCGTCACTGACTATATATCCATGTATAGAAGAAGGCCTGAAATATCCAGTATCGAAAGTAAAGCGCTTGATATTAGCAGGCCATTTCTGGTTGCCTAAAGATTGGATATCAAGAAAAGATAGTGTTTCTCGGTCTGTCTCAATCTCGAAAGTTGGAGTTTGACCGGTCTTTTCCAGTATCGATATGAGACTCTCAAAGTCATCTTTATTTAAAGTAATAGATGGTACGGCAATTTTACGAGTATATTTAATAGGTGTATTAGAATTCCTGTCCCCAGTGCTGGGTATCCTCTTTTTCATAATCCTATTCTACTATAATCTGCGACTTGTTGGATTGACCTTACCCCAAAAACCAGGCCAGTTATAATGAGAGTCTTCCGGTTGAAAGGAGGACTCGACATGGAGAGTCAGAAATACACTGACGAGCAGGTTATAAATATTCTGAGAGAAGGCGCAGGCGGAGCTAAGATAGGAGAGCTCTGCCGCAAGTACGGAGTAAGCGGTGCCACTTATCACCGCTGGAAGGTGAAGTACGCTGGACTCACTTTGAGTGGACTGAAGAGGCTGAAAACCTTTGAATATGAGAATCGCCGTTTGAAGCAGATAGTGGCTGACCAGGCGCTGGATAACCAGGTACTGAAGGACCTGCTCTCAAAAAACTTCTAATGCCCGGGGCGAGGCGTATAGCGGTGTCATACACTGTCAAAAGCTTGGGGATTAGCATCAGGAGATCCTGCCGTCTGGTGGACATGTGTCGTCTCAGCTATGCTTACCAGCCGAAAGGCAAGAACGACGAGGTACTGCGCTTTAGACTAAAGGAATTAGCTGAACAGAGACACCGGTTTGGCTGCCCTACACTTCATGCGATGCTGAAGGGGGAAGGTATGGTCATCAACCACAAAAGGACGGAGAGGATCTACCAAGAAGAGGGGCTTTCTTTAAGGCTGAAGAAACCGAAGAAGAAGGCAGTGATATTACGGGTAATGCTACCGCAGACAGAACATGCGAACCAGCGGTGGTCCATGGCCTTGGCCGCGGACAGCACCCCTGGCCGGGGGCAGATTCATGGCACTGGTTATGGTCGATGATTATTCAAGAGAGTGCCCAGCCATTGAGGTTGACAACTCAATCCCAGCTACCAATAAAGGAATGTCGGGATACTTACTCCCAAAATCCTCTGGTATGTTTACAGCTTCTCCTATGATTTCCAGCCTTCGAATTATGGCATCCTGAGTCCGAATATCCTCCATAAAATGTTCTTTGCTCATGCCTTGAGTGTATTCCTCTACCCTGTCAATGCTTTCCTTAATATCTTCGAGGAAAACTCTCATTTCTTTCTTGATACCACCGGCACCTGTTCATTGAGAATCCGTTCTTTCAACAAAGGGTGGATTGTAGAATATTCAACAAGGTCAACTTGTCTTCCTAACGCTTCCTCAAGTTCCAACTTCAATGCTACAAGATCGAGCAGACTTTTCTCTTCCGGCAATTCTACAAGGATATCAATGTCACTCCCCTCCCTCATCTCCCCCTTCACAAGGGAGCCAAATACTGCAGCTTGCACAACGCCATGCCCTCTCAATATAGGAGCTATTTTGGTTCTAATTTCCTCAACATATTTCTCCATGATTGGTCACCATCTCCATCTGACGCCTGCGTTTCCTATAACTTTAGTATATACGAAAATCTGTTTTTGTTCAGTGGCTTATTGCACGGGTATTGGATGCTCTGGCCCCTTTCAAAGCCGATTACGCTCCTATGCGACCTTTCGTGGCAAAACGGGCAAGCCCACTAGGGTAATGCTGCTGTACAATATCCGTAGAATAAGAGATACCTACCTCAGGACAAAGAACCGGGATTGCTAACCTACCTTTCAATTATGGCAAGGTGCCTCCGTGGCTTTCGAGCGGATATACCAGCTAGTTTGAGAGATCGCTGTTGTCACTATTGACGAGCTTGGCCTTGAGGAAATGCTTTGGCGACTTGCCGACCCTTTCTGGTTCCAAGCCTTTGGCCGCGTCCTGGGCAACTCCTGGCACTATAGCAGCGTCTATGGGTTGTGTACGACTAAAGTTTGAAAAAACCACCCTATACTTTGATTATGGTAGCGTCGGCCTGTGCCAGACCACCACATATAGCACCCAGGGCATATCCGCCACCCCTCCTCCTCAGCTCATACATCAGGTCCATAATTATCCTCGCCCCGCTGGCGGTGTTTGGGTGCCCGGTGGCTATGGCACTACCGTTGACATTCATCCTGTCCCTTGTCTCTTTGAGCTTCTTATTATCATCCCCGGCAAGCAGCTTAGTGGACACCAGCGGTACGCAGGCAAATGCCTCATTTATCTCCATGACTGCCATTTGCTCCAGGGACAAGTTCGCCTTTTTCAGAACCTTCTCTATGGCGTAAGCCGGCCCTTCAGGCATGCGGCTGGCGTCAATAGCAATCGATACCTGTGAGACTACCGTAGCCAGGCATTCAAGGCCGAGCTCCTCTGCCTTCCCGCGCCTCATTACCAGAATCGCTGTCGCCCCGTCATTCATGCCAGGAGCATTGCCAGCGGTGATTGCCCTGGTGCCATATACTGGCTGTAACCTGGAAAGCTTTTCCATGCTGCTGTCCGGTCGGTACTGCTCATCTATATCCAATGCTTTAGGCTCCCCCTTCGGTTGTGGGATAGTGAGGGTCGTCATCTCATCCCTGAATTTCCCCGCGTTCCAGGCATTGCCGTAATTCACATGGCTTCTTAGCGCCCACTCGTCCTGTTCCAGTCTGTCTATGCCGTATTCAAAGGCCACATTGTCACTGTCAACAGACACCGGATTGAAGTCCCGATAGCCCATCCAGAACAGAGGGTCTTCCATGCTGACATTACCCAGCCGGTAGCCGCCAAATCTGAGCCCCCTCACAACAAGGGGTTCCTGGCTGAAAGAGGTAGCCCCGCCAGCTATGGCAACATCTATTTCGCCCAGTCTTATAGACATGGCTGCCAACTTAACTGCGTGCATCGCCGATACACACGCCATATCAAAGGAGATGGATGGCGTTTCAGGTCGGAGCCCTGCCTTGAGAAGCGATTGTCTGGCAGCGACTGGCGTATAAGGGTCCTTGCAGGCGGATGTATCGCCTACCCCCCAGAAAACTTCATCTACCACGTCTGGACTGAGGTTAACCTGTTGGAGCACTTCTTTCATCGGGACTGCTCCCAGGTCATAGTAATCAATGTCCTTCAGTGCACCACCATATCTGCCAAACGGCGTTCTGCAAGCACTTACAATTACCACATCATTCTCGTCAGGCATCACATTTTCCCCTTTCCAATTTATTGTTTTGCTAACCAGCTAGGCTTTCTTTGTATGGTCATAAAAGCCACGACCCGTCTTGCGACCAAGGTCACCAGACCTGACCACGGACGCTAGCAACGGGGCAGGGCGTAAGCGGTCACCAAACTCACCATGCAGGGCCTCCAGGCCATGCCACACGATATCGGCACCAACAAAGTCACAAAGTTCCAGCGGACCCATGGGGAAATTGGCGCAAATCCTCATTGCCTTGTCTACTTCTTCAGGTTTGTTGCCATCCATCACACAGTAGAACGCCTCGTTCAGCATCGCATCCAAAATTCGTGAGACTATAAACCCGGCGTAGTCCACTGCCTCACACGGTTCCTTGCCCAAGCTCTCTACAAAAGCCTTGCTTGTTTGAAATGTCTCGTCAGAGGTGTGCCGCCCTCGTATTATCTCAACGCCCTTCATCACCGGTGCTGGATTCATAAAATGGATGCCAATAACCTTCGTCTGTCTTTTTGTGGCTGCTGCCATGGCACTGATGGGAAGCGTTGAGGTGTTCGAAGCCAGAATGGCATGCTCGGGACAAATGCTATCCAACTCCTTGAAAGCTTCCATCTTCAGCGTCAAATCCTCAGGTATAGCCTCGATCACTAAATCAGCCTCCCTGGCACCCCCAATATCAGTCGTGGTGTTAATACGGGATTCTATGATTGCCTTGTCACTCTCGCTCATTACACCTTTGCTGACTTTTCTACCAAGGCTCTTCTCGATATTGTTCAACCCTTTTCCCACAAAATCTTCGCTAATATCCTCCATAATCGCCCGGTAACCAGCCTCTGCCGCCACCTGTGCTATTCCGCTACCCATTGCGCCAGCTCCCATCACAAATACGCTCTTAATCTCCATTTTGTCTTACCCCCTTGTTCAGCCTTACACTAGAGTCTATCTCTTTTTGAAATACAGTTCACGCCTTCCAATAAAAGCAGCCCGCCTTTCCTTCTAATCGCCGGCAGCAAAGCGGTGAGCAAAGCACTGCAGTTATATTATAATATCGGAGACCAGAAAGGCTATAAATGGCTTGAACCCGCCCAGCGCAGCACAGAAAACCGGGATTGCCAATCTGCCGTTACATTATGGCAGGGTGCCTCCGTGGCTTTTTGAACGAATGTCTCAATTAGCTCAGGAGGTTACCATTGTTATCATTGACGAGTTTGGACCTCATCAGATGCTTCGCCGCCTGTCCGACCCCTTCTGGTTTCAAGCCTTCGGCTGTGTTCTGGGATACGACTGGCACTCCAGTGGAGTTACCACCACTGTTTGCGGCGCTCTAAAGGAGGGGATGCGAGGACTGGAAAAGGAGCTCGGCTTCTTTATTGCCGGCGGCAAAGGCAGGACTTCACGAAAAACCCCGGCCGAAATAGAGAACTTCGGCCATCTCCTGAAGGTAAATCCATCGCCTTTGGTATATGCCAGCCGAATGTCAGCCAAGGTGGATAGCTCGGCACTTCAGGACGGCTATCAGCTTTATCATCACGCCTTTTTCTTCACCAAAGACGGCTCCTGGACAGTGGTTCAGCAAGGCATGAACGAAACTAACCGCTACGCCCGGCGTTACCACTGGCTGGGAGAAAAGGTCACTGATTTTGTCTGCGAGCCTGAAGCAGCTATTTGCTCTCAAGCCAGGGGAGAAGCATTGAACCTGGTAGCTTCAGAGAGCGCAGAAGCAAGAAACACTATCGCGCGCATTGCTGCTGAAGAGAAGCCCGAGAAGATTATGAGCCAGCTAAATAAGCTAAAAACATTAAACCTGCCCAGGCGAGCTTACATAACCCTCGAAGATATCCACCCTGACAGGCTAAGCAAGATTTTCACCATCGCCTACGAACATCAGCCACAGAATTTCGAATCGCTATTGGGGCTTGGGGGCGTAGGACCAAAGACGCTCCGCGCTCTGAGCCTTATCTCAGACCTGATTTACGATACTCCTGTCAGCCTGCGTGACCCAGCTACTTACAGCTTCGCTCACGGGGGTAAGGACGGTCATCCCTATCCTGTGGACAGAAAAACTTATGATAGCAGCATCCAGTTTCTGGCTCAGGCGGTGAACAAGGCTAAGATTGGCAACAGAGAGAAGCTTGACGCACTCAAACGCTTGAAGGCATGGCAATAGATTGACCCATAACTACAGACTGAACTAACATGGAGTAGCAGGCAGAAATGGCCGATTTTGACATCGCATCCTATGTATCCCATATCGAAGCTAACAGGTCGGTTAAGGACGCCTTGATGCAAGAGCTAAAGGCGCGCCGACCTCCGCACCGCGTCTCAGTAACCAACCTAACCAATCTGAAGCAAGCTTATTTCAAGAGAAAGCATCCCGAAATAGTCCCTCCTCTGGAAAAACAGCAGCTTATGTGGGCTGGCACCGGTTTCCACAAAATTTTTGGCTCGGCGGTTTCCAGTGAAGAATATCTGGAGCAATTTGTGGAAGCCGAGGGCATAGTGGGCAAAATTGATATTTATGAAAACATGCCTGTGGAGGTTAAGACGACTTCAACCCCGGTTGACAGAGAGGACTTGCTGCAGCATAGGCCAACTTATATCGAGCAACTGGGTATATATTGTGCTATGGTTAACGTCAGCCAGGGAAGAATTATCGTCTACCAGCGCCAGAGTGAGGGGCAGTTTCAGGCTCCGCTCATTGTTTACCATGTTACTTTCCCCAATCTAGAAGCAATTCGAGATGAGATGCGGCGCAGACGAGACCTCCTGGTACAAGCACTCATCTCAAACGATCCCAGTAACCTGCCTATCTGTGCTTGGTTTGGCAGGCAATGTGACTATTCAGAGGTATGTGACTGCAAAACTTCATCGGTGCCGCTATCACACAGGATTGCCGAGTTAGCCGGAGAAATCCAAATTGATGATATCACCTGCCGGCAGTTCCTTACTAAACTGGCTGAGCCACAGCCATCCCAGTTATTCCGAATCAATGACACGGTCTTTCCCCGCAAGGCATACTTTGAACGTCTCGAAGCGGAGAAATCTGCGCCTGACGAAGAACAGAGACAACGAGACAAGGAAGAATATCTTCGTTCCATGGATGAGCTAGGTTTTATCGACGCACTTCGCGCGTCGCTCCTATACGGTGTCCCGGGTGAAGTGCAGAGCATACCAATCCAATACGCATCGCTGAACGACTTAGTTCGAGTTCGCCAGAACCTACCTACCATTTTACGGGACCCCAAGTTTCGCTCCCTGGTTGACAGAAGCCAGCTGGTCTGGACATTTCCTCACTACTTCCTTCGCCTGGGATTTGAATGCGCACTAGCAAATTACTCGCAAGGCAGGTTGCTGCTTTACTACACTAAAGTCCTCAGAGAGAATGCTAAGCTAATGGTCTATGATGTGAGTTTTAGAAAGCTGGACGCTATCAAGGCTGAAGCATTACACCGGATCGAGCTATTGGAAAAAGCGACGGCGCCAAGCCAGCTTCCAAAATGCCCCTCATGGATGTGCCCGTACTGCAGTCATAACTTTGACTGCGGCGAAGCTTAGCAAGAAGACTTCAACGGTTGGAATTAAAAGTAAGGAGAAAGAAGTATGATTGACGCAGCAAAAAGATACAATGAGGCATGTGGCCAGTTTGATGCAAGAAGCTACTGCCAGAAACTGAGAGATACGCGTGAGTTCGGCCACGCATTTATACCGATGAATCACGCCAAGTTTTTGGCTAGGTCGGTGAGGTTATATCCAAACAAGGAGGCTGTGGTTGACGAGAACTTAAGATACACGTATAAGGAGCTGGACCAACGAACCAATAGATTTGCAAATGCGTTGCTCAATGCAGGTATGGAAAAATATGACCGGATTGCGTATCTCGAAGGCAACACCCACGAACTGCTGGAAGGATACCTGACATGTCCCAAGATTGGGACGATTCTACTGCCAATGAATATTCGCTTAGGCCCAGATGATTTCGAGTACATGTTGAACGACGCCATCGCCAGGGTTCTGATATTCGACAAGGAATTTCTCCCTGTTGTTCGGAAGCTCATCGAAAGGGTCCCCGTGGAGAAGTATATCGTTACACACAGTGACGAACCAGTAGAGATTGGGGGAGGAGTGGAAGCCACACCTTACGAGGTTTTCCTAAATAAAGGCTCTTCAACTCCTCCACCAGTGGATTACCTAAGAGATATTGATGAAGCTGACATTTCAGAGCTCTTCTACACAAGCGGTACAACGGGAGTATTAAAAGGAGTGATGTATACATACAGGGAGATTTATTTGCATGCCCTGGAGGTTATCGCATCATGGCACATTCAGGAGAGTGACCGAATACTCCACACTGTGCCACTATTCCATACCAATGGATGGGGTACGCCGCAATTCTTGACTGCAATGGGCGGGACACACATCATGTTCAGAAGGTTCGAGCCGAAAAGATGGTTGGAACTGGTCGAGAAAGAGAGGGTAACCAAGTCATTTATGGCGCCAACGATGTGGGGTATGGTCGTCGACTACGTACGTGCTCATCTAGAGGAGAAACATGATTTAAGCAGCCTTGACTGGGGAATAGCTGGCGGTGCAGCGATGTCCGTCGGGCTATGCAAGGACATCGAAGAGGTTACTGGAACTGAAGCTATAACCTCGTATGGTGCCACTGAAACCTGCCCGGTAGTATCTCAAGCACATGTCAAAGATGCTAAAGGACGTTATATTTTGCCAGAATTTGACAGACTATCGGAAGAGGAACTCAGACTGCTGAGATGCAGAACGGGCTATCCGATGGTTGGCGTGGAGGTAAAGATTGTTGACAAAGATGGAACCCCGGTGAAGTCCGACGCAACTCAAGTAGGCACACTGTATGTAAGAGCGAATACGGTAATGAGGGGTTATTGGAGAAAGCCAGATAAGACAGAAGAGTTAGTTGATGACAACGGTTGGTTTAACATTGAAGATATGTGCACACTGGACCAATATGGATATATGTTGCTCGTTGATAGAGCAAAGGACATCATTATCAGTGGCGGGGAAAACATTGCATCAGTCGAAGTAGAAAGATGCATAAGAGAGCATCCAGCTGTTTCAGAATGCGTGGTGGTGGGAAAACTGGATAAAAAATGGGGTGAAATAGTACATGCAGTCATCGTGCTAAAACAGGGTGCCACAGCAACAGAAAAGGAGATCATCGGGCATTGTAGAGATAGATTGGCACATTTTAAGTGTCCAAAATCTGTTGATTTTGTCAAAGAGCTGCCAAAAACTGCTACTGGCAAAATCCTAAAGAGGACGATCAGAGATGAATTAAAGAGGAATCCGAAGGGGGAGTAAGCCAGATTTGCCTAAGTCCTAGCGAGTGAATACGAGTGGCAAAAGAAACAACTTAGCATGAATTGGCTAGACATAGTTATCTTAGCTGTTGCTATCCCATTTGCACTCTTCGGCCTATGGAAAGGAGTTATTAAAGCTGCATTCGGTGCTGCTGGACTAATCGGAGGCATAGTCTTAGCCGGACACTGCTATCGCCCATTTGCCAATCTCCTTTTTCCCAGCGGAGGCACCTGGTCAGTCATAGCTGCCTACGCCATCATTCTAATAGCTATTTTTATCATAGCTAACATAATCGGTTGGTTCGTAGCTCGGCTGGTCCATATCGCAATGCTTGGCTGGGCAGACAGGCTTTTTGGCTTCATCCTTGGAGCTGCTATAGGAACTATGCTATGCGCTGCTGTGCTTGCTATTGTGAGCAGGTATTTGCCGGGGACACAGGCAGCTATCTCTCACTCTGTGATGGCTAGACTTCTGATGGAGCAATTCCCTTTGTTATTAGCGCTTCTCCCTGATGAATTTAACTCCATTCGGAATTTCTTCTCATCTTCGCCCTAACCGCATCCTACTGAAGGTCTGATTATTTGCTTCCCAGGAGCGCATCCAATATCTTCTTAAGCTCCTTCTTGGGTTTGAGGCCAATGATTTGTTGAACAGGCTTGCTTTCCTTAAATATGATCATCGTAGGAATGGCAGCAATGCCGTATTTAGCAGGTACCAGGCTATTATCTTCCACGTTGAGCTTGGTGAATCTTACCTTTCCATCGTACTCTTTAGCTAGTTCCTCCATGATAGGAGCAGCGGCTAGACACGGGGCACACCATTGTGCCCAGAAATCTACCAAGACTGGCAATTTCGATTCCAGTACAACGTCTCGAAAGTTGTTTTCATCAACTATTGATTGTATCATCAGCTTGACCTCCAACAGTCTAGACTGCTACGTCCAAGGAAAACAGACTAATAGCATTCCTCGTTGTCTGCTCCGCAATTGTAGCTTCATCAACTTCTCTAAGTTGAGCTACGGCTGTTAAACTCCTCAGCACATCAGCAGGTTCAGATTTATACTTGACTTCTCTGCCGTAAGTAACAGGACAATCTGTCTCCAGAAGCAACCTATTGAGCGTCGTTTCCCTCACCGCTCTTCTGTGTTCTTCATGATACTCGGTGGCCGGTGTAGCAGAGATGAAATAGCCAGAGCTAATTATGTCCCTGAGAACACTGGAAAAACCGGTGAACCAATGAAAAACTGCCTTATCTACCCGAGCGTCTTTAGCCAACTGGAATGAATCTGTCCAAGCATATCTGCTATGGATTGCCACTGGTTTAGCATATTTCCTAGCCAAAGCTAGAAGGCACCTCAAAACATCTTTCTGCAATTCTTTCGGCGCAACTTTCACCAGTCTCTTATCATAGTCCAAACCTATCTCGCCGACGGCAACCGCTGTAGCAATGTTCTGCTCAATAAATTGCAGATTCTCATCCACCTGAGAAGATTCAATACTGGCTAGCCGCCAGGGATGCAAACCCAAAGCAGGATGAACAAAAGAGCTATATCTCTGAGAGATTTCCAAGATTTTCATATTTGATTGGTAGTCCGAGCCCACAGCCACTATAGCGATAACGCCTAATTCTTTAGCTTTTTCAAGTATCGAATGAACGTTTTCCAGCTCATCCAGATGAGCGTGCGTATCGATAAGCCTATACACTAGGTTCTCTTCTCGTCGAGCATGGCGTTGTAATACTTGAGCCCCGCTTCCGTCGGCCTAAAGTTGCAAAGAGCAAATCTATCTTCTGTCTCCTTAGTAATTAGGTTTGCTGATAGGAGCGCTCTCAGTATAGCCTCGCCGAAATATCCCATTAAGTGGAGATGATGGTCAGGAACAGCTCTATTAGTTGCTTCATATTCCTTGCAAATAGCACTTAGGAGCTTTGCTGGCTCTTCTTCTAAGCTCTTAAGCAGAGCTTGCATAGTCTCTGTTCTCCTGATCTCAGTGACAAAATCTTCAAAAGCAGCCATACTCGTTAGCTCCTAACTCTGGAAGATAACATAAAGATGCAAAGTAAACAAGCTATCTGATTGGTTAAAGGCCACCACCGGCAATCAGAGAGTTATTATAGCACCGCAATTGACAACAGGAGAACCTCGTGTTATGTTAACTATAAAGGAGGATTAGATGATGAAATGAGCTACGAGCGCGAGTTACTCAAAGGAAATACCGATTGCCTGCTTCTTAGCTTAATCAACAACCAACCTACATACGGTTACCAAATCGTAAAAGAATTACAGAAAAGAAGCAACGGCTATTTTCAGTTTAGAGAAGGCACTCTGTACCCAGCTCTTCACCGCCTAGAGAAAGAAAAGCTCATCAAGGGCGAATGGCAGGTGCTACCTAGTGGACAAGGAAGACGATATTACTACATAACCAAGAAAGGACAGCAGGTCTTAGCCAGAAGACTAGCTGCATGGCGGGGTTTTTCTACTGCGGTCAGGTCAATTCTGCAACCAGAACTAGCTTAATGTCGTATGGGTAAAGCATTGCCAAATAAGTTAGGCGACTATCTAGACAGCTTCAAAGCTTGCCTCAAAATGGATTCGGCTGTTAAGGTCAGTGTGACTAATGAACTTCGCACACATCTTGAGGATAGAAGCCAAGAGCTAAAGAAAAACGGACTCAGCGAAGAAGAGGCAAGCAGCGCGGCTGTAGAGTTCTTTGGTTCGCCTCAACTGATCGCTCAGCAAATTTACGAAGTGCACAGCCAAGGCACATGGCAGGAGGCCTTTTTAGCTGCCTTGCCTCATTTGTTGGTAGCCCTACTTTTCGCTACGTATTACTGGCAAAACATCTTCTGGACATCAATCACAGTGCTAGTCATTGCCTGTACAGTGATTTATGGTTGGTGCCATAACCAGCCGGTATGGTTTTTCCCTTGGCTAGGCTACTATCTGTTGCCAGTAATAGTCACCGGCGCTCTATTAATCTACCTGCCCCAGGGCTGGACCTGGTTAGCAGCACTTGTCTACCTGCCTTTGGCCTTGTTTACTGTCGCTTATATAGTGAAACAAACCGCAAGCCGCGACTGGCTTTATGTGTCGCTAATGCTAGCTCCACTGCCTGTAGCATGCGCTTGGCTGCTAGCTCTAGGCGCAGGGGATGAATTCCTGAAAGCCAACATACATCTGACACGACTGCAGCCAAACGTTCCTTGGATAGTCACTAGTTTTCTCGTCCTGGCCGTGGCAACCTTCACATTCACTCGAGTGAGGCAACGCTGGTGCAAAATTGCTACTCTACTAATCCCAGTAAGTGTAGTCTTCGTCTCGGTAGCTTTGGCCGGCAGTAGAGCCATTGGGTTTTGGGGTTGGCTGGTATTAATTATTTCCCTGCTGGTTGTCGCTAGCCCAGCATGGCTGCAATCCAGGGCATGACCAAAGACTAGAAAAGAAGCCCAAGCTCACTCCTGTCTCCATAAGCTTGCTTGAGGTTGAGAGTCTCTCTTATAAGGCAAGACCAAATGCTCATAAGCGAGCCTGGTAGCTAGCCTGCCGCGGGGTGTACGTTCCAAGAAGCCCAACTGGAGGAGGTAAGGCTCATAAACATCCATAATAGTATCAGCATCTTCGCTAATAGAGGCAGCGATGGTATCCAGCCCTACAGGACCACCGTCGAATTTATCAATTATAGTACGGAGTAGCCTATGGTCCACCTCATCCAAGCCTACAGAGTCTACTTCAAGTTTTGAAAGCCCCTCTAGAGCCAATTCCTTAGTGATCACACCATCAGCCATAACCTGAGCATAATCCCGCAGTCGCTTCAGGAGACGATTAGCCACCCGGGGGGTGCCTCTAGCACGCTCAGCAATTTCAACAAGCCCCTCATCCTCCACCGACACCTTAAGAATAGCCGCAGCACGCTTTAGAATCACTTCGATAGCTGTCACATCATAGAAATCGAGATGGTATGTGGCCCCAAATCTATCTCGAAGGGGAGGGCTTAACAAAGCGAACCTCGTGGTGGCTCCAATCAAAGTGAAATGAGGCAGATTCAACCGTAAGCTCCGGGCTGCCGGACCCTTCCCTAGAAAGATGTCAAAAACAAACTCCTCCATCGCTGGATAGAGTTTTTCCTCCACTGTATGACTAAGACGATGAATCTCATCAATAAAGAGAACATCTGCCCCACGTAAGTTGGCAATAATGGCTGCTAAATCTCCAGGGCGCTGTATCGCTGGCCCTGAACTGATCTTGATGTTGACTCCCATCTCGGCAGCAATGATGTGAGCAAGAGTAGTCTTCCCCAGGCCAGGAGGACCATAAAGAATAATATGATCTAATGTTTCGCGTCTTCCCTGAGCAGCTAAAATGGCAATTCTTAGGTTATCTTTAACTTTTTCCTGGCCTACAAATTCATTAAGGCGCCTAGGACGAAGGCTTAAATCAACAGGTACATCCTCAGTATTTGGTTTGCCTGAAACCACCCGCATATTACTCTCCATTGGTATCCCCTGCCATTCTTGCGCGCGGTGAATAATCCCTGAAGCATCTAGCTGCTTCCCGCTCAGTTCCTTCAGGGTCAGGATGACAGAAGGCTGGCTGACCTATCATCTAATTGCAGGCTTGACTCCTCATCGGTCAGTATCTGAGATGGGATAAGCTTGCCAAGGATGACGTTCTCTTTGAGTCCACGGAGTTTATCCATTTTGCCTTTGATCGCCGCATCAGCAAGAACACGCCCAGTCTCCTGAAAAGAAGCAGCAGCCAACCAGCTATCCTTACTTAAGCTAGCCCTCGTCACCCCAAGAAGAACAGCTTGAGCCGTTGCCGGTTCACCGCCTTCAGCCAGCACCCTCTCAGTAATGTCTTCGTAATCAAAGCGGTCAACAAACTCGCCCGGCAACAATTCTGTGTCACCCGAGGAAACAATCTTCACTTTTCTCAGCATCTGACGAATAATAATGGCGATATGTTTATCATGTATTTCCACTCCTTGAGAGGAATATACTTTTTGTATCTCGTCAACTAAGTACTGCTGCGTCGCTTCCTTCCCCATAATACGCAACAAATCATGTGGGTTGACCACGCCTTCAGTAAGTTGTTGGCCTACCTTAACTCTGTCTCCGGACTTAACCAGCAATTGTGCACCATGTGGAATAGTATGTTCTCTCTCTTCCCTTTCCTCATACCTGATATGAACACGACTGTTTTCAACAATGGCCTGACCAGCAACTCTGGCTACCACAGGCTGTTCCTGTGCTACTTCAGGCAACCGCTCCTCAATTTCCTCGGAGGAAGCAGGGTAAAACAAAACGCTGCCAACATGAACTGCCTGTCCATCGCTCACTACCACCCTCGCTCCCGGTGGTAATACATATTCATCTAGATAAGACTCAGAGCTGGTGACCTTGACTATCCTTCCCCCTTCCGTACCAATCACATCAACATCGCCATCAATATCAGAAACGGTGGCACTAATCTTCGGTGTCCTAGCCTCAAAAAGTTCCTCCACACGAGGCAGTCCACTGGTAATGTCAGTGCCGACTACACCACCTGTATGAAAAGTGCGCAAGGTGAGCTGAGTGCCTGGTTCGCCAATGCTCTGAGCAGCAATGATACCTACCGCAGTGCCAAGCTTGACCAAATGTCTTCTAGCTAGGTCTCTACCGTAGCAATACTGGCAAACACCAAATGAACAGCGACAGCTAAGGGGCGATCTTACATAGACTCCACTAATGCCCGCCTCAACAATTCGCTGCGTCTTCTCTTCATCAATTTCCTCATCGCGCTCGACGATGGTCTCACCGGTCTGCGGGTCAGTAATATTGCCTGCTGCCAGATAACCAATGATGCGCTCGCTGAATGAAGGCAAAGAGCCTCTAGTGACCCCTTCTGTTATCCATATCCCTTCAGTAGTGCCACAGTCCTCTTCAGTAACAATAACATCTTGGGCCACGTCTACGAGACGTCGTGTAAGATAGCCGCTATTCGATGTTCTTAAGGCAGTGTCAGCTAATCCTTTGCGGGCACCATGAGTAGAAATAAAATATTCCATAGGCGACAGTCCATCTCGAAAGCTTGCCCTGATAGGAAAGTCTATTATCTTCCCAGACGGGTCGGTCATCAGTCCACGCATTCCCGCCATCTGCCTGATCTGAGCGATGTTGCCCTTTGCCCCTGATGTAGCCATCATGTAGATAGGGCCATAACGGTCTAAGGATTGTGATATATCATCGGTAACCTTATCTGTGGCCTCCATCCATACTTGAACTGCATTCTCATATCTCTCGTCCTCAGTGATAAGACCACGGTCAAATTGATCTTCAGCAACACTAATCAACCTATCAGCCTCTACAAGAATTTCCGATTTGCTTGGCGGCTCATTGATGTCATTCATGGCTATGGAGATCCCTGATTTTGTGGCATAATAGAATCCCAACTGCTTTAGATTATCAAGGACTACAGCAGTGGTCTCATTGCCTAACAAACGAACACAGTCAGATACCAGAGATCTTATGGCAGCCTTATCTGCTATTTCATTGTAAAAACGAAGTTGCGGAGGCAAAGCATCATTAAATAGAATACGTCCCACACTAGTCTTTATCCGCTTACCTTTATCTCGCACCTCAATATCAGCGCCAAGCTCAATAACACCGGATTCATAAGCCAGTCTAGCCTGCTCAAAATTGCTGAAGGCCTTTCCTTCTCCTTTAGCTTTAGGCTTAATGATAGTGAGATAATAGCAGCCAAGAACCATATCCAAGCTAGGTACCGCAACTGGCTTGCCACTACTTGGTTGCAGCATATTATGAATGCTGAGCATATGTTCCCTAGCTTCCTTTACTGCTGCCTTAGACAATGGCACATGAACTGCCATCTGGTCACCGTCAAAATCAGCATTGAAGGCCCCACAAACCAGTGGATGGAGCTGAAAGGCATCACCATCAATCAAAACAGGCTCAAACGCTTGAATACTCAAGCGATGCAACGTAGGAGCGCGATTGAGCAGTACCGGGCGTTCCTTGACTACCTCACTGAGTAGCTCCCAAACCTCAGGCCTCGCCCTCTCTACTTGGCGCCGAGCCACCTTCACACTGTTGGCGTAACCGTTCTCTATAAGCTTATGTATCACAAAGGGTTTAAACAACTCTAGGGCCACATGGCGAGGCAAACCACATTGATGAAGCTTGAGCTCAGGCCCAACAACAATGACAGAACGACCACTATAATCCACCCTCTTTCCCAAAAGATTCTGTCGAAACCGCCCTTGCTTCCCTGCTAACATAGCAGCTAGAGATTTCAAGGCGTGATTATTGCCGGTGGTAACTACCCGCCCCCTTCGTCCATTATCAATGAGGGCGTCAACAGCTTCCTGCAGCATGCGCTTTTCATTACGAATAATGGCTTCAGGTGCACCTAGACCTATAAGACGGCGGAGACGATTGTTACGATTAATAACACGCCGATAGAGGTCATTAAGGTCACTAATGACGAAACGACCACCGTCTAGCTGAACTACAGGCCGAAGCGCTGGAGGCAACACAGGAATTACGGTCAAAATCATCCATTCAGGCTTGTTTTCGCTAAGCCTAAGTGCTTCGGCAAACTGTAGCCTTTTGCTAACCTTATTATAATGCTGCCCAGTAGCAGTGCGCACTTCTTCCAAGAGTCGCTGATACAGCTTCTCTACATCAACTTTCCTCACAACCTGCAAGATGGCTTCAGCGCCCATTCCAGCCTCAAAAACATCACCAGACTTTTCCTTAAGCTCTCGGTATTCCTCCTCATTGAGCAGCTTCAATGGCTGAAGGCCTTTCATCTGTTGCAATTCCTCAGACTTCTTGCCTATATAATCCTCCCCTGCAGACATTCCCGAAGCTGCTTCTTCTTCAAGTTTATGAATCTTCTGCTGGCGAGCTTCCTCATTGACTGAGGTAACGATATATCGAGCAAAGTATATGACCGATTCCAAATCTTTCAGAGACATATCGAGAAGAAGCCCAAGCCGACTAGGCACTAATTTCAAAAACCAGATATGGATAACTGGTGCTGCTAACTCGATGTGCCCCATCCTCTCCCTGCGCACGCTGGAATGAGCCACCTCAACGCCACATTTGTCACAAATAACGCCTTTGTACCGCATCTTCCTGTATTTGCCACAATGGCACTCGTAATCCTTGGTAGGGCCAAAAATCCTCTCACAAAACAGACCATCCCGTTCTGGCTTCAAAGTGCGGTAATTTATCGTCTCCGCTTTGGTCACCTCACCATGAGACCAACTCCTGATTTGCTCTGGAGAGGCGAGACTTATTTGAATAGCATTCACGTCATCAAACTGTGCCATCTCTCTTATTACCTCACGTCCCTCGCCAGTTAAGGGGTAGGGTGACGAGGGTCATCCTTTTTTATTTATCCCTCGCCAGATAAAAGGATGGGTGGCAAGGGTCACCTCTATACTTATAATCCAACTCTAAGCTTCGGCTTGATATCAGCAAAGAAATTTATTTTTTCCTGTTCTTCATTTAGCAACTCAACGGCAAAACCCATGCTACGCAATTCCATAAATAGGACTTTGCACGCTTCTGGAATGCCATGATTTTGAATGTCCTCGTTTTTGACAATAGCCTCGTAAGCTTCCCACCGGCCAGTTATGTCATCCGACTTAACGGTAAGCATTTCTTGCAGCATGTGAGCGGCACCATAGGCCTCTAATGCCCATACCTCCATCTCACCAAACCTCTGCCCACCAAACTGCGCCTTCCCACCCAGAGGTTGTTGGGTGATGAGCGAATATGGGCCAACGGAACGAGCATGTACTTTGTCTTCAACAAGATGTATTAGTTTCATCATGTAGATATTGCCTACGGTTATCGGCTGGTCAAATGGCCCACCGGTCCTGCCATCTCGAAGCTCCATTTTGCCGAAGTTAGGCGGATATAGTCTTCGCTCTTGGTAAATCCTTTGTGCCATTCGCTCCACCTCTTCCTCACTCAGATCCCGAGCATGTATGCCCAAATCCTCAAGCCATAAATAAAGAGAGGCCCTCTTGGCTTCTCCCGGACACCCTTCGCCCATTATCTCCTCACCATCAAAACCATGGTCGGCAAGCCATACTCTGACCTTTTCTTTATCAGCCCCGTTGAAATTGTTCGAGTTGAGGTTAACAGCACCCGCTTTCCAAGCTATCCAGGCCCTCGCCAAAGCATCCTCGATAGTCGCAGCATCAGCTCCATCGAAGATTGGATTCAGTACCCTGAAACCCAGTATGTAACTTGCCCACCCCAAATGAGCCTCCAAGACCTGCCCAATATTCATGCGGGATGGAACGCCGAGAGGATTAAGAATCATGTCCACAGGCGTGCCATCAGGTAAGAATGGCATATCCTCCTCAGGCAGTGTGATAGAAACCACTCCCTTGTTGCCATGTCTTCCTGACATCTTGTCACCGACCGAGATTTTCCTCTTTTGAGCTACCCACACCCGCACAAGCTTGTTTACCCCCGCCGACAATTCATCACTATTTTCCCGGGAGAAAATTTTTGTATCAATCACCCTCCCACACTCCCCAGGCGGCACTTTGAGTGAGTTATCCTTTACTTCACGAGTCTTCTCACCAAAAATAGCCCGCAATAACTTCTCTTCCGCCGAAGGTTCAGTTTCACCCTTAGGGGTAACCTTTCCCACCAGGATATCGCCAGGCTTCACCTCAGCCCCAATGCGTATAATACCCTCCTCACCAAGGTTGCTTAAGCTTTCCTCACTTACATTAGGTATGTCCCTGGTGATTTCTTCAGGACCAAGCTTAGTAGTACGCTCTTCTATTTCATGCTTTTCAATATGAATAGAGGCGTAAACATCATCCTTAACCAGCCTTTTGCTGATGATGATGGCATCCTCATAGTTATATCCCTGCCAGCTCATAAATGCACATACAACATTCTGCCCCAAGGCAAGTTCACCACCATCCATTGAAGAGCTATTCACTAAGACTTGGCCTTTCTTGACCCTTTCACCCCTATCGACAATTGGACGCTGATCTACGCATGTACCCTGATTAGTTCTAACAAACTTACGTAGTCCATAAGTATGGCTCTCCCCGTTATCATCCTCAATCACGATTGCTGAACCAGTCGCCGAGGTTACCACACCATCCTCAGCGGCGAACATCATCTGCCCGCTATATTTGGCCACCTCCTTCTCCATTCCGGTAGCTACTAAAGGTACATGAGGGCGCAACAAAGGCACTGCTTGGCGTTGCATATTGGAACCCATCAAAGCGCGATTAGCATCATCATGCTCCAGAAATGGGATAAGGGAGGCAGATACACTAAATATCTGCTTGGGAGAAACATCCATGAGGTCTACGTTATCCGCTTCTTCCTTCAAATACCTACTGCCCCGTTTAACCTCAATCCTTTCCTCGACAAACTCCCCGTTCTCATTCAGCGGAACATTAGCTTGAGCAATGCTGTACTGCTCCTCTTCATCGGCTGTTAAGTGGACAATCTGGTTGGAAACGAAAGGAGTCACCCTAATACTCTGTTTGGGAAGAGAAGCTATCTTTTGTGCTATCCCTTCCGTAGCTGACGTTCCAGATTTAGCCACAAGACAGCTTTCATCATCGACGATATCTTCTAGTATCGTCCTTCCCACCAATTCCGTCACGGTATTGGGCACTTCATGGATAACTCTGCGATAAGGAGTTTCCACAAAACCATATTTATTAATTGAAGCGTAAGTAGCTAAAGAGCCAATTAAACCAATGTTAGGACCCTCAGGCGTCTCTATAGGGCAAATCCTCCCATAATGGGAATGATGCACATCACGAACTTCAAAACCAGCCCGCTCTCTAGAGAGGCCACCAGGGCCCATAGCCGAAAGGCGCCGCTTGTGAGTCAATTCAGCCAAGGGATTGGTTTGATCCATAAACTGAGATAGCTGCGACCTGCCAAAGAACTCCCTTGTAGCAGCTGTTATAGGCCGGATATTGATCAAAGCGGAAGGTGTCACTGCTTCGGAACCAAGGATGCTCATTCGCTCTTTGATGGCTCTCTCCAAGCGTAGCAAACCAATGCGAAATTGATTTTGTAACAGAAAACCTACGCTTTGTGCTCGCCGGTTGCCCAAATGGTCAATATCATCGGGAATCTCCCTGCCATTGTTCACTAGAATAAGATGGTGTACTATTTGTACTAGGTCCTCAGGAGTTAATCCGAGGTAACCCTCAGGGATGCTCACGCCCAGTTTTTTATTAAGCTTATAACGGCCAACCTCCCCTAAGCTATAACGACGGGGGTTGAACAAGAAATTGTTCAAAAGGGCTTCAGCACTGCTAAGGCTGGGAGGTTCCCCGGAGGATAATTTGTGATAGATATCAACTAGAGCATCAGCTTTGCTCCTAATTAAAGGTTCCCGCTCTATAGTGGACCGAATAAAAGCACGATCAGGCGAATTGTCAACGTCTTGAAAAAGATTCAGTAAGGCATCATCACTGTCAAAGCCTACAGCACGTAACAGAGTAGTAACAGTCGTCTTCCTTTTCCCGCTCACCTTGACTGAAATCACATCACGACCGGAGGTATCAAAATCAAGCCACGCACCTCGTTCAGCAACCAATTTAGCAAGACCTAGTTCTCGCCCACTTGTAGGATCCCTCTGCAAAGCAAAGTAAACACCTGGAAAGCGAGTTAACTGACTGACCACCACTCGTTCCGCCCCGGAAATAATAAAAGTCCCTGCATCCGTCATCCAAGGAAAGTCACCAAAAAACAATTTCTCTTCCTTAATCTCACCTGTCTCCTTAACCAGCAGACGGACAGTAACATGGAGAGGCTTGGAATAAGTCATGCCTCGCTCAAGGCATTCCAAAACGGGATGCTGAGGCTCACGAAACTCGTAATCGACAAAGTGTAACTCCAACCTGCTACGAGTATAGTCCTGGATAGGTGAAACCTCCTCAAATAGCTTCTTCAGTCCCTCGTCTCGAAACCAATGAAATGAATCGAGTTGTACCCGAACTAGGTCGGGTACTTCTATAACGTCAGGCAGCTTGGCAAAGGACTTCACCAACCCATGATTAGATACTAACGAGACGGCCATAATTTTTTCCCTCGAAATAGAAGCTAGCCACTAAAGCATTCGCCAAAAGACATATGCTAGTGAAAATACTGAACTGGTAAAAGAGGAGGAATGACAGCAAGCATAACGCAAACTATAATCCTAACACTAAGACAATTTTTTGTCAACCACGTGTGCTGGCTGACCACATAGGTAACACTAAGCCATGAATTTTGGCAAGTGCCCTTTCAATATACTCTATGGGAGCAAGATAGCCAAGTGATTGATGTGGACGATTGAAATTATATTCTATAAGC
>Ga0315533_1000327_pt1 | contig 42619 bp, 50 predicted proteins | sample SalMarSW160130MG_FD_203081 | JGI IMG/M metagenome (GOLD analysis project Ga0315533, IMG submission 203081) | Salt marsh sediment microbial communities from the Plum Island Ecosystem LTER, Massachusetts, United States - Salt Marsh Sediment SW1601-30 ...
AAAAAAAGTCTCTATACCGCTTGCCTTTTGGTTAAAAGCTGCATTGGCATGTATGGATACAAAAAGATCCCCTCCCCATTGGTTAGCCAACTCTGTCCTCAGATCCAGAGAAATAAAATCATCATCCCTCCTGGTTAGATAAATGTCAATCCCTGCTTCCTCTTTTAAGAGACTAGCTACCTCCAAGGTCACGGCAAGGGCAACATCTTTCTCTTTTAAACCAGTGGGGCCAATTGCTCCCGGATCTTCCCCCCCGTGTCCAGGATCTAATATCACTTTATAAACTCTCCTCTCTTCCTCCGAAACCGATTCACGCGAATAGTAAGGAAATCCTTGTGGTTTTAATAGATCCGCTATTGGGTCTTTCTTCGGACTTTTTACCTCGATAACTACACGATGAGGCCCCTTCAACGAAAAGATATTATAGGTAGACTCAAAATTCGTTAAATCCAGGACGACCCTGGTCACATGTTTGCTATCCTGCGAGAGACGAAGCCGCCTAATAAATCTATCTTTTATATCAATTTTTCGCTCAAAAGAAGTAAGTTTAGCCGGATAAAGGTTAATCAGCAATCGAGGTGGACTGGTTAGATCCCTGACAATGTAACCAACTTCGCCAGATATCTCCAGAACTATCCGGGTATAGGTGAGATAGGAGTGAAAACCTACTTTCTCAACTCCATAATCTTGATAGGCCTTTGCGGAAGAAGCGAACAAGAGTAAAGAAGCAAGGAGGATTAATATTTTGCTGATCTTATTCATTCTGCTTCAACTTCTATGTGTCTTACTTCAATCTAGTGCTGTTTTAGCCAACCTTAGCCTTAACCATCTCCTTCTTTTTTTTGATGAAACCCAATTTTTCCCTAATTTTTTGCTCAATTTCGTTCCTAAGAGTAACATTTTTTACATCCTTAAGAAACTCTCGGGCACTTTCCTTTCCCTGCCCCAATTGGGTATCTCCGTAAGAATACCAGCTTCCCGATTTTTTAAGAATGCCAAGATCTTCTCCAAGATCCAAAATGCTTCCCTCCTGAGAGACCCCCTCTCCAAAAAGTAGGTCAAACTCAGCCTTCCTGAAAGGTGGAGCGAGCTTGTTCTTAACCACAGTGACTTTGGTTCTGTTGCCTATCTGCACATCCCCCTTGGTCAAAGATGCTTTCCTTCGAATATCTATTCTTATGCTTGCATAAAACTTGAGAGCCCGACCTCCCGGAGTTACCTCTGGATTGCCAAACATTACTCCAATCTTCATCCTCAATTGATTGACAAAGATGGTACAGGTCTTAGAATTGCTTATCGCTCCGGTTAACTTACGAAGTGCTTGAGACATAAGCCTTGCCTGAAGACCAACATGGGAATCACCCATATCCCCTTCCAGCTCGGCCCGGGGAACCAGAGCAGCCACTGAGTCTATGATAATCAAATCTATGGCATTACTGCGTACTAAAAGTTCAGCTATCTCCAGAGCCTCCTCTCCAGAGTCAGGCTGGGAGATGAGAAGGTTTTCCATATCCACCCCCAAATTTTTTACATAGGTAGGATCTAAGGCGTGCTCCGCATCAATAAAAGCAACTACTCCATCCATTTTTTGAGCTTCAGCAGCAGCATGCAAAGCCAGAGTAGTTTTACCACCCCCTTCAGGACCGAATATCTCCACTACTCTTCCCCGGGGAAGCCCTCCTATACCCAGAGCCGCGTCCAGGGCAATATTCCCTGTGGGAATTACATCCACATCCATCCTGGCCGCTCTTTCCCCCAGGCGCATAAGTGATCCTTTGCCAAATTGGCGCTCTATCTGCTGCCTGGCTATATCCAGAGCTTTCATCTTCTCTTCTCTCATATCTATCCTCCTTAATTTCCCTCTAGCCTGATTCGCTCTAAAACAGTATAAATTGGTCCACTGGGAGTGAGGCGACTCTCAATTACGCTGATCTCCTTTACCTCCATCTCTCCTGCCACAACCTCTTTTTCTCCTAAGATAAGGCCACTTAATTTCTGTGGTTCTACTAACGATTTCACCCTGCCGAGAGTTAGGTGGGGAGTCCACTTCTTCTTTTCTTTAGAAAACCCATCCTTTGCTAGATGGTTTTCCAGCTCGCTAGCTAGTCTTTGCAGATTAGTGCTCCCCCTGTCCACTCCCAGCCATATAACTCTGGGAGAAGAAGGAGTAGGAAAAGCACCCACTCCTTTGACTTCCATAAGGAAAGGAGAGAACTTTTGAGCTATTTTTTGTGCCACCTCAATTACCGCTCCCAGTCTCTCTTTTCTTACCTCCCCTAAAAACTTTAGGGTAAGGTGAATTAAAGATGGATCCACCCATTTGATTTTATCTCCTGTTCCTCTAAGCTTACCTTGAATCTGGACTAGGGTGGTCCTGATGGATTCAGAAAGCTCTACCGCTATGAATACCCTCATCTTTTTCTTTGTCGTTACTACCCTACCTTATCCTCATAACATGTCAAGTGGATAAAGGAGGTTTTCCTTCAATGACTAAGGTGAATTCCCCCCTGGGTTTTTTCTCCTTAAAGACAGCCTCTACATCGCTTACCTTCCCTCTTATTATCTCCTCAAATTTTTTAGTGAGTTCCCTGGCTACCGCTATCTGACGATCTCCCAGAATCTTTCGAATCTCCGGCAAAATCTTTCTTATCCTGTGAGGTGCTTCATAGATGACAATGGTTCTTTCCTCCTCTTTCAATCGGTTTAGCTTCTTTAACCATTCAACCTTCTTTCTTCCCAGAAATCCCTCGAAGATAAAGCTCTGAGTGGGAAGACCTGAGGCAACCAGGCCAAGAGCCAAGGCAGTGGGACCAGGGATAGGGATAATCTCAATTCCCTCCTTTACCGCTTCTTTTATCAGATGATAACCAGGATCTGAGATTCCTGGCATTCCTGCCTTACTCACTAATGCAATGTCTTCTCCTGTGGCTAACTTTTTGATTAAATAGGGAATTTTTCGCAGCTGGTTATACTCATAGAAGCTAGTTAAAGAAGTGTGAATATCGTAATGAGACAAAAGCTTGCGGGTATGCCTGGTGTCTTCAGCGGCAATGAGGCTCACCTTCTTTAAGAGCTCCAAGGCCCTTAAACTAATATCCTTCAAATTTCCGATAGGAGTTCCTACCGGATAAAGGATGCCTTTTTTCATCTTCTATCTCCATGAAAAAATAATCCCGTCCCCATTTTTATTACTAGTGAGATCAAAGCGGAATGGTAATCGAAATTAACCTTTTTTTCAAGGAGCTTTCTCACGTATGTTTTTTCTCGAAAAAACTTGAAAATCCTGTCTATCTGTTGGTTGCTGAGTTTACCCATAATTTTTCTGGCCCAGAGTCCGGCTCTGAATTCTCCTCCCAGTTTCGACTTCCATAGATTTTCATATTTAACCAACTGCTTGAGGCTCAAATCTCCCTTATGAAAAGCTTGTTTAAGAACCTCGACAGCTATTTCAGAGCATAAAAGGCCATAGTAGATACCACCCCCGGTAGTGGTCTTTACCTGCCCCGCCGCTTCACCCACCGCTAAGACACGATCCCTGACACTTCCCTGGACCGGACCATGGGCTATGCTTTTCTGTAAAATTTTCGGATTCGGGTCATTAATCCTGTCTTTAAACCTATGGTTAAGGAAATTATTAAGATAAAAAGCTCCTCTTTTTCTTGTCAAAAGGCCTATGCGTGCCCTTTGATGATTAAGAGGCACGGCCCAGGCAAAAGATCCTGGGGAAACTTCACTACCCACATAGATCTCGGTACAGGAAAGATCTTTTACCTCTGTCTCCACCTGAACTCCCTGAAGAAAAGCCGGAGGTGACCTTAGTCCCAGGGTTTTATGAAGCTGGTACTTGATCCCTGTGGCCAGCACGAGGACCCTCGTCTGGACAGTTTGAGAAGAATCCTCATTCCCAATCTCTACCTCAGCCAAATTCTCATTTATTTTGATCCGGCGAACTTGCCTACCCAAATGAACCTCCACTCCCTTTTCCCTGGCCCATTCTAAGATTTTGCTGTCGAATATGTGTCTATCCACCACATAGGCAAAAGTATCAGAACGGGTGTAATCAAAGGTAAGAAAAGAGGGTGAGAAAAAAATAATAGACTTTATCCCGCGGAGTATAGAGGTTCGCGGAAGGTTAAACTGCTTGAAGGCTTCGGTACCTATCACTCCAGTACAGATGACATCCTTACCAGTTTCATCATCTTCCTCAAAGAGACATACCTCAAACCCTTGGTCGGCAAGTTGGCACGCCGTATAGCCACCAATGGGTCCACCTCCCACGACTACAACATCGTACATTCTTGTCTATCCCGTAAAACCAATCTTATGCTCGATAACTCTATCTATCGTTTTTAAAAGCTACGGAGAGCAGATTCAGTCTCCAGGCGGCCACCACCAGCAGACCCACAATTAAGACAACACCGGCCACGGAAGTAAGGGTAGGACTTCGATGCAGAAAGATAGCACATAGACTTAAAACACCACATATGGCATAAATTACCAAAACGGCCTGTCGATGAGTGAGTCCTAACTTAAGCAAGCGATAATGAAAATGATCTCTATCTGGCTCGATAGGACTTCTTTTCAAACGCAATCTTCGCCACACCGAAAATAGGCTATCAAAAATGGGAACACCCAGAATTAGGATTGGAATCATTAAAGAAAGAACGGCTGCCGACTTAAGGCTTCCCATGATAGCCACATTGGCCAGAACAAAGCCTAAAAAATTACTTCCCGTGTCTCCCATAAACACCTTAGCTGGGTAAAAGTTATACTTTAAAAAACCTAAGGTGGACCCCAAAAGAGCAATTATTATTACGGCACTTACTAATTCTCCTCCACGCCAGCCAATTATGAGTAGAGAAACGCAGGCAATGGAGGTAATCCCAGCTGCCAAACCGTCTAAACCATCTGCCCAATTGAGAGCATTGGTTAGACCTACCACCCAGATAAGAGTGATAGGTACGCTTAATATTCCAAAATCGATCTTTCCTAAAGTAGGAAGAATCAAGTAGGTTATCTTAATACCAAAGATAGCGGATGTCACCAGAGCCGCCACTACCTGTAATCCAACTTTCACCGGAGCAGTTGTACCGTACGTATCATCAATTAATCCTAAGATTAAAATAACGGTGGCTCCGCTAAGTAGACCAACCAGATTGCGAAGAAAAGAGGAGTTAAGATTTCCAAGGAAGAGAAAGGAGGCACAGACCAAACTTATGATAAAACCAACATATATAGCCACTCCCCCCAGACAGGTGATAACCCTCTTGTGTGATTTGCGCGGGTTAGATTTATCTACAATACCAAATTTTAAGGCAAGCTTTCTCACTGGAGGAGTTAAGGACATAGAAGAAATAAGGGCAATAGCAAACACTATCAGGAATTTGGGCCACATTTACAATCTCGCTTGAAGCAGGATAATCGATGTTACAATATAGCACCCTTTGCCCAAAAAGTCAAAATGCAATTCATTCTCTTCCCAATTCGCTTACTAAATTGGCACTTACTCACAAATCAACAACGACTTTCAAATAATCTGTCCAATTTCCGTTAAAAATTTTTCTCCAATGGTGTCCCAGGTATACTCTTTTTCTATCAAAGCCCTGGCTTTCTTTCCCATAGATTTTCTCTTCTCCCTATCTTCTAATAGACTTAATATCTTCTTCGTCATATCCTCTGCCTCGTCGGCAACTAAGAAATGTTCGCCATCTTTTCCCTTAATTCCTTGTGCTCCCAGGGAGGTGGTCACTACCGGTTTTCTTAATGCCATAGCCTCCAGGATCTTGTTTTGTATCCCGGCACCAAATCGTATGGGTGCTACAACTACCTTCGATGCTTCAAGATATTCATAAGGATCCTTTACAAACCCGGTCACTTTAATCCCTTCTATTTTCCCCAATTTACGAACCTCCTCAGGAGGTCTAGCTCCTACGATGATAAACCTTATCTTTTTGTTTTCCTTCTTTAACAAGGGTAATACCTTTTTTGCAAAATAAATAGCAGCATCCCTATTAGGGAGAGTATCCAATTTTGCCAAAAAGACAATCTGGTTTTTTTCTTTTACCTGGGAGGATCTATTAATCACTTCATCCTTCACCGCTACCGGTATAGTGATAATCTTTTCTTGATCGGCTCCGTGCTCAATGAAGTAATTTCTGTCCACATCTGATACAATGAACGATCTATTAAAGCAGTTAATGGTCTTTATTTCATAGGGCAAAACTCTCCTATTTTCAATCCCATAAATAAGCCTCCACAAACCATTCACCTTCCTTACCGCTTTGAGATAATTCATTGATATGGCATCATGTAAATCGACTACTTTGGGACGATCGATATGCTCTATGTATTTTGCTGTGCGAATGTGATGCGCAAATATCAAGTCATAACTTCTAAATTTTTTATCTATCCAGTTTTGAACTTCAGGAAAGTAATAATAATGAGCTTGTAGAGGCTCGCGTGAAAAAATCCCTTTAAAAGCATTCCATCTGAATTTTGAGCGAGGATATGAAAAGAAATCAATCCTATGAAATGCCTTCTTTAGTTCTTTTATATATCCATTCGGGACTCCTCCCTCGCTTATACAGGTCAAATCAACCTTATATCTTCTGGAAAGGACTTTGCCAGTGTTGTAAATTCTTATTCTATCTCCCCCAATCAAGGGATAGGGAATCCGGGAGGATAATATTAAAATTTTCTTCATATTAAGCCCTAGGCTGAGAACCAAATAGTTCTCTTTCTACCAGATAACAGATAATATGGAAAATGGTAATATGGCTCTCCTGAATTCTCGGAGCCTCATCAGAAGGCACACTTACCACAAGATCCACTAGCTTAGCCAGTTTCCCTCCACCACTTCCCGTAAAACCCACTGTTTTTGCCCCTTTTTCTTTGGCTATCTTTACTGCCTCTACTACATTGGCCGAATTTCCACTGGTGCTTATACCGATCACTACGTCACCTTCTTTAGCCCAAGCCTCTACCTGACGGGCGAAAATTCTAGAGTAATCATAGTCATTGGCGATGGAAGTTAATACCGAGCTATCTGTAGTAAGGGCAATTGCCGGTAGAGCCTCTCGTTCCAATTGGAACTTATTCACCAGTTCTCCTGCTACATGCTGAGCATCGGCAGCACTACCCCCGTTCCCAAACAAAATCACTTTATTCTTCCTTTTGTAAGCCTCTATAATTATTGAGGATATCTTCCCGATTTGATCCAGCAAAGATGGATCATCAAGTATTTTGTTTTTGACTTTGATACTCTCGCTTAAGATTTGTTTAATGATTTTATCCACTTCTCGCTCTCCTTCCGAGCTTATTTAACCTCCCAGGTTCGAAGCCCCTCAAACTCAAAATTAAAGTCAACCATTCGGCCTCCCAGTCGTTCCAGACCCTTAGCAACTGCCTGTTTTTTGTCAAAAGGGGCATAGAGTAAAAGGTAACCTCCCCCACCCGCTCCTAAGATCTTACCACCCAGGGCTCCTCTCTTGAGGGCAGTCTCATACATCTCATCTATAAAAGGTGCCGTGATCTTGCTGGCCATCTTCTTCTTATTTTCCCAGGCGCAGTGCAGAAGCTTCCCAAAGTCATCCAGTCTTACCTGAAGAAGAGCATTTTTCATTTCAATAGTAACTTTCTTTAGCTCATCCATGGCTTTGACTACCCCTTTTTTCTTTTTTACAAATCTTTCGACCTGCTCTTCAATAATGTGGGCGGATAGCCTTCTTCTGCCGGTGTAACAAAGGAGCAAATTATAATTGAGTTCATTAACGGTATCGGGAGGAATTTTTAAAGGATTGACAATAATGGCATTCTTGAGGAACTCGATGAAATTAAATCCCCCAAATGTTGCTGCATATTGGTCCTGCAGGCCCCCTTTTATTCCTAAATCGACTCTTTCAATCTTGTAAGCTAAGTCAGCAATATCATAGTTGGTTAAGGGTTTATTCAGCCAGTGCTTGAAAAGGCCAATTAAACAGACGACCATGGTAGATGAAGCACCCAATCCTGACCCAGGCGGAGCATCGCTGTGAAGATAAATCCTAATTCCTTTCCCCATAACTTTCATCTTCTTGAGTACCGATTTTACCAGATCTAACTGTCCGTTGTATTTTAAATCCTCTTCATTTTCATACTTCACTGTCATATTGTAATCCAGGGAGTTGACCTCTATCTCATTTTTATCTTTAAGAGGAATCAGGGAAGAATAAACATATTTGTTTATGGTAGCGCTAAGTACTACCCCCCCTCGTTCCTGAGGATATGGTGGAACGTCGGTTCCTCCCCCAGCAAAACTAATCCTTAAGGGTGCTTTACTTCTCACCATCATCTTATCATTTCCTTTACGCCCTCTTGAATTTGAGCATATTTTTGGGGTGTTCCAATATCAATAAAGTAATCAGAAGTTAGATAGCCAAATAAAGGTATCTTCTTTTCCAAAAGATAGGGAAAGATTTCTCTTTCTAAAGAGATTTGCCTTCCCTCAGGGATATAGTTCAAAACTCGGAATTCCAAAAGATAAACTCCAGCATTAATTATGCCGCTGGAGGGGGTCTTTCCAGGTTTTTCAAAGAATCTAGTGATCCGGTTATTCTCATCCATCTTCACCAATCCATAATCCTTCGGGTGAGGAACTCTGGTTAAAAGAATCGTTCCCTTCCCCTCTTTTTTTCTATGAAACTGAATGAATTTAAAAAAGTCAACCTCTGAATAAGAGTCACCATTCAAAGCCAGAAATGCCTCATCCCCCAGATAATCTCGAGAGTTTTTGAGAGCCCCGGCCGTTCCCAGAGGTTTTTCTTCCTCTGCATATCTAATATTCACACCAAATTTTGCTCCATCCTTGAAATAACTCTTAATCTGATTTGCCAAATAGCCAACGCAGAGCACTATCTCCATTATATTATATTTTTTTAACTGTTCAATCTGATACTGCAGGAAAGGTTTTCCCAGCACAGGAGCCATCGATTTAGGTTTATCCCTTACCACTTTTCTTAACCTCTTACCTAAACCTCCGGCCAGTATCACAGCCTTCATATTTTTTTTCAAAACTTTAGAAGCCTCTTATCTCAATGACCTTTAAATAAGCGTAAAGCTCCTTTCTTAATTCCGCTTGTTTTTTCTTAGTAAATGGATAAATCACCAATAACCCTACCCACCTCAGAGCTAAACCACCAAAGATAAAGAGTCTCAGCAAAAAGACGGCTTTCTTACCCTTATGTTTCCTGAAATAATAATACATACTTTTGTGTCGTTCAATAAAAGTCCTGGGGCTAAATCTACTATCACTTTTGCCAACATAATGAACCACCTCAAAGAAAGGAAAATAATAGGTCTTCCAATCTTTCTTTCGCATTCGATAGCACCAATCAGCATCTTCATAGTACATAAAGAAATTCTCATCCAGTAGTCCCACCTCCTTTATAGCCTTTCTTCTGGCCAGCATGCAGGCACCGGTTACCCAATCAACTTCTCTGATTGTTTCAGAATCCCAGTAAACTCGAAGGTACTCTTTCAGTGTCGAGCCCAATATCCCGCTCCATTTTTCTCCGATCTCTTCCCTTGCTCTTACCCCGGGAATTAACTTCTTTAATTGGAAAACTCGCAAAAATTCAGTGAACAGATTGGGAAAACTAGCATTGGATGGTTGGATCGTTCCATCAGTGTTCAAGATTTTACATCCCAGGATGCCTACTTGAGGATGATTATCCATAAATTTAATCATTTCATGGGGTGAATTATCCTTGAAGCTAGTGTCAGGATTAAATAAAAGAAAATACCTGGCTCTACTTTGTTTAATTGCCTGGTTATTAGCCCTGGCAAATCCGAGATTTTCTTGGTTTTCAATTAACTTGATTTGAGGAAACTCTTTTCTAATCATCTTCACACTATTATCGCTGGAGTCATTATCCACCACTATAATCTCAAAACTAATTCCTTTAACATTCTGATAAATTGATTTCAGACTCCTCTTGAGCAACTCCTTCGTATTGTAACTTACCATAACTACCGCAAGATCTATCTCATTCAACCTTCGACTCTCCTAGAGTCCTTTTCTCTTCTAAGTATGTTACACAGTAAGTTAAGGCCACCATCATAAACAGGAAGGGAGAATAAATGGGACTGGTAGACAAAGCGATCAGACAAGAAGAAACAAAAATTCCTATAGTACCTAATAACACTCCCTGGTGAAAACCACTACTTGATCTCAGGTAGAATTTTATGGAATTTCTTAAATGGATAAAGACAAAAACTAAAAATACAATCAATCCAAGCATCCCTGTTCTTATGAGGAAGTCAAAATAATTGTTGTGGACAAAATGTTTCATACCCCATTGTAGCTCTCCATCGACCAAAGTGGCACTATAATATTCTCCCCCCAATCCATTTCCGAGGAAAGGACTGAGAGCTATCACTCCAGAGATTATAGAATTAATTTCCAGCATTCTAACCCCCATGGGATCAGCTCCTACAGGATCAACAAGGGAACTAAAACGAGCTGAGGTACTTTTGATTATGTCCATGCCGGGATAAATACTGGCGACAATCAGATTAAACAAACCCACGAATATCAATAAAAATACTCCAAAAATGATGAACTTCATAATGCCTGCCCAAGGATATCTCCTGTTTTTATATAGATACAAAAAGATAACAAAGGCAAGAGTAGCAGGAAGAACGATATAGCCTGTTCTAAGGAAAGTCAAAAGAAAGCTAACTAGAAGACCAAAGCTCAAAAACATTAAAACAGCTCTAACTATTATTCTTCTTTCATGCAAAATTAAACAGATCCCTAATATCAAGGCGAAAATTGAAGAAAATTGAGCTGCCGCCCTCACTCTTGCCAGGAGAGCGCTACCCACTAGATACCATCTCTTTAAAAAAATTATCGAATCAACAGCTCCGAACATAAGGGCAAGCATCAAAAACCCCCAGATGAGGAACCTGGTCTGTCTATCATTTTTAACGATTAAAGTAGTCAGCCAGAATACCAAGAATATTTCCACAAATTTATATAGATCCCCCATGAGATACCTGCCATTATTATGTTTGAAAAAGAAACCATAGATGAAGGAAAACAAAATAATAATGAACCAGATAACAATTATCTTATCCAGAGGGGTTGAAATTCGGGTGATAACTTTTTTTGCTCCTAACTTTAGTAATAATACCAGAGCGATGATGAATAAAAATAGCCCTCTTATCAAACCTTCTATTACTAGACTGCTAGAAAAATATGTGGCACCAAAATAAGTAGCCACTAATGCAAGGAGTAGCGCCTCTTGACGAAGGAGAAACAAGCACGGAAGAAAAGGTAGAATTGACATGGCAAACACCAATTCTAGTGATAAAATTTCCAGGGAGTAAAGAATGCTAAGAGTAAGGCAGAAAACTATTACCGCCAGTATCAGCAATCGCTTATCCTTATATAAAGACCAACCAGACTTTTTGATTATGGCCTCATTCATGAGAGTCTTTCTTAATTCTTCTTATATTTCTTCAAGATATTCAGGGAGAGAATTTCCTACGGTAATGGGAATTTGGGAAAATGTATCTAACAATTGCTTTGATTCATCTCACAGACTTCGGATATTAGTTCCCCTTATAAATTCAATTGATGTCTTGAGAATCTGTGATGCTTCCTGGACCTTTAAGAAAAAGCAGACGGTAAAATAGGTCAGCCCACCTGCCCCTAGAATCAGCACAAATCTCAGGATGGGAGAATAAATGGGCACTCTACTCATAAAAATAAATACCCCACCCATAAGAGCTGAACTAACTACTATTTTAGCCAGCGGTTTTAAAAAAATAATGGCTTGTAAATCCTTCATCTTTATCTTGATATTCTTCAGTAGCATCACCGTGTAAGACATAGCAGCCAGAGAACAACCGAGTGCGAGTCCCCCATGAGCCAGACGGCGAACCAGAACTAAATTAAAAAGAATATACAACCCTATGGCTATTAAACCCATCTTGAGAGGTGTCTTGTAATCTTTGAAAGCATAGTAGGTTCGAATAATGACATAATTCAGTCCGTGGAAGAGCAAACCAAAAGAATAATAGAACAATGCGGTGGCTGTCATCCGGGTGGAACCAGCGCTAAATTCTCCTCGTTCAAACAATATTCGAATGAGCGGGGTCCTGAGTGCTATCAGAATAACCGTCGCCGGTATAGTAATAAAAGCGGTCATTCTTAACGCTGAAGCAAAAAGTTCTCTTAGTTTAGAAGCATCCTCAGTAATGACCAAGCCGGTAATATTGGGGAAAACTACCGTAGCTATGGCTACGGCAAAAATCTCAAACGGCATCCTCATTAGCTTATAGGCAAAATCAAGAGAGGAAATGCTCCCTTCTGCCAATCCCGAGGCCATGGCCCGCTCGATGAGGAAATTCAACTGGGTTAGAGTAACTCCTAATATGACGAGAGTCATTGCCATTGCCATTCCCTTAAGGGGAGGATGACTAATATCTATACTCAGTCTATAGTTCCTCCTTTTCTCCCACAGACCTAATAAAAGTACCACTACCTGAAAGAATGAGGCTCCAGTAACTGCCAGGGCCAATGAAATTATACCCCATCGAGAATGAAAAAGGTAAACAAAACCAATGACTATTAGATTGTAGAAAGTTAGTCTAAAGGCAGCGAGTGTAAATCGCTTAAAGGAGTTTAGTATGCCAACCAAAAGTCCTATGAGTCCTCCCCAGATTATGATAGGAGAGATGATACGGGTCAATTTAGTGGCCAAGACCAGATTTTGCTGGCTAAACCCGGGGGCGATCAGAGAAATTATCCGGGGAGCTAAAAGAACGTAGACTACACAGATTCCGCCCAAAGAAAGTAAGGTAACATTGACTATTGAGCTGACAATGGACCAGGTCTCCTCGGAGTTTTCTCTGGACAACAACCTCATAAACAGGGGAACAAAAGTGACAGTGATTGCCTCAACTCCTACTATAAAAATAAGATTTGGTATTACTAAAGCTACCAGATAAGCATCTTTGATGAAGGTAGTGCCAAACCAGGCCGCCAGTAGAATTTCTAGCATAAAAACTAATAATTTATTGGTAACCACCGCTAATGCTACCACCATTGTAGCTCTGGCTATCTGTTTTCGATACACTCCCCTAGTTTCTTCTGTAATTGGATACTCCCTTGTTTTTATGAGAAAATTCAGCCTTCTGTATCCGGGCCTCTATTAAAACCACCGACTAGCTTTTTCTAATTCTCAACCACCTTTCTTCAGAACCAGCCTCAGGAGAGATATTCCCAGGATCAGATATAGAGAAATGTAGAAGATAAAGAATCCTTTATCCTTAAAAATATTCGCCATAATTCGTTGTTTTACCAGCTCAACATCATCAAACCAGACAGATCCATCTCCCTGCCTTTTGGCTAGCTTTATCCTGATCTTATCGGTGCCCTCTGCAGTCCAGATAGCCCCTTCCTTTTGCTCCCAGGAAGAATTAGCATTAAAAGTCTGGTATGTCTGTGTAATGACCTTACCGTCTTTGTCTAAGCACTCAAGAGAGAAAAAAGCATTTTCACGGTCTTCTTTCCCAACAACAATAATATTTGATCTCACATAGGCTCTCAAAATATAGTATTTTCTAGATCCGATCGAAATATCCTGCCATAACCAACTCCAGGCTGTGGTAGCTTGCATGCACTTTTTCCCTGCGTGAGGCTCCTTGGTGGTAACCTTCCATCCTCCCTTAGGATCTTCCCTCCAGGAATCCGGTTTATCCCCACTTAGAATTTCAAATCCGGGGTTAAAGACTACACAGAAAGGAATCTCAAACAATTTGACATTATCAAACCAAACACTTCCCTCTCCCTGCCTTTTGGCTAGCTTTATTCTGATCTTCTTTGTCTTAAGAGAAGTATAGATTTGCTGCATCTTTGGCTGCCAGGAAGAAGTAGCATTAGTAATACCGTAGTTTTCTTTGATAAGCTGGCCCTTCTCATCCAGGCACTGCAGGCCAAGGAAAGTGTTGTCATAATCTTTTTTTTCAGGTATAGCTATATTCGATCTTACATAAGCTTGCAGGAGATAGTACTTGTCTGGTTTAACCTGAACTTCTTGCTGGAGCCAACTCCAGGCTATGGTGGCCTGCATGGCCCTATCTCCTTGATAAGGCTGCTCTGTGTCAATCTTCCAGCCACCCAGAGGATCTTCTTTCCAGGAAACAGGCCTGTCCTTCTTTAGAACTTCAAAACTGGGATTAAGTACCAACCCTGGTGGTACTTCAAATAACTTAACCTCATCAAACCAAACACTTCCCTCTCCCTGCCTTTTGGCTAGCTTTATTCTGATTTTCCTGGTCCCCGAAGGAGCATGAATCTCTTTTATTTTTAATTGCCAGGAAGAGGCAGCATTAACGATGCCATAATCCCTTTTGATAATCTTTTTTCTCCAATTCAGACACTCCAGAGTTAGAAAAGCATTGGCATAATCTTCCTTCTCAGGTATAGCGATATCCGATCTTATATAAGCTTTCAGGATGTAATTTCTGTTAGCTTTGGCCTTAATTTCTTGCTGGAGCCAACTCCAGGCTATGGTGGCCTGCATGGTCCTATCTCCCTCATAAGGCTGCTCTGTCTCAATCTTCCAGCCCCTCTTCCTACTCTCTTTCCAGGAAACAGGTCGGCCCCTGCTTAGAGTCTCAAAACCGCCGTTGAGAACGAGATTATCTGAACCAATCTGAGAACCTCTTGATCCTGTGCCCCAAAAATAGCCAAAAGCCACTGGCAGTAGTAATGTTACAGCCACTAAAATAATTTTCTTATTCTTCATTTTTGCTCCTCTCCTGGAGAAAACTCCTGAAAGCTTGATATATTAGCCAAAACGATATTCCGATGAAAATACTATGAAAAATATAGAGAAACTTACGAGAGGGATAAAAATAAGAAACAATTTCACCCGGACCTATGAGGGAATGAAAAAAGACTCGGTCGATGGGACTAAAGAGCCAGGTTGTTAACAACCCACCCCACTCCAGGGTAAAATAAACGAAAACGCAAATAATTAGCATCCAGTAAAGAGTAGTTAGCTTCCTGTGTCCTACCACAAAAAGAGTTAGCATAGGCATTATCCAGACAACCCACTGGGGATGAAAAAAAACTGTAGCGTAGAACCACAAACAAATTACTAGTTCAGCTAGTAATAATTTTTGAAATGCTTGTTTAGAACTTCTAGTCAGGCTGTGAAAATAGAGAAAGGCTAAAATTATTGCATATCCTATTACAAAAATATATACCCTATGAGAACCTATACCTACATACAATTCTAAAACTCTCTCATCATATCCACCCCCAGTGGTAAGAACATGCCTAAAGCCGCTAGCTCCCCAATAGGGAAAGGTCAGAAGCAGGTAAGGAACTACCGCCCAAAGCAAGAGCCTGAATTTCTGCAGCTTAGTCCTTCCGAGAAGGATAAGAGCTGGAATCAAAAACAAGAGGGGAAACTGCTTCAAGGAGGCCCCCAGTCCCAATAAAATAAGGGAGACAGTTAACTTTCCCTTCCAAACATAATAAAGGCTCAATGCTACCAGGAAAGTGGGCATAATGTCAAACTGTCCATGAAGGTAACAGGCAAAAATTATGAGGGGATTTAGCATCCACAATTTGAAAGCCATCAGTCTTTTTTCTCTATTGTCTACCAACCGAAGCAGTAAAAATGCGATTCCGAAATCAAAAATGAGATAAGGGAACTTTAAAAGGAAAAGATACCTGAAAAGATGGGAACTCTCACCCCAAAGAGGATTTCCCGAATCTAGAGCATATCCGAAGTCCGGCATGAGTGGTTTAAACAAAAACTGGAAAAAAGCTATACTAAAATAAGCTAGAGGGGGATAGTCCATTCGAGCAGAAGGAATATAGCCTCGATGAGTCAAAAGGAAGGCGAACTTATTTATACCCACCAGGTCTCCATGCAGGGCAAAAGGCATGAATGCCAGGCGGATAAGAAGACCGATGAGAGTCCATTTTAGAAAAATGAGTCGATCTTCCTCGGGAAATACTCTCATTATGGAGATTCGATAGATCCACGTTACAAAGACCACCAGCTTTCTGAAAGAAATTCTCTTTGTGCTAACCATAACCTTAGATCACTGATATTATCGATTTCACAACGTAATTAATCTCTTTCTCTGTCAGACTGGAAGCGGAGGGAAGATACATTCCCTTTCGGCACAGTTCCTCAGCTATGGGAAACCTTTGAGGGTATCTGCGGAAATAAATCGGCTGCAGGTGTACGGGGATGAAAAATGTCCGGGTCTCTACCCCTCTTTCTGCTAGTCCCCCTCTGAGTTCATCTCTAGTAATGCCAAGTTCATCTTCTATCAGGATTGAATACATCCAATAAACGTTCTTTATGTTCTTGGTTTCAGGAGGAAGGGTTATTCCTTTTATCCCTTTCAACATAGAATTATATAATTTGGCGTGTTCTATTCTCAACTGGACAAATTCATCAAATCTTTCCACCTGCGCCAGACCGATAGCTGCCTGGAGATTGGTCATACGGTAGTTGTAACCAACATACTGGTGCCAGAAATGCCTCTCTTTTGAAAATGCATGACTTCTGAGTTCTTTTGCCACTTCAGCTATGTTCCTATCGTTGGTGGTAAGCATACCACCTTCCCCGGTGGTGATAATTTTGTTAGCGTAGAAACTGAAGCAGGCAATATCTCCAATGCTTCCTATTTTTTTTCCCTTGTACTCAGCTCCGTGGGCTTCAGCCGCATCTTCCACCACATATAAATGATATTTATTTGCTATACTCAGGATCTTATCCATATCTGCCGGATGACCATAGGTATGAACTACTATTACGGCCCTGGTTCTTTCGGTTATCTTCTCTTCAATTTTCTCTGGGTCTATATTCCAGGTATCAGGCTCTGCGTCAACCAGAACAGGTGTTGCGCCTGTATAGGTAACCGCGTTAGCCGTGGCGATCATAGTAAATGTAGGTATAATGACCTCATCTCCTTTTCCAATTCCCAGGATGGCTAAAGCTAGATGTAAAGCGGTAGTTCCGTTGGTACAGGAGATTCCATATCTAGCTCCACAGCATCTGGCGAATTTTTTTTCAAATTGCTCAATATTATTTCCGGTAGAGGAAATCCAGTTTGTCTCCAGACATCTGGCCACGTATCTAGATTCGTTGCCATTCAATTTTGGCTCGCAAACGGGGATGATCCTGCCCAGAGTTGGTGAGACTCTTAATCTTGGCTCTGGACCGGGAATTATCTTCGCCAAATCTCCTAACTCTTTCAAATTTAGCTCGATCTTTTTGATCATTCGACTAACCTCTCCTTTTAGTAGATAAACTATGTCCAGAGAGCTTTAATTTCAGGACTGTCCATAGATATATGCATCCGTGTCTGATGAGTTTAAAAATATTGGGGTTGGTCTTGGTTTGCCCTGTCAATCTGGGTAGACATACGTATGGGATCTCCTTTACTTTGAATCCTTGTTTTACAGCCCGGTACAGGAAATCTATGCAATAGTCCCCATAGTCTCCTGATAGACTGAGTGTATTAAAAACTTCTTTTTTGGCCGCGACAAAGCCGGTAGTAAGATCCCTGACCGGCATCTGGAGAAATACCTGAGCGAGTGTGTCAAATGCCTTACTGATCAGGACTCTAAAACGCGAAGATCTCATATCCTTTCCACCCTTAACATAACGTGAGCCAACTACAATATCAAAGGGACCTATTTCTCCTACCAATTGGGGGAGAACATCTGGAGGCATAGAGAAATCACCATCCATCCAAACAACTATTTGTCCTTTGGATAAGGAAATTCCCTGGGCAATAGCACTCGTTAAACCCCGTTGGTTAATTCTTCTGACCAATTTTACTCTGCCATCTCTTTTGCTGACATTCTCTACCACTTTCCAGGTTCCATCCGGAGAATCGTCATCAACCACAATTATCTCGATATCTTCAGGTAAGTTGCAGAAGATCTTCTCTATGAGCTTCACTATGTTTCCTTTTTCGTTGTAAGTTGGTAAAATCACTGAAATTTTGGCCATGAGAATACGTAGCCTCCGATTTTTGTAGCACTGGCACTGAATACCCCTACTTTACCAGATTCCCACAATCCTGCAACACACCATCTGTTGAAGGAGACCTACCACCATACAATCCGGGACTTTCTATAACTCACCGAGCTTCGCCTTTTTTTGTGAAAGCCTCTCTCACCACCAAATATATCATCCAGATGCAAACTGCCGAAAATATACTGCGAGCAATACCCAGAGTTCTGGTGTATGAATAAAATCGAGCTACAATATCCAGTGGGTTTGGTACCCCCCAGGCAAAATAAGGGAAGTTAAGCGGGGTAAAGAGGTAACCAAAAAAATGTCTGTTCCACTGCCAGCTATAAACCACAAAACATAGAACTTGAACAATGAAGAGCCTGGTGAATCTTTTATCTTCTACAACTTGAAGCGTTAACAATGGAATGAGCCACATAAAATAATGAACGTGGAAATGGCAAGTGGCAAAAAAGAGCAACATTACTACAAACATAGATTTCCATAGTTTCTCGTATGAGTACTCTGAATAAGTGGCAAGGGACAACAGTATGACCATGTATACTGCCACAAAGATAAATATGACATCCAATCCTACAAGAGAAAAATTCATTCTTAAGAGATAATCCACATTATAAAGCTTCACCTCTCCTAGTACTTCTCCGGCCCGCTGAAATGAGTGAGCTAAAAAAAGTAGGAATACGTAAGGGACGAGAGCCAGAAAAGCGAACTCCAGAGCTTTTAGCCACTTCTTTCCGCGAAGAATTATGAACAAAGGCAGGAAAAAAAAGGGATAGAATCTGATAATGATACTTCCGCCCAGGCAGAGGGCAGATTTGCGCCATTGGTTATTTTTAGCAAAATATAAACTTAATAGAACAAAGAATATAACCACTGATTCATATCTTGCCGCAATATAGGTGGCAAATATAACAATGGGATTGACCATCCAAAACTTAAAGGCTGCTGATCCCCTTTTACGGTCCTTAAAAAGGCGTAAAAACAAAAATGCGCATCCTAAGTCAAAAATCAAATAGGGTACCTTGAAAAGAAAGAGTGTTCGGAACACATATGGATGCATACCAAAAGTCTGGAACATTCGCCAGGTGGTGGCAGAACCCATTTTGGGGTCATTAAGGATAGTATTGAAATAGGGCATTAGCGGCTTGAAGATCCATAAAAAAAAGGCATGGAAATAATGAATAATTAGATCAGCCCCACTTATGTTGTAAACTCCTCTTCCGTAAGCTATCCAGGAAGAACGCCAGTAAACCGCCAAAAGATCAGGATAATAAACGGTGAAAGGCATAAAGGCAAGTCTAATTAAAAGCCCGATCAAGAGCCACTTATATAGGGTAGTTAGCTCTGATGCATCCTGGCGATACGTAGAGGGAATCAAATTCAAATAGGAGCCTTTAACAAATCCGGCGATTCTCTTTATCTTACTCATATCTTTCTTTCCTTAAATGATTACAGGTTGCTTTCATTGTACACATAATCACTTAGTAGATTACTTTGAGGACTCGAAAGGGGTATCGATGGTAAAGAATCTGGAGGTGCTCTTTTCTAAGCTCTTCCATAAGCTTAGGCCACCTATCTTTACCAAAACGAACATCCCAGCGATATTGATTAATTACCACGTGAGTAATTTGGGCCTGCTTGAATTTTGCCAGAAGTTCCAGGCCATTTTGGAGCGAGGAGTAATTGAGGGGCTTCTTTCCCTCAATGATAGTAGTCACATAAGAGCGATCACAGTAAAAAGCACGAAGGTCATTTACCACAAAGATTTTGGCCTGAGAGGGCAGGTTCTCATTGATCCAATTATAGACAGGGTAAGTCTCCTCATTCTCCAAAATGTAATTTTCCTGGGATTTCAAACCAGCAAAAACCAAGAATCGCTGATGCACTTTATCCAGGCCCTCAGGGGCCTGATAAACCATCTGAAAGACAAAGGTGAGGATAAGAAAAGTAAAAAGACCGCCTTTAAGCGCCCTACCGGAACGCGAGAACTCCCCTACTACATAGGCTGCCAGAATGCTAAAAAGAGGCAGGAGTGGTACCAGGTAGTGCTTGTCAGATGTACAAACGGCCCAGAAGACAAAATACACCGCGGAATAGTATAGGATGAACCTTAGCGGCCTATCTTCCCAGATTCGGGTGAAAACGAGAAATGGCAAAAAAATGAGGAAGGAGAATCCAATGGCACCAAGACCATGGAATTTACCGGGATACACGGTAATCTTCCAGGGGAGAAGAAGATATGGTGCCAGAGGACGAAAACGAAAACCACTGGCCAAAGCCGGCGTTCCGGTAGCCAACGAAAATAGCTGCCTAAATAAATGCTTAAAACTCCAGGAAAAAGTGTACAAAAAATCAAAAATCGACTCTCCGCTAAAGATGAAGTGCCTCAGATACCAGAAACAACCAATTAATCCAGCTACAGCAACATACAAAATAAGACCTTTGAATGCCATTACTAATTTTCCTCGGTTAAAGGGCCAGCCGCTTAGCAGAATCCCCAGAGAGAGAATCGCCATGGGCAAAAACCCTGCATTATGAGAACCAAGAGACAGACCGCTCATCACCGCTGAGATCACCAACCAACCCCTCCTACGGGAAACAACCCAGTTAATGAGAGCGTAGACTGATAGGATAGCATAGAAAGTAAATCCTAAGTCAACCAGGGCTGTGGTGGACTCCCAGCCAACAATCGGCACGGTATAAAAGATTGTGCCAGCCAACAATCCCATTTGATGGGAGAGATATCTTCTGCCTAAAGTATACACTGCCACTGCGGTTAAGACACCAAAAGTAAAGTGAACGAGCTTCGCCAGGATAGCGCCTTTAACCAGCAGGGCCATCCCATATAGAACAGGAATGTTAAATGGCTCCAGGTTACGACCGATATCAATATAGGGAACCCAGGCCAGACGCTGATGCCGCACCCATTCTTTAGCAATGGCAAGGTGCTGACCCAGGCCATCCCAACTGGAAGGCAGAACCAAAGCTCCCACTAAATTAAAAACTAACTGGACAAAAAAAACCAGGATTAATGCTATCTCTATGAGGGGTATTTTTGAGGTAATTAAGCTTTGGAATTTAGCCTTCGTCTCCTGAATAACCTCTCTTATCTCCCTATAAGTAAAAAAGAATAACCCTCCTATGATGAGGTTTACAGCCCAGGGGCTAAAAATCCCCACGAGGCCAAAACCGATGAGTAGATAAGTAAATACTCCTAAGCCTATAGCCAAAGCAAATAACGAAAATTCTAAGGGAAAACTAGCCTCAAACCGTAACCTTTTTAAAATCTTTCTTCCCAGGCCGGCCGCTACCAGAATAAAAAGCAAAAGAAGAAAGATTCTGAAAAAGACCTCCCCTACTCTCACCCAGACATCTATTCCCCGCCGAAGATAACTACCGTAAATAAAGACCACCCAACCAGCCAATAAGATCCAGCCAATCTTCCTTACCAGACTTCTCATCATCGGAAGAAGCTCACCTAGTAAGAGACCTTTGAAATGACTATGAATTTGATTTACTCTTACGCTTCCTTCTTGGTTTTGTACCTTTTTCTAACTCCTCCACCCTCCAGCTGAGGATACTCAATTTCTCTATCAGCTTTTTATTTTCAGCTGATAATGTGGAGATGATGACTGAAAAATGAAGGAGAATAACCACTGTCCCGACGAATCCGATAAAGAACAGAGCATTGGGAAGACTATAAATACCTATAATTCTGGCCACCAGGTTCAACAAATTCGTCCAGAGAGAAAAGATTAAAAAAATAAATCCCACCAGAAGCCAGAACAGTGAATATCGGGCTCTCAGTTTTTCTCTTCGAATAAGATCCACCACAATTATCAGCATCACGCAAGACGCCAATATGGCCATTAATCTAATTTGCAAAGACATCTTTTTAATCCCTCCTCAGGGGTTTCCCCTTTAATAAACTGATTAAAAGCGAAAGTACTCCCGTAAAGATATAGTAAAAGGCTCTAACAAATGTAAAAGATGACTGTCCCTCCGCTCTTTTTTCCATACTCACGGGAATTTCCAGAATTTTAAAGCCCGCATTCCTAAAAAGAACGATGGCCTCCACCTCCGAATAGTCAAAAAAATAGCTCCGGGATAGAAATTCTATCACTCTGCCATTGACCACCTGAAATCCGGAAGTGGCATCGGCAATATTTTGTCTGATGATAGCCGAGATTATTAAAGAAAATAACTTTATACTCAAGGCTCGGGGTAGGGAAGCTTTATAGTCCCCTTCCCCAATATACCTTGAACCTATAGCCACATCTGCTTCACCATTCAGTATTGGCTGCATTAATCTGGGAATCTGGTCGGGACTGTGCTGCCCATCACCATCTACTCTAACTACTATACCATATCCCCTTAGATCGGCAAAACTGAATCCAGTTTCTACCCCTCCTGCGATTCCCAAGCTGTGAGGAACTTTCAGTATAATTACCTCCAACTTTCTGGCTATCTCCTCGGTGGAATCACTTGATTCTCCATCAACCACGACTATGTCTGCCTGGGGTAAAATTTTCCTCACCCCTCTGATAACCCTCCCAATACTTTTTTCCTCGTTGTAGGCAGGAATCAAAACCATAATTTTATTTTCATTGAGCATGAAATCTTCCTCTTTGACCGATATCTATTTTATTCAGCTCTTTTAGAACCTCGTCAAACTGATCAATATGCTCAATCCCTACCCAGAATTCCTCAATCTTATAAGCCCCTACTTTTTTACCAAATCTCAATAACTCTTTCGCCAGATTTGGAACAGTAAAAAAAGTATTATGAGGAATAAAGTCAAGCACTGATGAGTTCACCACATAAATTCCAGCACTTATATCATAAACTTTGCTTGGCTTTTCGAGAATCTCCTTGAGCCTGCCGACCTCGATCTTTAAGACCCCAAAGGGTGACTTATACTCAAACTTAGCAAATCCAATGGTTAATTGACATTTGTGCTCAGAATGGTATCGGATCATTTTGGAAAAATCCAGTTTGGTAACCACATCACCATTCATCAGGACAAAAGTCTCATCCCTTGAGAATCTATCCCGCATCAATGAAAGGGGACCTGCTGTACCCAGGGCTTTCGTTTCCTTCACATAATCAATTTTTACTCCAAATTTAGAACCATCACCACAAAATGCTCTTATAAGTTCGGATTGATAGCCAGTGGAAAGGATAATCTCTTTGATGCTAAATTTTCTTAATTGCTCAAAGATAAACTCCAGGATCGGCTTCTCCCCAATAGGAAGGAGCGGCTTGGGTATGGAAAATGTTAGGGGCCTTAGTCTCGTTCCTAACCCTCCGGCCAGAATAACAGCTTTCATAATCTCACCCTTCAGCTCTCTCTACACCTTATAAGTATCTGGCCTGTAGAAATCACGATAATCCTTTACCCATTCAATGGTCATCTTTAGTCCCGCATCGAGACTTACCCGGGGACTCCAGCCTAAAAGCTTTCTTGCTTTGGAATTATCTGCCAGGAGTCTTTCCACCTCACTTTTTTCTGGTCTTACCCTCTTTTCATCTTTTATCAGTTTCACTTCCTTCCCTACAAAAGAGGCAATCTTTCCAGCCAGATCACCAATAGAGATCTCGAATCCGGAACCAACATTTATCTCCTCGCCTATAGAATTTTCTGATTCAGCAATTTTAATGAATCCCTCTACCGTATCACTCACAAAGTTAAAATCTCTGGTAGGTGTTGTACTTCCGAGTAAGACCTTTTTTTTCACCAGAGCCTGGCTGATGATAGCTGGAATTACCGCTCTGTCAGACTGTCGAGGACCATAGGTGTTAAAAGGCCTGATAATAGCCACCGGCAGGTTGAAGGAATAATAAAAGCTTAAGGCTATAGCGTCAGCGGCTATTTTACTGGCAGAATACGGAGATTGAGGCTGTTTAGGATGCTTCTCATCAATGGGAACATACTGAGCAGTGCCATACACCTCACTGGTGGAAGTCTGGACCACCTTTTCCGCTTCTTCCTCTCTTGCTGCCGTCAGTACATTTAAGGTCCCCAGAGTATTGGTCTCTATCACCTCCTGAGGATGAAGATAGGAATAGGGAATGCTTATCAGTGCCGCCAGGTTAAAGACTATGTCAATATTCTTCATAGCCCTTTTTACCGTCTCGGACTGCCTGAGCTCGCCGTAGATAATTCTGATCTTTTTCTTCTTTTCAGGTGGTAGTAGTCCAATCATTGCTTCGTCAGCTCTGGAGTTATAACGCAGGAATGCTGTTACCTGTGCTCCTAAATCTACCAGTCTTTCAGTAAGGTGACTGCCGATGAAACCACCTGCTCCAGTAACGAGGACTCTTTTGGACTCTAGCATTTTTACAACACCTTTTTGGAATTTCGGTATTTAATCCCTCTAATTTTGCTTAAAATACCATCAGCGGCTGATGTGTCAAGAGAATCTCGATACCCGTAGGCCCTAACCCGACCAATTCCAGAGGGATTTTTAGGACAATGTCTCCGTCCCTATCTGTGCGATACACCTTCACCCCTGCTTTTTCCAGTCTTTCAAGAACTTCTCCAGAGGGGTAACCCCATACATTAGCTTCATCTACACTAATTACCGCCATCCTGGGAGATACAGCTTCTAAGAATTCCTCGGTGGTAGCATCTTTTGCTCCGTGATGTCCTACTTTTAAAACATCGGCCTTTAGACTCACCCCTCTTTTTAAAAGTTCTCTTTCTCCCGGGGCAGTTAAATCACCGGTAAGTAGGCAGGAAAAACTACCGTGACTCACTACGATAACCAGGGAAAAGGCATTAAAATCGGAAGAGGTAGGCGGCTCCAGTGGCCAGAGCACCTCCAAAGCAAGGTTCCCTAAAGTCAAAGTATCGCCAGAGATTAAAACGGCATAATTTTTCCTTTGTCGCACCAAATCTTCATACCAGCGGTAAATCGCACAGGCCTTTCTCACCCCACCCAGATCCTGGCCATTGTCATAAATCTTTTCCACCTTCAACATGGGCAAGATAAAAAATACCCCTCCTATGTGATCAGGGTGAGGATGGGTTATAATAAGATAGTCCAGTTTCTCTACGCCCTTTTCTTTTAAATACTTGACTAACCGCGGTCCACTGATCAAATTTCCCGTATCGATAAGAGCACTTTTCCCCTGGCTCTTAAGGAGAATAGAATCACCCTCTCCCACATTAATAAAATGAATCCTGCCCGTCTCATCTGAGCTGGCTAAGGTGGAAAGAAAGGAAAAAATAAAAAGAGCCAAAAATAACGCTGCAATTTTCTTCATCCTGGCTCCCCCAAAATTAATTAACTAACTCCTGACTCGAGTTCTCCAGTTAGCTACACTAATTAAAAAAAGACTTATCCCCCAAAGGCCTCCTACCTCATTAAAGACCACATCCCTCACATCGCCCACTCGGTAAGGAAGCCACCATTGAAAAGTCTCATCCACTATACTTATCCCCAGAATGAAAAGAGCCGAAAAGATAGATGCCTTGATTATTTTTTTTCCTTCTCCCAGGCTATCTCTAATAGCCAACCACCCCAAGAGACCATATTCTAAAAGATGAATCCTCTCCACCAGAATGTCTAGATGCCAGGCAAAAAGAAACCCCGCCATAAAAACTGCAAGGAAAATGGATAATTTTATTTTCCCCAGGCCAGCTCTTTTCAGATAGAGAATCAATCCTGCCGCGCTCAGAAGGAAAAGGATACCGATTAAAAGCTCAAAATATGGCTTACCCAACTTTCCAGAAATAAAGCTCCCCACCTGCCCCATAAAGGCCGCAGATACAATAATAAATAAACCAAAAATAAAAGTGACCTTTGATATCCTCATCTTAATCTAAGTCCAAAGTTCTCTATAGCTCATGGCTCATAGGACAAAAAAGCGAGTCAAACCCCAAAAAACCAAATCCAAAGTCGAAAGAAAGTCTTAGGTGATACCAAGATGAATTAGAAGCGCCTGCTCTATATCTTTTAGTCTTTCAGAAGATAAAGTTCCCACGAAATTAACTAACCTTTTCTTGTCTACAGTCCGAACTTGGTTGCACTTCACTTTCGAATCTTTAGGCAGATGTGTTTCTTCTTTTGAAAGAAAAACCTCGAAAGGATAGATTTTTTCTGTTTTTGAAGTAATAGGAAGAACAGTGACAGTCTCAGCAAATTGATTGTTTCGATCATTAGAAAATACCAATGCTGGCCTTTTCTTTCCTATTTCATGACCCACTACCGGATCTAATGAGACAAACCAAATCTGGCCTCTTTTAGGAAAATTCATCCTATTTCCAACCCTCTAAAGTGATCTTTTCCCACTCTCTATCAATCCTTTTATCTTCCTCTTTTGTAGTTTTATAGCCTTCTACCAAAAGTCTATCCAGCTTTTCCCTTTCTATTCTTTCCAGCTTTTCCTTTAAGGCTTCAGCGATAAAACGGCTCTTATTAGGAAGACTTTTTATTTGTTCATTTATCTCTTCAGGCAACGTAATATTCAACCTTCTCATGTCCATCACCTCCTGTATTAAGTATACACAAATAATGTTGATTGTCAATGTTCTATTTTAAAATTCTTCTAGTCGATGAACTATGAACTATCTCGAATTTTGTTTAGGTTTCCCTATGAGCTATGAGCTATGAGCTATGAGCTATGAGCTATGAGCTATGAGCCATATCAGGTAAGCTAAGAAGAGGGCTGAAAATAGGGCAGCAACATCAAAAGCAATCAAAGAAAATAAGACATAGGACTTTTTTAAACATTGTCACGATGCCTCGTCTTCACTGCATTCTGGTTCCAATCATCTAATCCTTATTTTCTCAGGATCAACTATTATGAGTTTTCCTTTTATTGTTTCAAAATCAACTTGGTTTAGAAGCAACTTAAAGATTTTACAGATCGCAATGGACTATCATTTCGTTTCTGTTCATTTTGCTAACTATATTAGCTCCCATTCACTGTCGAATGGGAGCTTGACTATGCCTTATCTTATTTTATAATTAAAATGTCAGTACTGAGTCTTTGACAAATAACCAGGATGTCATACTTATAGGTTTTCTTGATAACTTAACGCGGGGAATTGTCAAAGCTAAGAGAAATGATATAATTTAACTATGAAAGCAAAAACTAAAAGTCTAAATAATCTTTCTTCATTTTTCAAAACAGTGCTCTGTTGACATCTTTCCAAGCAATTTTATAATAGAAGATGAAATTTAGTGAATTAGTAAGGCTTTTAGAACGAAATGGTTTCAGGCTAATAAAAGAGAAAAGTTCTATACGATATTATAGTAAACCTGGCTGTAAAAACTTGATTCGGGTAGATTATCATGAAAGCAAAGAAGTACCGACGGGCACCTGTTATGCAATGTTAAAAGCGGCTGGTTTGAAGGGAGGAAAAAAATAGAATGATTGAGTTAAAATATTCCTTGGTCATTGAAGCAACGGCTGATCCTGGATTTTTCAGTTTTTATTCACCTGATTTAGAAGGCTTTACCGGAGTTGGTCATTCAGTTGAAGATTGTCTTTATAAGGCTAAATGGGGGATGGAAGAACACATCAATCTATTGAAAGAAAAAGGATTGCCAATTCCTCCAGCAAATCCTGACTCAAGAATTATTATTCAAAATGAAAAACACGCCGAGGTGTCCTTGAAATAACTCTTAGAACTTTGCCTTTCCTGTGCCAGTGGCACCGATGAGATAAACATGGGCAGTTCTATTTTCTTGGGTAATCTTTGCCATCTGGAGCTCTTTATTATTCTCCGACCAATACTTTGAATGGGGGGTGAGTTGAATGCCATATTTTAACCAATTCTACGGAATAGAGGTCCGGGACAGTATTGTCAAAGAGTTTACAGATTCCAGTGGTGAGGTAGATGATATGATGGCAGGACTCCATGAAATTAGAGTTAGAAGAGCGGAGAAGAAGTACAATTTAAAAGATTTAGCCAGAAGGGTAAAAGAGACTTATAGCCAAACTTCTGTATCAACACATGCAAATCAAATGAGACCTTTGATATCTCTATCCCCCTTTAATCCTTGAACTTTGAACTTTGTTTTGAATTTGCTATCAGCCAATTCTTTTGTTTTGGTTTTCCTATGAACTATGAACCATGAGCTATGTTTTAAATTTACTATGAGCCATCACCTATGAGCTAACTTGAGCCATCAGCTATGAACTATGAGCTATCTAAATTCCTTCCCCTTTTAATACTACCTTCACCGTCTTTACCAGAATAACAAAGTCCAGCCAGAGGAACCAGTTACGAACATAATACTCCTCCAGCCTTAACCTGTCCTCAAAACTCAGCTCATTTTTCCCCCTCACCTGCCAGAGGCCAGTAACCTCTTTAATCCTCTAATCCTTTTTTATATTTTTCGTGTTTGACATAAGCAGCTAATTATGCTATGAATTTACAAAAAGAGGTGATAACAAATGCAAATAAGCGATAGAATATCTGTAGACCCAAAAATATGTCATGGTAAACCTTGTATTAAAGGAACAAGGATCCCTGTTTACATCATCCTCGAACTTCTCGCCGCCGACACGAGCCCGGATGAAATTCTACGGGAATACCCTCATCTAACGAAAGAAGACATTAAAGCGGCAATTAATTATGCAGCAAAACTTGCAACAGAAGAAATTTCAGTTTTTGAACCCGAAGTTACGAAAGCAAAATAACATAGATAAAAAGAAGTTTCGCATACGAAGAAGTTCTTAATCCTTTAGCTATGACCTATTTTGAGCTATCAACTATGAGCTAACTAAGGGAAAGGTCCACATTCTAAAAGCAGGATGGATATAGAAAAGAATCTCTTTCCTTATTAGCTAAGCCAAAATTAGATAAGCTAAAAAGAGGGATGAGAACAAAGAGGCAACATCAAAGCAATTAAAGAAGCCAGAAATAGGACTTTTTTAAGCATTGTCACGATGCCTCGTCTTCACTACATTCCGATTCCGATCCTCTAATCCTTATTTTTTCAGGATCAACTATTATGAGTTTTCCTTTTATTGTCTCAAAATCAATTTGGTTTAGAAGTAACTTAAAAATTTTGCTTACACCTCTTGGGCCTTTAGTACGGGGACGTAAGACAATTATACCTGAATGAGTTCCGCTGGGAAATTGCCTAATATCAGAAAAATCTAAATCAAGTGTTATAAAAAGCCTCGATTCAGCTTGTACGTAATTCCATAAATCTTGATCAGAACTTCCAGAAAGCCCTTCTCCTTTCACGGTTTCAACATCATACCCCTGTTCCTGAAGTAACAGCGCTAAAGAGTTCGGCAAATTTTCATCAATTTTAATTTTCACTTTACAGATCGTAATGGAATCAATTCTTCTTCCCGACTTAATTCAGCTGCATATGCAATTGCTGCCCTAATATCTTCCAAGCGTAATGATGGATACTCTTTTAGAATTTCCTGCTCATCAAGACCTTCAGCCAGGCTATCAAGAATCACTGAAATCATAATTCTTGTTCCTTTAATGCAAGGCCTGCCATGACAAATCTTTGGATTAACACTTATCCTCTCAAAAAAATCAACCATAACATCCTCCTTCTTTATTAATGTAAGCGTATATTACACATAATCTACCTTAACTCAAGAGAAAATCAACTATCTTCCCCTACCCCTTCTAATCCTCTAATCCTTTACTCCTTTAATCCTTTTACTCCTCCTCTCTCTATATCCTCCCATCTTTTCAAATTCCCGGGGAAGATAAGGACGAGACCCCACCAGACTCATCTCTCCCCTAAAGACATTTATAAGTTGAGGAAGCTCATCCAGGCTATATCTTCGAAGCCAGCTTCCAAAGTTGGTTACCCATAGATTTTCCTTCACTTTCAAACCTATAAATAACACCTCTATAATGCGTTTCTTTGCTAACAATTCTTATATGCATAAATCAATTTTCCTCAGCATCAGCCCAGTCTTCAGTTTCTCACTCGAGAAAAAGTAGTCCGACTTTTTTCTGAGTCCCATAAGATTCTGAAACATTACATTAATATATCATAACTTATCTATAAAAGCAACGAATATCGCACCAAAAATGTGTGTGGTAGAGTAGGGCATAATCCTACTTCATTCTGATTTTTCGCGGGTCTAAAGTTGCTAATTGGTTAGACTATATAGAGATTACGTAGAAATATTAGCGGAGCTTTCTAATTCGATGGCGGTAAGGTTCAATTACACAAAAGCAATTATGAAAATCCATATCGGAGTGTTTCTTAAAGAAAAAGGTGAGTTCTTTATGAACGGGGTCTATGGTTACAGGGTCTACCCGTAATAAAATTACACCCTCGGTCTCAGTATGACTAACAAAAACAAAAGCGTAGCCTCATTCTGCAATATGGACTTCTTCTGACTTAACTATATCAGTTGCATATTCCACGCAAGTAAAAAATAATCGCCTCCCATTTTCTTTATTTACTGGCTCCGGGCTTCAGGCTCGGGTCAATGGGATCAATTCTTTCTATCCCTTTAATCCTCTAATCCTTGCTTTTACTTGACCCTATTTTTTTCTATTGTATATTAGAGCTAGTGTTTATACCTCTTTTTAAGGAGTGAGAGGTTGCCAAGCACTAACAACCAAATCACTCCGGAGTTATATAAAGCTATCGTGGCCATCGTTGATGAAAGAATGAAAGAGCTTCATATATCCAGAGAAGATTTTCGTGAGTTGAAGGACATAGTTAAAGTCCACATAATTCGTGCTATAATAATTTATCTATCAGCCATTGAGACGAGAAAATGAAGAAAATAAATGAGACAGAAATTAACGGAAAAGATCTTGAGTCCATTTTTGAACTAAAGAAAAGATTACAAGAAGAATTTCCTGATGTCGCTGTAATATTATATGGCTCTAAGGCAAGGGGAGATGATGAAGATTTTTCCGATATAGATTTATTAATATTGCTTGATCGTGAAATAAATAGCAAATTAAAGGAGAAGACAATAGCCATTGCTTATGATATAGAACTCAAATATGATGTAGTTTTCAGTATTATTGTTAAAAATAGAGAGTTTTGGAATTCTCCTCTAGCAAAAACAATACCACTTCACTGGAATATAGATAAAGAAGGAGTTCTATTGTGAAACAAGAATTTAAAGATCTAGCAAAATATAGATTAGAAAGAGCCAGGGACACCTTATTGGACGCCCAAAAGTACTTTAAAGATGCTACCTTGAATTCTACCGTAAATAGAATTTATTATGCCATGTTCTATGCTGTTAACGGATTATTGATATCAAAAGGACTGTCTTCTTCTAAACACAGTGGCGTGCGCGCACTTTTCAACAAAGAATTTGTAAATAAAGGTGCAGTAGAAAAAAATTGGGGAAAGTTCTATTCTGAAATGTTCAATAACAGACAAGAGGGAGATTATGCTGATTATATTGAGTTCAAGAGAGAAGATGTAGAAAAATGGCTTAACAAAGCAGAAGAATTTGTGAAAAGAATCGAAGAGATTACACTAGCAATTCATGAGACGAAATAGCCTTCACTGTCTTTATCCCTCTAATCCTGAAGCCATGAACTATCAACTATGAGCTGCTTCGAATTTTGTTTTGGTTTTGCTATGAGCTATCAGCTATGAGCTAACTTGAACTATCAGCCATGAGCTACTTTCTGCTATGAGGTATGAATTTGTTTTGGTTTTCCTATGAGCTATGAGCCATCAACCATGAGCTATTTTCTGCTATCAGCTATGAACTATGAGCCATGAGCTAATTTGAGCTATCAACTATGAACTATTTGCGTCTTACTGTTTTTTCTCCTCCAACCCTCTTTTCTTGACAGCTAATGCAATTCAAGTATTATATAAATTGAGGTGTTTTATTTGTCCATTTGAACTCCCTATCCCTATAAACCCTTTTGCAGAGCAAGGTATATCTTGGCAAGGAAGGCAATTAAGTTTAGGAATTAACAGATTTGTTAAAAGAGGAGGTGAAAGAAATGTCCATAACGGTGTCAAAAGAAAAAATAAAAACATTTGAGAAGCTAATGACCATCTCCCAAATTGCTCCAATTAAGGAAAGAATAAGATTTTTTGAGAAAAAACATGGGTGTACATTCAAAGTATTCGAGAAAAAAATAAAGCAAGAGAAAGAGAACTTTGAAAAATGGGATGACTACATCGAATGGAAAGCCTATGTTGAGAGCCTGAGAAACTTAGAGTCAAAATTAAGGAAAATAGAAGGTGCTAAAGACATTAGAATTGCTCGACAAAAGCAAGGTCGATCACTCAAAATCAATATATAAAGAGGTATCCTTATATCTTTTAAACAAATCAAAAAGTACAAAGGTCTTTCCGCTTCTCCTCACACCATAAAGTATTATAACCTTATTTAATTTTTCAGGCAAACGAATATTCTCCCTTTTAATCATATCCCTTACCTGATTAGATATAAACTCTTGATTGGATAGTACTACCTCTTTTAACTTCTCTTTACCTACCATTTATCCTTCCTCTAAGGATATATTATAAAATATTTATCCTTTTGTCAAGGAGATATTTTCCCCTTCTACAGAAAATCAAGGGAGGTCAAGATACGGAGCTATCGAGCAAATAGACAGAAGGAAGGAAAATTAAAGCTGGATAAATTCTTCAACATTAAGACCAGCTTCTCTAATAATAGCTCTAAGAGTTCCTTTGGGGATATCCTTTCCTGGATGGTTTGGAACTACGGTTCTTCTTTTGGTTGTAGGATTATACCAGATTTCATGACTACCTTTTGCATACCTATCAAAGGCGAATCCTGCTCTTCTAAGTTTCCGAATGACTTCTTGAGATTTGAGCGAAGGTAAAACACTCATCTTACTACTTCAACGAAAATATTCGTTTCTAACTCAATCTTTCCAAGATCAACAGTTGAAAGCTCTTGAGGTAAAGGATCACCATGTTCAATATGGGATTCAATCAGCTTGCGGGCCACATCTTGAGCAATTTCCAAAGTCTCGGCAATTGTTCTACCTTGAGCAATAAGTCCGTGTAGTACAGAACTAGTGGCTAAATATCCGCCTTCTTTTAATGGTTCGATTTTAATGGGAATCGGGTATTCAGACATATCAAGTCACCCCCCTTTATCCTTTTATTTTGCATTTTAATCCTCTATATCTCTTTATCCCTCTAATCCTTAAGTCATGAGCTATGAGCTATGAACTATGAGCTATCTATATTCCCTCTCCCTTCCACACAACCTTCACCGTTTTTACCAGAATGACAAAGTCCAGCCAGAGGGACCAGTTACGAACATAATACCCCTCCAACCTCAATCTATCCCTAACTCGATTTCGACTATCAAATATAGATGGACACTGAAAATTAAGATCCCTTTCTTACTGAATCTCTCTCTCTTAAATTGTCCAGGCAGGAATTACATAGATTTTTGTTTTCTTGAAATTTAAAAGGTCAAATTCTCCCCGATGAATAATAAAACCTCTGGAAGGATGATATAAACCTATAAAACTCTTAAGTCCTGACGGAAAAGGCTGCTTGGAAGAGTAGTTTAACTTCACTTCAATCGGATAGACCTCACTTAGATTCCTTTGCCAGATAAAATCCACTTCATTTTTAGCCTGACTTCGCCAAAAACGAATCTCTTGAGAAAGGTCATTTTTTTTGCTGAGTTGACTGAAAACAAAATTTTCTAAAATTGCTCCCCTATCCGCTCGCTGATTCAAAAGATTGAAGTTATTAATTACCCCATTCCTTAAGCCAACATCTTCAAAGTAAACCTTAGGGGTTTTAGTTATCTCTGTTCTTTTGTTAGTGAAAAAAGGCAATACCAGTTTAAGAACATAGGTATTCTCTAATAAAAATAGATATTTTTTAACAGTGGGTCGAGACAGTCCCGAGGATAAAGCCAATTCCTGCTCTTTCACTAAGTTGCCAATTTGAAAGCAGAGTAAAGAGACTAAATTATTATATCCTGAAACATCCTCGATTTCTCCGATATCTCTAATATCTCGCCTGATATATAAAGAGTATATTTCCTGAAGGTCTCTCTGTTTTATGAGTGGGTTTTCTTCTAACGAAATAGCCGGATACCCACCATAGATTAAATACTCCTTCAAAAGATCATTGAGTCTATGTTGATGACTTAAGCTAATTTTTCCAAAATCCTCTTCAGGATGTTTAGCAGAAATCCAGAAGGAAAGATCAAAAACTGAAAGAACCCTCGCTAACTCCTTTTCATCTTTAAATTCAAGAAATTCCCGAAAATTGAGGGGCCTAATTACAAAGCGATAAACGCGGCCCGTTAATCTATCAGTAAACTTTTTCTTAATCTCTAAAGAAGAGGAACCTGTAACGATAAACTTGAGTCTTGGTTTGTAGTGATCATGCAGATACTTCAAGAAGGAGGATGGACTTTTAAGATGCTGTATCTCATCAATAAAAACAAATACTCTCTTTCGCTCCTCAGCACCTTTGTCCTTCAAAATTTGCCAGAAGTCATTGAAATCTTTTAAGCCTTGCAGGAGACTGAAGTCATAGATATTTTCTAAATCAAAGTAGACAATCCGGGAAGGAAGAATACCCTTATTCCTTAAATGCCTGATTAAAAGATAGAGAAGTGAGGTTTTACCAGTTTGTCTTGCTCCAGTCAAAAGAACGATATTCTCCGCTTCTAAAAAGGGAATTACTTTTGCAAGGATTTCTCTTGGCAATAATTTTTCAGGGAAAATGATATCCATTTGATTACAGTTTACATTTTCTTGAAGAATTTGTCAAGCTACCTCATTGGCACTTACCTCTTCTTTCCCTCTAATCCTTGAACTATGAACTTTGTTTTGAATTTACTATGGGCTATCAGCTATGAGCCATGAGCTAGTTTACTTTGTTTTGGTTTTCCTATGAGCTATGAACCATGAGCTATTCTCCTCTCCAACAACCTTCACCGTCTTCACCAGAATAACAAAATCCAACCAGAGAGACCAGTTACGAACATAATACTCCTCCAGTCTTAATCTATCCTCAAAGCTCAGCTCACTTTTCCCGCTCACCTGCCAGAGGCCGGTCATCCCGGGAAGAGCTTTCACTGTCTTTACCCCTTTAATCCTGTCTTTATTCCTCTAATCCTTTAATCCTTTAATTGGTAGCCACAGGCTTCAGCCTCTCACCTCTCACGTTTCACCTCTCACGTCTCACCTCTCTCTATAAGCTCCCATCTTTTCAAACTCCCGGGGAAGATAGGGACGAGGCCCCACAAGACTCATCTCTCCCGTCCTTTCCCTTTCCACAGTCTTTTCTGGCTAAAAATCACCGGACCTTTAGAATCCCGCCTTATCTTAATGCTAATAAACCCCATTAAAGGAGAAAGAATAGCTATAGCAAAAAAAGAAAGTATTATGTCAATAACTCCTTTAATAAAGATATTGTGTAGTTTTGGTGTGATAGAAAAGTTCTAAAGTCATCGCCCGTTAGAGCGATTTTCCTTGACAAGGCCGACAATTGTACTATATAAACCAGTAGATTCCGCTATTTACTTCCTTGATCTTTTTCAAGACTTTGCCAAAGTCTTGAAAACATCTCCTTAAACATTATTTAGACTTGGTCTATCTATTTGAACCAAGAGAACTTATTTCTCGATCTCTTTGAGAAGAGTTTACCAGATAAAGAGGTATATACAATTATGGCAAATAACACTCCCATACCGGCTCCTACTCCATATTCATTCCTCGTTCTTTGGTCTCAAGCCTTTGGGTATAGATGTCGAAGACGAAATTTTTTGGAGTCGATAACTACAAAAGAACCCTCCAGTTTCGAACTTTGAGTATGGATTAATTGTTTTAACCGAAGCAACTTCAAATTACGCTGTCGTACCCCAAATCGTAGCAGAACAATACCTCTTGCTGGTTTTTTCATGTGGAAAACAAGTTCTCCGAAGTCCTTATCCTCAGTTAGAAGAATTCGCCCTTCATCAAATGCTTTTTTGAGCACTTCTTGATCAAGAGCCCCGGGTTTAAATTCCATTATGTAAAGAACATCGTGACCATCTGCTCTTAATGAGGCTATCATATCAGCATCGCAGCACTCATCAGCGAGAAATTTCATAATTTGGTTCCTGAAGCAAAGATAATCTCTTCCTGTGCTAAATAGTCAGCTGCAAATTCCTCTGCCGCAAAAATATCTTCCGGTTTCAAATGGGGATGATCTTTAATAATCTCGTCAACTGTCATCCCTCCCGCCAATTTGCGAAGAATGTGCTCGACTGTAATCCGGGTCCCTTTGATTACTGGCTTTCCAAACATTATTTCGGGATTTATGTCAATCCTTTTGTGTTTCATTCCTCTCCCTCCTTGTATACTATGTTTTGTTATTTATCCCCTATCTGAATCTTTCTACAACCACATTTTACTATATTGCAGATTTTACCACAAACATTGTCTTCGAGAAACTATAGCTCTTTCCTTCGACAGGCTCAGGACATCGCATCACCTTACTGCCTCCATCCTTCTCTCCTCAATTCCTTAACAGCTGGGCCTATTGCGTTTGTAGAGATCATTGCGTTAATAGAGTTTATTGAGTTTGTTGGGTTTATTGAGTTTACCCCTTTAATCCTCTGCAGAGGCGCTGTAGTTAAACTGAAGATAACTCAAGAACAGGTATTTTGATTTTTTCTGGGGAATCTGATTGTTCCCGATAAATCTTCTGTAATCGCTCTAAAACTTGAGATATTGGTATTGGTCTAACTTCAGACTTATTTACACGTAAATCATAGCGGAAGTCGACGTACACGAACTCGGCTTTCTTCAAAAATAACAATGGCACCGGCTAAAAGATCCTCTTTTACTTCCTTAAGATAGCGTTTAAGGAGAGAATTAACATTCTGAGGTTGGTTATACTCTAAGCGAAAGATAATTACTGAGGGCAGTTGCTCTCTATCCGCAGCTAAAAGTGCCCCAAAACCTAGATCCATCGTTAAGAGGATACGTCCTTCAGATCTAGCTATCCGGAGAATCTCTGAATCTTTAGCCTTAGATAACCCTTTATTTTGCAAGTGATAGATATCATATCCTTCTTTTTTCAGGTGGGTCACAGTGGCCTGAGGAATGGGCATATCGGCAATAAACTTCATGTGCCCACTTTAGTCTCGATAATCCGATCTTCGGTAGTCCAGGCAGCGTATTGCAAAGCTTCCTTAATATCCTCAGGTTCAAGCACAGGATACTCCTTAAGGATTTCTTTAGTGGTCATACCCGAAGCTACTAATTTAACTACCGTAGCCACTGGAATCCTTAAACCCCGGATGCAAGCTTGACCACCCATAATTTCGGGATCAAAAGTTATACGCTTGAACATACTTCTCCTCCCTTTCCAAATACATATTTATCTCATTTTTCTATAAACATAGCATAACAAACCAATCCGTCAACTGCAGATTTGAAATCCCATTAAGCCAATTCTTATAAGAGATCCTTTTTTACCCCTAAGACGTTGAATTCTCTGAGGAAGCTTTTGGTAAGATTTCTTAAAGTTGGAGGTATAATGGATGGTGTTAATTCGTTGAATCATTAATAACTATCTATCTAAGAAGTTGATGAGGAGAATCTGCCACAATGGTTTTGCCTTCTTATAAATGGTGTTTATACCATAACTCCAGGTTTTCATCCTTTATGATCCTTATGTCTTTTACGTGACAGATATAATCTTTTACGTGATAATCTTCCAATAGGTTCTCAAATTCCTTAATCTCAATGGACTTGATTTTTCTTCTTTGTAAGCTTTTTTCCGTATCCTCTCAATTGCATCCTCAACGTCTTTAATGGTTAACTTAGTTTTTTTGAACGCTTCCTTCTATGATAGCCATCCATTATATCATATCCTAAATCAGCCATGCGGTCAATTATGCATTTCTCTATATTTAATCCTGCCTTTTTGTTTTTTAATCCTCTAATCCTTTTAATCCTGTATTTTTGTTTTGCTTTTTAATCCTCTACCCCTTTAATCCTTTAATCCTTGAGCCATTTCGAATTTTGTGTAGATTTTCCTATGAGCTATGAACTATGAGCCATGAGCCATTTCGAATTTTGTTTTGGTTTTCCTATGAGCTATCAGCTATGAGCTAGTTTACTTTGTTTTGGTTTTCCTATGAGCTATGAGCCATAAGCTATTCATACCCCTTCCCCTCTCCACACAACCTTCACCGTTTTCACCAGAATAACAAAGTCCAGCCAGAGGGACCAGTTGCGAACATAATACTCCTCCAGCCTTAATCTATCCTCAAAGCTCAGCTCATTTTTCCCGCTCACCTGCCAGAGGCCAGCCATCCCTGGTAGAGCCTTCAAAATGGTCTTTCTATATCCTCCCATCTTTTCAAATTCTCGGGGAAGATAGGGGCGAGGCCCTACCAGACTCATCTCCCCCCGAAAAACATTTATAAGCTGAGGAAGCTCATCCAGGCTGTATCTTCGAAGCCAGCTTCCAAACTCTGTTACCCTTGGATCGCCCGATTTTATCTTGGCAAACTTTTCCCATTCTCTCTTTGCCTGAGGATTTTCTTTTAAAAACTCACTCAATTTCTCATCCCCATCAAGATACATGGTCCTGAACTTTAAAAAATCAAAAGTCTTTTCCCCTTTCCATAGTCTTTTCTGACCAAAAATCACCGGACCTTTAGAATCCCGCCTTATCTTAATGCTAATAAAGAGCATTAAGGGAGAAAGAATGGCTATAACCAAAGAAGAAAGTATTATATCAATCACCCTTTTAATGAAAATATTATGAGGCTTAGCCAGGTTCCACTCCATATCAAATAAGAGAATCCCGTCGAGATCCTCCGCTTTGACCCCTACTGTCGCCAGGCCAAACATATCGGGAATAACTCTTATCTCACCCACCACTCCTTCACAAAGGCTCATCACCTCCAAAAGCGTTTCTCGGGAGACCCCTGGCATGGCAATCACCACATCTCCCACTTCCTTTTCTTTCACCCAGCTCTTAATCTCAGAGATCTTTCCCAGCACCTTCACTCCACCAATTTTTTTGCCCAGCTTAGCCTCATCATCATCGAGAAAGCCAACCGGCTCATATCCCATATTCTTATTTTTCTTAACTCTCTCTAGGACCATCTCTCCCGTTCTTCCCGCTCCCAGAATGAGTATATTTCTCTGCCAGATTCCGGCTCTACTTAATATCCTTTTTGCCACCAGCCTGAGGGCCGGTAAAAGACCAAGGCTCAAAGCCCAGCTAAGGATTATCACCGTGCGGGAGACATTCATGGAGATCCGAGCAGCAAAGGTCAAAACCATTATGATGAGAAAAGAAAGACTTGCCCCCTTCCAGAGGCGCTTTATCTCCTCTCCTATCACAAATCTTTTCGTATAAAGCCTCTCATAGGCAAGGATCACCACCCAGAGCCCGAGAAAGTAAGGATAATTTATGAGGTAGGTCTTAAAGGGAAAGGTCCACATTCTAAAGGCGGGGTGAATATAGAAAAGAACGTATTTTCTCATCAGGTAAGCTAAAAAAATAGAGGAAAGTAAAGCGGCAATATCAAAAATGATTAAAGAAACCAGACATAGAGTCTTTTTAAACATTATTCAGTCTTTCCTCCCCGATCCAACTACTCGAACTAGTCGAACTGATAACACCAGTCAAACTAATCGAACCAATAAGAATCATTATTTTCTCCAGTGGCAAATCAAAGTTTCAGGCCAGATTGTTATCCTTAATCCCTTCACCTTTGCCTTTGGGAAAAACTCTCTTAACTCTTTAACTGAAAGAAGATCTATTCTTTTATACTTTCCCTCCCCATAATGTCCTATTGCAGAATGTTTCTTTGATCCCTTTTTAATTTCCTCAGGTAGATATTGCCAAAATGGCATTTTATAATGAGGCTCGTAAGGAAAGTAGTAATTCGGAGTAGTAACGAAATACCCTTTTCTTGCTACTCTTGTTACCTCTGATGTAAATAGAAATCTCCTTTCTTTAGGGATATGTTCAATAACTGCATTAGAAAAAACATAATCAACACTTTTATCATTCAGGGAAAGACTACAAGCATTGCCAACTATTACTCTGGCATGTTTTACTTCTCTTTTCACGACTTCCATAGCCTTTTTGTTGAGGTCGACGACGATTATACTCCCAAAATAATTCCAAATTTCCCTAAAACCATATCCTACATCCCCCCCTACATCAAGCAGTATATCACTTTTAATTGGATCCATCAGGCGAAAAAACTCTTCAACTTTTTTCCTTCGCGACTTCTGACTATATTTTTCAAATAATGGGTTGAATAATTGAATTCGCACTATCTATTTCTCAGTAGCATTCTAACCTTTAGAAATTCTCTTAGCACTAACCAGATAGAAATAACATTGCCAAGTCGAAATCCCGGCTCTAATGTAATAAGCAGCAATAAAAGAAAGCACCGTAATAGCCAAATCAAGAATAATTGCTACCTTGGAAAAAATATATCTTTGCCGCTTTAGCTAGCCCAACTTCCGCATTCTGAATCAAAGAATTCAATGTTTATGGTGTTTTGCAAGATTATTCAGTCACTATTTTGTGTCGTCACTATTTCGGAATTGTCAAAAGAACAAGCCTGATAAATAAAGGGTTTCGTTCATCGAAGGGCTCGAAAAACCCTTATTTCTCTATTTTTCGTGCGGAAGTCGGGCTAGCATTTAACACCTTTTTCCAACACAGGATGCCACTTCCAGAAGTACATCTAAAAGTCCATCACTTCCCACTTATCACCTATCCCAACAAAACTAAAGAAATCCCTTATTCTTATAACCTCAACACCTTGATATTTCTAAGAGCTAATGGGAATCTGCTTAATTTTTAACAATGCTCTTCTGCTGAATTTCCTATCCTATCCACTTCTTAGCCAGCTCCTTTGCTACCATCAAGACAAAAATAGGATCCTCAACGAGATACCTTTTCCAAAGTCGGCGAGGCTCTTGATGAAGTCTAAATAACCACTCTAAACTACACCTTTGCATCCATTTTGGAGCACGTTTAGTTACTCCAGCAATAATATCAAAGGCTCCTCCTACTCCCATAACGAATGGAACATTCATCTTTCCAAGGTATTTTTGCAAGAAGGCCTCTTTCTTAGGAGAGCTAATAGCAACAAACAAAATATGCGGCTTTGCATTTTTTATCTCACTTACTATTTTCTCTTCTTCCTTTGTTCCCCAATAACCGTTGTGCCAACCGGCGATTTTCAAAGAAGAAAATTTCAACTTGTAATACTCAACAACCTTCTTAATAACCTCGTCCTTAGCTCCCAAGAAATAAATTCTGTAACCCTTATCCGCAGCTCTGGGAATGAGACCATTCATAATATCTAAACCACCAAATCTCTCCTTTATTGGCTGGCCTAGAAGCTTAGAAACCCATATCAAAGGCTGCCCATCAACAGTTATAAGATCGCAACTCGTTACTGTCTTTCGAAACTGAGGATCCCTTCGCATCTTAATTATCTTGTCTACGTTGATGGCCACATGCTGATGAGGCTTTCGGCTTCTTATAAATTCTTCGGTCTTTTGCAATGCTTCTTCAAGGCTCAAATTATCGACTGGCCAAGATAAAATCTTAATTCGCATTAATTTAGCTTCCTCTTTTTAAGTATAGACTCATAAACCTTGATTATCTTTTTCGCAACCTGCCTCTGATCTAAGCCCAATTGCGACAATCTTTCCCTCTCTCTTGCCTCTCCTTCAAAGTCTAACTCCTTCAAAGTCTAACGCTTTTAATATTTTATTAGCAGTATCTTTTGGAATGTAACTACAAATATAGCATCCATTGATATTATCGATTAATCCCCGTGTCAAAATCAGTACTTCTTCCCTTTTCCATCTTTTTAACACCATTAAGGTAACTCCAGAGTAAACTCTTAATTGAATGAATTAAATTCTAACGAGACCCTGGGATAATTTGACGAAATAATCCAATTATTGCTTCCGTTCATAGAAACTGCTCCAAGAACCGCGCTATCCGTCAGATATATCAGACCGCTGTAGTCACACATATCGGCTGAAGCATTTAGTCCAGAAATAAGAAGATTTGCGCCGTCGTTATCAACAGCGCTTTTCAATATGCTCAATTCTACACTATCCAATAATATCGGATTTTGAGATTCAAGAGTGGCAGCATTGATACCAATGGCTTTATAATAATTACCGTCTTCATCTTTCAGTAAAGCATCAGTTACAGTAGTTGTTAAAAGGTCTATTTTTTGCATTTAACCTGACTTTCGCCAATAGCAAAGTTAAAAAAGCGGAAATGTAAAGCTAACCAGACTTTCAAAGATTACAGAATGTATTACCCAATTTTTTCAGGGCTGAATTCACCAAGGTTGAGAATCTGGTAGAGTTTTTCCTGAATATCATCCCTTTTGGAAAGCTTTCTCAGAGGCTTCATTGTATCAGGATAGAAAAGAAGAATTTCTTCGATATCACTAAGTTTATCAGCAATTTTCTCAAGACTCATTTTCCGGTATCTTTTGGCAACTTCTCTTTGCAAAAGATTCAGGAGCATTAAGGATACAACACAGCAGAAGGCATGAACCCTGATCTTCTGATCGGTCCAGCACCACATCGGTATAAAGCTAACCATTGAGTGATTCTT
>Ga0315533_1000328_pt1 | contig 42590 bp, 36 predicted proteins | sample SalMarSW160130MG_FD_203081 | JGI IMG/M metagenome (GOLD analysis project Ga0315533, IMG submission 203081) | Salt marsh sediment microbial communities from the Plum Island Ecosystem LTER, Massachusetts, United States - Salt Marsh Sediment SW1601-30 ...
GTTCTTATGGGAAGGACTCCTCATCTTAATAGATTTGAAATGGAAAGCACGCAAGATCTCATCATTGCCCAAAAATCGATGGAGCTAACTAATACCTGGTACCTTGCCGAAAGACCTATTGATACGTTAAGTGGGGGCGAAAAACAAAGGATTATTATTGCCAGGGCTCTTACTCAGGAGCCTAGAGTTCTTTTGCTTGATGAGCCAACAGATCATCTGGACATAAACCACCAGATAGAGATATTAGACCTCATTAAGAGATTGAGTAAAGAAGAGGAAATGGTTGTCATAGGTGTTTTCCATGATCTCAATATTGTCTCACAGTATTGCGACAGATTGATCCTGCTTCACAAAGGGAGGATATTTGCAGCCGGTGAAGCAGGAGATGTTCTTACTGGAGAAAACATAGAAAAGGTATATGGAGTAAAAGTTACTGTTAAACAGGATGATATTTCAGGTAAATTGCTTATTCATCCTCAAAGAAAAAGGATGATTAAAGAAGCTAAGGCCAAAGTCCATGTAATAGCAGGTTCTGGTAGTGCAGTCTCATTAATGAACGAGTTGGTGGAAAATGGTTATAATGTCAGCCTGGGTGTAATAAATATAGGAGACTCTGATTATATTACTGCAAAGGCTTTAGAACTAGACATTGTTGAAGAAAAGCCTTTTTGCCACATAACTGAAAAAAATTATGAGAAAAACCTTGAATTAATTAAGCAAGCAGATTATGTGATATTAACAAATATACCCATTGGATTTGCCAACATAAAGAATTTAAAGGCTGCCGGAGAGGCTCAAAATTTGATTATGGTAGAAAAAGAACCGATTGAGAAAAGAGATTATACTAAGGGAGAAGCAACCAAGCTTTACCATGAGTTAAAAGCCAATGCTGCTCTGGTAAAAAATTCGCACGGTGTCCTGGACACGTTAAAGTCAATGGAAAGTGGGGTTCATCATGAGTAAAAGGCAAAGATTCTCGCTAAGGGAGTAGTATTAAGATGAAAAGCAGTAGCTATTTCCATGGGGGTAATCACAGGGAAGTAGCAAAAAGATATGGTCTCTCACCCAATGAGATTCTCGATTTTAGTGCCAACATAAATCCCTGGGCAAACTCCCTGGGGATAGAAAAGATAGTGAGAGCCAATTTAAAGGAGATTTACCATTATCCTGATCCTCAATGTACAGAGTTAATCAAACAGATTAGCCAGTATTTAGGTGTTGATAGAGAAAATATTCTGGCTGGCAATGGGTCAACGGAACTTATATATCTGGCAGCTCGTGCTCTCCTGCCCCGAAGAGCTCTCATCTTTGCCCCCACTTTCTTCGAATATGAGCGGGCCTTAAAAGCATGCGGAGGAGAGCCAAAATTCTTATTCCTTAAAGAAAGCCAGGGATTCTCGATCAGCATCCAAAAAATCATCCGCGCGACAGAAGATGTTGAGGCTGTTTTTATCTGCAACCCTAATAATCCGACGGGTACTTTTTTCCCGAAAGATGAGCTGCTTGAGCTGGTAAAGATAACCAAAGAAAGGAAGATATCCCTTATTTTAGATGAGAGTTATCTTGATTTTAAACATTCCGGGGAAAGTTTGGCAGAAGAAGCGCAAGGAACTCGTCACCTTCTTGTCTTAAGATCTTTCACTAAGTTTTTTGCCCTGGCTGGTTTGAGACTTGGCTATGGGGTAGGAGGCAGGCGCCTAATTGAAAAAATGGCTCATTTTAAGGAGCCCTGGACAGTCAACTGTTTATCCCAGGCTGTCGGTGCGTATCTTCTGAGGAATGAAGAGAATATAAAAAAGATACGAGAAGCTGTAAATAAAGAAACAGAATTTTTATTTGGCCAGCTTTCGCGAATTGGAGGTCTGAAGCCCTATCCTCCAGAGGCTAACTTCATTCTGGTCAGGATAGAAACAGACCTTTCTTCAACAAAGCTCCAGGAGGATTTGGCCAAAAAGGGTATTCTTATCCGAGATTGTAGCAATTTTGCTGGCCTTAATGATAAATTTTTTCGGCTAGCGGTTCGAAAAAGAGAAGAAAACTTGAGATTAATTGACAGTCTTACAAAAGCGATCTGAGGCTTAAAGCCTGGGACCTTCACTTACCATAAGCTTTAAGGATAAAGACCCCTGAGGCGGGTAGCTTCAGCTACTCTTTTTACTGCTACCATAAGGGCAGCCGTCCTCATGTCTACCTTTTCTCTAAGAGAGACATCAAGCACTCTGTGAAAAGCTCGGGTCATAATATCTCTTAGCTTTAAATTAACTTCTCTTTCACTCCAGAAATACCCCTGCATTGCCTGAACCCATTCAAAATAAGATACAGTGACTCCTCCGGCATTGGCTAAGATGTCAGGAACTACAAAGATTTTTCTTGACTTAAGTATCCTGTCAGCAGAAGGGCTAGTAGGACCATTGGCTGCCTCCACGATGATATTTGCCTTAATCTGGGGGGCATTTTCCTCGGTTATCTGCTCTTCGGTGGCTGCCGGGATTAAAATATCACATTCGAGTTTAAATAGCTCTTCGTTGGTGATAAATTCGGCATCTTTGAATCCAACTACCGAACCTGCTTCTCTTCTATGAGCTTTCACCTTCTCAGGGTCAAGCCCTTTTGGATTGTAGATACCTCCATCAACCTCAGAGATAGCGATAATTTTAGCTCCCTCCTGATGCAGAAGTTTTGCCACCACTGAGCCTACCTTTCCAAAACCCTGGATAACAACTTTTTTTTCCTCAATGGATTGATCCAGGTGCTTTAAGGTGTTAAGAAGGGTAAAAAATACTCCTCTTCCCGTCGCTTCCTCTCTTCCCAGGGATCCTCCCAGAACCACTGGCTTTCCGGTAACAACTCCTGGAACTGAGTAGCCCCTGTCTACAGAATAGGTGTCCATGATCCAGGCCATTACCTGAGAGTTGGTATTTATATCAGGAGCAGGGATATCCTTTTCCGGGCCAATCATTCCGAGTATCTCTGAAGTGTATCTTCTGGTAAGTCTTTCGAGCTCTTGTGGGGAGAGCTTTGTCGGCTCACACGCCACTCCTCCTTTAGCACCCCCGTAGGGAAAACCAACCACAGCACATTTCCAGGTCATCCACATGGCAAGAGCTCTCATCTCATCTAAGGTTACATCGGGATGGTATCTTATTCCTCCTTTGGCCGGTCCTAGGGTGATGTTGTGTTGTACCCTGTATCCAGTAAAGACCTCAACAGAACCATCATCCATCCTTACCGGAATGGATACTATTAGCTCTCTTTTTGGATGTCTTAGTTTTTTATGGATCCAGGGTTCAAGATCTATCCTCTTTGCAACCTCATCCAGTTGCTGAAGAGCATGCTGCCAGGGGTTTGTTTTTTTCTTTTTCTCAATCAATGGCAATTCTCCCCCTTTCCTTGGTTCTTATCCTTAGAACGTCCTCAACCGGGATGACGAAGATCTTGCCCGCTCCTATTTTGTTGGTTTTAGCCAGAGACTGGATAGTACTTATCATCTCCTCTACCTTTTCCTCCTCGGTGACTATCTCCAGCTTTACCTTGGAAAGAAGACGTATAGGAGCATCAGGAGCATACTTCCCGGTGTATCCTCTTTGTCTTCCACACCCTTTCACCTCGGTTACCGTCATTCCCTCTACAGCGATTTTCTTCAAAGCCTCCTTTACCTCCTCCAGCTTAAAGGGCTGAATTATACACTCTATCTTTTTTAGCATAGGTTCCTCCTTTTTATCTTCCTTCCAAAGAAAGCTAATATGAGGGAAGGTGAGTGCAAACTCTGAAGGAAATTGATTGGTTAAAGTAAAGATTTTTTCTTTTTAGGTATTTATCACAAGTTCCCTTTCCTCTGGCAACCTGCAAGAATGATCCATCAGAAATTAACATCAATTTCGGCCATGCGAAATTTCTTCTAAATACTTCCAGCGAACTGGAAATAAATAAGTTGACCCAAAAGATCAAAGGAGAACGTTTTTTGATAAAATCAGGTATTGCAAAGGATCTAACGTAGCTATTGTTGCCCTTGTGCGCAAACTGTCCGAGATAGCTTATAAGTGTCTAAAGGAGAAAAGATACGATGAGGAACGTCCCTCAATCCAAATGACCTCCGGTAGTAGCCTTATATCTATTCTTATTTTTCTCATATTTTATTCTCTTTAGACGATTGGGGAAGATTACTTTCAACCGTTACTTTTTTGCATTTCTCTATTTAGGTAATCTAAAATTTGTTCAATGGCTTAGTAATTCTTTGGTCATCTTCAAAGACCTCTCAGAATCTATAGTCGGTAAATACTCCAATCCGAAATATCCCTTATATCCCAGCTCGTTGAGTCTCTTAATAATGTTAGGATAGTTCAGTTCTCCTATCCAAAGTTCATGTCGTCCTGGAACACCGGCGCCTTGAATGTGTGCAATTATATCAATGTTATTCTCAATAGTAGATATGATGTTTCCCTCCATTATTTGCATATGATAGATATCAAATAATAATCGGATATTTTTGTGATTAATCTCTCTGATAATCTTCGCTCCTTCTAGACTTGAGGTAAGAAAACATCCTTTATGTCCCTTATGAGGAACATTAACAAAGCTATTGAGAGGTTCCAGCATTAATGTTATTCCTGCATTTTCGACTATTTTGGAGGCTTCATTTAGAGTATTTATTATACTCTTACGTTGAGCTTCGTAACTCAGCCTCTCCACTTGATTACCGCTACAAGTTGTCAACTTCTTACAGTTTAGTTTGTGGGCAATTAGAATTACTTCTTTTAATCTAATCAAATATTTTTCCCTATTCTCGGGTTTTACCAAAGATCCTCCTTTCCCCCCATCCGGAGAGTTAACTAAAAAATTAGTTACTTCAAGACCCGTTTCTCTGACTGTCCTGGCTATGGTATCGAGATCTTTCATTTTTTCAATTAAATTAACACCATCATATTGTTGATCGTAATGCCAAAACTCAACCCCAGAGAAACCTAACTGAGCTATCTTCCTAATTCTTTCTTCATATGCAAGATTCACAAACAAAGTTTCTACACATACCCCTATTTTAACCATTATCTATCTACCCCAAAATTATAGTACTCTGAGCATAGCTCAAAATTGAACCTATCACGAAAAATTGCTGCTGGACGTCCCATTCCTTGTGAGTGGGGAGAATGTCACTGTTTCTCTTCAAAATTCAACAACGTCTTCATGTGTAAGATAAGCATCTTTTTTTCTATAGTGAGGGGTAGAGAAAATGCACAAAAGCACCAAGGTGCTATTCCCTGTATTCCTTACTGTATGTACACTATTAGCGGGCCACAACAACGAATCTCCCTTTTTGATTTTGCAAGTTTGTCCTTCTATCCAGGCTTCCCCCTCACCTTCTATCACGTATGTTATCTCCTCTATGTTCTTATGAGAATGAGGTGGTTTAAGCGTAAGACCAGGTTTTATTCTAGTTATGTTCTCGGTTAAGTACTTGGTTCCCGCTGTTTCTCCATCCATCATCATTGAAATATCTACCCCAACGGGGAAATTCACATTTATTTTTTTACCTTCCTTCAGACCCATCTTAACTATCGTCATCATTCACTCCTTTCTTCAAAGTAAGTCAGAGCTTCTACTTTCCTCTTACTCTTTAATCAAGATTTTCAAATGTAATAAAATGTCCACTCTTATTTATGGTAATATTCAGCAACTTTTCGGATTCCTGTTGCTATATCCTGAATGTTATCCTCAGTGTATTTCTCATTCCAAGAAAGAAATAAGGTTTCTTTACAAATTCTCTCAGCATTTGGACATAACCCTTCATTATACCCCGATCTTTTACCATATTTAGAACAACTATAGGGGCACTCTGAAGTTCCATAGGTTTTCTGCAAAAGATCGTAACGATAAATGGGATAGGGAAGATACCCTGGGTAAGCTTCAATACCCTCACTAGTAAGAGCTTTAGCAAGATCTGAAGTAGTAACTTCAAATTCATTTGTATTTACTCTTATACAATAATAAAGGTAAGTATGAAACGCCCAGCTTTTCTCCACAGGTAGTACTATATCCTTGACATCTTTTATTAAAGAGGTAAGCAGTGCAACATTTTTCCGTCTACTATCCACTGCTCTTTTTAATTTTGTTAATTGAGCTATACCAACAGCTGCCTGCAACTCGGTCATATGATAATTAGGAGCAAGAAATAAATGATCTCGGTAGAGTTGTCTAGGCCATCCCTTATCAGCACAGAGTCTAAGTTTCTTACCAAAAGCCTCATCATTATTGGTTATCACTATTCCCCCATCGCCGGTAGTGATATGTTTACTTTGCTGAAAACTAAAACATCCTACATTTCCAATTGTTCCAGCTTTTTCTCCTTTATATTCAGTTAGGAGGGCCTGAGCACAGTCTTCTACAACAGCAAGTTGTTTCTCCTTAGCTATCTGCATAATTGGATCCATACCACAGGGATGGCCATAAAGATGAACAACTATGATAGCTTTAGTCCTGTCAGTAATTTTCCTCTTAATATCTTCAGGGTCGATAGTTTGAGTATCCAGATCAACATCGGCAAATATTGGTATAGCATTTTGACATAAAATAGCTATCACTGTACCCATATCAGTAATTGCAGAGGTAATAATCTCATCACCAGGATTCACATTAATAAAATTAACGGCTGTATGAAGAGCAGCCGTACCACTACTCGTAGCAACAGCATATTTAACTCCATATAGTGATGCAAAATCAGCTTCAAATTTCTTAACTTTTTCTCCATAAAGAAAACTCAACGTTCCCGACTTTACCACTTCTGTTACTAATCGGAGTTCTTCATCGCCGATCTCTCTTCCACTTTTATCTCGGATGGAAGGTAACTTACCCCTAACAGCTTGCTTACCTCCATTAATAGCCAGCCTTTTCATTTTTCCCCTCCATTTACTTTATTGTTCATGAGGATTGTCTCATTATTAATTGCTTTACAGCAGGAGGCTATTTGTCCTCCTCAGTATTTATGACATAGGTAAAGCTTGATCCTGAAGCCTAACGAGAAAATACATCCAGATACCCTATTCTATATGAGCCCCTTTTGTTTGTAGTACATCCTGGCTTCCTTCAATATCTCGTTTATCTCTTTATCCTGATCTTTGGACAGTGACTTTGGTTCATGTTTGGCTAATATCTGCTCCATTCTTTCCTTCGCGTACTCTAGAGCACTCTTCTTGCCTTTTTCTATCCACTCAGGGTAGGTTAACCTATCTGCTACGTTTGGTACGAAGTTTTCATTTCTCCACCATTTCCTTGTGTGTGCTTTATTAAGATAGTATCCTGGAATTGGACCAACCTGCTCTATTAACTCTGTAGCCAATGTCTCATCCGTTACTTCAACTCCTTCGATGAAACGCCCAACCATTCCAGCTATATCGTCATCTACTATGGCTTGTACAGGATGAAATGCAAGTTCACCATATATCCCCCCATGCATAATTATGACACTGACTCCAGATACAGCGGCAAGTATAGCAGTAATCCCCTTCTCGTAGCCGCACTGAAAGTCAACCTTCTTAGAGTTGCTAAAGGCAGGTGCACCAGTCCACGTTGGAACTCCATACTTTCGCCAAATTTGGTTAAATATTACCTGGTGTAAAGAATTTGCAATGGCGCCGAAGGCCGGAGCCCCTGTCTTCATATCCGTTGCCGTTACAAAATTTCCAGCCCATACTCTTGTTCCCGGTTTTATGAGTTGTGCCAATACCAATCCAGCTATGATTTCTGCATTGTTAGTGATTGTTGAGCCGACAACCGTGGTAGGTCCAGTTGATCCCATCCCCGCTCCCGAGGATACATGAAACGGAGATCCAGCTTCGGCATATCTAAAAATGGCTTCGACTGCATCTTTGTAGAAAGTCAAAGGGGGAGAAGCATTTACAAGACCCAAAATATCGCACCCGACTGCCTTTGCCATTTTTATATTGAATATCTCGCTGTCCTTAACCGACCCTGTCATTTGAACCTTCGTTGTGTGCCTCATTTTTGCAGCAACCATCTCCGGTACCTTCATAACTTCAGGAACTCCCTCAAATCCATAATATGGACAATAAGGGGAAAGTAGGTGAACATTATCCAATACATCCAGAACCTTTAGTCCATCCACGGTCTCCGACTTTGTTGCCGATCGAACCTCCCAGCTGTCCAAATCCACAGTGCGCATCCCACAGGATGCTTCGAAATACAAGGTATTCCCACCTAATCTAAGATCGTTCTTTGGATCCCTTGCTTTAACATGAAAACTACTAGGGCATTTACGCAAACACTCTTCGACAAGATCTGCAGGAATTCTAACCCGCATGTTATCACGATCAACCTGACAACCGTTTTTCTCCAAAGCATCTAGGCCTCTCTCATGTTCAAATCTGATGCCTGTTTCCTCAAGGACGTCTAAGGCCGCTCGATGAATAACCTCTATTTGCTCATCTGTTAAAATTTCTAATGGTTTAAAGTTACGGATAAATCCTTTCATAGGGATACTCCTACCGTTTCTTTATTGTACGCCTATAAACCTGTTAAAAAGACGTATCCCCAGAGGAGCCGTGGGTGCGTATCCATTTGCTCCTATATCCTTTGCGAAATCTTCGGTGATGGCACCTCCTCCCACTGCAATTTTCACCCTGTCTCTGAGATTTTCTCTTTTGAGGACCTCGATTACTTTCTTTTGTTCAGGTGCGGTTGTGGTCAGGAGAGCTGACATAGCTAGGATGTCTGCTTTGTACTTCATGATCGTTTCGACAAACTGTTCAGATTTGATGTTCACCCCTAGTTCTATTACGTCAAAGCCGTCTGCTTTAGCCAATGCAGCTACCATGGTTATTCCTATACTATGGATGTCCCCAAACACTGTACCCGCTACTATAGTCCCTTTACTTTTTTTTTCTCTTCCTCTCCTTTTAAGTTCTTCTTCTATCGGAGGTAGAATGCTTTTTGCGACTTCTGCTGCCCCAATCAGGTCAGGGAGGAAAAACTCTCCTCGGTCATACCCATCACCAATTTCTCTCATGGCTTTTGTCAGAACATCTAAGGCTTTTATCGGATCTATTCTTTTCTCAACTACTTTCGTGGCCCAATTTGCTCCTTCTTCAACATTATATTCCCTCACCGCTTTTTTTAGTTTCTCAAGAACCTCTTCATTCATGGAACTGACCTCTTTCTGTGCTGTTATGTGCCTTTCACGAAATTTACCCTGCCACCTTTTGTGAAAATCGAAAATCTACCAAATTTTTAACTTTGGCTTTAATCAACTTCTTTTTAAATTAATGAAATTTGATTTTTTACCTCCTCCCTCTTGTAAGGTATTATCTTTAGAGAAAAATTCTATTGCCTTTCACAAAATTCGAGAGGGAGGCAAAAATTGAGACAAAGACTTTTGTTCCATCCAGAGGCCTTATCCACAGATCGATTAAGAAAGTTTGGCCTTTTTCGATATTTTGGATCTCCTAGGTATAGAAAGATCAAGAGGGAGAAAACCTCCAGGTAAAGCCAGTATTAGAATTTAATAAGCCTATTTTCAGTAATTCAAGGTTTTGCTCTTTGAAAAATTATGGCAAAAATTTAGAATTTTAGATACCTAAAATTTGACTAGAACTCCCTCCTGATGGGTAATAAAGAAAATTTATTAAAAACATCAGGAGAAAAAATGCAACAAATTGAAACCGATCCTCTCCCTCTTAACTCCCCTTTCTAAAAATCCTTGTTTTCCTTGGAAATTTTGGGTCATTTTACCCTATCAAGTCGGGTTCTTAAATCCCATAAGAAGAGATTAAAAGCCCCTAAGATACCTTCTTTAATTGTTTCTCTTTTCAAGAAAAAAAGAGATTTCCTCCTCAAGGCTAATCAACTACAAAAATTTGGTTAACTCCATCCCTAGCTTTTAGGGAGATATTTTTGTTTTCAAAAAACCGAGACGTTTAAATCAAAAATCTTGAGGTATTTCAATATTTTTCATCCATATCTCACCTATATTTCCTTCGGCTCTATCCCACGTTATCAATTTCTTTTCTATTTTCTCTGGAAAAAATTAGTTCTTAAGCCCTATTATAATGAAAACTTGTTCTCTCAAATTATATACTTTTGCTTTCAAATGTGCTACTTATTCATTCCCTCTAAAGAGAAGGCTCTTATAAATTGCCTACGAAGAAATAAAGCAATTAAAACTCCCGGAATTATATAAATAGTACATACTGCGGCAATCTCTGTCCACCCTACGGTCATTTCAGCCCAAAACTCTGTAACTGCAACAGGAATAGGTTTAGCTTTATATAGCGTAAATAACAGAGCAAAGAGAAACTCATTCCAAGAAAAGGCAAAACAAAATATACCCGTTGCGAATAAGCTATTTCGAGAGATAGGAATTATTATTCTTACTAATGCACCAAATTGAGAACAACCGTCAATTAGGGCTGCTTCTTCCATTTCCAGAGGAATTCCTTGGAGAAAACCACTCATCATCCAGATCGAAAATGGTAATATATAAGTTAAATGCCCTAAAATAACAGCAAGATAAGTATCCAGTATACGAATTCGTGCCATCATTATATACATTGGAAGCGCGATTACGATGGGAGGAATCATCCTATTAGCCAATATCCAGAATAGAAGCATCCTTTGTCCACTAAACTTAAATCTAACAAAACCGTAGGCAGCAAGTGAACCAAGAATAAGGGATATGACGGAAGTTGATCCTGCAATTATTAGACTATTAAGCAAGTACATAGAATAAGGTCCTGAAATGAAAGTACTCCAGTACGCGTGAAAAGTAGGGGTGAAAAAGAGGCGAGGAGGACTTAAAAAGGCAACCCATATTGGCTTAATTGATAAAAAAAACGTCCATATTACAGGGAAAAGAATAATTACTAAAGTTAAAACAATAATCCATAAATCTATATATTTTTTTATACTTTTAAACATATTTTATTCTCCCTATTTTCAAGATTAAAATGCATATGCCCAGAACTATGCCTACAAATATAAGCGAAACAGCGGCAGCATATCCCATTCTTAATAGAACGGCTCCTGCCCTATAAATAAAGTAACTAATTACCTCCGTCTTCTCACCAGGGCCTCCCCCCGTAAGGACATAAATAATATCAAAGATTTTAACCACATCTACTAGCCTTAGCAGTAATACAGTGAAAATAATGGGTTTTAGCAAAGGTAAAGTTATATGCGTAAAGATCTGAAATTGAGTAGCTCCATCAATTTGTGCTGCTTCTATTGGTTCTTTAGGTAAATTTCTCAAACCAGCTAATAGTAATAGAATCACAAAGCCAGTAGTTATCCAAACCTCCACTACTATAAGTGCGAATAAAACTGTTGAAGATTCCGTTAACAAACCAGTTCCAGTTTCTATACCAATCGAATTAAGAACAAAGGGAATAATTCCATAATCTTGCTGATACATGTATCTCCATATGAAACCACTTACTACAGGGGGGATCAACAGGGGAATAATAACCAGTAACTCAACCAGTCCTTTACCTCGAATAGGTTTGGTTAACAGAACCGCAATTGCTAACCCTATGGAAAATTCCATACTGAGAGCTATACCTGCGAATATTAATGTTACTTTTAGAGAGTTCACAAAAGACGGTTGATGAAAGACATAAAAGAAATTTTCCAGACCAACAAAATTTATGTTGTTAGGACGGGCAAGGTTAAAATCAGTTAGACTCATATAAAGATTATATGCTAAAGGGTATGCTGATACTGCTATTAAAGTAATAAGAGCAGGAGCAATAAATAGATAGGGATACATTCTTCTTTTCAATTTCATAAGTTTTCTCTTTCTTTAAACTTCTTTTCCCCACACTTTGCCAACCTTTTGTTTAAGACCTCTGTTTCTTTTTGTAATTGGTAGCCACATAACCTGTGGCTACCAATTATCTCTAAGACAAAGCTCTATCCAAGATTTTCTTTGAGCTACAACAGTCTTTTCCCTTGTTAAATATTGTTTTGTAACTCCCTTCCCTAATCTCTTTTCTTCTCACTACAACTTGTATTACCAATTATCAAACCTCTAAAAGAGACGTCCTTTTCCACCTATGTTTTTGGATTAGCTTAAGCCTTATTTTACATAATTTGCCAGAAAGCCCCACCCCCTGCGGGGTGGGGCGGATGCCACTTACCTTTTCTTCGTCCCGTTCTTTAGATTACCGATTACCAGTTTTCTGAACCTTTGCATGCCTCGATTACCTCTTTTTGTGCCAAATTCAATGCCTCTTCTGGAGTTAACGCTTCTATAAGTACTTGGTTTATTCTTAAAGATAAGATCTCTGATATCTCTGCGAACGCTGGAACACGAGGTCTTATATCTGCACTTTTTGGAACCAATGCTTTTTTACCCCACTTAACAAAAGGAAATGTATTCAATATCTCTGGATCTTCATATACTGATCTTCTTGGGAAATTAATATAAGCATGTTCGTTCTCCCATATCTTCTTCACGGTCTCTTTCGACAATTCCCACTTAATAAACTCCCATGCAGCTTCTTTATTACGCGAATCAGCGTTTATACCAGGTCCACTAGCTCCGCATTCGTAGACCGGTTCTATCCCAGTTTTAGTAGGAGGAAGTCCAAAACCGACTTTTCCCACCACCACAGATTTCTTTGGATCATAAGTCATTGCTCCATATAGCAGAAACCAATAGAGTTGAGCGGCAGTACCATTCCATATAGTAGCCCCTGCATCGAACCACGAGTAACCGACCATCGCCGGGGGAGCGTATTTTTGCATCTCCTTATAAAACTTTAGAGCTTCCAACATAGCGGGGGAGTTGACAGTGGGGGTAAAATCCCACGGTTCTTCTGGATAGCTTTTAAATAGCCAACCGCCAAAGAGCGCAGCGTAAGTCAAAAACTGGGCTGTAGTGGACATGTCTCTTTTACCACATAGTGCGATACCATATACGTCAATTTTCCCATCTCCATCTAAATCCCGGGTTAAATTCCGGCAATTTTCAAGATATTCATCTAAAGTTTTAGGTATATCCAGCCCAAATTTGGAATATAGATCCTTTCTGTACATAAAGACTTGAGGGAACACACATAATGCTAAACCTGCCTGCTTGCCTCTCCACCTAAATGCTTCCACAGCAGGAGCCAGAAAATCTTCCAAATCTATCTCTTCGGCGTCTCTTTTTATAAGATCATCTAAGGGATATAGATAATCTGCTGCGACAAATTCTCCTACCCAAGGCTTATCAACCCAAGGAACATCGATCATCCCGGCGTGAGCAACAAAATCCATAAGAAGTTTCTTTCTCAATTCTCCTGCTGGAACAGCAACAATGTTAACTTTCATTCCTGTTTTAGCTTCAAATTCAGGGAACAGAGGCTTGAGTCCAAAATAGTAGGGATTTTTATTCTGCAAGACGGTGATAGTTTTCCCAGCAAATGGCTTTTCTGCTGCTGAGACGAAGCTAGCAAGAACCGCAATACCGATAACAGTTCCCCCAAAAGCTACGAATAGCTTCCCTCTCTTTAATTTGCTTTTTACCTTTTGTTTCTGTTGAGTAGACATCTTCTTAACCTCCTTCAAATTACATAACTAATTTCCTAGGAAAAAGCTACTTTCCCCTGGAAGTTTCCAAAGAAGACATCCCTCGTTCTTTCCTGAAAACTCCTAAAAACAAAAACTAATCTTTCAACACTTCTCTCTTTGGAAAGCTTCCCTTTCCCCAAGCTAATGGGCCTATTTATTTTCTTAATCTATCACCTCCTTCTTCTTCGTATAATCAGATTAGTTATTCTAAGATAAAGTTAGGCCAGAAAATAACCATCTCCGTTAAGAAATTTTTGAATTTTTCTTTTTTTCTTTAATTTTCCTTTCTAAAAATCCTTGTTTTCCTTGGAAATTCTGATTCATTTTTACCCTATCAACCTGGTTCTTAAATCGCCTTAGGTTAAGAATTTCGATCTTAATTTAGTTTCAAAATTTAACCAACATATTTAGAATAAATAATGTTACAAAACACTAGGAACAACAAAGCTTTCACTTTTGTCATTAGCGACGGCTAGATTCATAGTCTAATTGGATATTTGCCGTATCTAAAAGTAGCTTCGATCATAGCATTGTAATTCTTTAAAGGAACGTAGTCGGGAATACTGTTACTGGACCCCACGCAGTAACCACCACCCGGTGCTAAATCACGAATACGGTTTTTGACCTCCGCTTCTACCTCGTCAGGAGTTCCTCTCGTTAAGGTATATCCAAGGTCGATATTCCCAATTAAACAAAGATTATGACCCACTTTTCTTCTAACTTCGCAGATATCCATAGCCTTTGGTTCGATTGGATGAAGGGCGTTGAATCCTATGTTAATAAGATCATCCATTATGTCCCATAGTTTTCCATCAGAGTGAAAAATTAAGGGAAGACCGGCTTTCTTGGCAATAGAGCTGATTTTGACATACCATGGGAATAAAAGTCTTCTCATCGGTTTCGGGGACCATAGTAACCCGTTTGTATAAGCTAGGTCGTCCGCTAACCACAAAGCCCCTATAATATTAAACTTTGTCATGTATTCAAAGAGCCCCGTTAGGAGACTGCCCACCTGCTCAAACATTTTTTTAATTAGTCCAGAATTATCTTTTAATGCAAAGCAGAAATTCTCATATCCCATTAGCCAGACGACGTATTCGTAAATCCCGGAGGTCCAACCAATTACTCTCATTTTTTTTGGCAAATACTTTTCGATATCCTCAATAGCATACTTGGCAGGTAGGATAGCAACATCGGGCTCTCCTGCAATTATAGGTGTCTCACCGTATTTTGGCCAGGGAAATTTATCAAAATCCTTGACTGAACTAATATAACTTTTTTTCTCTCTTAACCAGTGCCGTTCCTTTTTCCCTAGACCATAAACGCTAGGTACCTCTGTGGCAGCCCCCCAAGGTTGCTTACTAAAACTCCCTACGTTGAAATCGTCAGTATAGCTGAATCGTAAAATATAATAATCGTAACCAGCTCTCTTGCAGAACTCTATGCTATCTTTAAAACTTTTTACTGGTTTTCCTAAAAAAGCTTCCTTGACTTCCCGATCTATACCAAGTTCAACCAGAGGAATTCTGTCGGGTTCTCCACAAAAAAATAAAGTGTCTCTCAATCTCTCAAAATTAGGCTCCCTCTTTCTTTTTATCATACCTCTTTCCTCTTAATTTGGATATTCAAAGTTATATACTTGAGATCCTTAGAATTCTTTTTAAGGTGATGTTACAAACACTAGGTAAGCTTTCAATCCACCTAAAATTCATTTTAACTCCTAAGTTTGTCAATCCATTGAATGCATCTCTAGCTTGCTTCTCTCCCTTACGGTATATACACAATGGCCTCAAAAAAACTATAAAGAAAACCAACAGATAGGTTAACAGGTTGATATATACCAGATAAAACTTTCATTAAAGTAGTTTTCCCTGAACCATTATCCCCTACTAAACCTATGATTTCTCCAGCGTAAAGCTCTAAGTGAACTGTCTGTACCGCCTTTACTGCCCCGAAACTCTTAGATATTTTTTCCATCTTTATTATAGGGCCTTTTTGCTGCTTCATATTTCTTTACCTCGGTTTCATTTATTAGGCAAAAGTAAAAATATCAAGTTACTATTTCATCCTTTGCTCTTTTGAGAATTAAAGTTAGTTCTTTTTGTACCTCCTTGGGAAGAGGAGTAAGGTGATGTTTTTCGATAATCTTTTCCGCTTTTTCATGTGCTACTTCCACTATGTCTCGAGCTCCTTCTTTTTCCCATTGAGCGCGCACATTTCTGTCAAAAATTGTATTCCAAAAATATTCTTTTTTAAAATGTCGCAGAGTATGGTCTTCGGAAAGAAAACTTCCACCAGGACCAACCTTATTTATTAATTCAGCTGCAATCGTTTCTTCACTGATTTCAATTCCCCGAAGCACCCTAAATATTCGAGCACAAATTTCATCATCTATTATCAGTTGTTCAAAACTTAACGTATTTATCGTCTCTAAAAAACCCATCCCTGAAAATATGTTAGGTCTCGCTAGAGCAATGAGCATCGCATTGAGAGATTTTTCTATCCCTGCTTGTTCATCAGGAATCTTGGATTCAGTTGTAGTTCCAGAGAAATCCGTTGCTAAACCGCAGTATGAAGCTAGTTGTTGAGATGCAGCTGAGGAGAGTCCCCACTCGATGTTTCCCCACAGTGCATTTCCTGTTCGCATATCCATAGGATTCGGTCTAGGTTCATAAATCACAGGAGCCCCGGCATTTACCACTTGGGAAATCACTACTCCAGCCAGAATTTCTGCATGTTCTAATGTTAATTGACTGGCAAGGGTTATAGGGCTGGCAGCTCCAGCTAATGGAGTAGACCCAATTTCTACAGGAATATTCCGTTTAGCTGCTTCTATCAAAATATCCAGCTCATTTTTGGCGTATCGAAGTGGACTGGTGGGAGCTACATTAACACTTATCAATGAGCCTTTTAGATTTTCTCGGCCCTCGGTCACGACATCCATCATCTCCAATATAAATTTCATATTTTCGAGTCCGTAAGGTTGAAAAAAAATGTGTTTTTCTGTGTTTTCGAACATAATCTTCAACAAAGAAATATCTCTTATTGGTATGGGCTCTGACCATGGGTATAAGGATCCTCCACAGAAACTGATATTTTCCAAAGCATCGAGCAACTTAGCTGTCTTAACTGAGTCCTCTATAGTAGCGAGTTTACACTCTTTTTTTTGAGAATTAAAGATTTTAAAACATCCTGATATACTGCGTGTGTACGTTTTGCCTTCCCTGATTTCCACATCAAATTTTCCTGTACGAGAAGCCATTACAAAATTGCTGGGAGCTTTGCGAATACATTTCTCTACTAAAGTAGGTGGAAACCACACACTCTTTTTTTTATTATCAACTTTGAATCCCGCTTCTGATAAATCTTTCAAAAGATCCTCATGAAAAATTACCACCCCTGTCTTTTCCAATATTCTCAAGGCAGCTTTATGGATGTTGAGAACTTGATCGGGGGAAAGAATTTTCAATGCTTGCATAAGTATACCTCGTATAATATGTTCAAACTTCGTTAATAGAGATTATAATGTTTCCCAAAGAGTCTATCATTGCCTGGGACCAAGATGGGATATACACAGTTGAGTCCATTTGTTCAATAATAGCCGGCCCTTTAATATCTATCTGTTTGCTTATATTTGCCCGTTTATAAATTTTATAATCCTTCAGTTGATTTGAATCCTCCCATACTTTTCGCACCTCTACAGGTTCAGAAAAAGATTTCGCTTTTTCATTTACAGAAAAAGCATTCAAAATATCATCCTTATCCAACACCTGACCAATTACACTCGTTCTTACGCGCAGTACCTCATGAGGGACATTCGAAAGATAAAATCCATAAAGATATTTGTGTTTCTCATCAAAACGCTTGGCAATATCTTCCACTGAGAGATTGTCTTTGTTCACCGGGATGCTTATCTCATAGTTTTGTCCACTGTATCTCATATCTAAAGACGTTAGACAAGTAGGTTCGTTTCTATATCCTTCATCCTCAAGTAATTTTATCTCTTGCTCTAGCATCTCGGATAAAAATTGAGCTATCAATTCAGTCCCATCTCTTTCAATACAACAAAATAGAGAACGAACGGTATCAAATTTTAAATCACATAAAAGCAAACCAGCTGCCGAGGTAAGACCTGGATAAGGTGGAACTATTACATAATGTATTCCTAATTCTCTGCCAATTAATGCCGCATGTAGAGGCCCTGCTCCTCCAAAGGCTACTAATGCAAATTCTCTAGGGTCCAGCCCTCTTTCTGTAGTAATAATACGAATATTTTGAGCCATATTGGCTACCACTACCCTAATAATGCCCTGTGCTGCTTCTACCCAAGAAACATTTAGGGAATCGGCAATTTTTTCTTGAATTGCCTCTTTTGCCAACCCTTCTTGAAGTTTTTGCTCCCCGCCCAAGAAATAATTAGGATTTAATCGCCCCAAGATAAGATTAGCATCAGTAACAGTAGGCTCTTTTCCATCAGTGCCATAGCATACAGGACCCGGATCTGCGCCCGCACTTTGTGGACCTACTTTAAGAACACCTCCGCTATCTATCCAAGCTATACTTCCTCCACCTGCGCCAATTGTTCTCATATCCAGCATAGAAATCTTAATGGGCACCCCTTCTTCTATTTCACTTTCTGTAGTATAGACAAACTCACCTTTTCTTATTAAGCTAGTATCAAAACTAGTCCCTCCCATATCTATACTTATTAGATTATCAAAACCGGCTTGTTTTCCTATAAAATTCGCAGCCACCACGCCTGCTACAGGCCCGGAGAGGAAAGTTTGGATAGGCTGTTCTTTAGTTATATTTGAAGTCATTATCCCCCCGTTAGAATTCATAATAAAAAAGCGACGACTATATCCATTATTTTTCAATTTTTGTTCTAAGTGACTTATATATTGTCTCATAACGGGTTTAACATATGCATCTGCAACTGTTGCACAACATCTCTCATACTCTCTCCACTCTGGAAGAATATCCGAAGAAATAGAAGTGTAGAGCTGAGGGAACTTTTGTTCGATTATCTTTTTCGCTTCTCTCTCGTGAATGGGATTGATATAGGAAAACAAAAAAGAAATTGCTACAGAAGTAACCCCATGTTCAATTAAAAAGCCTACCGCTCTTAATAGCGATTCCTCTTCGAGTTCACTAAATATATTCCCTTCGGAGGCGATTCTCTCGGGTACCCCTATTCTCAAATACCTTGGAATCAACGGATCTTGTTTTGTCCACTGAAGATCAAATGCATGACCCCTGGGTCTGTTTCCTCTTCTTATCTCTAATATATCCCTGAAACCCTTAGTAGTAATTAACCCAGCAACAGCTCCCCTTCTCTGAATTATGGTGTTAGTTGCGTGAGTGGTGCCGTGAATAATTCTTTTTATTCTCCTAAAATCTTGCTTAATTTTTTTTAGCCCATTCATAAAAGCCTTTGAGGGATCCCGAGGAGTAGATGGAACCTTGTTTAAATACACACTTTTATTTTGTAAATCAACAATAGTCGTATCGGTAAAGGTCCCTCCAACGTCTATTCCTGCTACAAGAGTTACATTATTATGTTGATGCACTTTTCCTCCTTCTTGATATAGCTCATTAATTAGGAAGCTATCTTGACTGTTTTTCCTTCCTTCGCCGATTTATAGGCAGCTTTCACTACTTGTAAATCCCGCAATCCTTCTATCCCATTTATTTCGGGTTCCCTGTTATACATAATACACTCAGAAAAATGTTCAACTTGGGCAGTAAAGGTATTACAAGGAAAAAGATTGTATTCTTTTATGACCGTTCCAAGACCCCCCAACGAAGAATCTTGCCCCCAGGGAGGTGCAAATTTAACATCATGGGTTCTTCCTACTTTACCAGCGAAGGCTCTTAATATTCCGGGAGTTGGGTCGCCCCAAATTGATTTTTCTCCAAAAAGCGTTCCTTTAGATCCAATAACTTCGAATCTGTTTTCAGTATAACGAGCACTGCAACAACTCTCTATAAATCCATACGCACCATTGGCAAACTTTACTGATACCAAAGCTGTATCTTCCACAGGATAATCAAATACTACGTTGTCTATAAAAGCACTCACCTGCACTACTTCCCCTATAAAGAATCTGACTAAATCGACGCAGTGTATGCCCATGTCAGTGAGCGAGCCCCCTCCTACCATCTCAGGCCTAAGTCTCCAACTATTAGGATCTGGAGGGTAATGGAAAGATCCTTGTACTTTGATTAGAATTATTTCCCCCAACAAACCAGTTTCTATAATTTCTTTTGTTTTAACATGAATGGGGTGAAAACGCATATTACATCCAATCATCAATTTAACCCCTGCTTTGTTACAAGCTTCTACCATCTTCTCACATTCTTCAATAGTTATACCCATAGGTTTTTCACAGAGTACATGTTTACCATATTCAGCAGCCTTTATGGTTTGTTGGCAATGCAAATGAGGAGGAGTAGCAATGTAAACAGCATCTAATGAAGTATCTTTAAGAAATTCCTCAATACTAGCATAATATTCAGGAATATTATGCTTAAAGCTAAACTTTTTAGCCTTTTCTTTGCTTCTACTCATAATACTCACCAACTGAGAGTTTTTCGCCTCTTTTATCGCTGGAATCATTTCAATATCCGCAATTTGACCACATCCCACAACTCCCCATTTTACACCCATTTAACTCTCCTTATAAAAACTTTCTTAATTAGCTGACCTGCTCAAACCAATACTTATTTACTATTCTTTTTGCTTCTTCCTCGGATAACCCATAATGTTTTATAGCGGCTCCTAGAGAAATATATCCATTTTTTAAATCTTCTTTTACTAACTTGGGGTCTCTATCCTTGGGACTTCCATACCCACCTCCTCCGGGAGTAGATATGAGAATTTTATGTCCTTTGCTAAAGATAATCCCGGTAAATTTAGTTGGGGATTTTATAGCCGAAGAACATTCTGTCGGCCTAAGCAAATTTTCATTCGAAGTTATGAAATAGTCAGTTCCTGCACCATTTCCTCCTTCGAATAACCCTTCTGGAGGAAATTTGTGTCTGTTTGCGTGTCCTCCCACTACGGCAGATTGGCCTAAGAGTTCGTATTCTCTTGTAATACCAAGTCCTCCTCTATATTTACCTATTCCTCCAGAATCTATTCTTAGCTCATACCTATTGTTTCTCCAAGGCCAAACAGTTTCGGTCACTTCTACAGAGTAATTCCTGGACGTAGTTCCACAGAAGGTCATGACGGCAGACTCCCCGTCTTTCTTAAATCTACCGCCCCATCCTCCAGGTTCCCACATACACATAGTGTAGGGTTGAGCATCTTTTCTTTCGTCTATTCCCCCAACGGTAAAAATTGCACAAGTTTCAGATCCACTTGCTGCCACTCTCTCTGGAATAGCTTCGCTTAATGCATTCATCACAGCGGAAGCTGTAAGATTGAGAGTTTCAGTATTACCGCCACTTACGGGACGAGGATAAAGAGCATTAATTAATTTTCCTGGAGGAATGATAAAATGCAAGGGGCGGAATGCACCTTCATTGTGAGGTATGGTTGGATCAGCTAAATTGAATATAGCATTTACAGCTCCAGAAACACCTACTCCGTAAGGGGCATTTACAGGACCTTTGGCTTGAGAATCTGTCCCACGAAAATCAAATATCATATCTTTTTCTTCTACCTTAACTTTTACACGTATGGTATAGGTCTTGTCTTCTATCCCATCATCGTCAATTGAACGAATCCCCTCGTATATTCCTTGAGGGATATTTCTGATCTCCGCTCGCATTCTCCTTTCTGCATAATTTTTTACCTCTTGGGTATACTTGATAAAAGTCTCAAGACCATACTTTTCTATTAGCTCTATTATCCGATTTTCAGCGGTAACCAAAGAACCATACATTGCCATTAAATCCCCATAAGTATTTCGCGGATTACGGACATTAACTAATATTATTTTCCAAATCTCTTCTCTTTCTTTTCCTCTCTCAAAAAGTTTAACCGGCGGAATTAATATTCCTTCTTGATATATCTCGGTAGCATCCCCAGGAAATCCTCCAGGACTCTTTCCTCCCACATCAGTATGATGGGCAATATTAGCAGCATATCCAACTAATTTCTCCTGATAAAAAATTGGTTTGATCATACAAAACTCAGGGAGATGAGGTGCACCCAAGAAGACATCGTTGTGGATGATTACATCACCTAGGTGCAGTTGGCTCTCTGGAGTGTTTTTACCCTTGATTCCAAGTCCGAATTTCATAAGAGCTGCTCTTGCAGCAAATTTCATGGAACCTAGTTGAGCTGGATTCCCTTCAAATTGGGCTAAAAGCTTTATTGCTTTGTCAAATAAGGCACAGGTAAAATCACTGCCTTCGTAGAAAACCGGAGAATAAGCTGTTCTAGTCATTGTTTTCCCCATTTCTTCACATATGGAGGTTAGAGCCCCATTTATTACCTCCAATGTTACAACATCTATCTGTTCTGGAGGAAAACTTTGAAAATGCGAGGTTTCAGACAAGCTCTTGGCACTAATTTCCATTAAGGACGTTTCCTTTTTGAAGTATTTGAAACACTCGCTATTACAAAAGGTCCTTTTCATACCTTGAAAATCCCATTCCTGTATTTTCATCTCAGGAAACAGTATTTTACCACAAAAATCGCATCTTAAATATATAGGCAAGTAAGATAATTTACTATTCATTATCAGCTTCTCCTTGCTGGTTATTTATTGACAAGTCTTTTTTCTTAGTCATATAGCTTCATTTTTAAAGCTCTCATACCTCTTTTTTGAGCATTTTCAAGATGAGTTTCAAGCGTCTTTGATGCTTTATCTTTATTTTTTTCCAGTATAGCATCTATTAGAGAGATATGTTCTTTTAAACCCGTATCCCAATTGAGACCTACAGATTGAGAAACTCTAACGAGGTTATAGATCTGAGAAAATAAATTTCGAAATCTCTTATTATTATTAGCACTTCTCACTATTGATGAATGGAGTTCTGCATCGGTTTTACGATAAGCTGATATTTTCTTTTTTAGACTTTTCTCCTTTTGAATTTCCTTCATTTTCTGTTTAAGGCAGGATAACTTATTGACATCTATATTCTGCACCGCTGAGTGCAGGGCATAACATTCAAACATCTTTCTCAATTCATATATCTCTGCCAAGTCTTCTGGAGAAGGCTTAGTGACATAGTAGCCAATCCTGGGTATAACATCAACCAGTCCCTCATGCGCCAGTTTACTCAAGACATCACGTACTGGAGTTTGACTTATATTAAACTCATTGGCTATCTCTTGTGTGTTAATTTTCTCACCTAACTTCATTTCTAAATTCACTATTCTTTCTCTGAGAATGTCATAAAGCTGCTCAACTACACTTCCTTTTAACATCTAATTCCTCTTTGATATTTGATGTCTAATATATGTTATATCAAAATATTTATTTTGTCAAGAGCCCGCGTTCTGGCCTGAAAAATTGAAACTAACTTAGGCCTAAAGGTATTTTCAGGAGAAATAAAAGAGATATTAATTATTCTACCTTGAACGCACTCCTAAATACTCGCAATTATTTTACACTATGAGGAATTTGTTTTAGTCTGAAAATTCCTTTAGGGGTAAATTCTATAACACGGTGGGCATTAAGAAAGAATGATTCTTCTCTTTTTCTTTTGTCTATAAACAGAGCTTCTACAGTAAGGACAGATGAACTGCTGAACTGTTATCTCTATTTCTTGGTCTTTTTTTAGCTGCTCAAGGAATCTTTCTAGCCTTATCTTATAGGTACCATTTTTGTAAATCTTCTCAAATCCGCAATGGGGGCACCTTGAAGGACGGGGAAGGCTATTTTTCTGAAGATTTATCTTCCCTTTCAAGTTTTTAATCTGTTTTTCTTTCTGCTCGACGATACCCTCTAACTCCTCTATCCTCTCTTTTTGTTCTTCAACGAGCTTATTTTTTGCATCCACTTTGACTTTCTTGAACTTAGGTCCCCGTTTCCCCGGTTTTAGTGCTTGTTCCAGAGTATCTAAAGCTTTTCCCGTCCAGGCATAAACAGAAGGCCTACTTACTCCGTGCTTTCTAGCTACAGGCTGAATCTTTTCCCCGGCTATTACCTGGCAGACTATAAGAATCTTTTCTTTGATAGATATAGACTCAAAATTTCTCATGTCTCCTACTCCATACATAATAATAGTCGACAAAGGAGAGCTTGTCAAGCAGGAAGTGTAAGGTAATTATGAAGAGGGATCCTGAAGTCTCAGGATAAACCAAGCAGTATTTCAAAAAAGATCAAGGGGTTTTTGATTGGAAAGTGGCAAGGATAGAGAAGGATTTATCCTGCATTGGGCAGCTGGGAGTAAATGGCAAGATCCTGAACGATGCCGCTACTATGACATTATTTGAAGTTGGATAAGGTAATTATCTTCCCCTTTTCTAGAGAGGAATCAGCAGCCAGGGTGAGTTTCAGGGTCTTCAGGGCATCGGAGTAAGGTGACCTGATTATTTCAGGCCTATTCTTTTTCATAGCTCCAAAATTTCCTCTCATTGGCAAAAATAGCTGATGGAGAAAGGTTTTTGTAACATGAGACATATCATGAGGGGTGAGAGAGTGTGAAAAGACGAAAATTATTGACTTGAGTTAGAGAACACCCTTTTGACTTACCATAAGCTTTAAGGATAAAGACCTCTGAGGCGCGTAGCTTCAGCTACTCTTTTTACTGCTACCATAAGGGCAGCCGTCCTCATATCCGCCTTTTCTCTAAGGGAGATATCAAGCACTCTGTGAAAAGCTCGGGTCATAATATCTCTTAGCTTTAAATTAACATCCCTTTCACTCCAGAAATATCCCTGCATTGCCTGAACCCATTCAAAATAAGATACGGTAACTCCTCCCGCGTTGGCTAAGATGTCAGGAACTACAAAAATTTTCCTTGATTTAAGTATTCTGTCAGCAGAAGGGCTGGTGGGTCCATTGGCTGCCTCCACGATGATATTTGCCTTAATCTGGGGAGCATTTTCCTCGGTTATCTGTTCTTCGGTGGCTGCCGGGATTAAAATATCACATTCGAGTTTAAATAGCTCTTCGTTGGTGATAAATTCGGTATCTTTGAATCCAACTACCGAACCTGCTTCCCTTTTATGAGCTTTCACCTTCTCAGGGTCAAGCCCTTTTGGATTGTAGATACCTCCATCAACCTCGGAGATAGCGATAATTTTAGCTCCCTCCTCATGCAGAAGTTTTGCCACCACTGAGCCTACCTTTCCAAAACCCTGGATGACAACTTCCTTTTCCTCAATGGATTGATCCAGGTGCTTTAAGGTGTTAAGAAGGGTAAAAAATACTCCTCTTCCCGTCGCTTCCTCTCTTCCCAGGGACCCTCCCAGAACCACTGGCTTTCCGGTAACAACTCCTGGAACTGAGTAGCCCCTGTCTACAGAATAGGTGTCCATGATCCAGGCCATTACCTGAGAGTTGGTATTTATATCAGGGGCAGGGATATCCTTTTCCGGGCCAATCATTCCGAGTATCTCTGAGGTGTATCTTCTGGTAAGTCTTTCAAGCTCTTGTGGGGAGAGCTTTGTCGGCTCACACGCCACTCCTCCTTTGGCACCCCCGTAGGGAAAACCAACCACAGCACATTTCCAGGTCATCCACATGGCAAGAGCTCTCATCTCATCTAAGGTTACATCGGGATGGTATCTTATTCCTCCTTTGGCCGGTCCTAGGGTGATATTGTGTTGTACCCTGTATCCTGTAAAGACCTCAACAGAACCATCATCCATCCTTACCGGAATGGAGACTATTAGCTCTCTTTTTGGATGTCTTAGTTTTTTATGGATCCATGGTTCAAGGTCTATCCTCTTTGCAACCTCATCCAGTTGCTGAAGAGCATGCTGCCAGGGATTTGTTTTTTTCTTTTTCTCAATCAATGGCAATTCTCCCCCTTTCCTTAGTTCTTATCCTTAGAACGTCCTCAACCGGGATGACGAAGATCTTGCCTGCTCCTATTTTGTTGGTTTTAGCCAGGGACTGGATAGTACTGATCATTTCCTCCACCTTCTCCTCCTCGGTGACTATCTCCAGCTTTACCTTGGGCAGAAGGCGTATAGGAGCATCAGGAGCATACTCTTCGGTGTATCCTCTTTGTCTTCCACACCCTTTCACCTCGGTTACCGTCATTCCCTCTACAGCGATTTTCTTCAAAGCCTCCTTTACCTCCTCCAGCTTAAAGGGCTGAATTATACACTCTATCTTTTTTAGCATAAGTGCCTCCTTTTTGCCTTCCTTCTAAAGAAACTGAAAAGAGCCGATTATGATATTATAGGAGTGTCTGTGAAGAGTCAAGTCCAAAAGGTGAATAGCGCTGCTATGACATTATTTGAAGTTGGGTAAGGTAATTATCTTTCCTTTTTCTAAGGAGGAATCAGCAGCTAAGGTGAGTTTTAGGGTCTTCAGGGCATCGGAGTAAGGTGATCTGATTATTTCAGGCCTATTCTTTTTCACGGCTTCAATAAAAGCTTCGTCTTCCGCCTGATAGGGATCAGTTTGCATTTTTATCTCGCGCCTCTTTCCATTGCTGATTATTAAAAGATGGGAAGAGAGAAGAAGGTCAATTCTGAAACCTTTACCGATAAGGTTAATTCCCCAATCACGACCCCTTTTAAGAGTGCAGGCAGAGGAAATGCTGCCTACAGCCCCACTTTGGAAGTAAAGATTTATACAGGAGGCATCATCTAGACTATAATTTTCCACATCCTCCATGAGGCCCCTCGATCTTTGACCATAGATTGTATTCACCTCTCCCACGAGATACCTTGCCAGATCAAAGATGTGGGTAGTTTGTTCCACAATTTGGCCCCCTGATTCATTTTTATTTCTCCACCATCGAATGGAGGGCATGGGACAAAGATAATGGCCCAGAATGAGAGCAATTTTTTTTTGCCTCACCTCTTCCTTGGCCCTATTTACGATGTCGGAATACCGGTAGAGGTATCCCACACTGGAGATAACTCCGGAGTCTTCAATAATTTTACTAATCTGACTGGCCTTTTTTAGATCCAGAGCAAGGGGTTTTTCCACAAATAGATTTATTCCTTTCTCTGCAGCCAAAATCTCCTGGTCGGTATGGGCAAAGGGAGGTAGGCAAATATATACTGCGTCGAGACTTTCCTTATTCAGCATTTCCCGGTAATCGGTATAAAGTTTGCCTCCCCAGATTTTGGTCATCTTTTCTGCTTCTTTTTTTTCTACATCGCAGACACTCACCAATGTAGTATCCTTTATCTTACAAAGTTTTTCCATATGGCGGTTGGCAATTCTACCTGTACCGATAAATCCAATCCTGACTTTCACTTTAATCTCCTATTAAGCTCAAGCCAATTTATTACTAATATACCAGAATTGTTTTAATTTATCAAATTCTCTTTCTCTAGCCTCTTTAATTGACACCTCAATGAGATGTGATAAAATTACCCACAGCGTCTATGAATGAGAGGATGAAGAAGCTATTGGTGTTGTGAAATCAATGAGAATTAACAGCAGGACAAAATTAGTGGGAATATTCGGCTATCCCATAGTTCATTCCCTCTCCCCTGTTCTTCATAATGCTGCATTTGCTAAACTGGGGCTTGATTTTGTCTATCTTTCTTTTCCTGTGAAGCCGGAAGACCTCGAGGATGCAGTTAAGGCAATAAAATCATTAAACATGGTGGGGGTGAATGTTACCATCCCTCATAAAAGAAATGTCCTGGATTACCTAGATGAGGTAGATCATCAGGCCAGGATGATGACCTCGGTGAATACGATTCTCCACCAGGATGGAAGACTCATCGGATATAATACAGATGGAGAGGGCTTCCTTGAATCGTTAAGACGGGAAGGAGAATTCGACCCCCAAGGGAAACGCGCCTTTGTGATAGGGGCAGGAGGTGCTGCCTGTGCTATCTCTTTCGCTTTGGTTAAGGCAGGGATAAAGAGTATAATCCTTACCAACCGCACACGCGAGAAGGCCAAAATTTTACTGGAAAGACTAAAAAAAAATGTCAAAGATCAATGTAAGTTTTCACTTGTCGATTTCAGCCAGAGAAATTCACCGGGGATAATGGATAAGGTAGATCTTTTTATTAATGCCACATCCGTGGGTATGCATGCGGGTGATCCCCTCCTCATCAATCCTGACCTTTTCCCATCAAATATCTTTGTCTATGATGTTGTCTATAATCGAAAAACTGAGCTTTTGAAAGAGGCTGAGAAGAGAAATTTGCCTTCTTTGGGAGGGATCGGTATGCTTGTTTATCAAGCCACCCTTTCCTTTAAGATCTGGACATCTCGAAAGGCGCCCATTGATGAAATGAGAAATATATTAAGAGCAGAATTTAACGAACACAAAGTTAAGGATTGAAGGGGGAAGTCGATGCTCCGATATCTAACAGCGGGTGAGTCGCATGGTAAGGGCTTGATGGTCATCCTGGAGGGAATACCGGCAGGGCTGAGGCTATCGAGTGAGGAGATTGATAGGGAGTTAAAGCGTCGGCAGGTTGGTTATGGTCGCTCACTGAGGATGCAGATTGAGAAGGATGAGGCAGAGATCCTCTCCGGAATTCGTGGGGGGAAAACTTTGGGCAGTCCCATTGGCTTAATGATCAAAAATCTGGATTGGAAGAACTGGCAAAAGCTAATGGCGGTGGAAGATAGTGATATGAACTCGGAGAGTATTCAAATTCTCACCCGGCCACGACCGGGCCATGCAGATTTGGCCGGCGTAATTAAATACAATCTTGATGATGTAAGAGATGTTCTAGAGCGAGCCAGTGCTCGGGAAACGGTGGCTCGGGTAGCCGTAGGAGCAATCTGTAAAAAGTTTCTGGCCGAATTCGACCTTTTCATCTATAGCCGAGTGATCCAGATTGGTACGGTGAAGGACACCCCAGGGTGGGAGCCTACAGCCGACAATTATCAATTGATAGAAAGCTCTTCTCTGCGTTGCTTCAGCAAAGCAGCGGAAGAGGAGATGGTTGCTTTGATTGATCTTGCCGCAAAAGAAGGAGATAGTCTAGGAGGAGTTTTTGAAATTATGGTCACCAACTTACCAGTGGGGTTAGGTAGCTATATTCAGTGGGACCTTAAATTGGATGCCCGACTAGCCCGCGCATTGATGAGCATCCAGGCTATTGTAGGGGTACAGATTGGGTTAGGTTTTGCAGCGGCAGAGCGATTCGGCTCTCAGGTTCAGGATGAGATATTTTACGAGGAAACTAACCATCAATTTTACCGGAAAACCAACCGTGCCGGAGGTATTGAGGGAGGAATGAGTAACGGTGAGCCCATCGTTTTACGGGCTGCCATGAAGCCCATCTCCACTATAGCCCAACCCCTTAAATCGGTTGACCTGGTGAGCAAGAAAGAGGTGAAGGCTATAAAGGAAAGAGCAGACGTTTGCGCTGTTCCGGCGGCCTCTATTATCGGAGAGGCGGTGGTTGCTCTTGAGGTTGCGGCAGCCTTCCGAGAAAAATTTGGCGGCGACAGCTTAGAAGAGGTAAAGAAGAATTATTTGAACTATATGGATTACGTGAGAGGAAAATAGGCTGTGGGAAGGTGAACATCATATTGACCGGGTTTATGGGGACAGGTAAGACCCTGGTGGGTAAGGAATTGGCAAAGGGACTAAAGATGTCTTATCTGGATACTGATAAGCTTATCGAAAACCGTGAAAAGGCTAAAATTCCTCAGATTTTTCAGGAAAAAGGGGAGGATTATTTCCGCAAGGTAGAGAATAAAATAATTAAAGAAGTCTCTAGCTTGGACAGGTGTGTTATTTCTACGGGTGGGGGGGCTATTTTAAAGAAGGAGAATCTAGCCGCTCTCAAAAGGAAAGGAGTGATAATTTGTCTTTCAGCAAATCCAAAGGTGATCCTGAAGCGAACATCAAAAAGTCAAAATCGTCCTCTTTTGAAATCAAAAGACCGAAAAAGCCAAGTTCTGAGTCTTCTCGGCCAACGCAGATCTTTTTATGAAAAAGCGGATTTTGAGGTAGATACCTCCGAATTAGCTACAAGTGAGGTAGTAGAGAGGATAGTCGATTTTTTAAGGAAGAAAAGTGGAGGCAGTTAAGGTTAATCTAGGTCAGCGAAGCTATCCTGTGTATATAGGACAGGATTTAGCCAGAGTGGGGAAGGTAGCCACAGATTTTCACCTGGGAAAGAAGGTTTTGCTGGTTAGCGATGATCAGGTACACGAGTTGTATGGGGAAAAAGTCAGGACTAGCCTCCAGGAAGCTGAATTTTGCGTCTCTTTAGCTAAAGTTCCCCAAGGTGAGATACACAAATCCTTATCTCAAGCTATAAAATTATATGAAAGTTGTGTTGAATCCAAGCTAGATCGGGATTCTACTATTATTGGTATGGGTGGAGGAGTGACAGGTGATCTAGCCGGATTTGTTGCCTCTACATATTTGCGGGGAGTAGATTTTGTTCTTCTTCCTACCACTTTGTTGGCCCAGGTTGATTCTAGTGTAGGGGGAAAAGTGGGAGTAGATTTACCTCAGGGCAAGAATCTGGTGGGATCTTTTTATCAACCAAGATTTGTCTATGCGGATCTTACGGTTTTAAAGACACTGAGCTGGCAGCAGGTTAAAGAGGGGCTGGCTGAAGTTGTAAAATATGGCATGATCAAGGATGCCGAGTTTTTTGGCTGGGTGGAAAAAAATCTGGAGAGGATAAAAGCTTTAGACCTGGAGGTGATTGACTTTGTCGTGAGGCGATCGGTCGAGATTAAGGCTAAGGTGGTTGAGGCTGACGAAAGGGAACTTAAAGGAAAACGGCAAATCTTAAATTTTGGCCACACCATTGGTCATGCCGTCGAGGCCTCATCCGGCTATAGATCCTACACCCATGGTGAGGCGGTGGCTCTGGGAATGATAGGTGCGGCAAGAATAGCTGAAAGGATGGGCTATTTCCCCTTACCCATGGTAGAGAGATTAAAGGGTCTTTTGGAAGCTATTGGACTTCCTACCTGTATAGAGGGAGTGGATGAAGAAAAGATTCGGGAAGCACTACAGCTCGACAAAAAGGTAAGGAGAGGTAGACTACATTTTGTCTTACCCAGGAAAATAGGTGAGGTCTTCCTTACTGCAGAGGTTCCCCCTGATTTAATAAAAAAAACGTTACAGGACTTGACAAAATGAGAATAATCTTACTCATTCACGGGCCAAATTTGGATCTGCTGGGAGAAAGAGAGGTAGAAATTTATGGCAGGAGAACTCTTTCCCAGATCGATGAGATGATTAAGGAAAGGGCAAGAAAGCTGGGCTGCGAGGTAAGGATCAAGCAGTCAAATAATGAAGGAGAGATTGTCTCTTTTATTGGAGAGGCAAAAGATTGGGCCGATGCGTTGATAATTAATCCTGCCGCTTATAGTCATACTAGTCTTGCCATAAGGGATGCCATCTCAGCCATTGGAATTCCTGCGGTTGAGGTTCACCTTTCTAATATCTTTAAAAGAGAATCCTTTCGACAAAAATCGTTTACAGCTGGAGTTTGCGTAGGGCAGATAACCGGATTCGGTCCCCAGAGTTATCTTCTTGCCCTGGAGGCAGTGATGAATATCTTAGGAGAGGGAAAGAATGCAGATAGAAAAGCTGCGAGCTAAGATTGATACAATTGCCGGTTTATGTGCCCGGGGAAAAACGCAAGTTTTAGACTCAGGATGTATAGCTACCTCTTTTCCTGGTTTTGAGAAGCAGCTCGAGAAAATCGCCACCTGAAAACTTGTTATTGAATGGACAACTATTCATCAAGAATTAAGCAAGATCGGACCTCTAAAAAAGATAACTATAGAACTAAAGCACAGAATGATATGACGGTGAGAGATTTAGATAAAAGAGACGGGATCCGAAATACTTCGTATAAAAGCGAGTTATATGAAATGGCGGCATTATGGTGTGCAGCATGATGTTGAAAATACCAGAATTCGGATTGGAGCGCCTAAATAAGGAATATATCCAAAAAGGTAGGGCGCCTATTATCTTTAACTTTAAGGGAGCATCCAGCCATTTATTGAATGATAATAAAGATAATCGATATGTTCAATATATTCATTATTATCCGGGCAGAATCTTTCCTTACATTCCATTATATCTTTTATCGTCTAATGACTTTGCACACCTTGATGGATATTTGTTAGATCCATTTGCGGGTAGTGGCACTATTCTGTTGGAATCCATTATAAATCCTGTTGTTAAGAGAAATTCCATGGGGGTAGAGATAAATCCATTAGCTCGTCTTATCTCTAAAGTTAAAACTACACCTCTTGATTTCAGCAAAATTGAACAATTTATGCAGGAGCTTCAATCTTTATACAAAGATACAATAAATGGTAAGGACTACATTCCTGAGTTTAAGAACCGGCAATTGTGGTTTTCATGCAATGCTATTAAAAAGTTAGCCAAACTAAAATATGCTGTCAAAAATCTGGATGCGAGTTTAGATTATAAAGATTTCTTTTGGGTATGTTTTTCAACTATAATTCGTAAAATTGCTAAAGCAGACCCATATATTCCACCACCAGTTGTTCTTAAACCTGAAAAATATATAAATAGTCCACGCAAGTATGAGCGCCTAAAAATTTTTTTGAAAGATGCTGAAGACCCCAATGTATGGAGCCTTTTTGAAAATGCCGTCGATAGCAACAGAAATAGATTAGGAGTGCTGAATAGATTTGAGGAGTTGAAACACGATATAATAAAGGCAGAGATCGTTTGGGATGATGCAAGAAATATCAAAAAGGGATGCTTGTCAGAATGTGGTAGGATTGATAAGAAATCAGTAGAGGAGGTACGTCTTAACAATATTGACCTCATATTCACTTCCCCGCCCTACTTAACGGCACAGAAATATATTAGAACAAATAAGCTTGAACTTTTTTGGTTAGGGTATAGCGAAATAGAGGTACGGAAGTTGGAAAAAATATCGATTGGGACAGAAAGAATCAAAAAAAATTCGGAAATTTCCCCTTTGGGTGTAAAGTCTATTGATTTATTAGTGGATTGTGTCCTCTCTCAGTCGTTTGATAGGGCATTAACGATTCATAAATACTTTAAAGATATGAGAGAAGCATTAAAAGAAATGCATCGCTTATTAGGAAAAGGAGGATATGCTATTTTAGTTTTAGGGGATAATAAAGTTTTGGGCAAAAAGGTGAATACTTACCGACTTGTAGCAGATGCTGCTGTTGATGTAGGATTTAGCGAAATTCTTACATTAAAAGATACGATAAAGAGTAGAAGTATGTTGACAAAGCGGGACGGTACCGGTGGGCTAATAAAAAACGAGTATGTAGTCATTCTTAAAAAGGAGACTTGAGGATGTTTCAAGTCATTACTATGTGGAATCTATCAAGACCTGACGAAGAAATGAAAGAGAGCGTTGAAAATATAGAACTTAGAGGTTGCAATTCGGACACTGTTTTAACTGGAGAATTTGCAAGGAGAATAAGCTTAAGATTGGAATTGGACAAGCAAAGAAAAGAGGGACAAATCAGTGAAAATGAATATAAAAGAGAACTAAGAAGTTCAGGAGCGATTGGCCCACTTTCTGTTAGTAATATAGCTGATAGATATTGTCCTGCTCGCAGGGACTTGTACTTTGTTAAAGGCATTAATCGCCCCTCAGATATAAGCGATAAAACCACTTGGGGAAGGGTAGCAGGGAATACTGTGGAAAGTTATCTAAATAGAATTCTTGGAGAAAATGCAGAGCAAGGGCGTTCTTATTCCTCTTTAGTCAACGGCGGTCGAAGTTTGAATGAAAATTTCGTAAACTTCAATAGTAGAAGTATTAAGCGATTGCAACATATTGAGGAGGAATCAGAGGATGTTAGGACTGGGGACACTAATTGGTTTTTGCAACTCCTGAATTATAATGGAAGAGCAGAACTTGGATTAAAACTTTTACATTCACTGATTAAGGAAGAAGAAAGTTTAGATCTCACTTATATAAAAGGAAAGCAGAAGATCAACCCAAGCGCATCCCAAATAGGAATAAGTTCACCTGCGTCGCCCGACTTCATAATACCTGATTTTGGCGTCGTAGGAGACATAAAGACAGGTATAAATTTTATAGATCATTTTCTACTAACTTGTGCAGGTTATGCGCTTGCCTATGAGAATCAACATGGAAAAGGATATGACATTAACTGGGGAATAATCTATTTCTTTCCCACACGAATCCCAACTGAATATGTTAGACCATTAACATTTACACAGATATATATTTTCCCAATCGACGATAGTTTAAGAGATTGGTTCATAAGAGTAAGAGATAGTGCGTATGATACAATTTCTAAGCCTAATCCACCAGATTTTCCACCAGAAGATGAAAGAAAACACTGCAAACATTGTCCGTTTAAAGATTATTGTATAAACAAAGGTCTAGAGTTGAAGAGTTATGAAAAACAACAAGAAAATACCTCTAATTAAAGAGTATCATATAGATAAAATCAAAAGTTGCCTAAAATGTATTGATGGGCACCCTTTCGATAGAAACAAGCAAAAAGAGTACATATTAAGTTTATATCCCAATAAAAAAGACAAGGCTCCTGAACATAAAGAAAAAAGTGTGTTTAGAGGAATGGTAATACCTTCTCTGAGAGGGTTGGGTCTTATTATAGGCTATGGGGATTATATAAGATTAAGTGCTAATGGCAAATTCATCCTCGAAAGTGAATCTATGGGTGAAGAACTTCACCAAAGAGCTTTAAGAGCAGTAACATTTGAAATAGACAAAAATAAGTTTCAATTTGTTGATATTCTCCAAAAAACTCCAATCTCAATACAAACCCTTTTAGACTGTCTCGATATTAACGCCCCGTCCAAGAAACAAAAGAAGGAGAGAGTAAAAAAATGGTGCTCTATTCTTGAACAATCGGGCCTAATAATTGATACCAATAAAGGCCTCTTGGTAGATTATCCAAAATACAAACAGACTTTATTAGATATGGATATCCAGCAAAAAGATATGGAGATTTTCAAAAAGCATCTATTCAATGCTTACTCTGAGATTGGGAAAGAAACGGGTGGTATTGTGGATATTGCAGACCTTAGAGAGGAAGTCGCAGTGAAAATGCTGAGGAATAATGAGGCTATACTAACCGAAAGCCAATTTGACGAAATGCTAAGAGAGACCCCTTTCGCAACTGATGATTATATAGTCTCCCTAGGGCGACCAATGGGTGCAGAAGAGAAGCTGTTTAAATATAAAGGAGAATATTTTAGAACATTATCTATAAAGCGCCTTAAGAGGGAGTGAGAATATGAATAACGAAAAATTTATGAAAGAAAAGTATGGGCTGAAAAAAAAACCTTTTAAAGACAGGATAGCGAGGCCAACATGGTTGAAAACATGGGTTGATAGAGAGGAGCAAATAGAAAAATGGAGCAAAATTATCTCTGATGCGTGCTCTTCAAATAAAAACTATCTGGCGTTCATAATCGGAGATTATGGGCAAGGGAAAACCTTATCCTTACTGAGAATAAATAAAGAGGCAAAGGAACACAGTGAAATTCTTTCAGAGTACCTGAACTTCAAAGGAGAAGAAAGGTCTAAGCCTGGTTTGGACTTTATTTTTAGAATTTTTAGAAGCATAGATTTTAATAAGTTAGGAGAGGATAGGAAAGAAGATTTGAAAAACGCAATTGAAAATGTGCCTGATGAACTTGAGGAAGTTAAAACAGTTCTTAATAATATCTATTTTAAAGAAGATGAAACAAGGAGATTAGCTTTATATTTTCTCAGAGGAGAAATTACACCTACTCAATCTCAATTGAAACAATTAGGAGTTCTGAGAAAGATAGAAAAGATTGATATTGCCAAAGAATATGTTGCTGGGATTTTAGGATTTATAAAAGGATTAGGCTATACTACCTTACTTTTGGCTATAGACGAATTTGAATACTTATTTAGTCTGGTTCCCAGAGCTCAGCATGGTATTTATCTTGCTTTATTGAGAGGTTTATATGATTTCCCGGTTGGAATAAGTAAAAACGTAGGAAATATTGCAAATATGGTTTTATTTATTGCTGTATCAGATGATGGATGGCGCCATTTACTTGACTTGGAAAAGGCGGAAACTTCTACTGGGGGGCCTATAGTTCCTCTTCGTAGACGTATTGATGCTGAAATTACATTAGGTGCATTTGATTACCACCAAACTAGGGAACTAATAGAAAAAAGGCTCAGTTTCAACAGGATAGAAGGAAAATATGAGGACCAACCATTGATTCCATTTACGGAGGACTTTGTGGATTTCATATATAAGAAAATAGAGGGAGTGCCAGAGAAGATTATAGTAAGATGTGATCATGTATTGGATGCAGGGTTAGCTGAAAAGGTACACCTGTTAGACAAAGAATTTGCACAACGTGTTTTAGAAGAGAGAGGCTTTTAGATGCTGCTACTTCACAGAAGACAGCATAAAAGGTTTGTGCCTTGCCGCACTCACCCAAATTTTTATTTGGCAAAAACCTCTTTTATCTTGGAAACGTTATCTGAAAATGGCGGTATTAAGATTAAGGGAGAGATGTAGATATGGCAGATAACAAAAAATATATAGAACTGCTCTGGTATCAAAAATATGATAAATACGAAAAGGGGGACAAGATACCAATTGAAAAGCCAAATCTTCCTTTTCAGACAATTGAGACGATAAATGAACCCCGTATGAAGGAATATGAAGATACTTTTGGGAAAGAATTTTATCCTAAAAATGAATATCCTAAAGATTACCCCAAAGATTGGAAAAACAAACTAATTTGGGGCGATAATAAATTAGTAATGAGTTCTTTGATTAAACAGGGCTGGGCTGGCAAAATTAATTTAATTTACATTGACCCACCATTCTTCACGGGAGCAGATTTTACAATCAGGACAAAACTCGGAGACGAAAGAATAGAAAAGGAGCCATCAATAATAGAGGAGCGGGCTTATAAAGATACTTGGAGCGGTGGGATTGCTTCTTACCTCAGGTATATGTATGAGCGATTGGTTTTGATGAGAGAACTTTTAGCTGAAAATGGCTCTATCTATGTCCATTTGGACTGGCATGTGGGACATTATGTAAAAGTGATGATGGACGAGGTTTTGGGGTATGAGAATTTTAGGAATATGGTCGTGTGGTTTTATGGAGGAAGAGGGGCAAAAGCAATTTCAGGTCAATTTGCTCGCAATTATGATATTTTGTTGGTGTATAGTAAAACTCTTTCTGGAAGTCTTACTAAAGTTTACACCACTTTGAAAATTCCTGTTTCTCAAGCAGCAAAATATGGCTTCAACAGGGACGAAAAGGGGAGATGGTTTAAAACAGCACCAAGGGGCGATTATACAGATAAAAGTATAAAGCGACTTGAGAAAGAAGGGAGAGTTTACATTACAAGAGATGGTAACATTAGAATAAAATATTTTCTTGAAGAAGAAAATGGCTTTGTTCTTGAGAAGAAGATGGTTGGGGATGTGTGGGATGATATACCTGATATGATGCATACCCCAAAAGAAGAAAGGTTAGCTTTTGGCACCCAAAAACCCGAAAATCTCCTAAAACGCGTCATTCTTGCTTCTTCCAAGCCCGGTGACATAGTAGCTGACTTTTTCTGCGGCTCAGGTACAACCTTAGCAGTAGCAGAAAAACTTGGCAGGAGATGGATAGGCTGCGATTTGTCCAAATTTGCGATTCAGGTCACAAGAAAAAGGCTTTTAGACATTCATAATTCTAAAGACCTACTTAGTGAAAAGAATAAATACAGCAAGCTGGCAAGACCCTTTGAACTCTGGAATATCGGAAACTACGAGACGGTTTACTGGCAGGAACGACAGGACGAGTACCTTGCCTTTATGCTTAAACTCTATCAGGCTCAGCCTTTAACTGGATTCAGATATTTGCACGGCAGGAAAGGAGATAGAGCGGTTCATATTGGCCCTTTGAATGCTCCAGTAACGATGGAGGAGATTGAAAAGGTCGTAATTGAATGCAGGTCTAACAATTTCAACAAAGCAGATATTTTAGGTTGGGAGTGGAGTTACGAGGTTAATGAACTTGCCAAAGGGTTAGCAAGGAAAAATGGAGTCGACTTAAAACTTGTTCAAATACCCTCTGTAAATGAGATAAAAACTTCACTTGTTGGCTTTGATTTACAGTTGTTGAAAGTTCCTGAACAGGTAATAGAAAAACAATTAGCAAAATATGTGAAATTCCCGGAAGTTGCTTATTTGGAACTTAAAACAAAAGTGCAGAAGGGAAAAGTTGTCTTAAAAATCACTGACTTTCAACTTGCACCAACCGCAGAACTTGCCGAGATTGCCAGCAAGGTAAAGGATTCACGAGAACTCATAGATTACTGGGCAATAGACTGGGATTATAAGGGCGATACGTTCCACAACCAATGGCAAAGTTATAGGGTTAAGAAGAATCCAAAAGTAGATTACGAAGCTAGACACAAATATGAGGTGGCAGGAGAATATCAGATAATGGTTAAGGTAGTTGATGTATTCGGGAATGATACGAATAAAGTAATAAAAGTGGAGGTTTAATTATGGGAAGAAAATATAAAAATCCGCCGATTGTTGAAGCGCTTTGTGAATTTCAATTTGTTCCTGGACAACCATGGGACTTAACAATTACTGGATTGTTTTATGATAAGATTAAAGATAATTTTCCTGAAAAGCAGCAACAAACAAGGTTTGGTGTTGGATTTAGACCAACAGAAGGAGGGGTTGAGCAGAAGGTAGAGATGACTCCTCGCATGCAGTTTCGCAGAAAAAACCAAACGGCACTAATTCAATCTGGACCTAACTTGCTAGTAATTAATCATCTAAAGCCTTATCCTACTTGGAAAGACTTCAAACCAATGATTTTGCAAAATTTAGAGATATATCAGGACATAGCAAAACCTAAGGGCTTTAAGCGCATTGGTCTAAGGTATATAAATAGAATCGAAATCCCTGAAAAACTGATAGAAGTAACTGATTATTTCAAATTCTATCCTTTCATACCTCCAGATTTACCACAGACCCATGGGGATTTTAATGTTCGTATTGAAATCTCTTATGAGGAAGATCACGATAAACTTTTATTAACGCTGGGTAGCATATTATCTAAGGAGACAGATAAGATTGCTATAATGCTTGATTTAGATTATATAATGACTACCCCAGAAAAAATACGTTTCAAAGAAGTTAAGGGATGGATTGATAAAGCTCATACAGCTATAGAAAATGCATTTGAGGCATGCATAACTGACAAATGCAGAAATCTTTTTAAGGAGGAGAAATAATGCCATTAGTAGTCAGTAAACAAAGTGAATATTTCTCTCAAGAATATCAAAAATTGCCACTATTAGTAAATCGCTTTGAATCTCACGTTGAAGTAAATCAACTTCTCGGATATTCATTTGAAATCCCTATTCCTACAGAGCAAGCTCCGGGACTGATAGAAGAAATCGACAAAGAGTTCGAACAAGAAACATCTCTATTTTCTGTTTCAAGAAGATTGGAGGAGTTTTATATCTTTGAAAATACTGAAGAAATTGTTGTTTTCGTTGGGGCACATATCTTTTTAAAGAATATTCTTCTTGAAGCACCCAAATGGATTGAGAGTATATTTGGCAAATCCGTGGAAATGCATCTTGAATTGCATAGAGACCCAGAGGAGAATTTTGAGGAACTTTTTATAGTGATTAAAACCCCTTACGCGCCAAAAGAGGCACGAAAGTTAATGGACAAACTGGGGGAGCAATGGTTTCTTGATATTATAGAGGAGACCCAGGGAAAACTGTGTATAACAGAGGGACCTTTATGAGTTTTGATTGGAAAGATTATGTGTCGCTTTCAGAAGAATTGGCGATAAGAGAAGAGGAATCCTGCTTGCGGTCTTCTATCAGCAGAGCATACTATGGGGCATGGTGTATAGCAAGAAACAAAAAAGGCTACAAGAATTACAAATCAAAAGATAAAGAAAATATTCATTGGGTAGTGATAAACGCATATAAGAATGCTAAGAAAAAGACCTTACGAAAAGTAGGTTGGAACCTTGATGAACTTAGAACCGCAAGAAATGACGCTGATTATGATGAAGAAAAACAGGTTAAAAAAGAACTTGCAGAAAGGATGTTGATTTTAGCAAAAGGGGTACTAGAGAAGTTGGAGAGTGTTTAAATTATGAAACCAACTGAACTTTTACATCCAGAGCAAAGACGCCCAAGTAAGGCATATTTGGTTAATGAACTTCGTAAAGCAGTTTTTACCTGGCGAAATCAGGGCTACCCCGGAATTACTCCAACTACAAAAAGGCTTTTGCAATTTTGGCTTGAGGAAGATCATATAGTAAATAATGAACCCTTCGAGTTCTGGTTTTGTCAACGGGAGGCAATAGAAACTTTGATTTATGTTTATGAAGTAATAAAAAAACGAAACTTTATTGACATGGCAAGGGATTTCGGAGCCGGACCTATACAGGGTTATGATCCCTCTTATGACCAATACCCTCTTTATGCCTTCAAGATGGCAACAGGCTCAGGTAAAACCTTTGTAATGGCGTTAACATTAGTCTGGTCATACTTTAACCATAAAAGGGAAAACAAGGATGATTATACCTCCAAGTTCTTGCTCATTGCTGGCGAGAAAAATGTCATTTATGATAGACTCATAAGAGACTTCAAGGATGGAAAAATATTCAGAGAATTGCCGCTTATACCACCAGAATGGCAGGAGGAGTTTGACCTCAAAGTAATCCTTAAAGAAGACCCTATTCATGTTATTCCCGAAGGTGTGCTATTCTTAATCAATATTCAGCAGTTGGAAAAAAGACAGAGCAAAAAGAAAGAAGTAGCAGAGTATGTAGATAAAGTTATGGAATTGCCCGAGGTTTATAATGTCTCTGATATTTATCAGGAGAATAGGATAAAAGAGGTCTTAACTTCCTGTTCTAATATAATGATTTTGAAGGATGAAGCACATCACATCTACAGTTTTGAAAAAGCATGGAAAAAGATACTTCTCAATCTTAACAAAAATCTTGTTTCTCAATACGGTAAAGGCATAAATATAGAACTGGACTTCTCGGCAACACCCAAAACTGAAACTGGTGCTTTATTCCCATGGATTATCGTGGACTTCTCACTCAAGGAAGCCATTGAAATGAACATCGTAAAATTACCACTGAAAGGGATAGTTAAGAAGGCTGAAGAGATTTCCTCTACTAAAGCCGTTGAGAGATATAGGGCGTGGATTGATGCTGGGATAAGAAGATGGCGAGAATACAAAAAGGCACTAAATGCATTATCAAAAAAGCCTGTGCTGTTCTTCCAATGCCCTGAGAACAAGGAGGCAGACGAAATATTTGGGTATGTGAACTCTGCTGTTCCAGACCTTAAAGATAAAGTATTACTGATACATACAGACAGTACTGGAGAGGTAAAAAAAGCAGACTTGCCCAAGGCAAGAGAGTTTGCAAAGAGTATTGATGATCCTGATCCAAAGAAGAATCCTTACGAGGCAATAGTAAGTACATTGATGTTAAATGAAGGTTGGGATGTGAGAAATGTAAATGTGATTGTGGGATTGAGATCTTATACTTCAAAAAGAAAGGTGCTTCCAGAACAGGTCATTGGGAGAGGCTTAAGGAAGATGTTTCCAGAGGAGGATGCAAATATAGACAAATCTGTAAATGTTCTCGAAGTCATTGGACCTCCAGGACTGATAGATATTCTTGAAGAATTAGAAAATCAGGAAGGTATAAAGTTTGCCGAATTTGACACCGGGGAGTCGCTTAATTTAACCACCATATTTGTAGATGATAATAAATTGAATAAGGACATTGAAATACCAATCCTCTCTCCTAGAATTCTCATAAGAGAATTTTACTTAGATGGAATGGAAATTGACAACTTATCAGCGCTCTCCGTTTCTTTAGAGAATAAAGTCTTGGAAATGGAATATGTTGCTGTGGATATGCTTAAGGGAGTGGAAGTTATAAAGAGAAAGTGGGATTTACCTGTGCCTCAAGATTCTAAAAGTGTCATTGCTTATTATACAGACCAGATACTTAAGCAATTGAAAATCGGTGGAGCCTTTGCCAGGTTTTATCCACTAATTAAAAAATATGTAGTTAAGAAGTTGTTTACTGAAAAAGTTGATCTTGAAGACCCCCGGGTGCTTTACAAGCTGAGTTCTCCTGAGGTTCAAGAGCAATTGATAAGTTTGTTTGTAAATGTGTTTAGAGACCTGACGTTCACCGAAAGAGAACCTGAAAAGAAGGATGCTACAAAACTTTCGGATACTAGACCTTTTGTATGGTCAAAAATGGTTTATCCAGCCAATAGATGCATTTTTAACTATGTCCCTTGCGATAATGATTTTGAAGTAGATTTTGCCAAGTTTTTGGACAGGGCTGAGGATGTGGTGGCTTTCAGTAAAATCGTTCCTAAGATAGGATTTTTTGTAGAATACAAAGATTCTAAGGATAATCTTAGATTATATTACCCCGATTTTGTGGTAGTAACTGATGAAAGCGAACAATTAATTATTGAAACAAAAGGAAGAGAAGATATTGATGTTGAACTCAAAGATAAAAGAATAAAACAATGGTGTGAAGATGCTACTCTTTTAGCAGAGTGCAAGTGGTCATTCGCAAGAGTTGGCCAGGAAGAGTTTGAAAAATACAGATTTAAGAGTGTTAAGGAATTAATCTCTGCAATAGGGAGTTGATTGGGATGGTGCTGCATATCATATATCTATGTCTTATTTCCAAAAATATGGCCAAGACCCGTAAAAAATTCTGGGTGGTCTCTTTATAAGAGTTTGTAAAATGAGGGAATTGTGTTATGAACGAAACAAAGGAATTAACTGGACGGGCAACCTAGAGTTATCTTCTTGCCCTGGAGGCAGTGATGAATATCTTAGGAGAGGGAAAGAATGCAGATAGAAAAGCTGCGAGCTAAGATTGATACAATTGATTCGGAACTGGTTGATCTATTGAATGAGAGGGCAAAAAAGGTTT